>Ga0209257_1000293_pt1 | contig 110422 bp, 104 predicted proteins | sample AraplaCvi_mCL_r2_FD_184277 | JGI IMG/M metagenome (GOLD analysis project Ga0209257, IMG submission 184277) | Arabidopsis root microbial communities from North Carolina, USA - plate scrape MF_Cvi_mCL_r2 (SPAdes) (version 2) | ecosystem: Host-associated > Plants > Roots > Endosphere | place...
TAGTAATGCCACGTCGATCACTCCAATTCCCCGCTCAATGTCGAGAGCAGGATTGTGTCTTATACGTGGGTCAGATTCGTTTGCAATTTATGCGGCAAAGTGGGTCAGTTTTCGCTGCAAATTAACATCCACGCAATCTCAAGCGAAAGCCGCCCTGCTCTTCTTGTATCAGCGGGTTCTGAAAATGGATGTCGATTGGCTGAAGGATGTGATAGCGGCCAAACAGCCCCAGCGAATGCCAAGTGTGCTCACCGTCGATGAAGTGAGGTCGTTACTTTCACGAATGGAAGGCGTGCCCTGGCTTGTTGCCTCTATTTTGTATGGCAGTGGCTTACGCGTGCTTGAAGCCTGTCGATTGCGAGTTCTCGACGTGGATTTCGGTGCACGTCAAATCATGGTTCGCAATGGCAAAGGGGCGAAAGATCGGGTCACAATGCTCCCTGACATGCTGACCGCCCCTCTCAAATCACATCTGGAACTTGTTAAGCTCCAGCATCAGCGCGACCTGGAGCAAGGGCATGGCAAAGTATTTCTTCCGTTTGCGTTGGATCACAAATATCCAAACGCGCCAGCCGAATGGAAATGGCAGTACGTATTTCCAGCCAGCCGTTTTTCCACCGATCCGCGCTCAGGTGAAGTTCGGCGCCACCATGTGGAGGAGCAAATGATTCAACGGGCAGTAAAGCAAGCCGCACGAGACGCTGGCATTTCCAAGAGAGTTACGCCGCATACCCTGCGACATAGCTTTGCCACCGACCTGTTAAAGTCTGGATACGACATTCGTACAGTCCAGGAACTGCTTGGGCATAAGGATGTACGCACCACGATGATCTACACCCACGTCCTTAATCGGGGTGGGCGCGGAGTAATCAGCCCCCTCGACCGCTAACTCTTGCAAGCAGGCTTGTGCGCCTCCCGCACCCCTTTACGCTAGTAAAATGGGTATATCGTCTTGCCGGAGCGCCCCATGAAGATTACTGCCACAGTTCGCAACGCCCTTGGTTTGCATGAAGTAAACGTCGCCACAAACGACGCGGCGCGGCCCTTGTCTATTCCCGAGAAGAGAGGCGGCAAAGGATCAGCTGTCAATGGGGGCGAGTTCCTGATGCTGGCTCTGGCGACATGTTATTGCAACGATGTATACCGCGAGGCCGAACGGCTTCACATTCCTGTCGATGCAGTTTTCGTTGAGGCTAGCGCAGACTTCCCCGGCCCCGGGCTGGCTGCGACAAACATCCGCTACAAGGCACGAATCACCTCCTCTGCTCCGGACGATATGATCGCAAACCTGTTACGCCAGACCGATGCCGTGGCAGAAGTCCACAACACCCTTCGTTCAGGAGCGTCTGTAACTCTGGAATAGAACCGAAGCCGCGCTTATTTCGTTGGAACGTCGACGGGAACGCCAAGGACTTGGCGGGTCATGTATTGCACAGAAAAAGGCAGGTGCGGGAACCGTTTGATTTCACCAATGGTGAATCCTAGCCCCTCATACCAGCGCTTCAATTCCGCATGTTCGCCAATCACGCCAATACTGATGCTTTGCACCGAGTCGGCCGCCGCCAGCTGGACGATATGCTGGACCAGCAGTGCTCCGGCGCCGCGGTTCCGATACTCAGGCAGCACGGACAATCGGTTCAGATATGCCCGGCCGGGTCCAGGGCGTTCATAGGCAACGCAGCCAATGGCAGCCTCACTGTCTTCAAGGATGAAATAGCGCTCGCCTCGACTCAAATCGCCCTCAATCCACGCCTCGGTGCAGAATGAAGGATGCTTCGGACAGTTCTGCGCATTCAGGCCGAACTTGACCGCAACATCCTTGTTTGCTTCACTCACCAGCATGGCAAGTATGGGAATGTCGCCTGCGTCAGACATCCTAATTTTCATTGAAGCCAAGACTCCCTCACACTCAAGACGTCACGCCTTATTTCTTCGCGACGAGCTTCATGCAGCGCTGAACCGCAGTCTTCCCTGCCGATGGCGGAAGCGCTGCAACTGCCTCGTCAAACTGCTTGCGCAACGGGGCCTTGCTGCCGATCTCCGCGAACATATACAGGTCGCCGCCAATTTCGGGACTAAAGAAATTCGCGCAGGCTGGAGCGTCCATAATCGCTGCGCAGCCGGAAATGGCGGCGATTTCTTCCATGACCTTTGCATCAATGCGTTGCAGAGGCGGCAGTTTGCCTTCCCAATTCTTGCCCCATACCTTCTCATAACGAGAACTCAGGCTATCCGTGACTTTGCTCATGTCCGCGTCGGTCGCTTTGTCCCCTGCCACGCAGCGCAGGCCGAACGGGGCATAAGCCTCACCGGCGAATGCTGGCGAGGCGCAACAGCCTAGCAATACCGCCAGCCCCGCCTTGAACAGGAATTCAGGTGAACCCACGACTTAGTCCACCTCGGAGTAGATGTACAGGTCGCCCGCGCCGAGCGACTTGGCCTTTTTGTTTTCCGTGCCCTTCAACGCAGCATTGATTGCCGGGTCTTTTTTGGCATCGTTGCTCGATCCAAGCATTTTGCCGTCCCAGGTGTACAGTTGCTGCCATTCGCATTGGTCGCAATTGCCGCCATTGCTCATCATGATCACGATGAACTTCTCCTTGGCAGCAGTCTCCTTGCAGCTTACCTCACTCAGGCGCTCCGAAATCAGTGGATAGACATCGCCTTTCTGTAGCGGCGCGGGCTGGAAAGTCTGGCTCCCCAATTCACGGCCGGTGCTGGCGTCGCTGATGCTAAGGCGCTGCTTGGTGCAGGACAGCCCTGGAATGCCTTCCTGCTTGAAGCACGCGCCTTTCAGTTCAATTTTGCGGTCGGCGCATTGCGCGACAGCGCTGCGCTGAACCAGCGGCACTTTGCCTGCTGCATTGGCAGTTTGCGCAAAGCCGGCTGCGGCCAGCAAAAGTCCCAGGAGTACAGTATTCTTCTTCATCAGTCGGCTCGTGATTATTAATAAAGCAAGTTTCCGTGCGGAATTATAGCAGTGCCACCTTGAGCACGATTGAAACTTTGCAATATTTTTTGACAACTTCTATGTCGTGGCCGAGCTCCGCGCGACTGCGGTCGAAATGGAAGGCGATTTCGCAAGCGTTTGGTAGACAACGCAATAGCGTTCGGTCAGGCGCAGCAGGGTCGCCAGTTGCTCTTCGGTGGCATCGGTATCGAGTTCGAACTGCAGGCGGATATCCTGGAATCCGACGGGGACCTCTTTTGATACGCCCAGCGTTCCGCGGAAATCCAGGTCGCCTTCTGCCTTCAGCACGGCCTCGCGCAAAACAATGCCAAGCGATGTGGCGACCGCATTGAGCGTGACGCCGGCGCAGGCCACCAGGGCTTCCAGCAGCATGTCGCCGGAGCAGGCTTGCAGTCCGGTTCCGCCGGTGGCCGGATGCAGGCCAGCCTCCACCAGTCCTTTCCCGGACTCGATCTTGCAGCTGACGCCCTCGCCTGCACGGCCTTGTGCGTGGAGGGTGATCATTGCCGCTTCCGGTTGGTCCTTGTAACGCTCCTTCAGCGGCGACTGGATCGCTCGCAAATCCTCTGCCTTCATGACACCCTCCCATGTTCGCTCGATCAGGCAATCATTATGCGCCAGGCAGTGCGCGGGATTTAGTCGCGCTGGTACAGCGCTTCAATTGTGCTGGAGGCTAATGAGTGGGCCTTCACCATATAGCCCGTCAATGCGCCGGATGCATTTTCAGGAAGCTCCAGTTTTTGCGAAAGCGCGTGCACGGTGAATTGATAGCGGTGAACGCCGTGCTTCGGTGGCGGGCACGCGCCGCCAAAACCTTTGGCGCCGTAGTCGTTGTTCATCTGCTGGCTGCCGGCCGGCGCCACAGCCCCCGCCGCAAGTGACGTCATGTCTTTCGGGATATTCACAAGCTGCCAGTGCCACCAACCGCTACCGGTCGGCGCATCGGGATCGTGGACCATGATCGCAAATGCCGCTGTGCCGGCTGGGGCTCCGGACCAGGACAGTTGCGGCGACTGGTTGCCGCCGCTGCAGCCGAACCCTTGGAATTCCTGGGCCTTGGCCATGAACTTACCGTTGGCGATATCGGTGCTGGACAGCGTGAGCGAGCCTGCCAGCGCGGAATTAGAGGCCAGCAGTGCTGCAAGAATGAGGTTTCGCATATGTGCTCCTGTAGTTTGGAACGCATATGGTAGGCGCCAAGCCAGGACTCGTTTAGCCACGATCCAGCCAATCTTTCGCCTTAATCGCGCATCCGTGTTTTGCGAAGCTCGGTGGGCGTCACGCCGAAGAACTGCTTGAACTTGTCGGTGAAGCGCGATTGGGACTGGTAGCCGCACCGCTCCGCCACACGGCCGATGGGCTCGAACGTCGATTGAACCAGGTGCAGGCCATGAGCCAGCCTGGCCCTGTCTTTGATGGCCTGCAGCGTCGTGCCCTCCGCCGCCAGCTTCCGGCGCAGCGTTGATTCACTGAGCGCAAGCCTTGCGGCCAGCACATCCGCGTTCATGTCATGCGCGAAATCCGCGCTGACCAGGCCATGCAGCTTGTGGCTCAGGCTTGGAGGCTCAGCGACCGCGGTGATCTGCTCATGGCCCAGGTGATAAATCAACTGGAGGATTTCCTGCCTGCGCGCTGCCCACATCGCTGCCGGCGCGAAGCCGGACCATTCCACAAACTGCTCCAGGGTCTTGCGGAACGCATCGCATATCGGGCCCTGAACGCTGGGTTCCGCCCGGCCTTGCCGGGGAGGCAGGCAATTGAAGTCTTCGCGCTCGAATTCGACGATCAGTGCCAGGTATTCCCCTTCACCGGGAATATTGCGCATATTGATGCTGGGATGGTTCGACAGCACGACGAAGGAACCCGGCGGGCATTCGATTTCGCCTTTACTGCCAAGCTTCTTGCTGCCTTCGAGCACGCAGATCAGCATCGGCTTGAAGATCGGAACGTTGACGATCTTCTGCTCACAGAACGACGAATATACAGAGAACGGCAGCACGTTAGCTGTGCCGGCCGCCCTCTTCGCCGCAACAATCAGCCCTGAATCTTCGCGGGACAACGTCAGTTGCGGTCGATCGAATGAATATGCCCGGCCTTCTGAAGGCGCTCGATTTCTTCTTTGGTGAAGACAATCGTCCCATCGAAATAGTCCGGGGACGACACTTTACCGCCGCTCAAGTCCCTCGTCGCTCCCTTCAACTTACTGTATGTAACGCGAGGCGCATCGAATTCGATGTCGTTTCCACTGACGCTACGGACCCGCAGCACCCCATACATGACCGAGGACTCGGGGGACTTCAACAGGCTTGCGAGATCGGCGACGTAGATGTCGTTTTTCATTGGACTCGCGACCAGCGTCTGCACCCGGCTGCTCCGCTGTGAACTCTCGATTGAGCCAAAGACGCCAATGCCTACGACCAGCGCAAGCAGAAACGCCCAGCCCCAGCGGGACATGAACGGGATAGGCGGCTTTCCGAGCCGCTCCTCGACCGCCTTGGTGGCCAGCTTTTCGCCACGCTGGCAGACTTCGCAAACCTTGACGTACTGCTTGGCGGAGATCCACTTGAAGATGTACCAGATGTGGCTGACCTTGTAATGCAACTGGACCAGGAACTTCCGCTCTTTTTCACAAACCGGGCAATGCTTATGCTCTTCGGCTTCCAGTACCGCGACTTCACCCTTCGATCCCCAGACGATCATTCTCTTTCCCCTCATTAGTTTTAACAACGTCCAGCATCATGCCGTCATTTGGGGCGATTGAATCTCTCGAATCTTCACAAACTATCAAAATACAACGCTATAAAAAAAGCCGCCGGGCTTTCGCACCGGCGGCTTTTCGTTTCAGCTTCGCTGATTACTGTGCAGCGGCAGCAGCTTCTTCAGCAGCGGCTTTCATCGACAGTTTCAGGCGGCCTCGCTCGTCGGTCTCCAGGACCTTCACGCGCACTTGCTGGCCTTCTTTCAGGTAGTCGGCAACGGCGTTCACACGCTCGTTGGCGATCTGCGAAATGTGCAGCAGGCCGTCCTTGCCAGGCATCACCTGGACGATGGCGCCGAAGTCCAGCAGCTTCAGCACGGTACCGTCGTAGCACTTGCCCACTTCCACGGAAGCGGTCAGTTCTTCGATACGGCGCTTGGCTTCCTGGCCGGCAGCTGCGTCGACGGAAGCGATGGTGACGATGCCGTCGTCGCTGATGTCGATCTGGGTGCCGGTTTCTTCGGTCAGCGCGCGGATCACGGCGCCGCCCTTGCCGATCACGTCACGGATCTTCTCTGGGTTGATCTTGATGGTGATCAGGCGTGGAGCGAAGTCGGACAGCTCGGTCTTCACAGTCGGCATGGCCTTCTGCATTTCGCCCAGGATGTGCTGGCGGCCTTCTTTAGCCTGTGCCAGTGCAACCTGCATGATTTCCTTGGTGATGCCCTGGATCTTGATGTCCATCTGCAGCGCGGTAATGCCGTTGGCGGTACCGGCAACCTTGAAGTCCATGTCGCCCAGGTGGTCTTCGTCGCCCAGGATGTCGGACAGAACGGCGAAGCGGCCGCCTTCCTTGATCAGGCCCATGGCGATACCAGCCACGTGTGCTTTCATCGGCACGCCGGCGTCCATCAGTGCCAGGCAGCCGCCGCAGACGGAAGCCATCGACGAAGAACCGTTGGATTCGGTGATTTCCGAAACCAGGCGCACGGAGTAGGAGAACTCTTCCTGCGAAGGCAGAGCGGCAACCAGTGCACGCTTGGCCAGGCGGCCGTGGCCGATTTCGCGGCGCTTAGGCGTGCCAACACGGCCGGTTTCGCCGGTGGCGAACGGAGGCATGTTGTAGTGCAGCATGAAGTCGTCGGTGTACTCGCCCATCAGCGCGTCGATCTTCTGCGAATCGCGGGCGGTGCCCAGGGTCGCTACGACCAGAGCCTGGGTTTCGCCGCGGGTGAACAGGGCGGAACCGTGGGTGCGTGGCAGGACCGAGGTGCGGATCGAGATCGGACGCACGGTCTTGGTGTCGCGGCCGTCGATACGTGGCTCGCCTTGCAGGATCTGGGAACGAACAACCTTCGCTTCCATTTCGAACAGGATGTTGCCGACTTCGACCGAGTCAGGAGCATCCACGCCGTTGGCGGCTGCGTCGGCAGCCAGGTCGGCCACCACTTCAGCGGACATGGCGCGCAGCTTTTCGGTACGGGCTTGCTTGTCCTTGGTCTGGTAAGCGGCATTGATCTTCGCTTCAGCGAATTGAGCAACCTTGGCGATCAGGGCTTCGTTCTTGGCAGGAGCAGTCCACTCGTGCTCAGGCTTGCCGCCATCGCGCACCAGTTCGTGGATCGCGTCGATCACGACCTTCATCTGCTCGTGGCCATAGACCACGGCGCCCAGCATCACTTCTTCGGACAGTTGCTGCGCTTCGGATTCCACCATCAGCACGGCGGATTCGGTACCGGCAACCACCAGGTCCATCTGCGAATCTTTGAGCTGGGAGGCGGTTGGGTTCAAGATGTACTGGCCGTTCTTGTAGCCGACGCGCGCTGCGCCGATCGGGCCGTTGAATGGCACGCCAGCCACGCACAGGGCGGCGGATGCACCGATCATGGAAGCGATGTCCGGATCGATCTCAGGATTCACGGACAGCACGTGCACGATCACCTGGACTTCGTTCATGTAGCCCTCTGGGAACAGAGGACGGATTGGACGGTCGATCAGGCGGGAAGTCAGGGTTTCTTTTTCAGAAGGACGGCCTTCGCGCTTGAAGAAGCCACCAGGGATCTTGCCCGCTGCGTAGGTCTTTTCGAGGTAGTCGACGGTCAGTGGGAAGAAGTCCTGGCCTGGTTTTGCGTCTTTACGCGCCACCACGGTTGCCAGTACGACGGTGTCATCCATCGATACCACTACCGCGCCGGATGCCTGGCGAGCGATTTCGCCGGTTTCCAGCGTCACGGTGTGTTGGCCGTACTGGAAGGTCTTCGTTACTTTGTTAAACATGGGTTTATCCCTCTTTCTCTTTAGCCGACAGATTTTCAGGAGCTGTCGTAGCACCTCACCACGGACGGCCCGGAGGCCGCCATACTGCTTTACTGCAATAAAACTAAGGGTTTAAAAAGTCAAAATGCCTGCGGCAGCGAACTGGCGCAGGCATTTCCCGTTTAAACCTGGTAACGCAAGAATTACTTACGCAGGCCGAGTTTAGCGATCAGGTCGCGGTAACGGTTAGCGTCTTTATTCTTCAGGTAGGACAGCAGGGACTTACGACGGTTAACCATCTTGATCAGGCCACGACGGGAGTGGTGATCTTTGGTGTGCTCTTTGAAGTGGGTGTTCAGTTCGTTGATGCGAGCGGTCAGCAGAGCAACTTGCACTTCTGGGGAGCCGGTGTCGTTTTGGCCACGAGCGTTGTCGGCGATGATGGCCGACTTGTTGATGTTTTCAACGGTCATTTTCTTACCTTTCACATGCGATGCACGGAGTCTTGGGAACCCTGCACATCGTGAATTACGTTTAATATAAAAATCCGGCCGGATGGCCAGACACGGGAGTATAACCGGATTAGGGGGCGAAAGCTACCGCCGCACACGACCAGCCATGAAAACATTCCTTCGCGTTGCATTCTTATCACTATTGCTCAGTGCTTGCGCCGTCGGCCCACCCTCCTGGCAGCGCGGTAACGACAGCTTCAAGCCGATCCAGCTCGGCGTAACCACCCAGGCCGACCTGTTACGCCTGTACGGCCCGCCCGACGACCGCACCTACCTGCAGTTGCGCGACCTGAATGTCTGGAGCTACCGCTACAAGGAATCCGGCGTATGGGATTCGATGATGCACATCATGATGGACCGCCAGGGCGTAGTGCGCGAAACCATGAGCGGCCCCGACCTCGAAAAAGAAGAGCGCGGCTTCTTCCGCTGAAAAAAAAGGGGACGTACTCCTTTTCTATTGAAAAAGGGGACGTACCCCTTTTTTATGGCCTACGCCTGCCTTTGCTTTGCCTCAAAACAGGCCCGGTGCCGGCGGACATACTGGTGGGATGCCACGCCACGCCCGCATCGTTGTTCCGAACGTCCCGGTCCACCTGATCCAGCGTGGTCACAATCGACGCGCCTGCTTTTTCGAGGAACGCGATTTCGAATATTACCTGCACTGGCTCGAATACTTTGCCGCAAAATATGGCTGCGACATCCATTGCTATGTTCTGATGAACAATCATGTCCACATTGCAGCAACGCCGCATGAGCGCGACAGCCTGGCCCACCTCATGAAGAGCCTCAACCAGCGCTTCGTGGCGTATATGAACAAGAGCTACCAACGCACTGGGACGCTCTGGGAAGGGCGCTTCAGGTCATGCCTTATTCTTGATGGGGAGTATTTCCTTACATGCATGGGATACATTGAGCTCAATCCAGTTCGTGCCGGTATTGTCGGCCACCCGCGCGATTATCGCTGGTCGAGCTATCGCGCGAATGCGGAGGGCGGCGAGAATTCGTGCATTGCCCCGCACGCTCATTACTTATTGCTGGGTTCGAACGAACTGGAGCGCTGCGTAGCGTACCGTCAACTGGTTGCGGGCTCCAACAAAGAGAGCGTTGTGCAGTCGATAAGATGCGCAACCAACGCCAACCACGTGCTAGGCGATCCAAGCAACTTTACCGATCTGGCAACGCCGCTATTACATCGACTTCCACCTGGACTGCGCGGCCGCCCGAAAAAAGGGAACGAATAATGTGTTACGTCCCCTTTTTTCAAGCGAAATGTGTTACGCCCCCTTTTTTGATTAGTCCTTGATTTCGAGGGCGCGGTTCAGGCTGAGAGCGGCTAGCGAGCCGGCGGCGCCGGATAGCAGGTACAGGCTCACGTAGGCCAGGCCGAAATGCGCCGACAGGCCGAGGGCGACCAGCGGGGCGAATGCCGCGCCTACCAGCCAGGCGAGGTCCGATGTCAGCGCTGCGCCACTATAGCGGAAGCGGGACTCGAAATTGGCGGTCACGGCGCCGGCAGCCTGGCCATAGGACAGGCCCAGCAGTGCGAAGCCCAGCAGGATGAAGATGGTCTGGCCAGCGTCCCCGCCTTGCATCAGCAGCGGCACAAAGCCGCTGAACACGCCGATCAGCACCGCCAGCGAGCCGAGCGTGCGGCGGCGGCCGATGCGGTCGGCGATCCAGCCCGAGGCGACGATGCAGGCTGCGGCGATCACAGCGCCGGCAATCTGGATCACCAGGAATTCGCTGACCGAGCGCTCCGAGTACAGCGTGATCCACGACAGCGGGAATACCGTTACCAGGTGGAACAGCGCGTAGCTGGCCAGCGCAGCCAGGGCGCCGATCACTACATTGCGGCCTTGTGATTTGAACAATTCGCCAATATCGGTCGGCTGCAGCTCGCGTTCTTCCAGCAGGCGCGCATATTCATTGGTCGACACCAGGCGCAGCCGCGCAAACAGGGCCACCACATTGATCGCGAACGCTACATAGAACGGATAGCGCCAGCCCCAGTCGAGGAAGTCTTCCGAAGACAAGCTCGACAGCAGGAAGGAGAACAGGCCCGCTGCGATGATGAAGCCGGTCGGCGCGCCAAGCTGGCCCAGCATCGCGTACCAGCCGCGCTTCTCTTGAGGCGCATTCAGGGCCAGCAGCGACGGCAGGCCGTCCCAGGAGCCGCCCAGTGCAATACCCTGCCCAAAGCGCAGCATGGCCAGCAAGGCCAGCGCGCCCAGGCCGCTTTGCCCATAGGTCGGCAGGAAGGCCATGCCGGCCGTCGAGGCGCCCAGCAGGAATAGTGCCGCCGTCAGCTTGGTTTCCCGCCCGAACCGCAGCTGGATCGCCATGAAGGTCGCCGTGCCCAGCGGCCTTGCCAAAAATGCAAACGAGAAGATCACGAAGGAGTACAGCATCCCGTCCAGCTTTGAGGCGAACGGGAAAAACACCGCCGGGAAAACCAGGACGGAGGCAATGGCATAAACAAAAAAGTCGAAATATTCGGAAGCCCGGCCAATCACCACGCCCACGGCAATTTCGCCGGGTGCAATGTGCTGGTCGCTCGAATCGGATGGCCGCATCGGAATACCGTGGGCTGGTGCGGACATACTCTGCATGGTTCAGTCTCCTGTTTCTCACCGGTTGAGAGATATCACCGGTGTTTATTACTGTTATCTAACCTGCTGGTAGGACAATATGTCCAATTTCGCGCCTTGTCCAGACCCTTCAAAATAGAAAGATTCTTGACTTAGGACATTGTTTCTTGCGCATGCCTATATTACTTCTCCTCCTCGCAGCCGTCTGCCTTACAGGCTGCAATACTGTCGTTATGAACCCCGCCGGTGACGTTGCCTCGCAACAGGCGCACCTGGTGACCATTTCGACCCTGCTCATGTTGCTGATCATCGTACCGGTGATCGCGCTCACCGTGCTGTTCGCTTGGCGTTACCGAAAAGGCAACACCAACGCCAAGTACACCCCTGACTGGGATCACTCGACCCAGCTCGAACTGGTAATCTGGGGCGCCCCGCTGATGATCATCATCGTGCTCGGCCTGCTGACCTGGATCAGCACCCACCTGCTGGACCCATACCGTCCACTGAGCCGCATCGACGAAAAGCGTCCGCTGGCAGCCGACCACAAGCCGCTGGTGGTGCAAGTGGTGGCCATGGACTGGAAATGGCTGTTCATCTACCCGGAACAGGGCATCGCCACCGTCAATGAGCTGGTGACCCCGATCGACACCCCGATCCGCTTCAAGATCACGGCGTCGAGCGTGATGAACTCGTTCTACATCCCTGCACTGGCCGGCCAGATCTACGCCATGCCGGGCATGGACACCACCCTGAACGCAGTGCTGAACAAGCCGGGCATCTATGAAGGCTTCTCGGCCAACTACAGCGGCGCGGGCTTCTCGCACATGCGCTTCAAGTACCACGGCGTGTCGACCGCCGACTTCGACGCCTGGGTCGCCAAGACCAAGGCCGGCGGCGGCAACCTGAACCGCGCCGACTACCTGGCCCTCGAAAAGCCAAGCGAGCGCGAACCTGTGCGCCGTTATGGCGCGGTTGAAAACGAGCTGTACACCGCGATCATCAACCGCTGCGTCGAACCTGGTTCGACCTGCGCCAGCCAGACCATGGCTGACGATGCCGCCCGTGTCCGCGCCGTGACCGCCAAGAAGGAAATGGAAGCGCGCATCTGCACGCCAAGCGATACCTACGCTGAAGCCAAGCAGGAAGTCGCCCTCGTATCTACTCCTCGCAAGAACTGAATATGGAAAACCAAACCACCCTCCACCCGCTGCTGGGCCGGCTGAGCTTGGACGCGATCCCGTACCATGAGCCGATCCTGGTCGCCACCTTCACCATGGTGGTGCTGGGCGGCCTGGCCGTCATGGGCGCCATGACCAAATACCGCCTGTGGGGCCCGCTGTGGCGCGACTGGGTCACCAGCATCGACCACAAGAAAATCGGCATCATGTACATGATCCTGGGCCTGGTCATGCTGCTGCGCGGCTTTGCCGATGCGCTGATGATGCGCCTGCAGCAGGCCATCGCCTTCGGCGACCAGATGGGCTACCTGCCTCCGCACCACTACGACCAGATCTTCACCGCCCACGGCGTGATCATGATCTTCTTCGTGGCGATGCCTTTCGTGACCGGCTTGATGAACTACGTGGTGCCGCTGCAGATCGGCGCGCGCGACGTGGCCTTCCCGTTCCTGAACAACTTCTCCTTCTGGATGACCGCATTCGGCGGCGGCCTGACCATGGTCTCGCTGTTCGTCGGCGAATACGCGAAAACCGGCTGGCTGGCTTACCCGCCGCTGTCCGGCATCCTGGCCAGCCCTGACGTTGGCGTGGACTACTACATCTGGTCCTTGCAGGTGGCGGGGGTCGGGACACTTCTATCAGGGGTCAACCTGATCGCGACCATCGTCAAGATGCGCGCGCCAGGCATGAAGCTGATGAAGATGCCTGTCTTCACCTGGACCTCGCTGTGCACCAACGTGCTGATCGTGGTGACCTTCCCTGTGCTGACCGCCGTGCTGGCCATGCTGTCGCTGGACCGCACCTTCGGCACCCACTTCTTCACCAGCGATTTCGGCGGCGATTCCATGCTGTACGTGAACCTGATCTGGATCTGGGGCCACCCTGAGGTGTACATCCTGGTGTTGCCGGTGTTCGGCGTGTTCTCGGAAATCGTGTCGACCTTCTCCGGCAAGCGCCTGTTCGGCTACACCTCGATGGTGTACGCGACCGTGGTGATTACCATCCTGTCCTACCTGGTATGGCTGCACCACTTCTTCACCATGGGCTCCGGCGCCAGCGTGAACTCCTTCTTCGGCATCACGACGATGATCATTTCGATCCCGACCGGCGCCAAGATCTTCAACTGGCTGTTCACCATGTACCGCGGCCGCATCCGCTTCGAACTGCCGATGATGTGGACCATCGCCTTCATGATCACCTTCGTGATCGGTGGCATGACCGGCGTGCTGCTGGCCGTTCCTCCTGCGGACTTCGTGCTGCACAACTCGCTGTTCCTGATCGCCCACTTCCACAACGTGATCATCGGCGGCGTGGTGTTCGGCGTGTTCGCTGCGATTAACTACTGGTTCCCGAAAGCCTTCGGCTACAAGCTGGACGTGTTCTGGGGCAAAGTATCGTTCTGGTGCTGGGTGGTCGGCTTCTACCTCGCCTTCATGCCGCTGTACGTGCTGGGCCTGATGGGCGTGACCCGCCGCATGAGCCACTTCGAAGATCCTTCGCTGCAGATCTGGTTCCAGGTGGCTGCCGTTGGCGCCGTCCTGATCGCCGGCGGTATCGGCTCCATGCTGGTGCAGTTCTATGTGTCCTACCGTCGCCGCGACGCGCTGCGTGACGTGACCGGCGATCCATGGGATGGCCGTACCCTGGAGTGGTCGACCTCGTCCCCTCCTCCGGACTACAACTTCGCGTTCACCCCGCGCGTGTACGACAACGACACCTGGACCGACATGAAGCGCAAGAACTACCTGCGCCCAGTGAAAGACTTCGTGGCGATCCACATGCCTAAGAACACCGCTGCCGGCTTCGTCATCGCCGGCCTGAGCGCCGCGACCGGCTTCGCCCTGGTCTGGCAGATGTGGATCTTCGCTGTGCTTGGCCTGGTGGCCACCGTGGGCGCCGCGATCATCCATACCTTTAACTACAAGCGCGATTACTACATCCCGGCCGAAGAAGTCGTTGTGACCGAAGCCGAGCGCACCCGCATCCTGGAGGCCGCCAATGTCTGAAATGGTTCTTGATCCTGCCAAGGCAGGTGCGCACGGCGCGCAGGACGACATGCCGTTCCACGTCCGCGAACACCATCCGGAGAACGGCACCCTGCTGGGCTTCTGGATTTACCTGATGAGCGATTGCCTGATCTTCGCCGTCCTGTTCATCGCTTACGCAGTCCTGGGCCGCAACTTTGCGGGCGGCCCGTCCGGCGCCGAGCTGTTCGACCTGCCGCTGGTGGCCCTGAACACCGGCTTCCTGCTGCTGTCGTCGATCACTTACGGCTTCGCCATGCTGGCGTCCCAGCGCGCAAAGCTGGGCACCACCCTGGTGTGGCTGGCCGTCACCGGCCTGTTCGGCCTGGGCTTCCTCAGCCTGGAAATGTTCGAGTTCGTGCACCTGATCCATGAAGGCGCCGGCCCGCAGCGCAGTGCGTTCCTGACCTCGTTCTTCGCGCTGGTCGGCACCCACGGCCTGCACGTGACCTTCGGCGTGATCTGGCTGGTGACCTTGATGGTCCAGCTGAACCGCCACGGCCTGACCGAAGCCAACACCCGCCGCCTGATGTGCCTGTCGATGTTCTGGCACTTCCTGGACGTGATCTGGATCGGCGTCTTTACCTTTGTCTACCTGATGGGAGTCCTGCCATGAGCGCACACCACGACCACCACGAACACGGCCATGGCCACGGCGCACACGGCGACGGCCATGACCACGGCAGCCTGAAAAGCTATGCTATCGGCTTCATCCTGTCGGTGATCCTGACCGCCATTCCGTTCTGGCTCGTCATGGGCCACGTGATCAAGGACTCGAGCACCACCGCCTTCGTCATCCTCGGCTTCGCTGCAGTGCAGATCGTGGTTCACATGATCTACTTCCTGCACATGAATTCCCGTTCGGAAGGCGGCTGGAGCTTGCTGGCACTGATCTTCACCATCGTCCTGGTCGTCATCGTGCTGACCGGCTCGATCTGGGTCATGTACCACCTGAATCACAACATGATGCCGTCCATGGGTCCGGCCGGCAGCTCCTCCGTGCAGCAAATGCACGACATGCCTTGAGCCAAGCGCGCACCGCCTCCCCGCGGGCGCGCCTGTTCTGGGCCGCCGGGATCTCGCTCGCCTGTGCAGTATTCCTGGCGCTCGGGACCTGGCAGCTGTTTCGCATGCAGTGGAAGCATGAGCTGATCGCCCGCGTCAACCAGCGGGCGCACGCAGCTCCTGTTGCAGCTCCCTCCCCTTCCGAATGGCCGTCCCTCACGGCCGACAATGCCGAATACCGGCATGTGCAAGTTTCCGGCACCCTGCTGCTCGATCGCAGCACCTTGGTGCAGGCCTCGACCCAGCTCGGCCCCGGCTTCTGGGTCATGACGCCGCTGCAAACCGCTGCCGGCGACATCGTTTTCGTCAACCGTGGCTATGTCGCCGACCGCAAGGCCGGCACCGGCTCCGGCACGGCTGCTGCCGACGTCACCGGCCTGCTGCGTATGAGCCAGGCCGACGGCGACCTGCTGCGCAAGAACGATCCTGCCGGCCAGCGCTGGTATTCGCGCGACGTACAAGCCATTGCCGCGGCCAGCGGCCTGTCTCAGGTCGCCCCCTACTTCATCGATGCCGACGCCAGCCCTGCCCCACAGGCCGGGCAGCCCGTCGGCGGCCTCACCGTGATCGCTTTCCGTGATAATCATCTGGTATACGCATTAACTTGGTATGCTCTAGCGTTGATGATCATCGGGCGAACATGGCAAATCACTCGGAAAACACGGCGGAACCTGGCGGAATGATGTCCTTGTCCCTCGCGGCGGGCGTCGGCGATACTACTGGCCACAAAAACATGCTGTACCTGATCCGGCTGCGCTGGATTGCGGTACTGGGCCAGATCACGACCATCGCCGGCGTTACCCTTGGCCTCGGCCTTAACCTGCCGATGCCGCAGATGTTGACGGTGCTGGCCTGCCTGATCGCCTTCAACATCGGCAGCCATTTGCGCTGGCACGAAAACCCGATCGTCACCAACAACGAAATGCTCCTGGCGCTGCTGGTCGACGTGGCCAGCCTGACGGCGCAATTGCATTTCAGCGGCGGCACCACCAATCCCTTCGCCTTCCTCTACCTTCTGCAGGTGATCCTGTCGGCGGTGCTGCTCGACGCCTGGGCCGCCTGGACCATCGTCGGCATCACCGGCGCCTGCCTGGGCGGCCTGGCCCTGTTCTCCAAGCCCCTGCCCCTGCTGCTGGAGGATGAAAGCGCGTTTGCCCACCTGTATGTGGTGGGCATGATTATCTGCTTCCTGCTGAACGCCGGCCTGCTGGTTATTCTGATCAAGCGCATCACGGGCAACCTGCGCGAACGCGATGCGCACCTGGCCGATCTGCGCCAGCGCGCTGCGGAGGAAGACCATATCGTGCGCATGGGCCTCCTCGCATCGGGCGCAGCCCACGAACTGGGCACGCCAATGGCAACCATGTCGGTCCTGCTGGGCGACTGGAAGCGCATGCCCGAATTTACCGGGAATGCAATCCTGCAGGAAGAAATCGAAGAGATGCAAACCCAGCTCCAGCGCTGCAAGACCATCGTCACCGGCATCCTGTTGTCGGCCGGCGAGCTGCGTGGTGAATCGTCTGCCAAAACCACGCTGCGCGCCTTCCTCGGCGAGCTGCTGGACGAATGGCGCAGCAACCGTCCGGTGATGGCATTCGAGTTTGATGACCGCTTGCCGAGCGACCTGCCGGTTGTCTTTGAATCGGCACTCAAGCAGACGATTTTCAATTTGCTCGATAACGCGCTGGAAGCTTCGCCGCGCTGGGTCAAACTGGAAGCTTCTGCGGATGACGAAGTCCTGAAACTGACCGTGAGCGACCGCGGCCCCGGCTTCGCGCCGGCGATGCTGGCGCAGTTCGGCAAGCCCTACCAGTCGAGCAAGGGCCGGCCCGGCAGCGGGCTGGGACTGTTCCTGGTCGTGAATGTCATTCGCACGCTGGGCGGTACCGTCGAAGCGCGCAATCTCGAACAAGGCGCGCTGGTCGAACTGCGCCTGCCGCTGTCGGCAATCGCCCTGGAATAGGAGAGGCAGGATGACTACAGAGCGCTTATTGCTGATCGTGGAAGACGACCCCGCGTTCGCGCGCACCCTTTCCCGCTCGTTCGAACGGCGCGGCTACGCCGTGCTGAAGGCATCTAACCTGGAAGAAGTTGACGCCCTACTGCAGAAGCACACGCCGACACATGCCGTGGTCGACCTCAAGCTGGAAGGCAACACCTCGGGCCTCGCCTGCGTGCAGGCGCTTCACACCCACTCGCCAGACATGCTCATCGTGGTGCTGACGGGCTTTGCCAGCATCGTTACCGCTGTCGAAGCGGTCAAGCTGGGCGCCTGCCAGTACCTGGCAAAGCCGTCCAACACGGACGATATCGAAGCCGCCTTCTCGCATGTCGCCGGCGTGGCCGAGGTCGAGCTGACCAACCGCTCCACTTCCATCAAGACGCTGGAGTGGGAACACATTCACCAGGTGCTGGCGGAAACCGGCTTCAATATCTCGGAAGCCGCCCGCCGGCTCGGCATGCACCGCCGCACGCTGGCGCGCAAACTCGAAAAGCAGCGGGTCAAATAGTCGATGGGGCTCCGCGACGCCTTGCGCTCCTTCTTCGTCGGGGAAAACCTGGCTGATGGACCATGCGCCCCGCTGGCAAAGGTAGAGATGATGCGGCCCGAGGGCCCTCGCCATTATCTGAAAGCGGTGCCAAGCTGCCCAACCGCAGAAAAACGCCCTCTGGTCGTAGTCCTGCATGGCAGCGGCGCTTCGGCCGAACAGGTCATGGGCCTGGCCTTCCCCTTTTCGCCACTCTCGGTCTGGCTGGAAATTGCCGAACGCGAGCAAGTCGTCGTCGTAGCGCCTGACGGCGTAAAACGGCGCGGGCAGCGGGCATGGAACGACGGCTTTGCCGACGTGGCGAGCAATCCCCTGTGCGACGACGTAGGATTCATCGGCGCGGTCATCGACCGTGCCATCGCCGAGGACGACGTTGACCCGGAACGGATCTACGTGATCGGCGTTTCCAAGGGCGGCATGATGGCATACCGCGTTGCGGCGGAACTGGCGCCACGGCTGGCGGCGTTCGCGACGGTGTTGGCCGCGATGCCTCAGCGAGCGTCGTACGCGATGCCGAAGACAGCTCTTTCCGCGCTGATCGCCGCCAGCGAGAAAGACCCATTCATTCCCTATTCGGGCGGCAAGTCGTTCGTGACACTCTGGTTCACCGCGCCGTCAATGAGCGTCGAAGCAACGGCCGCCGTTTGGCGGAAACTGGCCCATCTGCCGAGCGAGCCTGCCATCGAGCAGTTGGCAGTAACGAAAGGTGATTCGACACGCGCAAGCCGTTACACATGGGGCGCGCGACCGAACACATTGCAGGTCGTTCTCCTGAAGATCAGCGGCGGCGGCCATGCGGAACCGAGCCGGAAGAAGCGCTACCCCGGACTGTTCAGCCGCTTCCCGGGCCGACAGAACGCAAGCATCGAGATCGCGGAAGAGGCCTGGACCTTTTTCAAAGATAAGCGGCGCGCGCCGCCGTCAGAGGCTGGTCTCGGCCGCAATGCGTTCGCCGAGACGCTGTAGCAGCAAGTGGACGTGGTAACCATCCACAAAACCGTGATGCGCCTGGACACAGAACGGCACCGTCATCGTATCGCCATCCAGGTCGCTGTAGCGCCCCCAGGCGATTAGGGGAATGTCGGCGCTCTTGTACTCATAGATCGGGTGCTCGATGGCGCGCATGTCCAGCCAGGGCATGCAGGTGGTGTAGACGTTGTTCTTCTGCTCGCGCGGCGTCAGGTCACGGCCGGTGTTGATGAATTCACGCGTCGCACGGGCCTCCACGCCTGCCGCCAGGCTGCGGGAGATAAACTCTGCCCGGTCTGTCGACATGTCGAACCTGGCGTAATTCAGGTTGTTATCGAGGTTGATGACCGTGTAGCCGCCGTAAAAGTCGTCGATCTTGATCACATTCCCTTCGAATTCACGATACAAGAAGTTGTCGACATCCTTCACGCTCATGTACAGGCAGTACAAGAGGAAGTGGAACGGCGGCAGTTGCCGCTCCTTGCAGTAGTGACGGAATTCCGGCAAGCGGGCGACCACGCTCAGGTTCAGCAGCGGATTCGCGTATTGGCGAAGTGACTCATAGCGGTCGCGGCGAAATTCAAATTTATCCATGTTCAATGCTCACTCGGCGAGTCGGTCATCATATGGAGGGTTCAGCGGCCTGTCCTTAACATTTGCCAAGCAAATCCCGTCAGACCTGCGGATTCAACTTTTCGATCTTGGAGTGCAGCTTGTTGAGGCCCGCCAGGTAAGCTTTGGCGGAAGCGACGACGATATCCGGATCGGCGCCGACGCCGTTGACGATGCGGCCGGAATGCGCCAGGCGCATCGTCACTTCGCCCTGCGATTGCGTGCCGGGGCTGATGCCACTGATCGCGAACAGCACCAGCTCCGCCCCGCTTTGCGCCTTGCTTTCGATGGCGTTGACCATGGCGTCGACCGGGCCGTCGCCTGTTCCTACGGCGGAGTGTTCAACGCCATCGATAGAAAATACGATGCGCGCAAACGGCAGTTCGCCGGTCTCCGAACGCTGCGACAGCGAGACCAAGCGGTAATGCTCGCCGCCGGCCGTAGCCTCTTCATCGCTCACCAGCGCCATGATGTCCTCGTCGAAAATCTCGGCCTTGCGGTCGGCCAGTTCCTTGAAACGTGCGAAGGCGGCGTTCACTTCAGCCTCGGAGTCGAGCTCGATGCCCAGTTCCTGCAAGCGCTGCTTGAAGGCGTTGCGGCCGGAGAGCTTGCCCAGCACGATCTTGTTGGCCGTCCAGCCCACATCCTCGGCACGCATGATTTCGTAGGTTTCGCGCGCTTTGAGGATGCCGTCCTGGTGGATTCCGGAGGCATGGGCAAAGGCATTGGCCCCAACGACCGCCTTGTTCGGCTGCACGGCGAAACCGGTAATCTGCGACACCATCTTCGACGCCGGAACGATCTGCGTCGTATCAATGCCGCAGTCCAGGTTGAAATAGCCGGCCCGCGTGCGCAGCGCCATCACCACCTCTTCCAGCGCCGTATTACAGGCGCGCTCGCCCAGGCCATTGATGGTGCACTCCACCTGCCTTGCACCGCCAATCATGACGCCGGCCAGCGAATTCGCCACGGCCAGCCCCAGGTCGTTATGGCAATGCACCGACCACACGGCCTTGTCGGAGTTCGGGATGCGCTCGCGCAGGCGGCGGATGGTCTCGCCGTACAGCTCCGGCACGGCATAACCGACGGTATCGGGGAAGTTGATCGTAGTGGCGCCTTCCGCGATAACGTTTTCCAGCACGCGGCACAGGAAGTCCTCTTCCGAACGGCTGCCATCCTCCGGGCTGAATTCAATGTCGTCGGTGAACTTGCTAGCAAAGCGAATCGCCAGCTTGGCCTGCTCCAGCACCTGCTCCGGTTCCATGCGCAGCTTCATCTGCATGTGCAGCGGCGAGGTGGCGATGAAGGTGTGGATGCGCTTGCGCGCCGCCGGCTCCAGCGCTTCGGCAGCACGGGCCAGGTCGCGGTCATTGGCGCGCGCCAGCGAGCAAACGATCGGCTCGCGTACGGCAGTGGCAATAGCACGGATGGATTCGAAGTCGCCCTGCGACGCAGCGGCGAAACCCGCCTCGATCACATCGACCCGCAGCTTTTCGAGCTGGCGGGCGATGCGCACCTTTTCTTCACGGGTCATGGAAGCGCCCGGCGATTGCTCGCCGTCGCGCAGGGTGGTATCGAAGATGATGAGGCGGTTATTCATGGAATCGCTCCTTCTGAATTGCCGCCCCAGCGGCGTTACGATTTATCTTCTGGCGAGGTTTTCTCGATCAGCTTGACCGGGTTGCCTTTGACCAGGCGGGTCAGGTAGATCACGTAGCCTGACAAACCATAAGCTACGAACAGCACGAACAGCACCTTCGGCGGGTCGATCGAGATCAGGGCGAAGAACATCGCGATCAGGAACACGGCCAGGAAAGGCACCGACTTGCGGAAGTTGATGTCCTTGAAGCTGTAGAACGGCACATTCGACACCATGCTCAGGCCAGCGAATACCGCCAGCACCCAGCCCTGCCACGGATACAGCACGCCATCCACTTCCAGGTCGGTCAGCAGCATGACGAAGCCGGCGATCAGGGAGGCCGCAGCCGGCGAAGGCAGGCCCTGGAAGTAGCGCTTGTCGACCACTTCGATATTGGTGTTGAAGCGGGCCAGGCGCAGTGCAGCACCGGCGCAGTAGACGAAGGCTGCGATCCAGCCCAGCTTACCGAGGCCGCGCAGTGCGAATTCATAGATCACCAGCGCCGGGGCGGCACCGAAGGACACCATGTCCGACAACGAGTCGTACTGGGCGCCGAATTCACTTTGGGTATTGGTCAGGCGTGCCACGCGGCCGTCCAGGCCGTCCAGCAGCATGGCGACGAAAATTGCCCAGGCGGCGTGTTCGAAGCGCTGGTTCATGGCCATGACGATGGCGAAGAAGCCGCAGAACAGCGCGCCGGTGGTGAAGGCGTTTGGCAACAGGTAAATGCCGCGCGAGCGCGGCCTGTCGAGGCCATCGGCCCCCTTGCGGCGGGCGAAACGGCTGAACAGCGATTGTTTGCCGGCGGCGTTCTTAGGCCGGCGGCGGGGGAATTTGGCCATACTCTTCCATTTTTTATACTAGGGTGGCCCCTATTATAGAGGACACCCCGTATGGAAGTGGCAACTTTGGCTTACTTGAACTTGACCTTGCCGACCACGCGCATTTCCAGCGTGGTTTCGCCAGGTTCGAAGCTTGGCTCGGCCACGGACTGGTCCATCTCGGCTTTGGCGGCCATGCGGGCCATCATCGGGGCCGGAGCGCCGGCCGGACCACCGCCATAGTTACCCGAACCTTCGTAGTCGATGGTATCCAGTACTGCGTCGGTCACCGGACGGCCCATGGCCGAGGCGATGGAGGCGATGCGTTCGTTGAGGTTCTTGTAGGTGGCCGCGATGCGGGCGTCATCCAGCTTGCGGGTAGCGGCCGGGCTCAGGCCGAAGGACAGGCCATTCAGGGTCAGCACCTTCTGTGCAGCGGCCACGGTCTTCGGCAGCGCGCCGATATTGGTGGTGGTCATCTGCACGTACTGGCCAACGCGCCATGCGGTCGGCTGGCGCGGCTTGGCGGCGGCGCCCGGCGGCAGCGGACGGTCCTCCGGATAGACCGGATAGGTGTAGTAGCCCTGGGTTTTCAGCTTGGCCTGCGGATCTTCCTTCTTCAGGATTTCGAGGCCCTGCTTGATCTTCTGGTTCACGCGCGATGCTGCGGCAGCCTTGTCCTTGTCCTGCTCTTCGATCGCCAGGGTGGCTACGGCCTGGTCGTTCGGGGCAGTGACTTCACCATAGGCAGGAACGATGACGGTGGCGCCCGCGGTCGGGACGGATTGTGCGATGGCAGCCTGGGCTCCCATTACCAGCGCGGCAGCAGCTACAGCTTTCAGGACGGTCATTGTTATTCTCCTTGCTTGGTTACGATGGACGCACTTTAACTGAAATCAATCCACAAAACTGTCGCAGTTCGTGAGCGTTTGTAACACTCTTCCTACTTGAAGCGCACCTTCGCCGTTGCGCGCAGCTCCAGTTTGGTTTCGCCAGGCTGCAGGTTTGGCTCCTCCACTTCACCAAAATCTTCGCGGCTGATCCTGCTGCCGGTAACCGTCACCCTCTCCACCGGCCCACTGCCGAAATCCAGCGACTCGAGCTTCCCATCGCTGACTGGACGCCGCATCGCGCCTGCAATGAAGGCGACTTGCTCCTCGAGGCTGCGACACACAGCCTCCACGCGGCGCTGCTCCAGCTTCTTCGTGGTTTCTTCGCTCAAGCCAAAATTCACGCTCTTGAGCGCCAGGAGCTTCTGGGCCGATGCGACGGTGGCCGGCAAGGCCGCAAAGTCGCCGCTTACAAGACGGACCTGCTGGCTGACACGCCAGCCTATTTGCTGCGCATCGCGCTTCTGGGCACGCGCCGGCGCTTCGTCATAGACAGCGTACGTTCGGTAGCTGTCCAGCGACAATCTTGCATTTGGGCTGGCCTTTTTCAGCGCCGCGATACCCTGCTTCAGGCGCAGGTTGACGCTCGATGCCAGCGCCGCCTTGTCCTTGCCCTGCTCCTCATAGCCGAAAACGAGTTGCGCCTCGTCGTTAGGCGCGGTAACGGTGCCGACCGCCGTTACCGTGACCAGTGCATTTTCTGTGGGCAGGTTGTCGGCGAAAGCTGCCGGGACAGAGCCGATCATCGCCAACAGGACCAGGGGCTTGAGCATGCAAAATTCCTTTCTGAGGTTTGGTTGAAGCTCGAATGTAACTGAAACTGATACAAAAGTGTCATCTGCCTGACATCGGGCTATGGCATGATCACGTGTCGTCCACTCCATTCATGTACAAGGAAAATGGCAAAGCACCTGATTCCCGCCCTGGCCCTGGCGGCCAGTTTCGGCGCCCACGCGGCGCCGGCCAAACAGCCAGCACAACCCAAACTCGTCCTCGTGATGGCCGTCGACGGCCTGCCGCAGGAACAGGTCACCCGCTACGCCCACCAGTTCGGCCAGGGCGGTTTCCGCCGCCTGCTCGAGCAAGGCGCATGGTTCAGCAATGCGCACCAGGCGCACGGCATCACCGTGACCGCGGTTGGCCATGCGGCCATCTTGAGCGGCGCCTATCCGTACCAGCACGGCATCATCGGCAATAACTGGGTGAATCCGGCCAACGGCGGCAGCATGTACTGCACCGAAGACACCAACTACAAATACATCGGCAACGAGAAGACCGATCCGCATGACGGGACCGCCCCGACCAATCTGCGCGTCGACACCCTGGGCGACCAGCTACGCTATGCGAGCGGCCAGCAGTCGAAAGTGATCACTGTGTCCGGCAAGGACCGCGGCGCGATCCTCCTGGGCGGCAAGACCGGCACGGCCTATATGTACATGGAAGAAAGCGGCAACTTCGCCTCCTCCACCTTCTATATGAAAGAGCATCCGCAGTGGGTGCAGAAGTACCAGGCAGGCAAGCCGCAGGAGCGCTACTACGGCGTGAAGTGGAAGCCGCTGCTGGCCGATTCGGCATATGCGGGAGATTTTGGCGATGCGCCAAACCTGCAGCTTTCCAGTGAATCCGGACTGACCGATGCGGCGTACTACAAACGCCTGAAGGCATCGCCATTCCTGGACGAACTGACGGTGGAATTTGCTCAGGCAGCGATCGAAGGCGAAAACCTGGGCAAGAATCCAGCCGGCGTGCCGGACCTGCTGGGCGTCAGCTTCTCCGCGCATGACCTGGCGAACCACGAATTCGGCCCAGAGAGCAAGTTCTCGCACGACCATTTGCTGCGCCTGGACCGCATGCTGTCCAACTTCTTCTCGTACATCGACAAGCGCATCGGCATGGACAACGTGCTGGTGGTGCTGACCGCCGACCACGGTTTCCCGAACACGCCTGAATTTGCGAACGAAGTGCAAAAAGCCGGCATCAACCGCATCGACGGCAAGAAGCTGGTGGAAGACCTGAATGCCCATTTGTCGTCCAGGTTCGGCTTGAACAAGGGCCTGATGGCCTACTCGATCCCGAACCTGCACCTTGACTACGCGCAGATCGAAGCCAAAGGCCTGAAACGCGAAGACGTCGAGAACGCAGCGGCGCGCTTCATCCTGTCCCAAACCGGGGTGGCCGATGTATTCACCCGCACGCAGATGGAAAGTGGCGCTGTGGGCGGTACACGCATTGCCACGCTGATGCGCCGCGCCTGGAACCGCCAGATTTCCGGCGACCTGATGGTGGTACTGAAGCCGCACTGGATCTTCGGCTTCGGCGGCGGCAAAGGCACCACTCACGGCGCGCCGTATGCGTATGACACCAACGTTCCGCTGATCGTGATGGGCAAGCCATGGGTGAAATCAGGCCATTACGGGCAGTATGCCGAAGTGATCGACATCGCGCCCACCCTCGCCTACCTGCTGAACGTGCGCCCACCAGCCGGCGCGGAAGGTCGTGTCCTCACCGAAGCGCTGAAGTAAAACCGGCAACCCGGTGTCTGACCCGCAGGGTCAGACACCGACTGCGGCGCGTGCATCTCAGTGTCAGACCCTTCGGGTCTGACACAGGTTTACCGGTTTTGGCACTCAAAAAAAACGGCCCCGAGGGGCCGTTGAAGTTTGCTTCTAGGGACAATCAGTTCTTGGACTGGTCGACCAATTTGTTTTTGGCGATCCAAGGCATCATTGCGCGCAGCTTGGCGCCGACTTCTTCGATCTGGTGCTCGGAAGTCAGGCGGCGGCGGGAGATCAGGGTCGGTGCGCCGGCCTTGTTCTCGAGGATGAAGCTCTTGGCGTATTCGCCAGTCTGGATGTCTTTCAGGCACTGGCGCATGGCGTCCTTGGTGGCCGAGGTCACCACTTTCGGGCCAGTCACGTACTCGCCGTACTCCGCGTTATTGGAGATCGAGTAGTTCATGTTGGCGATGCCGCCTTCGTAGATCAGGTCAACGATCAGCTTCAGCTCGTGCAGGCACTCGAAGTAAGCCATCTCCGGCGCATAGCCAGCTTCCACCAGGGTTTCGAAACCGGCTTTGATCAGTTCCACGGTACCGCCGCACAGGACAGCCTGTTCGCCGAACAGGTCGGTCTCGGTCTCTTCACGGAAGTTGGTTTCGATGATGCCGGCCTTGCCGCCGCCGTTGGCCGATGCGTACGACAGGGCGATATCGCGGGCGGAACCGGATTTGTCCTGGTACACAGCGATCAGGTGCGGCACGCCGCCACCCTGGCGGTAGGTACCGCGCACGGTGTGGCCTGGGGCCTTGGGAGCGATCATGATCACGTCCAGGTCGGCGCGCGGCACGACTTGGCCGTAGTGCACGTTGAAGCCGTGGGCGAAGGCCAGCACGCCGCCTTGCTTGATGTTCGGTTCGACGTTTTCCTTGTACACCTGGGCGATGTTCTCGTCCGGCAGCAGGATCATCACGACGTCGGCGTTCTTCACCGCTTCGTTCACTTCCGCCACTTTCAGGCCAGCCGCTTCGACCTTGTTCCAGGAGGCGCCGCCCTTGCGCAGGCCGACGGTCACGTTCACGCCGGATTCGGTCAGGTTTTGCGCGTGCGCGTGACCTTGCGAGCCGTAGCCGATGATGGCAACGTTCTTGCCTTTGATGAGGGAGAGGTCAGCGTCTTTGTCGTAGAAAACTTTCATGGTCATTCCTTGGGTGTGAATTCGGTTCGTATTGTTTAAACTTTGAGGATGCGTTCGCCGCGGCCAATGCCGGAACCGCCAGTACGGACGGTCTCCAGGATCGAGGTGCGGTCAATCGCGTCGATGAAGGCGTCCAGCTTGCTCTTGGCGCCCGTCAGCTCAATGGTGTAGGTCTTTTCGGTCACGTCGATGATGCGGCCGCGGAAGATGTCGGCGGTACGCTTCATCTCTTCGCGCTCCTTGCCGACGGCACGTACCTTGATCAGCATCAGTTCGCGTTCGATGTGCTGGCCTTCGGTCAGGTCCACCACCTTCACCACTTCGATCAGGCGGTTCAGGTGCTTGGTGATCTGTTCGATGATGTCATCGGAACCGGTGGTCACGATGGTCATGCGGGACAGGGTCGCATCTTCGGTCGGCGCAACGGTCAGCGTTTCGATGTTGTAGCCGCGGGCAGAGAACAGGCCTACCACGCGGGACAGCGCACCCGCTTCGTTTTCGAGCAGTACAGAAATAATGTGTCGCATGATTACAGGTCCTCCGAGCCAAGCAGCATTTCGGAGAGGCCTTTGCCGGCTTTCACCATCGGCCACACGTTTTCACTCTGGTCGGTAATGAAGTTCATGAAGACCAGGCGGTCTTTCATGCCAAACGCTTCTTTCAGCGCGCCTTCGACGTCGCCCGGTTTTTCGATGCGCATGCCGACGTGGCCATAAGCCTCGGCCAGCTTTTCGAAGTCCGGCAGCGAATCCATATAGGACTCGGAATAGCGCGAACCGTAGTCGATTTGCTGCCACTGGCGAACCATGCCCAGGAAGCGGTTGTTCAACAGGATGATCTTAGGCGTCAGGCGGTACTGTTTGCAGGTCGCCAGTTCCTGGATGTTCATCTGGATCGAGCCTTCGCCGGTAATGCAGGCGACGGTCGCATCGGGATTGGCCATCTGCACGCCCATGGCGTATGGCAGGCCGACGCCCATGGTGCCCAGGCCGCCGGAATTGATCCAGCGGCGCGGTTTGTCGAACCTGTAGTACTGCGCAGCCCACATCTGGTGCTGGCCGACGTCGGAGGTGATGAAGGCGTCGCCCTTGGTCACGTCGAAAAGCGACTCGACCACTTGCTGCGGCTTGATCACCAGGTCGGAAGTGGCGTACGCCAGGCACTTGCGGCCGCGCCATTCTTCGATCTGCTTCCACCAGTCTTTCAGCGCGGCGGCGTTCGGACGCTGCTCGGTCGCGTCCAGCTGCGACAGCAGTTCGACCAGCACGTCCTTCACGTTGCCGACAATAGGAATGTCCACTTTCACGCGCTTCGAGATCGACGACGGGTCGATGTCGATGTGGATGATCTTGCGCGGGTTCTGGCTGAAGTGCTTTGGATTGCCGATCACGCGGTCGTCGAAGCGGGCGCCGATCGCGATCAGCACGTCGCAGTTCTGCATCGCGAGGTTGGCTTCGTAGGTGCCGTGCATGCCGGGCATGCCGACGAAGCATGGATCGGAAGCGCGCGAGCCGCCCAGGCCCATCAGGGTGTTGGTGACCGGGAAGCCCAGCTTGTCCACCAGTTTGTTCAGCTCATTCGACGCATGCGCCAGGATCACGCCGCCGCCGGTGTAGATCATTGGACGCTCGGCCGACAGCAGCAGCTGCAGCGCCTTGCGGATCTGGCCGGCGTGGCCTTTGTCGACCGGGCGGTAGGAACGCATCTCGATATCCTTTGGATACGAGTACACGTGCTTGTGCATCGAAATGTCCTTTGGAATATCGACCAGCACCGGGCCTGGACGGCCGGTCTTGGCGATATAGAAGGCTTTCTTGATGGTCTCCGCCAGGTCTTTCACGTCCTTGACCAGGAAGTTGTGCTTGACCACCGGGCGGGTAATGCCGACGGTGTCGCATTCCTGGAACGCATCCTGGCCAATGGCGTGGCTCGGCACCTGGCCGGAAATCACCACCATCGGAACGGAATCCATGTATGCGGTGGACAGGCCGGTCACCGCATTGGTGACGCCAGGTCCGGAAGTGACCAGCGCCACGCCCACTTTGTTCGAGCTGCGCGAATACGCATCGGCGGCATGGATAGCGGCCTGCTCATGGCGAACGAGGATGTGCTGGAATTTGTCCTGCTTGAAGATGGCGTCGTAGATATAGAGGACGGCGCCGCCGGGATATCCGAAAACGTGTTCTACGCCTTCCTCAGCGAGGCAGCGGACAACGATTTCGGCGCCCGTGATGGGAGCTTCGGTATTCATGAAACATTCCTTTCAAGGTCCATAGGAGATTGATCGGATGCTCTTGCCTAGCGAAGTGGGCGACACCGTGCACGACTCTCAGCTTCCCTTCTTTCTGCGGTCACACTGACCCTTCCCCCATGCGTAGCTGGAGTACAAGCCGGTGCTAAACGCAACTCGTTTGGCCGGAGTTTTGCAGCGGTTTCTGGCCTACCTCTCGCGCTTGTGGCACGGGTTAGAGCAAACTGCTGACAATAGAAAGCTGGCTTTTCAGAACGGCTTTGTGTGCCTGTCCCGAAGAACCGGGGAGCTTTGTGGTGTGCAAAGCGTCCTTAACGTTACCGCGCTGCACCATATTGGTCAAGCATATTCTGCATTTTTTGTTAAAATGCCGGATTGTTCAGACTAGCGATATAGCGCAGCCCTCTTCCCGACGCATGGCCACAGACAAAGAATTATCGGATTTCCTCGAAAGTGTCGAGCGCCGCGCCTTCAAACAAGCGGTCTATGCCGTCCGAAAGGACGAATCCGCACTGGACATTGTTCAAGATGCAATGATTAAATTGGCAGAAAAGTACGGCGACAAGCCGGCGGCCGAACTGCCGGCATTGTTCCAGCGCATCTTGCAAACGACTATACTTGATTATTTCCGCCGCGAAAAAGTCCGTAATACCTGGGTAAGTCTTTTCTCGGGCCTTGGCCCTGGCCAGGAAGAGCATGAGGACTTTGATATACTGGAATCCTACGAGGCTGAAGAGGGTTCCCAGGCGGCCGAGTCGAGTGCAGACCAGGTAGAACGGGCACAGATCTTGCAAATTATTGAAGAAGAAGTGCAAAAACTGCCTGCGCGTCAACGAGAAGCGTTCCTCATGCGTTACTGGCAGGACATGGACGTAGCAGAAACTGCCGAAGCGATGGGATGTTCCGAAGGGAGCGTAAAGACGCATTGCTCACGAGCAACACACACTCTCGCTGAATCGCTCAAAGCCAAGGGAATTAAGTTATGAACACCGAAGACACCAACTTTGCATACGGCGTGCGGCGCGCGCTCAATGAAAAGCTAGACGATCTCCCAGCCTCGACCACGGATCGCCTGGCCGCAGCCCGCATGGCTGCAATGAAGCGCAAGAAGGCCGATGCTCCGGCCCGCGTGCGCGTGACCCGTACCGCTCCAGCTGTGGCTGGCGGCGCTACCGGCTTCTTCGCCAACCCGTTTGCCTGGTTCAACCGCGTCAGCGTGGCCCTGCCCTTGCTGCTGCTGATGGGCGGCATGGTCGGCGTGTACCAGTACGAACAACAGCAATCGATCGTGGAACTGGCAGAAATGGACGCCGCTGTGCTGTCCGACGAACTGCCGCTGTCTGCTTACCTTGACCAGGGCTTTGGCGCCTATCTCGAGACCCGCGAGCAATAAAGTATGGCGCGTGTAAGTGGCGGGAAAAAATGGGTTGCTGGAGCAATCGCGCTGATAGGCGTGGGGGTCGCTGCCGTCGTCTGGCTGGTGAGCCGCCCTGCTTCGCAGCCTGCACCAGCGCCTTCGACTGCCGCTACCGCCGCAGCGCCTGCCAAGCCGGTCGGTGAAAAGCCGCACTGGTCGGATCTCAAGCCAACCCAGCAGCAAGCCCTGGCGCCCCTCGAGTCGACCTGGGAAGAGCTGGGTCCGGTGCGCAAGCAAAAATGGATTTCCATCGCCAATAGCCTGGCCAAGATGAAGCCGGCTGAGAAGGCCCGCGTGCAGGAACGCATGCGTGAATGGGTCGCTTTGTCACCAGCGGAACGCAAGCAGGTGCGCGAAAACTACGCGCGCGCCCAGAAGAAAGCGACGCCGCCGGGTCAGCGCGCAGCCGAGTGGGAGCAGTACCAGCAATTGCCGGAAGAAGCCAAGAAGGCCTTGGCGGAAGCGGCCGCCGCCAAGAACAACCAGGTGGTCAAGACGCCTAGCCTGGCGCAGTCCACCGTAAAGACCCCGGCGCCAGTCAAGGCCCAGGGTCATGGCCTGGTGCCGGCGCCGGGTACTGTGCCGCCGGGCACCGTACCGCCAGCGCCGATTGGCTTGCCGCAAGGTTCTCCTGCCGTTGTGCCGCCGGGCAGTTCGCTGGGCGCGGGCAACATCGCTCCTGCAACTGCCGCTGCGGCAGCGGGTGCGACAGCCGCGACTGGCGCCGCTCCGGCCGCGGCCCCGGTTGCCAGCCCGACTGCGCCGGCAGCGGATGCAACGACGCCGCCTTCCGTTACCCCTATCGCGCCGAGCGCCCCACCAGCCGTTCCGAATGCAAGCAAATAACGCTGTTCCGACCATCAAGCGCCGCCTGATCGCGATGGTCTACGAGATCCTGCTGGCGCTCGCCGCGCTGTTCCTGCCCTTCCTGGTATTTGAGATCGCAACCAAGGCCAGCCATACCCCCCTGGTTGAGCACATGCGCCAGTTTCTTGCTTTCCTGATCCTGGGCGCCTATTTCATCCACCAATGGACACGCAAGGGCCAGACCCTGGCCATGCAGACCTGGCGCATCAAACTGGTGCAACCTGGCCAAAACCACCTGCCGATCCGCACCGCCGCCATGCGTTATTTGCTGTGCTGGCTGTGGATCCTGCCCGGCCTCGTCGTCGCCTACCTGGGTGACCTCAGCAATAAGCACAAGCTGTACGCCCTGCTGGCCAGCGTCCTGTTGTGGTCGCTGACCGCCTTCCTCGACAAGGACCGCCAGTTCCTGCACGACCGCATTGCCGGCACCCGCCTGGTGCAGTTGCCGAAACCGCAGAAAAAAGGCGCCAAGGCCGCCTAAGCAATCGCTATACTGGACTTGGACAAGGGAGGCAACCATGGACAAGGACAGCAGCTTCACTGGCTCAATTCCGGAAACCTACGAGCGCGCCATGGTGCCGCTCCTCTTTACCCCTTACGCGATCGACATGGCGCGCCGCATTGCGCAGCGGCGCCCCGCGCGCATCCTCGAAGTGGCCGCCGGCACGGGAGCGGTTACCCGGCATCTGCTGCAGGAAATCCCGTCCGCCCACATCGTCGCCAGCGACCTCAACCCCGCCATGCTTGAACAGGCGCGCAAGGCCGTCGTTTCATCGCGCGTCGAATGGCAGGAGGCCGACGGCCAGGCGCTCCCCTTCCCCGATGCCAGCTTCGATGTGGTGGCTTGCCAGTTCGGCGTGATGTTCTTCCCCGACAAGGCGCGCGGTTTTAGCGAAGCGCGCCGGGTGCTCAAACCGGGAGGCCTGTATTGTTTTAACGTGTGGGATGGCATCGCCCACAATGATTTTTCCGCCACCATCAACCATGCGCTGGCCAAGGTGTTTCCTGAAGACCCGCCGCGCTTCCTGGCGCGCGTGCCTTATGGCTGGCATGACATCGATGTGATCCTGGAAGAGCTCAAGCGTGGCGGCTGGAGCAAAGGCATTACGCATGAAGTGGTCACCGCGACCAGCCGCGCCGAATCCGCAGCATCCACCGCGACGGCCTTGTGCCAGGGCTCTCCGCTCAGGGCAGATATAGAAGCCCGCGATCCGGCGCGCCTTCAGGAAGCGACCGATGTGGTGATCGCCGCATTGACCGAGAAGTTCGGCAGCGGCGCCATCGAGGGCAAGATGCAGGCGATCGTATTTACTTGCGAGGCGTGAACTCGTAGACGCGGGCACCCTCGCCTACGTCGTCATCATCGCCCAACGCAAACTCGCCGCGTTCGAAAGCGGCGACGACCTCCAGCGCTTGCTCCAGTTCGTCCTGCGGCACCATCACGCGCGCCCCGCCAATGGCTGGCGCCAGCAGGAAAGCAGCCTGCACGTGCTGGTCGTCCATCACCGTCGCGCTCACCCCCGCTGCGCGCAGGCAACCGCACAGTATGAAGGCATCCGCCGGGATCAAGCAGCGGCGAACCAGAGAAAAATCGTTATCCATGTCAACAATAGCCATTGCCTTGATGGGTCGAATTTACCATAGCGTTAAGACTTGGGCACCTTAAACGGGTCATTAGGGTCCTCATTGCAACGCAGCCAATGCCGGATGCCGTAGCGCAGTCCGGATTCGGCTACGCCGACCTTGCCACAAGCGCCTTCGAGCGGGGGGAGTGAGTACTGCCGTAGTACGCGCCCTTTCGGATCCAACTCAAATCCACGGCCACCCACCATCATAGGGAAGTGGCAATCCTCATCTTCGCTGCAATACTCGGTGCAGTCTTGGCAGGTGTAGGCCACACCTTCCTGGAAGGCATAGCAAACATCGTATATTGGCGGGACCACGACTTTGAACGACGTGACTTTGAAGTAGCCACATTTGCCGTTTGAGCTGAAACGACTGACGCCTTTTTCGGCTTCGCGATAGTCGAAATCCCCTGTTACGTAAACTCCCGGCATGACGACCACGCCTTTGCGATTTACAGCATCAAAATAACGGGTCTCGTCGTTCCAAAGTAAATCGATGCCCCTTTTGTCTGGCTTAAGCCGCTTCAGGTACCGCGGTTTGAGGCGACGTGTTTGGCCTTCTGTGATGAAACAGTCGGCAGACCAGCTGTCCGTTTCCTTTGAAGGACATTCAGCCTTCGCATCGGCCAGCACACAGGTTGCCAGCATGAACAAAAGGGAGAGGAACTTCATCCCAGTTGGCCAAGCATCACGGTTTTGTCGTTGAAGACGTTCATTGCCTTGCCAGTACCGTCCGGGCCCACTTTGACCTTCACTGCAAAATCGCGCTTGCCTTCGAATAGGTCGGCGCCGTCGTCGTTGGCCAATACCAGGTCTACCGACTCGCCGTCCGCGTAGTTTTCTGTTTCAACGTGAACGTTGAGGTCAACGTAATGGCGCGATACTTCCTCGAGTAGCGTTTCGTCATCGCCATAGGACCACCAGATGCGCTTGATGGATTTTTCCTGGTTCGCTGCTGCCGGCGAGTCTTCGCCGTTATCGGCCGTAGCGAATGAAGCATTTGCTGCGGCGCTTTTTGCCATTACCGGCGCCAGTGCAGTGGCGGCCGGCACGGCTGCCGCAGGCGAAGATGCAGGCGCAGGGCCGCCGCCTCCCCCTCCCGGTGTAACAACATCGGTGAACTGGCTCGCAACCAGCGTCGCCCCGCAAGAGGTCTTCATGCCGGCGACAGCAACGCCCTTGCCGAAGATCGTCGTGGTCTGAACGCCTTCAACGATCGTGTGCGAGCCGCTGCATTTAGGGCACGACACTTTATGACCTATGAATGCAATCGGCTTGCCGTGGCAGATATCCGTTTGCGAACCTTCCAGCACTTTGCCGCCGTAACTCGTCGAGTCACCGAGGCGAATGATTTCTCCTGCCATTTTCTACCTTTTTCTAAGCCATGAGGCTGGATGCGTTTTGCAGACGAGCTACCTCTCACCTCCTGAGCTGTGGGACCGGAAACGAATTGCAAATCAGCATAGGAACCCCGCTTTCCAGTTTTCCGACCTCTGCAACACCAATGTCCCCACACGCATTTTCAAGAGTGCGCGGCACAAATTCTCCAATCACCTTACCCTTCGCATTGAGCTTGTACCCCTTCCCTCCAACAAGCTGTTCATTCATGCATTCGGGGCCTATGCAATACGATAAACAATCGCTGCAAACGAACGCTTGGCCTTGATGAAACGGGCGACACGCATCGTAAATCGGCGGGGCGAGGATCTTAAATGTATCACTCTGAAAATAGCCGCATTTGTCGCCGGATTTGAAGCGGCCAACACCACGTTCCGCAGTCGGATAATCGAAGTCGCCCGTATGCACAATACCGGGCACAACCACCACGCCTTCCCGATTGACCGCCACAAGTTCTAGCGATTCTAATAGTGCAATCGTCTGGAAGCCGAGTCTGTTGGGCACTATGCGGTTCCTATACTCGGCTTTCACCTGACGCAGCTCGCCCCTCGTTTCGAAACAGGATTGCGACCAACGCGCCCCACTCTTCAGAATTGGGCATTCGTTTTCGTCAGCCGCAGCACTTGCACCAAAGCCCGCAAGCATCAAGACAACGGCGACAAGTACTACGCGTATCATTTCAGTTCCCAAAATTTGATCCTTGCGACTTGTAGTAGAACAGTCTTGCCGTTAGGATCCACAAAAGTCGATGTCAACCAGAAGTAGCAGCTACCGATCTCGCGATCGTTGTGGCCGGGTGCAAATGCCAGTTCCATAGCCTTGCCATCCCATAAAGTAAAGTGTCCGGTGGCGCCGAGATAGCCGCTCGTTTCGAAAACAACTATGCCATTTCGACCAGCCAGCTTCAAATCCATGAAGTCCCGCGCTTGCTGCCAGCGTTCCATGAATGCCTTATTGAAGATCGTGGGATTAGTAATCGCACTCTGCGGTGCCAACTTCAAAACCAACTCTTCGTCCGCCCCTTTGAAGCGGGTCATTAATTCACCCTTTACATCTTGCACGCGGATCCAGTAGTTATAGCCATCACCACCTTCCAAAGTCCCACCGTTGCTGGGAGCTTTACCGAGCCTCAGGCCACTTCGATTCAGTGCATATGACATTCGCACAGCGCAAGTGTTGATATATGCAGGGTCATCATGTGTAGTGGCTCAGACCTGACCCGACACAGTGTGTCAGATGAGATAAAGCTCAAACTGCGTCATGCACCGGATCGAGCTAGCATCAACGATAGACAAATTTGTTACGACTGCAGATTGCTTTTAGCTTCCTTGAATAGCCATTCGCGGAAGGTGCGAACTCTAGGCAGGCCCGCGCAGTCGGTGCGATAGACTACGTAGTACGCCAGCGGCGAAGAAAAATTGATCTCGCTGAACAACCGGACGAGCCTTCCTGACGCTAAGTCATCGTGCGCCATGACGCTACGGGCTAACGCAACTCCGTGCCCTTCGGCAGCAGCCTGCAGCACAGCTGCCGAATTATTGATCTTCATACCGCGTGAGCCGGTCACACTGGTTACCCCTGCTTTTTGCAGCCATGCAGCCCAGGTCGGGAAACCCGCATGTCCGTCCATAGACAAATCATGAATAAGTGTTTCATGCACTAAATCTGCGGGCTTTATTAGGTGATCAGACCTACGCAGCATTTCGGGTGAGCATACTGGATAAATTTCTTCATCCATCAGTTTGTCAGCCGTCAGACCTGGCCAGATCCCAAGGCCATAACGCACGCCAATGTCGATGCGTTGGGATACAAAATCTACCGCCTTGAGATTGGTGTCTAGACGCACGTCCGTGTCTGGGCAGGCCGCCTGGAAACGGTCGATACGTGGCAATAGCCACTTGGCAGCGAAAGCCGGGCTGACGGTGACGGTCAGGACACCGCTCATCGATCCTTCCTTGAGTCGCTCCAATCCCAAGCTAAGGCGGTCAAATCCCGCACGAATCTCCGGCAATGCGCGCTCAGCCGCCTCCGTCGGGACCAGCCGAATCCGGCCCCCAGCGGCGCGGTGAAACAGTGGCGCCCCCAACCAATCCTCCAAAGTCCTGACCAGTTGACCAACTGCGGCCGGCGTGACGTTCAATTCCGCTGCTGCTGCGGAAAAGCTCTGGTGACGGGCGCTGGCTTCAAAGGCGCGCAAGGCGTTGAGATGGACAGGGATCTTCATTCATGCAAAGTTTTTCTTTCAATGAGAGACATTTTATCTCGTTTGTTAATTGTTCGCTGCAAGCGCAAACTGCATCCTATCAAACGGTTTCATGTTTCGATAAGAACGGATGTTCCGTAGGAAACGTGAAGTTTTTATTTATATGCCGGGGTAGCTGGCAAAAGGAAAAATGATGAGCGATCAATTCAAAGGTAAGAAGCTTTTGGTTGTAGGCGGTACCAGTGGCATGGGTTTTGAGTCAGCACGCACCGTACTGAAGGAGGGAGGTAGCGCTGTGATCGTCGGTAATCGTCCAGAAAAGACGGAGGAAGCACGTAAAGAGCTGTCGGCACTAGGTCAGGTATGGGCATTGACCGCAGACCTGTCAACTGCGGATGGACTGGCACAGCTGCTCAAGACCATCGATGAGCAGCATGCCGACATCGATCTGTTGGTTAACGCTGCAGGCGTCTTTTTCCCGAAGCCATTTCTGGAGCACGCCGAGGCCGACTACGAAATGTACATGAAACTGAACAAAGCTACCTTCTTCATTACCCAGAAAGTAGCGGCGAATCTGGTCGCCCAAAACAAATCGGGCGCCATCGTGAACATCGGTTCGATGTGGGCCAAGCAGGCGATCGCAGCCACGCCGTCGTCGGCCTACTCGATGGCCAAAGCCGGCCTGCATTCGCTGACGCAGCACTTGGCCATGGAATTGGCTCCGAAGCATATTCGCGTCAATGCCGTGTCGCCAGCCGTGGTGCAAACGCCAATCTATGAAGGCTTCATTCCGAAGGCCGAAGTCCACGCCGCGCTGCAAGGCTTTAACAGCTTCCATCCAATCGGCCGCGTCGGTACGCCGCAAGATGTCGCTGAGGTAGTGGGCTTCCTGTTGTCGGACAAAGCTGGCTGGGTCACCGGTGCCAACTGGGATGTCGACGGCGGCGTAATGGCAGGCCGTAACTAAGTCAGCCACAGAAAGGAAGAACCATGGTTTACCTGCAAATCACATTGAAAATCAGCGACGCAAATCGTGCCGCTGCGGTGGGCGTCTACCAGAAGTACAAAGTTCCATTCCTAAGCAACGTGGCCGGCGCCAAATCGAAAGAGCTGTTGGCTCGTGCTGAAGACGTCCAGGTGTTTCACGGATTTGATACCGAGGCAAACGCTGGTACCTACCTGCAAAGCGAGTTGTTCAACGCGGATGTTCTGACTGCCCTCAATCCACTGTTGGATGCCGCTCCCGATGTACGCGTCTATCAGATCGTATAACGCAATATAGGAAGAAGATCACATGATGCAAGATTGGAATAACTATCGTAACTCCCTCATGGAGCGCGTAGGAGACTTTGCCAAGCAATCTCCGGATGTGCTGCGCGGCCTCTCCGTCATTGACGGTGCGGCAGCCAAAACCGGCCATCTGGATACGAAGATGCATGAACTCATCGCGCTGGCCGTCGCAGTGACGACGCGCTGCGATGGTTGTATCTCTGTGCACACGAAAAAGGCTGCGGAAGCCGGCGCCACCCTTGGCGAGATCTCCGAAGCACTTAGCGTTGCTGTGGCCCTGAATGCCGGCGCTGCTCTGGTGTATTCGTCGCGCGTGGTGGAAGCTTTCCAGCAACTGCCTGCACAATAAAACTTGTTTGACCAAACAGGCGGCCGGATACAGCCGCCTGTTTGGCTTCTGCTCGGATATCTCCATGCTGATTAACGCTGATTTTTCGCGCCGCGCTACTCTCAAGCCCAGTGAATACCAATGGATGGCATCACCCCAGGCCGGTGTTGTACGCGTGATGCTGGACCGCATTGGCGGTGAGAGGGCTAGCGCGACCAGCATAGTACGCTATGCAAAGTCGTCTAGTTTCCCGCGCCACCAACATCCGTGCGGCGAGGAGATCCTTGTCCTATCGGGTACTTTCTCTGAAGGGCAGGCAGACTACCCGGCGGGGTGGTACTTGCGTAATCCTCCTGGCTCCAGCCACGAGCCGCACAGCGTAGACGGCGCCGTTATCTTTGTAAAGCTGGGGCAGATGACGTATCAGGATCAACCACGTATCCGTATAAATACCAACGCTCCCAATCTATGGAGAAATGTTGGCGGGCACCACACATGCACGCTGTTTGACGATGGCGCTGAACTTGTTCGTCTCATCCGTCTGGGTGCACGGGAGCGGCTAACGGAATCTGCCGTTGGGGGCATTGAAATCCTGGTGTTGGATGGTGAAATTGTCGACTTCGGTGAGTTGTACCAAGCGGGGAGTTGGATCCGGAGCTCAACTGAGGACCAAACCATTGTCGCTGGTGAACAAGGCGCGACTATTTATCTGAAGACCGGCCACCTTGGCGGAATGGTCGCAAAGAAGAGACTATGCAAAACGTTGACATCGTGATCGCCGGCGGCGGTCTGGCCGGACTGTATGCAGCCTGGCTACTGGAGCGCAAAGGCATACACAATTACGTTGTGCTCGAGGCCCGTTCCAGGCTTGGTGGGCGCATCCTCCCGTACCGGACGCGAACGGGGAAGGCGGAGTTTGATTTGGGCCCAGCATGGTTCTGGCCGGATTATCAGCCGCAAATGGGACATCTGGTGGGCGAACTTGGTCTAAAGAGTTTCGCCCAGCATGAGCAAGGCGAAATGATGTATGAGAGATCTGATGGCGAAATGCCGCTGCGTGTAACTGGCTATGCCAGCACTCCGCAATCGATGCGGCTTCAAGGCGGCATGAACACGATGATCGATGCGCTGTACGCCAAAGTCAAACCGACCAACGTCCAGACTGGCATCACAATCCGCCGGGCGAACAAGTATCCGGACTTCGTTGAGATTGCTGGCGAGGATTCAAGCGGCGCCATGCGCACTTGGCGGGCGCGTAAGCTGCTTCTGGCGATCCCTCCAAGACTGGCGCAGGAACGCATCGAATTCGTACCTGAATTGCCAACGGAAGTCGCGCGCACGTGGCGTGCTACGGCTACCTGGATGGCTCCTCATGCAAAGTATCTTGCAGTCTACGACAGGCCCTTCTGGCGCGAACACGGGCTATCGGGAGAGGCGCGTAGTGCAATGGGTGTCCTAGGTGAAATTCATGATGCATCCACGCCGGACGGCGAGGCGGCCCTATTTGGATTCTTTCGCATCACAGCTCAGGCGCGTGGACATGCGGGCGATGGCGTATTACGCGAACACTGCAGGGCTCAGCTTGCCCGGCTGTTCGGGCCGTTGGCGGCTACCCCAGTTGACGATGTCATTAAGGACTGGGCATTTGATACGCATACGGCCAGCACTCAGGACCAAACCGCAGATGGGCATCACCCTGTGACTCCGAACGCATCGATTATGGAGGGTGATTGGCGCGGTTGCCTGCTCGGCATCGCCAGCGAGTGGTCGCCGCAGTTTCCAGGCTATCTGGCCGGAGCGGTAGATGCCGCCGATCGTGCGGTACGCACTCTCGCTTCGGAGTTGAGCAAATGACGGCCCGCTACCGGGCGATGCAGGTCTCAGCACCAGGTGTTCTTGAACTGGTTGAACGCCCGATTCCACTGCCCGGTAGAGGCGAAGTGCTGATCCGCGTAGAGGCATGTGGCATTTGCGGTGCGGACGCCTCGGACATCGAAGCCTTCGACACCTCGATACAGCCTCCACGGGTTCCTGGCCATGAAGTCGTCGGCAGGATCGCGGCAATTGGCTTGGATGTGCCGCCAATCTGGTCGATTGGCCAGCGAGTCGGCGTTGGCAGGCTTGGCGGCCATTGCAGTTTTTGCGATCAGTGCCGTGATGGCGCCTTCAACTTGTGTCGAAACCAGCCGTTTGTCGGCGCCTCGTGCGACGGCGGCTATGCTGAAATCATGATGGCGCGCGCCTCCGGTTTAGTTTCAATTCCGGAGGACTTGGCGCCGCAAGAGGCCGCGCCGATTTTATGTGCCGGCCTCGCCACGTTCAATGCGTTGAAGAAATGCGGCGCTGAGCCTGGCGATGTGGTTGCGATCTTCGGTATCGGAGGGCTCGGTCACATGGCACTGCAATATGCCCGCAACATGGGTTACCGGGTCGTCGCGCTGGGCCGGGGGCAGGACATCGCGCGTGAGGCTGGCATGCTCGGCGCACACCATTACGTCGATACCCAAAGTGAGGACGCGGCTGATTCGCTCAAGCGACTAGGTGGTGCGGCCGCCATTATCGCCACTGCAGCCAGTCCAGCGGTCATATCCGCCCTGACCGCCGGGCTGGCGCCGCGTGGCACGCTGATCGTGCTGGGCGCGGGTAAAGATCCGCTCACGCTGTCTACTGGCTTGTTGGTAGGCGGGGAACGAACAGTGAGGGGTTCAATTACAGGCACATCTAAAGACAATGAGAAGACGTTGCGCTTCAGCTTGCTCGCTCAAGTGCGCCCATGGATAGAAACCATGCCGTTGGAGCGAGCGAACGAAGCCTATCAGCGTATGCGCTCTGGCGACGTCAAGTTCCGCATGGTCCTGACTATGCCAACATCGAAGGAAGTTTGCATTGATTGATACGCCTGTCCCGCAGCTTTCTGCGAGTGTTCAACGTAGTAACATAGTTCGCCTGACTTTAGCGCAGGCCCTGGCGGGCGCAAACTCCGTGGTGGTGTATTCCACCGGCGCGATCATCGGCAATCAACTCGCGCCTGACAAGTCACTTGCAACCCTGCCGATTTCCGTGTTTGTGGTTGGCATGGCCCTGTGCATTCTACCGGCAGGGATGTTGGCCAGGCGGTATGGACGGCGCGCGGCTTTTCTTGCCGGCTCGGCCAGCGGTATCCTGGTCGGCTTGCTCGCTGCAGCTGCCGTTGTGATCAACTCATTCTGGCTGTTTTGCCTGGCGATGGTGTTTGGTGGCGGTTACGCCGCCGTGGTGCTATCGTTTCGCTTTGCTGCGGCTGATGGCGTCGATGCCGATAGGCGGCCGCGCGCGTTATCGCTTGTAATGGGGGGCGGGGTAGCGGCTGGCGTCCTCGGCCCGCAGTTGGTCACTGCCACCCTAAACGTTTGGCCTGCGCATCAGTTTGCGGCGACGTTCATTGCCCAGGCCTCCGCTGCCCTGCTGGCCGGGTTCATTCTGCAAGGGGCGCAGCTTCCGCACCTTGCCAGGGCTAATGGCGCTCCGGGCCGGTCTTTGCGGGTAATTGCAAAGCAGCCGCTATTTGTCACCACTGTTGTGTGTGGAGCGGTCACATATATGTTGATGAATTTTCTGATGACAGCTGCGCCATTAGCCATGCAAATGTGCGGCCACTCGCAGGAAGACTCAAACCTAGGCGTGCAATGGCACGTGATAGCGATGTACGCGCCCAGCTTCTTCACAGGTCGATTGATAACTCGCTTTGGCGCCATCCCTGTTGTGGCCACTGGATTGATGCTGACTGCGCTATCTGGGGCTGTTGGCCTGGCGGGAGTAGATGTTGGGCATTTCTGGCTGAGCCTTATTGTGCTAGGCGTCGGATGGAATTTCGGCTTCGTTGGCTCTTCGGCATTGGTTTTGGAGTGCCATATGCCTGCTGAGAGCAACCGGGTCCAGACGCTCAACGACTTTCTGATCTTCGGCACAATGTCAGTTGGATCCTTCGCGTCCGGCGGTCTTCTTTCAACCTATGGGTGGGATACGGTGCTGAGGGTGTCGTTTGCGCCCTTGGCAGTGGCTGTGATTGCATTGCTGCTCAGCGCCGCCATCAAGCATTCAAGCCACAAAATCCGCAATGGCTGAGCCGCGTCCTTCGCTCCAGTTGAAGTAACTAGGACTATCGCTCATTGGACAGTGCCTGTCCGATCTAGTTTGAGCTATTACACATCATGCTTTTTGGCGGCATCGCCGCGAATTCTCTGGACATATAGTTCCGTCGCAGACACGTTTGTGGCTGGATAATGCTTCACCATATCCGCCCAGGATGGGCGGCGTGCTTGAATGGTCGCCGATGTTTTACCTGCAGATGCTGTGATTGCCAACGATAGCCTCGAGAAAGATTGCTTTGGGCAATACTAGCATTTTTAACAATAACGCCGCGTTATGATTGAAGCAAAGGGTGGCTAGCCGTGAAATTGGCCAGATGTTCAAGCAAGGCGCGAACACGGGCAGGCAGGTAGCGCTGCTGGGACCAGACAGCGTAGACACTGCGCTCGCTTGGCAGCCAGCCTGGCAGCAGGCGTACCAGGGCGCCTGTTTCCAGGCTGGCGTGGCATTGCAGCTCGGGGGCCAGTGCGATGCCCAGCCCTGCTTCCGCCATCATCACAGCAAGGCGAACTTCGTTGACGCGGATGCGCGGGTCCGGGTGGAGGACTGTGACGGCGCCGCTTTGCGGGTCCTGCAGGCGCCATTCACGCAAGGGCAGCGTGGCGATAGTGGCATGCCCTTCGAGTTCTGCCGCACTGGCTGGAGTGCCATTGCGGGCCAGGTAGCCCGGCGCTGCCGCCAGGACCATCCTCACGTCGCCCAGCTTGCGCTGCGTGAGCGTGGAATCCGCCTGGGCCCCGATGCGGATCGCCAGGTCGGCGCCACTGCCGACCAGGTCCTGCACCTCATTGGACAGCTCCAGTTCCAGCTGCACGCGAGGGTATTGTTCCAGAAAACTGGCCCAGGCCGGCGCCAGGATTTCGCTGGCAAAATTCACCGGCGCCAGTACGCGGATAGTGCCTTCGACGGCGCCCAGCGTCGCGTCCAGTCGCATAGTTGCCTGGCGCAGCGCCTGCACCAGAGGGCGGCATTGTTCGTAATATTGGGTGCCTTCTGCGGTCAGCATGGTGCGGCGCGCACTGCGATGCAAGAGTCGGTAGCCAAGGCCAGACTCCAGCTTCTGTAAGCGGCGCGTGACCGTGGCCGTTGGCAGGCCCTCCTTCTCGGCGGCGGCGTTCAGGCTGCCAGCTTCGACGATGGAGATAAAGAGGGCAAGGTCGTCAAGCATGATTCCATTTTTGGAATTAGAGATTCAATTTTCATCTCTAGTGTACTTCAGCGGAATTGACTACGCTTGAGTCATTGATAATTTGCTGGAGAAAGCCATGACTGACCTGCGAACCCGGATGATTTTTGCGGCCCTGATGTCGTTCCTGATGACCGTGATCATGAGCGGCTGGATCACCTGGCTGAACATCGGCTTCCACCCCGAATACGCGGCGCGCTGGGGGCACGCCTTCCTTGCCGCCTGGCCGGCTGCCTTCTTCGCTGTCATGACGATCGCGCCGATGGTGCAACGCCTGACCGTGCGCCTGGCCGCCGCGCTACGCTAGAGCCCGTGTCAACCTTGGGGTCTGACCCCAAGGTTGACACAGACGCGGCTGTAAATAGCGCTTAGAAGCGCTCGTAGCCTTGGAGGTAACGCCATTCGCCCGGCTGCAGGCCGGACATGGAGATGCGGCCGATGCGCTGGCGCTTTACTGCGGTGGCTTTCAGGCCGACGTCGGCGCATAGCTTGCCTACCAGCCCTGGCTTGGGCGGCTTTACGGCGAAGCGCAGGCGGTGTTCGTTTTGCCAGCTTACTTTGCCGGCGCCCTGGTTTAGAAGCGTCAGGCCGTTGTCGGCGATCTCGCCTTCAACATCAACGATCAATTCCTGTTCGACGGTGGCGCCTTCGTCCACCAGCTTGCGCGCGACGCGGAAATCTTGCGTGAACACGAACAGGCCGCTGGCTTGCTTGTCCAGCGCCAGGCAGGCGGTCAGGTTGCGCAGGTGGCGCTTGAGGAAGCGCACGCGCTGGGCATCCTTGCTGCGCGCTTCCGGCAGCAGGCAGGCCAGCGCGTCGGCGCCGGCTGGCTTGTTCAACAGGATCGTGACCGGCGCGATGTCGAGCAGGGTTGCGTCGGCGGACAGCGCGACTTGCTGGCCGGGCGCGACGCGCGCACCGGGTTCTTCGACGATTTCGCCGTCAACCGTGACGTAGGCGCCTTCGATGTAATTCTCTGCTTCACGGCGCGAGCATGGAACCATGTCCGCCACGCGCTTGGCGAGGCGGATGGTGTTGTCTTCGTTGTTCATTATTGCTTGAAGTAGTGGGCGAATACGGCGGCGACGTGTTCGAGGTCGGCGCGCGTTACGTCCAGGTGGGTCACGAGGCGCAGTGTCGGCGCCATCGAGACGCGGATGCGTTCTGCTGCCAGCGCTGCATTCAACCCTTCACAGGCTTCGCGCGGCATGGTGACGAACAGGATGTTCGTTTGCGGCACACTCACTTGCAGCACGCCGATCTTTGCCAGTTCCGCGGCGAGCCAGCTTGCGTTGGCGTGGTCGTCGGCCAGGCGCTGCACATTGTTCTGCAGGGCATACAGGCCGGCAGCGGCAATTACGCCGGCCTGGCGCATACCGCCGCCCTGCATCTTGCGCCAGCGCTTGCCTTGTTCGATCAATTCGCGGCTGCCGCACAGGACGGAACCGACGGGGGCGCCGAGGCCCTTGCTCAGGCAGACGGAGACGCTGTCGAAGCCTTTCACCGCGTCCTTCAGCGAGATGCCTTGCCTGACGGCGGCGTTGCAGATGCGGGCGCCGTCGAGGTGCGTGGCCAGGCCGCGTGCATGCGCGAGGCTGGTGGCTTGCGCGACGTATTGCTGCGGCAAGACCTTGCCGCCGATGGTGTTTTCCAGCGCCAGCAGCTTGGTGCGGGCGAAGTGGAAATCGTTCGGCTTGATGGCGGCTTCGATGTCTTGCAGGGCAATGCTGCCGTCGGCCTGGTTGATGATCGGCTGCGGCTGGATACTGCCGAGGACCGCGGCGCCGCCGCCTTCGTACTTGTAGGTGTGGGCGTCCTGGCCGACCAGGTATTCGTCTCCCCTGCCGCAGTGGGCCAGCAGTGCGATCAGGTTGGTTTGCGTGCCGGATGGCGCGAACAGCGCGGCTTCGTAGCCGAAGAGTTCCGCTGCGTAGGCCTGCAGCGCATTGACGGTGGGGTCGTCGCCGTACACGTCGTCGCCGACCTGGGCGGTGAACATGGCTTCGCGCATTTCGGCGCTGGGATGCGTGACGGTGTCGCTGCGCAGGTCGATCCAGCGTTCGCCGTCTGCGGCGAGCGGGCTTGCAACTACGCCGGCGGGATAGCCGGTGCTCACGGCGCCACCTCGGCGTCAGTTGGCGTTGCGACAGGCGCGCCGGTGTAGAAGCGTTCGCCCATTTCGTCGAGGCCGATGGTGGACAAGACTTCCTTCAGGCGCTCGGCAGGCTTGCGGCGCGGGAGGTTCTTGTACGTGGCAACGATCAATTCGTTCTTCATCGAATGCTCCCAGCCTACGAGTTCCGTCACGGTGACCTGGTAGCCGTGCGACTCAAGCTGCAGGCAGCGCAGCACGTTGGTGATCTGGCTGCCGAACTCACGGGTGTGAATCGGATGGCGCCACAGTTCGGTCAGCACGTTCTTGCCCAGCGAAGAGCCCTTGTTCTTGCGCAGCACGGAGGCGACTTCGGCCTGGCAGCATGGCACCAGCACGATGTGCTTGGCCTTTTTCTTCAGCGCGAAGTCGATGGCGTCATCGGTGGCGGTATTGCAGGCGTGCAGTGCGGTGACGATGTCGATCTGTTCCGGCAGCTTGTCGGAGGTGGTCGATTCGGCCACCGACAGCGGCAGGAAGCTCATGCCCGGGAAATCGAACTTGCGCGCCAGTTCTTCGGAACGGGCCACCAGCTCTTCGCGGGTTTCGATGCCGTAGATGTGCGAGTCGTCGCCCAGCGCCTTGAAGAACAAGTCGTAGATGATGAAGCCGAGGTAGGACTTCCCTGCCCCGTGGTCGACCAGCGATACCGAGCCCTTCGCCGTGCGTACGTCGTTCAGCAGCGGTTCAATGAACTGGTAGAGGTGGTAGACCTGTTTGAGCTTGCGGCGGCTGTCCTGGTTCAGCTTGCCGTCGCGGGTGAGGATGTGCAGCTCCTGCAGCAGCGCGACCGACTGGCCGGGCTTCACTTCTGGGATGTCGGTGACGGTAGCGGGCAGCGGCGTGCCCGGGGCCTTACTGCGCTTCATCGATCCACGCCTGCTGGATCGCTTCCAGCACTTTTTCGCCGCCGCGCTTGTGGTCGTCGTCGAAGCCGTCCAGGTCGACGATCCAGTTGTGCAGGTCGACAAAGCGCACGGTCGTCGGATCGACGTCCGGGAACTTGTCGTACAGGGCTTCGGCAATCGCCGTGACATCACTCCATTTCAGCATGGTGCACCTCGGCTCAGTGGCCGCCTTCGCTGGCGTGGTTGATCGTGTACTTCGGAATTTCGATGACCAGGTCTTCGTCCGCCACGATGGACTGGCAGGACAGGCGAGAGCAGGCTTCCAGGCCCCAGGCTTTGTCCAGCAGGTCTTCTTCGGTGTCGGTCGCTTCGTTCAGGGAGTTGAAGCCTTCACGCACCAGCACGTGGCATGTGGTGCAGGCGCAGGACTTCTCGCAGGCGTGCTCGATATGGATGTCGTTTTCCAGCAGGACGTCGCAAACGGACTTCCCTGCTTCGGTTTCGATCACGGCGCCTTCGGGGCACAGCTTGGCATGCGGCAGGATGACGATTTGTGGCACTTCTATTCCTCAGTCAATTAAACAACCTGGTCCAGCGTCTTGCCGGCCAGTGCGCTGCGCACGCTGCGGTCCATGCGGCGCGATGCGAATTCTTCGGTGCCCTGGGCCAGGGCTTCGTAGGCGGCTTTCACCGCGTAGTGGTCGGCTTCGCCGCTGCCGGATTTCACCAGCATGTCCATGGTGGTGGCCATCAGGGCGTTGATGGCGGCACGCTCGTCGTCGTTCAGCAGGTTGCCGTCTTCGTCCAGCGCGGACTGGGTCGCCAGCATGATGCGCTCGGCTTCCACTTGCTCTTCGCGCAAGGCGCGGGCTTTCATGTCGGCTTCCGCTTCGGTGTGCGATTCGGACAGCATCCGTGCCACGTCGTCGTCACCCAGGCCATACGAAGGCTTGACGGTGATCGATGCTTCCACATTCGAGCGCAATTCGCGTGCGGAGACGGACAGCAGGCCGTCAGCGTCCACCTGGTAAGTGATGCGGATACGGGCAGCGCCGGCCGCCATCGGCGGAATGCCGCGCAGCTCGAAGCGCGCCAGCGAGCGGCAATCGCTCACCAGTTCGCGCTCGCCCTGCAGCACGTGCACCGCCAGCGCGGTCTGGCCGTCCTTGAAGGTGGTGAATTCCTGCGCGCGGGCGCATGGAATGGTGGAGTTGCGCGGGATGATCTTTTCGACCAGGCCGCCCATAGTTTCGATGCCCAGCGACAGCGGAATCACGTCAAGCAGCAGCCAGTCGTCGCCTGCGGCGCGGTTACCGGCCAGCAGGTTGGCCTGGATGGCGGCGCCCAGCGCCACGACCTTGTCCGGATCGATATTGGCGTGCGGGATGGTGTGGAAGTATTCGCCTACCGCGCGCTGTACGTGCGGCATGCGGGTCGCGCCGCCGACCATGACCACGCCGTCGATATCGTCGGCGTCGATGTTGGCATCGCGCAGGGCCTTCTTCACCGCGTTCATGGTCTTGGCGACCAGATGCTTGGTGATGTCGGCGAAAATCTCAGGAGTCACGCGCTGGTGGACTTCTTCGCCCGAGCGCAGCATGGCGTCGATGGTCACTTCCGGCTTGGTCGACAGCAGCTCTTTCGCTTCGCGCGCCTTCACCATCAGGGTCGCGGTGTCTTCGTCGGACAGCGGCGCCAGTTTTTCCTGCTCGTGCACCCAGCAGAACAGGCGGTGGTCGAAGTCGTCGCCGCCCAGTGCGGAGTCGCCGCCGGTGGCCAGCACTTCAAACACGCCTTTGGACAACTTCAGGATCGAGATGTCGAAGGTGCCGCCGCCCAGGTCGTACACGGCGAAGATGCCTTCGGAGCCGTTATCCAGGCCGTAGGCGATGGCAGCGGCGGTCGGCTCGGATAGCAGGCGCAGCACGTTGATGCCGGCCAGTTGCGCGGCATCCTTGGTGGCCTGGCGCTGCGCTTCGTCGAAGTAGGCAGGCACGGTGATCACGGCGCCGACCAGGTCGTCGCCCAGCGAGTCTTCCGCGCGCTGGCGCAGCGTGGCAAGGATCTGGGCCGACACTTCCACCGGCGATTTCACACCGGCCACGGTCTTCAGTTGCACCATGCCCGGCGCATCGACGAAATCGTAAGGCAGGTTCTCGGCGTAGGCGATGTCCTTCAGGCCGCGGCCCATGAAGCGCTTGACCGACACGATGGTGTTCTTCGGGTCGGTGGTTTGATGCGCCTGGGCTTTATAGCCGATATTGGCATGGCCGTTCGGCAGGTAACGCACCACGGAAGGCAGCAGCGGATGGCCTTCTTCGTCGTTCAGCACTTCTGGAATGCTGCTGCGGACGGTCGCTACCAGCGAATTGGTGGTGCCGAGGTCGATACCCACCGCCAGGCGATGCTGGTGCGGGGCGGTCGACATGCCCGGTTCGGAAATCTGCAAAAGAGCCATGGTGAAACCTGTCTTGTTCTTTTACGCCTCGATGGCGTCGTAAGCGAAGCGCACTTCTTCGCCAAATTTTTCGATGAACATCAGCGCGCGCACACCTTGCGCGACGGCGTGATAGTCACCGCTATTGCAATGCTGTTCGATCTCCGCCAGCTGAGCCTTGCGCGCGGCGCGCAACTGGCTGTCCAGCTTGTCGAGCAAGTCGCCATCCTTGCCGGCGCGGGCTTCGGACAGCTCTTCGCGCCACTCCATCTGCTGCATCAGGAATTCCATCGGCATGGCCGTGTTGGATTCCATCTTCAAATCGACGCCATTCAGCTCGCACAGGTATTGCGCGCGCTTCTGCGGATTCTTCAGGGTCTGGTAGGCCTCATTGGAGCGGGTCGACCATTGCATGGCGACGCGCTTTTCGGCATCGGTGGCGTTGACGAATTTGTCCGGATGGACGCGGCTCTGGACTTCGCGGTAGGCGGCGTCCAGGGCGCTCGTATCGACGGCGAACTGCTGGGGAAGCTGGAAGAGTTCGAAGTGGTTCTGCACGATATTAAATGCGGAAGCTTTCGCCGCAGCCGCATGCATCCTTCTCGTTCGGGTTGTTGAACTTGAAGCCTTCGTTCAGGCCTTCGCGGGCGAAGTCCAGCTCGGTGCCGTCGATGTACGGCAGGCTTTTCGGATCAACGAAGACCTTCACGCCATGCGACTCGAAGACCGAATCTTCCGGAGTCACTTCATCCACGTATTCCAGCTTGTAGGCCAGACCGGAGCAGCCGGTCGTGCGTACGCCAAAGCGCAGGCCAATGCCCTTGCCGCGACGCTCGATGTAGCGGTTGATATGCTTGGCTGCTTTTTCGGTCAGGGTGATTGCCATACTTCCTCCGCGCGCTACTTAGGCGCCGTGTTTTGCCTTGTAGTCGTTCACAGCTGCCTTGATGGCGTCTTCCGCCAGGATGGAGCAGTGGATCTTCACTGGCGGCAGTGCCAGTTCTTCCGCGATCTGGGTGTTCTTGATGGCCAGCGCTTCATCCAGCGACTTGCCCTTCACCCATTCGGTGACCAGCGAGCTGGAGGCGATTGCCGAACCGCAGCCGTAGGTCTTGAATTTCGCGTCTTCGATCTTGCCGTCCGCGCCAACCTTGATCTGCAGCTTCATCACGTCGCCGCAAGCTGGTGCGCCGACCATGCCGGTACCGACGGTTTCGTCGCCTTTTTCAAAGGAACCGACGTTGCGCGGGTTTTCGTAGTGGTCGAGAACTTTTTCCGAGTATGCCATTTTGATGCTCCTGTAATCGTTGAATTAGTGCGCTGCCCACTGGATGGTGCTCAGGTCAATACCGTCCTTGTACATTTCCCACAGTGGCGACAGTTCGCGCAGCTTGCCCACTTTGCCTTTCAGCAGTTCGACGGCGAAGTCGACGTCTTTTTCAGTGGTAAAACGGCCGATGGTGAAACGGATCGAGCTGTGCGCCAGTTCGTCGCTGCGGCCCAGGGCGCGCAGCACGTAGGATGGCTCCAGCGAAGCCGAGGTGCAGGCGGAACCGGACGATACGGCCAGGTCTTTCACGGCCATGATCAGGGACTCGCCTTCCACAAAGTTGAAGCTCACGTTCAGGTTGTGCGGCACGCGGTGGTCCATGTCGCCGTTGACGTAGGTTTCTTCGATTTCCTGCAGGCCCTTGGCCAGGCGGTCGCGCAGTGCGCGGATACGCTCGATCTCGGAGTCCATTTCCACTTTCGCCAGGCGGAAGGCTTCGCCCATGCCGACGATCTGGTGGGTTGGCAGGGTGCCGGAGCGCAGGCCGCGCTCATGGCCGCCGCCGTGCATCTGCGCTTCGATACGCACGCGCGGCTTGCGGCAAACGTACAGGGCGCCCACGCCTTTCGGGCCGTAGGTCTTGTGCGCGGTGAAGGTCATCAGGTCGACCTTCAGGTCTTGCACGTCGATGGCCAGCTTGCCGGTCGCCTGGGCTGCGTCGCAGTGGAAGATGATGCCTTTCTTGCGGCAGAAGGCGGCGATTTCCTTGATCGGCTGGACCACGCCGATTTCGTTATTCACCAGCATGACCGAGATCAGGATGGTGTCCGGACGCACAGCCGCTTCCAGCTGCTCGATGGTGACCAGGCCGTTGTCCTGGGTGTCCAGGTAGGTGGCGTCGAAGCCCTGGCGCTCCAGTTCACGCACGGTGTCCAGCACGGATTTGTGCTCGGTTTTCACGGTGATGATGTGCTTGCCCTTGGACTTGTAGAAGTTGGCCGCGCCTTTCAGGGCGAGGTTGTTCGATTCGGTGGCGCCGGAGGTCCAGATGATTTCACGCGGATCGGCGTTGACCAGGGCGGCCACGTGGCCGCGCGCTTCTTCCACCGCTGCTTCCGCGGTCCAGCCGTACATGTGGCTGCGGGAGGCCGGGTTGCCGAATTGTTCGCGCAGGTAAGGGATCATCTTGTCCGCAACGCGTGGATCGATCGGCGTGGTGGCCGAGTAGTCCATGTAGATCGGGAAGTGCGGTGCGGTCTTGAATTCTACCGGTGCTACCTGGGCGACGTTCTTTTCGGGGGCGTTCATCTAAATTACTCCAATTCGGTTAACCGAGGGCTGCTTGGTTGCTGTTGCGGTGCACATGGACTGGCTGCTCTGCCGCGGCTTTGGCTTTTTGCTGGTCCACCAGGTCCTGCAGCGACACGGAATCCAGGTAGTCGACCATCTTTTCGTTCAGGGTGGCCCACAGTTCGTGGGTCATGCAGCGGGCGCCGTTCGCATGGTCGGCGCCGTGGCAATTCTCCTTGCCGCCGCACTGGGTTGCATCGAGCGGTTCGTCAACAGCAATAATGATGTCGGCGACGGTCACCTTGTCTGCCTTGCGGGCCAGGCTGTAGCCGCCGCCAGGGCCGCGGATCGATTCCACGATTTCGTGGCGGCGCAGCTTGCCGAACAATTGTTCGAGATAAGACAGGGAAATCGACTGGCGCTGGCTGATTCCGGAAAGCGTCACCGGACCCTTGCCCTGGCGCATAGCCAGGTCAATCATCGCAGTCACTGCAAAACGGCCTTTGGTAGTCAGACGCATCACAACCTCGGTTCAACTCAGTTAAAATATCGTTCTGTTCTCGCAAATCAAAACCTGATTACTTGAACGATTTAGTCAAGTATAACAGACTTGCGCAGACCTTGCCGGACGCGCCTTTCGCTGCCCGAGGGGCAATACGCGCCCTTCTTACCTCTTCAGCAATCCCATCGGGCCGAACAGCGCCTGCATTTCCTTATTGGCAATAAACGACAGGTTGTACGGGTGTTCCGCCACGATCTGCGGCAAGGCCTGCACGCTTGGCAGCTTGTTGAGCTGTTCGGCGATTTTTCCCCAAAGAATCAATTTTGGCTGTTGGATGGCCAGCGCCTGCATGACGGTCTCGAAGAATGGCAGCCAGGCTTTGGCATCTTTCACCGGGGCAACATGCGGGCGGAACACCAGCGAGGCGTTCAGCAGCAGGAAGCCGTGTCCGTGCAGGCGCTCCTGCATCTCGGCCAGGGTCTGGATCGCGGCGCCGGCCTTGGCGCGGGTCGAGCAGGCCGCCAGGGCTTCGCCAGCGGTATTGCTTTCTTCAAGCTGGCCGTCGGCGACCAGCAGCATTTTCATGAAGTTGCGCAGCGAAGTGGCTTTATTGACGGGCTTGGACAGGCCGCCGCCCTCTTCTTCCGACCACAGGCCTTTGACAGCGCCGTCCATGAAACAGACGCCGGTAGCGCTTTCTGCACGCGGATAAGGCCCCTCGCCCACCAGCACGTAGCGCACCTGCTCCAGCGGCTGCTGGAAGGCGGCAAACAGGCGCAGTTCGGTCGGCAGGTAGCTGTCGGCCGCCAGTTCCGGCAGGTAGGCCGGGTTGGCCGCTGCAATCGCCTGCAGGCCGCGCTCCAGGATCGGACGCCACGAAGGGTGGGCACGGTCGAGCGCTTGCAGGATGGGGCTGGGAATCGTCATGGCGGCTGTCGGCGATGGGCAAAGGCGAGATTGTATCGCCGCCAGCCATTGCGGTCTACGGCTTGGGCTTCTCCGCACCGTAGACTTTGGCGAGGTAATCCACCATGGCGGGGATGTCGTCGTCCGAGAACTGGGCGCCGAACGGTTTCTTCATTTTCTTTACCGTAGCCTCCCAGTAGCTGCGCGGCGACGTCGGCGGCTGCATCTGCGCGTACTGCGCCGAGTGGCAAAGCAGGCAGTTGGCCTGCACGAGCTGGTAGCCGGGCAGCGTGCTCTGTTTGTAGGCCGCCGTCTCGTCGGGCAGCTTGATCTCGGCGGCGCTGGCGGCGCCGGCGGACAGCAGGAGCATGATGGCAAAGGTCTTCATCGGTTCCTCCTCAAGCCGCGATGACGCGGGTGGTTTCCACGACGTTGCGCATATAGCCGGCCGCGTTCCACAGTGCGGTCGAAGGCTGGCTCTGGCCGATTCGGTTCACGGCGCGCACCATCAGCGTGTGCTCGCCCTTGCCCGGCTTGAACGAAGCGCTCCACTCGCGGAAGGAATACTTGCCGAGGTCCTTGCCGAGCGTCGCGGCCTGCCAGCTCTTGCCCCCGTCGGCCGAGAAGGCGACTTCGGTGATGCCGTAGCCGCCGTCGAAGGCGATGCCTTTCACAACCACCTGCTTGCCTGCTTTGAGCCTCGCACCGTCCTGGTGGCTGGTAATGAAAGACCGCACATTGAAGCGGTTGATCGGCACCGTTTTGGCCGGTGTCGTGCCCGGCGCAACGCAAGCGCAGGCGTTGTCGGCAATGCGGTAGGCGCTGGCGACCCAGAAGCCGTCAAAAGGCTTGTCCAGCACCGTAATGTCCGACAGGTGCTTGATCCAGTAGGTGCCGTAATAGCCAGGCACTACGAGGCGCAGCGGATAGCCGTTCAGCATCGGCAAGTCTTCGCCATTCATCTGCCAGGCCAGCATCACTTCCCCATCAAGCGCGTGGTCGATATTGAGCGACTTGACGAAATCCGGCCCGTCGCCAGCCGGTGGCGTATCGAGGCCGTTGAATGCCACCTGCACGGCGCCGGCCTTGATACCCGCGCGCTCCAGCACTTTTTTCAGCGGCACACCGGTCCAGCGCGCGTTGCCCATGGCGCCGTTGGAGAGCTGGCCGCCGTTGGCGCGCGGCGCAAAATGGCCACGGCTATTGCCCGAGCACTGGTTGACCGCAACGATCTCGACGGCATCGCCGGTCTGCTTGAGCTCCGCCAGCGACAGCTCCAGCGGCATGTTGACGTGGCCGCCGATCTTCAGGCGGTAGCTTTGCGGGTCGATCGAGGTCGGAATGGCGCTCCAGTGATAGCGCACGAAGAAGGCATCGTTCGGCGTCAGCACGCCTTCGCCGAACACGCTGAAGGGGGTCTCGAGCTGCGGCGGGCGGCTGGTCAGCACGATCATCGGGCGCTTCTGCGGAAACGCCACCAGATCCCTTTCGCCATTTTCAAACGGCAGCATCACGCTGCGCGAATCGGCCAGCGCCGACAGCGCCGGGCTGCCCAACGCGGTCGCCACGCCCGCCATGCCTGCCTGTTTCAGGAATTCACGTCTTGGAATGCTGCTTTTCATGCCTGCCTCCCGGTGGGTGATTCACGCGAGATGCAAATTTAACATGCTATTCCGCTGGGGAATCGGAATTCTTCAGCCTGACGTTGGCGGCGCGCAGCTTGCGGTACAGGAAAGCCACCGCGAGCAAGGCGACCGCAGCCAGTGCTGCTGCGACCGACCAGGCCAGCCGCAGCTTCGACTGGTTGCGCAAGTCCTTGGTGTTTTCATCTTTCTGGCGCAAGAGTTCTTCATCCTCGCGCTCTTTTTTCTGGAGTTGGGACTGGATCGTGCTGGCGTCCTGCGCCTTGCGCCCGGCGCGCGCGTAGACCTGCAGCGCAAGCTCCTTCAGGCCGACGTAGTCCAGCGCCCGCGCATATTCCGATAGCGCGTCGGCATCCATCATCTCGATGTTGACCGCTTCGATGGCATCCCGGCCGGCTTCAAGCTGGCCCAGGTAAATCAGCGCGATCCCTTCATTGAACTGCGAAATCTCCGCCATTTCAGTGTTGCCGGAAGCCAGCGCTGCCTTCTTCGACTCCTGGCTGAGCGACAACGCCTCCTTGTAGTCCTGGCTTTTCAAGCTCATGTCAGCCAGGGTGACTTGCAGCTCGGGCACATCGTCGTCCATATGATGCTTCTGGAGCCACGCCACCACATCGTTCAGGGCTTCACGGGCGCGCGCAACCTGGCCGGCGCTTTCGGCGATTTCCCATTCCGCATAGCGGGCCCTGATCATCGGGCCGTCGAGCGGGATCAGCGCAGCCTTGGCCTTCAGGACATCGATCGACTTGAGCGCCTCCTGGCTGCCGCCGGCCAGGCCGTTCAGCGCATAAGCCCTGGCGCGCAGCGCCATGAACTGGGCAATAGGCTGCCCCGACTTGTCGGCCAGCGCCACGGCGTTGTCGATATATTCAAGCCCTTTGCGGCCATTCCCGCGCCGGATTTCGTCCTGGCCAACGGTCAGGATCACTTTGGCCTGGAGCGCAAAATCGCTGGTCTGTTCGGCCAGCTGGCGCGCCAGTTCCAGGTTCTTGCTCGCGGCCTCCCTGTCTTCCAGCGCGGAGAAGAGATAGGAACGGTCAAGCAAGCTGTTGGCAATGATCGATTCGTCATCCAGTTGATGGCCGATGCGCTCTTCCTCTGCCACCGCCTTCAGCGACGTGGCGCGGTCCGAGGTCCGGGTAACCTTGCTGAGCACGGAATAGTAAGTCGCCTGGTCGCGTTGCGGCCACTGCGCAACTTGCGGTTTCAGTTTCTGCAATTCGGCCAACGTGCCATTGGTGGCGAGGTAGGAAAACTCCCGCAACTGCCCCAGGCGGGCCGTCACATCCTGCCCCCAGGCCAACGGCTGGGCCACTGCGGCGGCGAGGATGGACATGCGCAGCACGCGCGGAATATTGCAAAACATACAGCTTTCGATTTGATAGGAAGTAAATATATTTTACTGCCCGGCAAACAAATCGTGGGCATTCAAGATTGCAAAAGCGATTTCCGGGTGTCGATCAAGGCATTTGCGTATCGCCGCAGGTACAGTTTGGCGCGTTTTGCGGCACAGGCCGGGCCGGTCGCCCAGCTCGATCTGGAAGCCGCGCACGGTGCGCACTTCGTTCGGGCCGGGTGCGATGCGGACCGAGACGCCAAGCTGCTCTTCCAGGCGCCGGCCAATGCGCATCAGCTCCGCATAAGTCGAGATGGCCTCGATGCGTTCGAGCAGGCGCTTCTCTTCTTCCTTGGTCAGGCGCAGGACGCGCAGGTCGGCTTGCGGGTCCTCCAGCAGCGACTCGCGCTGGCAGTCGCAGGCGCCCGGCGGGCACTCCTTGCGGATGGGGAAAGGCGGCATCGTCATCGCCCCAGTATCCGTTGCTTGCATCGTGCTGTCAAACGCGGCCGGGGCCGCGCTGTCTAGGACACTTGTGTGCGCCGTTCAAGTTTCGTACAGTGCAGAATTGCTAAAAATTACAGTTAGAGAAACGCGTGACTATCAAATCGGAAGGCTTGCAATTCCTTGCTTCCCCAGGTGCGCTAGGCCGGCAGATTGCAGCCTTCGACTGGTCTTCCACGCCGCTTGGCCCACTCGATGCCTGGCCGCAGAGCCTGCGCACGACCGTCAACCTGATGCTGAACTCGAGCCATCCGATCTGGATCGGCTGGGGTCCGGAGGCAACCTTCCTCTACAACGACGCCTACATCGACGTGCTGGGCGCAGCCAAGCACCCGTGGGCCCTGGGTCGGCCGGCGCAGGAAGTCTGGGCCGAAATCTGGCACTACTGCGGCCCGCTGGTCGACAAGGTATTCCAGCGCGCCGAATCGAGCTACGTCGACGCGGTGCAGCTATTCATGAGCCGCGGCGACTGGGTGGAGGAAGTCTGGTATTCCTTTTCCTACAGCCCGATCTTCAATGAAACCGGCGCAGTGGGCGGCCTGTTCTGCCCCTCCACCGACACCACTGGTACGCGCCTGAACGCGCGCCGCCTGGCAACGCTGTCGACGCTGTCGGCCAGCGCCTTGCGCGAGCAGGACGTGGCCAGCGCTTGCGCCACCGCCATGCACACCATTGCCGAGAATCGGGACGATATCCCTTTCGCGCTATTGTTCAAGCGCGCCGGCGACACGGTGCGCCTGCAGCAAACCGCACACGTCGCGGAGGAGGCCTGCGACCTGGCCTTGTGGCCAGTCGACCAGGTCATGGCGCATGGCGAGGCGCTGACGATTGCAATGGAGGGCATGCCCGGCCTGCCATCGGGCCTTGCAAGCCAGGCGGTGCGTGTGGCGCTCGCCTTGCCGATCACGGATGGGGTGCTGGTGCTGGGCATCAGTCCCGCGCGCCAGCTCGATACGGAATACCGCACCTTCTGCGACCTGGTGGCAGGCCAGCTATCTGCCGCCGTGCAGAATGCCAGCGCCGCTGCCGAGCAGCGCCAGCGCGCCGAAGCGCTGGCGGAACTGGATCGCGCCAAAACCGCCTTCTTCAGCAACGTGAGCCACGAATTCCGCACGCCGCTGACGCTGATGCTGGGCCCCATTGAAGAAGCGCTGGGCGACAGCGCCAGCCGCCTCCCTGCCGTGCACCACGAACGCTTGCGCCTGGCGCAGCGCAACGCCCTGCGCCTGCAAAAACTGGTCAACACACTGCTTGACTTCTCGCGCGTGCAGGCCGGCCGCATGCACGCCACGTACGCGAAAGTGGACCTGGCTGGCCTCACGCGCGACCTGGCCAGCGGCTTCCGCTCGGTGGTCGAGAGCGCGGGCCTGTACCTGGCGGTCGATTGCGAGGAAGTCGATACCGGCGCCTGGGTCGATGTCGCGCTGTTCGAGAAAATCGTGCTGAACCTGCTGTCCAACGCCTTCAAGTTCACGTTCGACGGCGGCATTACGGTCAGGCTGCGGCAACTGGGCCAGTCGGCTGTACTGTCGGTGACCGACACCGGCGTCGGCATTTCGCCCGAACAGCAGCAACACATCTTCGAACGCTTCCGCCGCGTGGAAGGCTCGCGCTCGCGCACGCACGAGGGTTCCGGCATTGGCCTGGCGCTGGTGCGCGACCTGGTGGAACTGCTGCACGGCCGCATCGAACTGGAAAGCAGGCCGGGTGCCGGCAGCACATTTTCCATCACGCTGCCGCTTGGCCACAGCCACCTGCGCGACGATCAGTTGACCAATGTCGTCGACGCCGACACCAGCGAAGTGCGTGAGGCTTTCCGGCTGGAGGCGCAGCGCTGGCTGCCGGAAGAAGACGACGAGGAACCATTCCTCGACCTGGCCGACGACGAGAGCGTGCTGACGCTTGGCGCGCACGTGCTGGTGGTGGACGACAACGCCGACATGCGCGATTACCTGGCGCGCCTGCTGCGCCAGCGCTGGCACGTCAGCACGGCCGCCAACGGGCGCGAGGCGCTCGACGCCATGCTGGCCGGCGCACCGGAACTGGTGGTATCGGACGTGATGATGCCCGAACTGGACGGCTTTGGCCTGATCGCGGCCATGCGAGCCGACCATGCGCTGCACGACGTGCCGGTGCTGCTGCTATCGGCCCGCGCCGGCGAGGAAGCGCGCATCGAAGGCGTCAATGCTGGCGCCGACGATTACCTGGTCAAGCCCTTCTCCGCCCGCGAACTGCTGACGCGGGTCGATTCGCAACTGATGCGGGCCCGCATCCGCCAGGCCGAACGCGCCCATATGGTGCGCATGGCCAACACCTTTCAGCAAGCGCCGGCAGCCATCGCCATTGTGCGCGGCCCCGACCTGGGCTTTGAACTGGCCAACGACCGTTTCGTGGAGTTGAGCTGGCAGCGCGAGCTGATTGGCTTGCCGATGCGGCGCGCCTTCCCCGAGCTGGAAGGCCAGGGCATGGTGGAGGAAATGGAACTGGCGCTCAACAGCGGCAAGCCGGTGACCGGCAAGGCGCGCCGCGTCATGCTGAAACGCGACGGCGGCTTGCAGGAATGCTATTTCGACTATGTGCATCAACCGGTGCGCAATGGGCGCGGTGAGGTGGACCGCGTCGCCATTGTCGCCTTCGAAGTGACGGAGCTGGTGCGCGCGCGGCGCGATGCCGAACTGGCCAACCGCACCAAGGATGATTTCCTGGCGATGGTAGGGCACGAGCTGCGCAACCCGCTGTCGCCGATCCTGATCGCGCTGGAGCTGATGCGCCTCAAGGGCCTTGGCGGCCTGGCGCGCGAGCACGCCGCCATCGAACGCCAGGCCCACCACCTGGTGCGGCTGGTGGACGACCTGCTGGATGTGGCGCGCATAGCGCAAGGCAAGATCGCGCTGCGGCCGGAGCGCGTCGAGCTGGCGAAACTGCTGGCGCAGGCACTGGAAACCGTCAGCGGCCTGCTGGAGGAGCGCCAGCAAACCCTGGAACTGGACGTGCCATCGCACGGCCTGGCGGTCAATGCCGACCCGATGCGCTTTGTACAGGTGCTGGTCAACCTGCTGACCAATGCGGCCAAATATTCCAACCCGGGCGGCCATATCCTGGTCCGGGCTGGCGCCGTCAAGGGCCGCGTCGTGATCAAGGTGCGCGATACGGGCATCGGCATCGGCCCGGACATGCTGCCGCACCTGTTCGACAAATTCGTGCAGGCCCCGCAGTCGCTGGACCGTTCGCGCGGAGGGCTGGGACTGGGACTGGCGATTGCCCGCAGCCTGGTGCAGTTGCACGGCGGCGAGATCGCAGCGCACAGCGCCGGGCTTGGCGCAGGCAGCGAGTTCACCATCCACATGCCGCTGGCCGGCGACCTGGCCAGCGCGCCGCTAGCCAGCACGGCGCCGGGCGGCATGGCTGCCGTAACGCCGCGCCGCGTACTGCTGGTGGACGACAACCAGGACGTGCTGCAAGGCTTGCGCGCCCTGCTGGAAGTGGGCGGCCACGAAGTGCAGGCGGTGGGCGATCCCGCCAGTGCGCTGCGCACCAGCGCCAGCTTCGTGCCCGACCTGGCCATCCTCGATATCGGCCTGCCCGGCATGGACGGTTATGAGCTGGCCGCCGAACTGCGGCGCCGTCCCGGTTATGGCAACACGCGGCTGGTGGCCCTGACCGGCTATGGCCAGCCGGCGGACCAGGAACGGGCGCGTGCCGCCGGTTTTGCAGCGCATCTTGTCAAGCCGATTACGCCTGCCCAGCTTTACTCCTTGCTGGTCGAATAAATCAGGCAGAGACGTTGCAAAGCTGCCACGATAGTTGCCTTTAGGGAAATTAAGTTGCACACCAGCGTGCTACACTCGTTTTCCCTATGCGCCCTCATCCGTACCGCCGTGCAGTCCTGCGCCTGGCCGCCGCCCTGTGGCTGGCCTGCGCCTGCGGTCACGCGCTGGCCGACGAACGCCGCGTGCTGGTGCTGTACTCGCTCGGCGCCGATTCGTCCTCGGCCTGGCAAAGGCTGGTGCACAAAGGGCTGTACGACGAACTGGAGCGCAGCAGCCAGGGCGCAACGCCGGCCATCTTCGAGGAACGCTTCGACGCCAATCGCGTCGGCGAAGACAAATCGCAGGAGGGCATGGCGCCCTACCTTGCCACCAAGTACGCCGACGTCAAATTCGACGCCATCGTGACCGAGAATTTCGTCGCGGCGCGCTTCCTGTCCAGCCACCCCGAACTGTTCGCCGGCGTGCCACGCCACTACGTCAACCACGGCCGCGACCAATGGCAGCCGCGCGATGGCCTGGCTTACGAGGTGACTTCCGATTTCGAGCGCGCGATCGGCGTAATCCCCCTGGTGGCGCCGAACGTGCGGCACGTGGCCATCATCGGCGACAAGACCTCGCGCTGCCAGATATGGCTGGACCGCATTCGCAGCGTGACGCCGCGCTTCCCCAATATCCAGTTCGAGATTTGGGACGACGGCAGCGTGGACGAACTGCGCCAGCGTGCGGCGCGCCTGGACCGCGGCAGTGCGATCTTCATGCTGGCGTCGCTGCGCGGCGAGGGCAATGCGCGCATCCAGCCGCGCGAACTGGCGCTGCAGATTTCGGCCGCCACCAAAGCGCCTTTATTCACCCATTCCGAATCCCTGGTGATGCCGGGCGTGGCGGGCGGTTATGTTGTCAGCGGCGAAGCGGTAGGCCGCATGATGGCGCGCCTGCTGCTCGGGCTGCCGGCCATGACCAGCCAGGTGCAGGGCTATTACTTCGATTACCCGACCGCGCGCCAGGCCGGCTTGCGCAATATCCCCCAGGAAGCGGTGATACTGAATCGTCCGCACAACGTATGGGAGCTGTACCGCTGGCAGATCGTCTCGGCGGCTGCGCTGATTGTCCTGGAAGGCATGCTGATTACTGCGCTGGTGCTGTCGCTACGCTCCCGGCGCCGCGCCATGTCCGAGCTGGCGTCCGAACGCAACAGCCTGGAAGACCGCATCCTGCAACGGACGCTGGAACTGCTGCAGGCCAATCGCAAGCTGGAACAGCTGGCCACCACCGATCCGCTGACCGGCATCGCCAACCGGCGCAAGATGACCGAGCAGATTGCGCAGGAACTGGAACGCGCGCGGCGCTTCCACCATCCGCTGTCGCTGCTGATGATCGATATCGACCACTTCAAGCGCATTAACGATACCTACGGCCACGAGGTGGGCGACCAGGCGATCATCCAGACCGCGACATTGTTGACGGCGAGCCTGCGTGCGGTGGACATGGTGGCGCGCTTCGGCGGAGAAGAGTTTGTGCTGCTGATGCCCGAGACGCATATCGCGGTGGCTGTGCACGCGGCGGAGCGCTTGCGCGCACGCGCGGCGGAGCTGCGGGTGCGAACGGAGTTTGGCGTCGAGGTGGAGCTGACGATCAGTATCGGCGTGGCGGCCGCCGACCCGCATGGGACGCCGGATACGCCCTCCTCCCTGCTGGTCCGCTCCGACAAGGCGCTGTACCGGGCAAAGAAGGAAGGACGCAACCGCGTCGTGCAGTTCTGATTATTCTGCGTCCGGCTGCGCCGATGGATGCGCCGCCTTGAATGCCGGCAAATCGGCGCAATTGGCCGCAACGCGCGCCACGTTCGGATAAGGCGCCAGGTCGATATTGAAGCGCTGAGCGTTATACACCTGCGGCACCAGGCAGCAATCGGCGATGGTCGGCGTGTCACCATAGCAGAAACGCCCGACGTCGCCATCACGCTCCAGGTGCGCTTCGAGCGCATTCATGCCCTCGCCCATCCAGTGATAGTACCAATCCATCTTCTGCTCTTCGCTCAGGCCCATCGGCCCCTTGATGTGCTTGAGCACGCGCAGGTTCATCAGCGGATGGGTATCGCATGCGATGGTCTGCGCCAGGGCGCGGACACGGGCACGCCCCACCGCATCCTGCGGCAGCAGCGGCACCATCGGATGCACCTCTTCCAGGTACTCCATGATGGCCAGCGACTGCGTCAGCACGATGCCGTTGTCCACCAGCGCCGGCACCAGTCCCGCAGGGTTCACTTCGCGATAGGCGGGCGCAAGCTGCTCGCCGCCGTCGCGCAGCAAATGCACCGGAACAGCGTCATACGCCAGCCCTTTCAGGTTCAGCGCAATGCGGACGCGATAGGCGGCCGAGCTGCGGAAGTAGGTGTAGAGCTTCATTAACGTTCCCCGTATTTGCGCACGGTCTGGTCGATGGCGCCGAAGATGGTCTTGCCTTGCGCATCATGCATCTCGATGCGCACGGTGTCGCCGAACTGCAGGAAACCGGTTTCCGGCTTGCCGCCTTCGATGGTCTCGTACATGCGCACTTCGGCCAGGCAGCAATAGCCCACGCCGCCGTTGGCGATGCTGGAGCCGTGCAGGTTGCCCTGCTTGTTCGACACGGTACCGGAGCCGATGATGGTGCCGGCGCACAGTTCGCGCGTCTTGGCTGCGTGCGCCACGAGCTGGGCGAAGCTGAAGGTCATGTCTTCACCGGCATTCGGCTTGCCGAATGGCTGGCGGTTGATCTGCACCAGCAGCGGCAGGTGCAGCTTGTTGTCCTGCCAGGCCTTGCCCAGTTCTTCCGGCGTAACGGCCACCGGCGAGAAGGCGCTGGCCGGCTTGGAGTTGAAGAAGCCGAAGCCCTTTGCCAGTTCGTTCGGGATCAGGTTGCGCAGCGAGACGTCGTTGACCAGCATGACCAGGCGGATGGCCTTGGCCGCTTCTTCATCGCTGGCGCCCATTTTCACGTCGCCGGTGATGACGGCCACTTCCGCCTCCAGGTCGATGCCCCAGGCTTCATCCAGCGCGTAGACCGGGTCGCGCGGGCCGACGAAACTGTCCGAGCCGCCCTGGTACATCAGCGGGTCGGTGTAGAACGATGCCGGCACTTCCGCATTGCGCGCCTTGCGCACCAGTTCCACGTGGTTGATGTAGGCGGAACCGTCGGCCCACTGGTAAGCGCGCGGCAGCGGCGAGTGGCACATACTTTCGTCGAAAGGCTTGGCGCCGGATGCGCTGCCCTGGTTCAGCAGGGCGTAGATCTGCTTGAGCTGCGGTGCGGCGACGTCCCAGTTGTCCAGCGCATCCTGCATGGTGGCGGCGATGTTCGGTACCGGCTGGCAGGATTTCAGGTCGCGGCTAACGACGACCAGGCGGCCGTCACGGCTGCCATCTTTCAGGGAGGCGAGTTTCATTGTGTTCCTTGGTTCCGGATCTTAATTCTGCGGCGCGTGCATCCAGGCTGCGTGCTTGGGCGCCCTTTTCGTTTTAGACCATTCTTCCAGCATTTCCCACTTCACGTCGTCCAGCTTCTGCATCATTTCGGGGGTGCCAGTGTTGGCCGCCAATTCCAGGCGGTGGCCGTTCGGGTCGAAGAAGTAGATCGACTTGAAGATGGTGTGGTTGACGGGGCCCAGCACCTCGATGCCGGCGGCCACCAGGCGCTCCTTGGCTGCCAGCAGTTCGTCCATCGAGCCCACTTCCAGCGCCAGGTGCTGCACCCAGGCCGGGGTGTTCTCGTCGCGGCCCATTTCCTTCTGGGTCGGCAGCTCGAAGAAGGCCAGGATGTTGCCCTGGCCGGCGTCCAGGAAGACGTGCATGTAAGGGTCCGGGGCCTTGGTCGACGGCACTTCATCCTCCGCGATGGCCAGCACGAAGTTCATGTTCAGGTGCTTGACGTACCACTCGACGGTTTCCTTGGCGTCCTTGCAGCGGTAGGCAACGTGGTGGATTTGCTTGATTTTCATGGCGGGCTCCTTTGTATCCCGCCATTAAACTCTTGTTTCAGCTATCATACAAACGATATTTTCACGCCAATTTATTAGTTTTCCTGATGAGTCCAACCGTTCGCCAGATGCGCGCCCTGGTCGCCGTCGCCCGCACCGGAAGCTTTACTGCGGCCGCCGACCTGCTGCATGTCACCCAGTCCGCCCTGTCGGGTCAAATCAAGGAACTTGAACAGCTTCTGGGCGTGAAAGTGGTCGAACGCAATACACGGCGCGTGCAGCTTTCCGAGGTGGGGCGCGAGCTCTATCCCCTGTTCGACAAGATGCTGCAGGACCTGGATGGGGCGATGGCGGATATCGCCAGCCGCAAGGCTTTAAAGAAGGGCATCGTGCGGGTCGCCGCACCGCAGATGATGGCCTGCACCTTGCTGCCGCAGGTGATCAGCTCCTTCCGCGCTTCTTATCCGGACGTGCAGGTGCAACTGGTGGACTGCCCGGTCGACAATGTGGCTGCACGCGTGGTCAGCGGCGAGGTGGACGTCGGCATTGGCCCGGAGCGCGACGTGACGGCCGAAGTCGATGCGTCTTTGCTGTTCGAGATGCCGTTCGTGGTGGTGTTCCCGCCGTCGCACCCGCTGGCCGCACGGCGCACGGTTGCCTGGGCGGAGGTCAACCAGCATCCCTTCATTGCCCTGCAGGGCCAGTTCACGGAACGCCTGCTGCGCGACATGACGACGCTGGCGCCCTATAACGAGGTGACCTTCATGACGACGGCGCTGGCGATGGTGGCGGCGGGCCTCGGCATCACCGCCTGCCTGCCCTATGCGGAGCCGATGGTGCGTCTGTATGGCCTCGAAATGCGGCCTCTGGTCGAGCCGGAACTCAAGCGCAAATTCTTCATCTACACCAAGACCTCGCGCACGCCCTCCCCGGCTGCGGAGCGCTTCATCAGCGTGCTTGGCGAGTATTCCCTATAATTTGCGGCATGTCGCACAATACGATTGAAGCCAACAAGGCAATGGACAAGTTCGACGGCCACCACCAGGTGTGGCTGTTCGGTTATGGCTCGCTGATTTACAAAGCGGACTTTCCCTTCATCGAGCGCCGGCCGGCACACATCTACGGCTGGACGCGCCGCTTCTGGCAAGGCTCGCATGATCATCGCGGAACGCCTGACGCACCCGGCCGCGTAGCCACGCTGATTCCGGCCGAAGGAGACGTCTGCCACGGCATGGCCTATCTCGTTACGCCGGAAGAATTTACGCACCTCGACCATCGCGAAAAGAACGGCTACCTGCGCGTGGCCATCGACATCCATTTCGAAGCTGGCGGCGTGGAAGAAGGCCTGATCTATATTGCCGCCGCCGACAACGCCGCCTGGCTGGGCGAGGCTCCGGTGGAGGAAATTGCCCGCCACATCGCTTCGGCAGCCGGCCCAAGCGGCCCGAACGTCGAATACTTGCTGTGCTTGGCCACCGCCTTGCGCGAGATGGGCCGCCATGATGAGCACGTTCACGCGATCGAATCCCATCTCGCGCGGTTGCAACTCGGCACTGAACGTTAGGCGAATCGGTGTGCCTGCAAAAAAAGCTATCTGACACGGCCTAAAAAAGGTCCATCTGACCCGCTTTGGCGGCGGCAACTGCGCGGGCGCCGGAGGGTGGAATGTATTCGGGCCGCTTGAACTGGGTGCAGTCGAGCGAACGGAACTTGCTGTGGCGGCCATGGAAGCCGAAGCGGGTGATGCCTTTCTCGATCCGCTGCAGGATCAGGTCGGCCCACACGCCTTCACCACGCATGCGCGAGCCGAATTCGGCTTCGTAATCCTTGCCGCCACGCATGTCGCGCACGCGGTTCATCACGCGCGCGGCACGTTCGGGGAAATGCGCCTCCAGCCACTCCTTGAACAAGGGGCTGACTTCCCACGGCAATCGCAGCACGACATAGGTTGCCATTACCGCGCCGGCATCGCGCGCGGCGGACATGATTTTCTCGATATCGGGCTCAGTGACGAAGGGAATGATCGGCGCAATGCTGACGCCAACCGGTATGCCGGCCCTGGCCAGCGTTTCGATCGTGCGCAGCCGGCGCTCGGGTGCGGCGGCGCGCGGCTCCAGGGTGCGCGAGATCTTGCTGTCCAGCGTGGTGATGGTGACCGACGCAGCAGCCAGGTTGCGCGCAGCCATCGGCGCGAGGATGTCGATGTCGCGCTCGATCAGCGAGGATTTGGTGATCAGGCCAACCGGATGGTTGCACTCGGCCAGCACTTCCAGTACCCGCCGCGTGAGCTGGTATTCGCGCTCGCAAGGCTGGTAGGCGTCGGTATTCACGCCCAGTGCGAGCGATTCCACCTGATAGCCTGGCTTGGACAATTCGGCGCGCAGCAGGTCAGGCGCATTCACCTTGGCGAACAGCTTGGTCTCGAAATCCAGGCCGGGAGACAAGCCCAGGTAGCTATGCGATGGCCGCGCAAAACAATAGATGCAGCCATGCTCGCAGCCACGATAAGGGTTCAGCGAGACATTGAACGGAATATCGGGCGACTGATTGCGCGTGAGGATGGTCTTGGCCGTTTCCGCGGTGACGATGGTGCGCGGTGGAAGCAGTTCAGCCTCGGCGTCATCCGGATCGGGCGCCCAGCCGTCGTCGAACGCTTCGCGCGCCTGCAGCTCGTACCTTCCTTGCATGTTTGATACCGCACCGCGCCCTTTTTTGGCTTTGAGCGATTGCGGCGGCAGCATCACCTGCCCTTCGAATTCATGGTCCTGCATGGGGCGCCTCGAAGCATTACTGTATATACATACAGTATTCTAATCCGCCCGCGCCAACGCTGCAAGCCAAGCTGGTATCATGCGCACTTCTCCGGGATATCCCCCGACATTCAAAGAGCAATAACATGAGCAAAACTACCAATCTGCCCTCCTTTGGCAGCAGGATTTCCCTCGCCTTTGGCGCCTTTTTCAAAACCCTGGGCGATGCCGAATTCGCCGCCCGCGTGCGTGACGACAGCGTGGGCCCTGCAGCGGCTCCAGCCGCCGCGCCAGCACCCGCACCAGTCGCTGCCCCAGCGCCAGCCGCCGCGCCCCTGCGCGAAGCCACGCCGGACGCAGCCCTGCAACTCCTGTCCCTGTTCCAGCGCGAAGCACGCCTGATCGACTTCACGCAGGAAAACCTGTCCGGCTATTCGGATGCCGACATCGGCGCAGCTGCCCGCGTCGTGCATGAAGGCTGCTCCAAGGTGCTGCGCGAGCACTTCACGATCGATGCCGTCCGCTCCGAAGCGGAAGGCAGCCGCGTGACGCTGCCGGAAGGCTTCGACGCATCCGCTGTGCGCCTGACCGGCAATGTGGTCGGCAAGGCGCCGTTCACCGGCACCCTGAGCCACCGCGGCTGGCGCGCCTCCAGCGTGCGCCTGCCGAAACTGGCGGAAGCGCATGACGCCAAAGTATTGGCCCCGGCTGAGGTGGAACTGTGAGCGATCCGCGTTTTGCCATCGGCATTGACCTTGGCACCACTCACAGCGCGCTGTCGTATGTTGAACTGGCGGGCAGCGATGGCGAGAAAACCAGGCACGGCGTGCTGGGCGTGCCCCAGCTCACCGCGCCGGGCACGGTAGAAGAACTGCCGTTGCTGCCAAGCTTTCTCTACCTGCCGCATCCGGACGAACTGGCGGCCGGCGAGCTGGCCCTGCCCTGGGCTGCTGCCGGCGGACAGCCCGCAGTGACAGGCGAAATGGCACGCAGCCGCGGCGCCACAACGCCGATCCGCCTGGTGTCGAGCGCCAAGAGCTGGCTGTGCCACCCTGGCGTGGACCGCCGCGCAGCCATCCTGCCGCACGACGCGCCGGAGGAAGTGTCGCGCGTCTCGCCGCTGGAAGCTTCGACCCGCTACCTGACACACCTGCGCGCGGCATGGGACAACGCCCATCCGGACGCACCATTCACGCAGCAGGCAGTCACGGTCACGATCCCCGCATCGTTCGACCCGGCCGCGCGCGAACTGACCGCGGAAGCTGCGCGTGCTGCCGGCTACGAGAACGTCACCCTGCTGGAAGAGCCGCAATCGGCCCTGTACAGCTGGATCCAGAACAGCGATGGCCGCTGGCGCAAGGAAGTCAAGCCGGGCGACATCATCCTGGTGGTGGACGTGGGCGGCGGCACCAGCGACTTCTCGCTGATCGCCATCCTCGAACGCGATGGCAAGCTGGAGCCGCACCGCGTGGCCGTGGGCGACCATATCCTGCTGGGCGGCGACAATATGGACCTGGCGCTGGCCCACCTGGTCGCGCGCAAGCTGGCCGCCAACGGCACCCAGCTCGACGCCTGGCAGATGCGCGCGCTGACTTATGGCTGCCGCGCTGCCAAGGAAAACCTGCTGGCCAATGCGCAGGCCGAAACCTGGCCTATCGTCGTGCCAAGCCGCGGCTCGAAACTGATCGGCGGCTCGATCCGCACCGAACTGACGCGCTCTGAAGTCACGGCCTTCATCACCGACGGCTTCTTCCCGAAAGTTGAAGCCTCGGCGCGCCCGGCTGTGCGCACGCGCGCCGGCCTGACCCAGCTTGGCCTGCCTTACGCGCAGGACGCTGCGATCACCAAACACCTGGCAGCCTTCCTGGCGCGACAGGCGGGCGCCACGGCAGAACTGGAAGGTTTTGCCGCCAACCCGGCCCATACCTTCCTGCATCCAAGCGCAGTGCTGTTCAACGGCGGCGTGTTCAAGTCCGAACTGCTGGCCAATCGCGTGATGGAGACCATCAACGAATGGCTGTATATGGAAGGCGCGGAGCCGGCACGCATGCTGGGCGGCGCGGACCTGGACCTGGCCGTCGCGCGCGGCGCGGCTTACTACAGCTATGTGCGGCGCGGCGCCGGCGTGCGCATTCGCGGCGGTACCGCCCGCTCCTACTACGTGGCGGTGGAATCCTCGATGCCCGCCATTCCGGGCATGGAGCCGCCGATCCAGGCGCTGTGCGTGGCGCCGTTCGGCATGGAAGAAGGCAGCGAGCTGGAATTGCCGGGCCAGGAATTTGGCCTGGTGGTGGGCGAGCCCGTGCACTTCCGCTTCTTCGGTTCCTCCGTGCGCCGCCAAGACCAGATTGGGTCCGTGCTCGATTTCTGGGGTCCGGAAGAACTGATTGAGCTGAACGAAATCCAGGCTACGCTGTCGCCGGAAGGCCGCTCCGTTGGCGAGGTGGTGCAGGTGCGCCTGCACGCCTATGCCAGCGAGTCCGGCACCCTGGAACTGCTGGCAGTGGCGCAGGATGGCCAGCGCTGGAAGGTCGAGTTTGACGTGCGCGGCAGCGGCGAAGGCCAATGACGCAGTACCTGGTCAGCATCGACCTTGGCACCACCAATTCGGTACTCGCCTATGCCGCGCCGGGCGGCGACGTGCAGTTGCTCGACGTCGAGCAGCTCGCTGCGCCCGGCGAAGTTGGCAGCGCGGTGCTGCTGCCCTCTTCGCGCTATCACCCCGCGGCCGGTGAATTTGCCGAGGGCGAGTTGCAGTTGCCGTGGCCGGAACCTCCCGTGGCGGATGCGCCGGCTGGCGCTATCATCGGCCGCTTTGCACGCAAGCTGGGCGGACAGGTGCCGGGCCGGCTGGTTGCCAGCGCCAAGAGCTGGCTGTCCCACACTGGCGTGGACCGCATGGCGCCGATCCTGCCGTGGGGTGCCTCGGACGATGTGGCGCGCATCTCGCCGGTTGCTGCCAGCGCGAGCTATCTCGCGCACTTGCGGGCGGCCTGGAATACCCGGTTTCCTTCAGCCCCGCTCGAGCAGCAGCAGCTCGTACTGACGATCCCCGCTTCCTTCGACGAAGGCGCCCGTGCGCTGACGCTGGGGGCAGCCCGCATGGCGGGCCTGCCGGACTTGCGGCTGCTGGAAGAGCCGCAAGCAGCCCTGTACGATTGGCTGTACCGGCATCGCGCTTCGCTGGCGCAGGAGCTGGCCGAGGCACGGCTGGTGCTGGTGGCCGACGTCGGCGGCGGCACCACCGACTTCACGCTGGTCAAGGTGGAGATGGCGGGAGGCAAGCCGCAACTGACGCGCATCGGCGTCGGCAACCACCTGATCCTCGGCGGCGACAATATGGACCTGGCGCTGGCACACCTGGCCGAGCAGCGCCTGGCCGGCAGCACAGCGGATGCGGCAGCGCCGCAGCGCCTGTCCGCAGCCCGCCTTGCGCAGCTCACGGAACGCTGCCGGGCGGCGAAGGAAACACTGCTGGCGGCCGACGCGCCGGAGCAGGTTTCCGTGACCCTGCTCGGCTCCGGCTCGAAGCTGGTCGGCGGCAGCCGCTCGATCACGCTGCAGCGCGAAGACGTCGAACGCATTGTGCTGGACGGCTTTTTCCCCGCCAACGAAGCGCAGCAGCCGGCACAGGCCAAGCGCGCAGGTATCGTCGAATTCGGCCTGCCCTATGCTTCTGATCCGGCCATTACGCGCCACCTGGCCAGCTTCCTGCGCCAGCATGCAACGGCTGCGCGTGAAGCACTGGGACTGCCGGACGACGGCAAGCTCGCCATCCCCGATACGCTGCTGCTGAACGGCGGGGTGTTCCGGGCGGCCAGGCTGGCAGAGCGGCTTGCCGGCACCCTGTCGGGCTGGCGCGGCGAGCAAGTACGCGTGCTGCACAACGAAGATCCCGATGTCGCGGTCGCACGCGGCGGCGTAGCCTATGCGCTTGGCCGGCAAGGGCTGGCGCCTGTCATCGCCGGAGGATCTCCGCGCAGCTACTGGCTGCTGCTCGACAATGCGCGCGCCCCAGGCGTCACGCGCCGCGCCGTATGCCTGCTGCCGCGCGGTACCGCAAGCGGCCACGAGGTGCGCCTTGATGAACGCAGCTTTGCCTTGCGTCTCGGGCGGCCGGTGCGCTTCCATATCGCCACCACGCTTGCCGATGCAGTGCCGCCGCAAGCGGGCGACGTGGCCGACCTGTCGCCCGACGACCTGACTGTGCTGCCGGCCATCGCCACCGTCCTGCGCGACAGTACGGATGCCAATGCGCGCAAGGAAATCACCGTGCAATTGGCGGCTTCGCTGACCGAAGTGGGCACGCTGGAGGTCCATTGCGAAGGCAATGCCCAGCGCTGGCAGCTCGAATTCCAGCTGCGCGAACATGGCTCCGACGAAGCGGCTGATTCCGGCGCAGAGAATGCCGGCGCAGATGCCGCCACGGCGGATCAGTTGCCGGCACGCCTGCCCGATGCACTGGAAAAGATCGACCGCATCTTCGGCAGCCGCGCGCAACAAGTGGACGCCAAGGAAGTGCGCCAGCTCCGCAGCCAGCTCGAACACCTGCTCGGCAGCCGCGAACGCTGGGCCACGCCCCTCCTGCGCCGCCTGTTCGACGCCCTGATGGAGCGCGCCAAAGGCCGCCGCCGCTCGGCGGAGCATGAGCGCACCTGGATGAACCTTGCCGGCTATTGCCTGCGCCCTGGCTTCGGCCACACGCTGGACGAATGGCGCATCGAGCAGTTGTGGGCGATTTTCGAGACCGGTGTTCAGAACCACAAGGACAACCAGGTTTGCGCCGAATGGTGGACGCTTTGGCGGCGCGTATCGGGCGGCCTGCCGCCGGCGGCGCAATTGCGCCTGCTGGACGATTTCGCCTTCAACCTGCAAGCCGATGCCAGCGAACGCGGACGCCGGCCCGTCACCCTGGTGAATGGCAGCGAAGAAGACATGCTGCGCCTCGGCGCGTCGCTGGAACGCATTCCGTCCGCCTACAAGGCCGAAATCGGCAACTGGATGGTGGGTGAACTGCCGAAGGCCAAGACCCTGGCAACGCAAACCCGCTACCTGTGGGCGCTGGGGCGGGTCGGCGCCCGCCGTCCCTTCCACGGCAGCGCTCACGATGTGGCGCCGGTCGAAACGATGGAACAATGGCTGCAGGCCGTGATGCTGCTGGATTGGCGCAAGGTGGAGCCGGCAGGTTTCGCGGCGGCCCACCTGGCACGCATGACCGGCGACCGTTCGCGCGATATCGACGAGGCCTTGCGCGCCGAAATCGTGCGCCGGCTCCAGGCTGCGGGTGCGCCGCCAAGCTGGCCGGCCATGGTGCGCGAGGTTGTCCAGCTCGACCAGGCCAGCGAGCAGCGCATGCTGGGCGAGGCGCTGCCGCCGGGCCTGAAGCTTCTCAGCTAGCCGCGTTGCCGCGCGCAGCCTGCGCCTGCAGCTGGGCGACGAAGCCATCGAAGGCTGCAATCACGCTGTCGTAGCGGTGCTCGTCGCCTTCCATCTGTGCCAGCGCGTAGCAGGTCGCTTCCAGCGTCGAGAGCTGGTCGGGCGCATGCGCCTTGCGAATCAGGTAGTGCGACGGCGGCGTGTCCCGCAGCGGAAGGCGCGGCAAGACCTGCAGGGCCGGATTCAGATACAGCATCTTGCGGCTCTTGCGCCAGGTGGCGTCCAGCACAACCAGCCGGATCTCCGCCGGCGCCAGCTCGGCGCTGATTGGCGGTGGCGGTGCGATGCCGAGCGAACGGTCTCCGGGCGTGTCCGGATAGAGCAGGACCGGCTGGCGGGCGCCTGCACCGAGCATGACGCGCAATGCCTCTGCATCAAATTGCTCGCCGGTCTCGATGCGGCTGCCGGGCAGGCAAAGGTGCAACAGGCGCGCGCTGCCCTTGGCATTTTCCACTTCCATTGGATGTTGCAGGATCAGGACATCGACTGCACTTGCCACCGGCGCCGCCCAATGGCAAATGCAGGTGGCGGCAGGACGCAGGCAGGTGGCGCACTTCTGGCGCCGCGGCTTGGTGTTCATGCCGCGGATCATACACTAGGCTTGCGGCGGTGCGCCCAACAACTCGTCCAGTTGCGCTGCCTGCGCGGGATCTTTTATCACGGCGCGCAGCCATTCGTGCAGCGGCAAGTCGCCCCAGTTGGCGGCCTTCTCCGCCAGGTAGGCAACGGGGCTGTGCGGTTCTGAATGACGAAAGAATTCGGCCACGAGGCGCAATTGCACCAGCGCGTGCTCGCGAGTGTCGGGCATCACAGGCTGTCGCTCCATGCCCGGGCCTGGCCTCGTGCACGCAGCACTCCGCCGAGGCGCGTCACCGTTGACGGCTACCGAGCCGCCGATATCGCTGCCCGCTGCGGCAACCGATGGCGCTTTGCGCTCCGCATCTTCCAGGGCACGCTGCACCGCATCCCCCGCCGGGCCGAACGCCGGGCCATCAGCCCCGAGGCGGGCATCGGCCGCTGCCTGCAGCTTCTGTAACGCATCCAGGCAATGCCGGGCGTCCTGCAGGCACGCTTCAGCATCTCCATCTGCAGGAAAGCCCTGGATCAATGCCTGGGTCCGCCCCAGCAGCCAGGCCAGGTTCCCGCTGCGCAGCTCATGCTCGCCGCCTTCGGGCAAGGGATACACATGCTCCCAATAACGTTCGCACAATCCCGCCAACAGAAGAAAGCCGTCTCCCAAACCGCGCATTCCATGGGTGTGCGCCCTGGCCTCTGCCAGCCAGACGGCCAGCCGCAAGTCCTTGCTACGCGAACGCAATAGCTCGGCGCAACGCTTGGCCACCAGCGGCCAATCTGCGCTGTGCAAGGGAGTTGCCCACTCACCCTGCTCCAGCGTGGGATCGTCCTGGCGCCTGGCGGCGGCAATGACGTCCATGCAGACATCGAACGAAACGTCTTCACCGCAAGGCTGGCTGACGCTCACCGGCACCAGCAAATCCTCATTCGTGAACATATGCCCCCCTATTTGGTGGTAATCCGGAATTGACCCTGGCGTGTTACACCGACTTTCACCTTCGTTACCGGCATGCCTTCAGCCATACGCGCCAACAGCACGTCCGCTACGCCGGGCAACAGGCTGCCATGGAGAATGCCGTCGATATTGCGCGCGCCGGAGTCGGTTTCGGTGCAGCGCGCCAGCACCGCCTGGGCCAGCGCGTCATCCCAGCAGAACTCGGCGTGGTGATTCTCGCTGATACGCTGTCCAATGCGGCCCAGCTTCAGGGCGATGACCTGGGCCAGCGCCTCGTCCGAGATCGGGTAATACGGCACTACCTGCAAGCGCCCGAGGAAGGCCGGCTTGAAATGGCGTGCCAACTGCGGCCGCAGCAGCGCATCAAGTTCCGCGGGTGATGGCAGCGGCGCCCCGCCCCGATTCAGGCAGGCCTGCATGATCGCGCCCGATCCGAGGTTGGATGTCAGCACGATGACCGTGTTGCCGAAGTCGACCATCTGTCCTTCCGAATCCTCCAGCATGCCGCGGTCGAAAACCTGGTAGAACAGCTCCAGCACGTCCGGGTGTGCTTTATCGGCCTCGTCGAGCAGCACCACGCAATAAGGGCTGCGCCGCACGGCCTCAGTCAGCACCCCGCCTTCGCCGTAGCCGACGTAGCCGGGCGGCGAGCCTTTCAGGCCGGCGACGCTGTGCGGTTCCTGGTACTCGCTCATGTTGATGGTGACCAGCTTGCGCTCACCGCCATACAGCAGGTCGGCCAGCGCCAGTGCGGTTTCCGTCTTGCCCACACCGGATGGCCCGGTCAGCAGGAACACCCCTTTCGGTTTGCGCGGATCATCGAGCCCGGCTCGCGCAGTACGCATGCGCTGCGCAATGGCCTCTACGGCATGCGGCTGACCCAGTACGCGCGATTCCAGCGCTGGCTTGAGCTGCTGCATGGTGCGGATCTCGTCGCGCAGCATGCGGCCGACGGGGATTCCGGTCCACGCCGCGACCACTGCAGCTACGACATGCCGGTCCACCTCCAGCGCTACCAGGGGTGTCTCACGCTGGAGCCCTTGCAATTCCTGTTGTGACGCGGCCGCTGCCGCCGTATCACCCTCTTGCCGTAGCGCGATCACGCGGGCGCACAGGTCGCGCTCGCGCTCGTACCGTGCGGCCAGCTCGGCGTGCCAGGCCTGAAGGCTGCCGCGTTCATCGCGCAGCGCCGGCAGGACGGACTGGCCTGCGTCGGCGTTGCCGGCACTGGTCGTCGCATCACGCTCCAGCGCCGCAATGCGGACCGACAAGCGCTCGATCTGGCAGGCGGCATCCTCCAGCAAAGCGGGCGACGCGCACTGTCCCAGCGCCACCCGGGCGCAGGCTGTATCGAACACCCCGACCGCCTTATCGGGTAATTGGCGGCTATTGATATGGCGATGCGCAAGCCGTACTGCCGCCGTCACCGCATCGTCGCGAACGCGCACGCCGAAATGCTGCTCCATCAATGGCACCATGGCCCGCAACATGCTGGCCGCAGTGTCTTCGTCCGGCTCTTCGACCTTGACCACCTGGAAGCGGCGCGCCAGGGCCGCATCTTTCTCGAAGTAACGCTTGTATTCACTCCAGGTGGTCGCGGCGATCGTGCGCAACTCGCCCCGCGCCAAGGCCGGCTTGAGGAGGTTGGCGGCATCGCCCTGCCCTGCCGCGCCGCCGGCTCCGATCATCGTGTGCGCCTCATCGATGAACAGGACGATCGGATGCGGGCTGCGGCGCACCTCGTCGATCACGTTTTTCAGGCGGGCCTCGAACTCCCCGCGTACGCTGGCGCCAGCCTGCAGCAGCGCCAGGTCAAGCGCATGCAACGCCACATTCGCCAGTGGCGGCGGCACCTCGCCGGCGGCGATGCGCAAGGCCAGACCTTCCACGACCGCAGTCTTGCCGACGCCGGCCTCGCCGGTCAGGATAGGATTGTTCTGGCGCCGCCGCAGCAGGATGTCCATCAGTTGCCGCACTTCTGCCGCACGTCCAATGACCGGATCAAGCTTGCCTTCGCGTGCCAACTGGCACAGGTTGACCGTATATTGCGCCAGCGCCGGGGCCGAAGCCGGCGCCGCTTGCTGCGTTCCTGGAGCTGGCACCGCAGCCGGCGATGACGATTCTGCAGAACCGGCAAGGTACTTTTCCATGCGGTGTTTCAGTCCGTCGACCGGAAAGCGCGTGAACAGGCTGGAAATCCGTGCGGCCTGCTGCGACAGCTCCGATTCCGTCAACAACGCGAGCAGCAAATGGCTGCTCCGCACCTGGTCGGGCTGCGGCAGGGCCAGCGAAGCAATCAGCCAGGCATGCTCCAGCATCATTTGCAGCCGCCGGGCGAATACCGGAACGCGCACGGTGGAAACGCGAACGCCGGCCAGCTCGCGCCGCAGGTCCGCTTCAAGTGCCGTTGCGCTGACCTCGCAACGGCGCGCAATCGCCAGCAGGTCGCAATCCGGCTGTTCCAGCAAAGCGAGCAGCAAATGTTCGACATCGACTTCGCCGTGGCCCATGCCGATGGCGATGTTCGCCGCCCGGGTGGCCGCCGCATGGCACGTGCCGTTCAGTTTTCCGATCAGGGTCTTGAGTTGAATGCTCATGCGATAGCTCCGCGCTTGATGGAGTAATGCAGCGATGACGGTTGCAAGGCCGCGCTGAAGCTGACAGCTTCGTTCCCTCCTTGCATTCGCAGCTTGCCGACGATGACGATATCGATGCGGTTGACGGTGCCAGTGCGCTCGGCCAGCGAAACCTGCACATTGCACAGGCGCGGCTCGTGCCGTTCAACGGCCTGGCGGATACTGCTGCAGATCCGCATCCGGTCCTCGCTGCTGCTATGCGACAAACCGGCGAAATCGGCTAGCCCGAAATTCAGGATCGAAGACGCGCATTCGGGGTAAGCATGCAGTACTTGTGGCGACAGCGCGGTACGCGTGTTGAGCAGTGCCTCAAGGTCGCGCGCCACGCTCTCCTTCAACTGTTCCTGCGACAGGAAACGCCCGCCAGGACCGAGCCCCAGCAAGCGGTCCAGCAGGCCTGGCCTGTACCCATCCATGCCGCACCTCCGAAAAAAACGGCTGCAGCACTTGCGCGCCGCAGCCGCAACTCCCTCCAAAATCATGCAATGCGGTTGGTTGCCAGGTCCCAGCCGCCGGACGTATTGCCGCCCATGCCGCCCGAGATGCGCTGCTGGGTGTACTTCCAGCGCACCTTCGAAAACTTGAAGCCCACTTCCTCGGTCAGGATGTCGCCCTCGCTTACCGATGGGGAGACCGCGCCAATCAGCACGTTATCCAGTTCGATCTCAAAGTATTTGACCCGCTCGCCCTGCGCATCGGCACGCATGAACTCCAGCTTGGCCTTGGGGATCGTGCGGCCGGCGGAGCAGGTTTGGAGCAGGATCGGCGAAGCCAGGTCGGCCAGCTTGGTAATCACCACGTCGCGGTGTTCGCAGCGTTCTGCCGTATGGCCGCCGCCGGTGGAAGATGTGGCGGAACGAGGCTGCTCCACCGCCCAACTGACCGATTTGCACTCGATCCAGTCCTTGTGACGGTCATCGGTCGATTCCCCTTTGATGCCATCGATATGCAGGTACACGTCAATTGCCATCGCAATGCTCCTTCTCAGTAGTTGGTGGTTTGCGGCAGCTCCGCCACAAGGCGGAGGGAAACGGTCAGCTCGTCGAGCTGGAAGTGGGGACGAAGGAAGCTCACGGCGCGGAACACACCGGGCCGGCCAGGCACCTCGCTGACCTGGACCGAGGCTTCGCGCAGCGGGAACTGTGCCTTCTGTTCCTGGCTCGCGTTATCGTCCAGCAGCACATACTTCATCAGCCAGCGGTTCAGGAAGTCCTCGACGTTGGAGGCAGCGGCGAAGCTGCCGATCTTGTCGCGCATCATGGCCTTCATGTAGTGCGCAATGCGCGATACCGCGAAGATGTATTGCAATTGCGAAGACAGCACTGCATTGGCATTGGCGGCGTCGGAACTGTAGCGCATCGCCTTTTGCGCCGATTGGGCGCCGAAGAAGGCGGCGTAGGCGGTGTTCTTGCAATGGACCAGGGAGATGAATCCCAGGTCGCTCAGCTCTTTCTCGCGCCGATCTGTGATTGCCACTTCGGTCGGGCACTTCAGCGCCACTTCGCCTTCGTCGGTCTTGAAGGTATGCGTCGGCAAATCATCCACCAGGCCGCCGCCTTCCACGCCGCGAATGGCGGCGCACCAGCCGAACTCCTCGTGCGCCTTGGTCAGCCTGGCGCCAAAGGCGTAGGCGGCATTGCACCACAGGTATTTGTGGTGGTCGCGGCCATTCACGTCTTCCACGAAGTTGAAACCCTCCACCGTGGTACCGTCGACAGGGTTGAACGGCAGCCGCCCCAGGAAGCGCGGCAGCGTCAGGCCGACATAGCGCGAATCTTCCGATTCGCGGAACGCCTTCCACTTGGCGTATTCCACGGTATCGAACACCTTGGCCAGGTCGCGCGGCTTGCCCAGGTCGCCGTAGCTGTCGAGCCCAAACAGCTCGGGCGAGGCGGCGCTGATGAAGGGCGCATGGGCCGCAGCTGCCAGGTGCGACATCTGCTCGATGAAATAAATGTCCTCGGGCTGGCGCGAAATTTCAAAGTCTCCCAGCAACGCCGCGTATGGCGAGCCGCCGAAGGTGCCGAATTCCTCCTCGTAGACCTTCTTGAAGATGGTGCTCTGGTCAAAGTCCAGCGCGCTCTGGAAATCTCGCACCAGCTCACGCTTGGTGGCGTTCAGCAGGCGGATCTTCAGCGTAGGTCCGGTCGCGGTGCTGCGCACCAGGTAATGCAGCCCGGTCCAGCTTTGTTCAAGCTTCTGGAATTCAGGCGTATGCATGATGGCGCTCAGTTGCTCCGAGATCAGGCGGTCCAGCTCCGCCACACGAGCGTCGATGGTGGCCGACAGGTTGTGCGACATCTGCACGGTTCCCTGCATCACCTGGCGCGCCAGTTCGCCGATGATGTCGCGCGCGCGTTCATGCTCGCTGCCGGACTTTGCCACCTTGCTTTCCTCGACAATGCGGTCCAGCAGGTCGCCATCCTCCACGACGGCCGCCGCGGCTACCTTCATTTGCGCGCTCATTCAATCCTCCTTCGGCGCGATTGCCGCCAGGTGTTCGGTGTTCTGCAGCACGTCCGTCAGGATGTCCTCCAGCCGGTCGTTGCCGGCCAGTTTGTTGCGCAGGTCGGCGAGCTTGCTGCGCGCTTCCAGCAGCTTCCCTAGCGGCTCGACCTGGCGCACGATGGCTTCCGGTCGGAAGTCCTGCATGGAGCCGAAGCGCAGTTCCACCGGGAATTCGCCCTCCCCGCCCAGCCGGTTTGGAACCTGGAAGTTCAGCACCGGGTTCACGCCCGCCAGCACTTCATCAAAGTTGTTGCTGTCGATGTTCACGAAGTTGCGTTCCTTCAGGCGCTTTTGCGGAACGCCGGGATTGCCGCCAAAGTCGCCCATGACGCCCACCACGAAAGGCAGTTCCTTGTTTTCCATGTCGCCGCCGACTTCGACGTCATAGGTCATCTGCACGCGCGGCGGACGGACCTTGGTCAGGCGCTTTTGCACGCTGTCACGGTTTGCCATTGCCAGCTCCTTATTTGAGTGCGCCGAAGGGATCGGCAGCGGTGGAAGGGTTAGGCGCGGTGCGGGGTGCCGGAAGCTTGATAGATGGTGCGGTCTTTTTCGGCTGGCGGGCGGCTCCCGCCACTGGAACAAGCACGTCTTCGCCCAGCGTGTTGCGCAGCGTGCGCGCCAGTTCCTGCGCTTCGCTGCGCACCGTTCCGCCAAGGCTGCTTTGCTGGTTAAGTTCGGCCAGCGAGCGCGTCGACAGGCGCAGGCCGCTGACGGCGATAATGCTGAGGGCCTGCTTGTCGGCCGGATCGCGCTGCAAGGCTTCCTGCGCCTGGACGATGGCATCACTGTAATTGCCGCGATCGAAACGCATCTGCGCCATTTGCAGCCAGGGCGCCTTTTCGGACGGATAGGCCGCGGCGGCAGCCTTCATCGCTGCCTGCGACTTCTCGTGCTGGCCGGCCGCTGCCGCGCGGTCTGCGTCAGCCAGCATCTTTTCCAGCGTCTGGTGGCTGGCCCGCTCGCCGACCTTCTGCGGCGCATCGGTGGCGCATCCCGCCAGCGTGGCCGCGCCTATCAATACTGCGATCAATGGTTTGCGCATCGTTCTCTCCTTCCGCAAAGTGAAGGCCATTATTGAATTGAAGCGCGTGCTTGCCATTGCGTTGTCTCAAAGGCCTCCGACATCGCGGCACCGCAGTTTGCGCCCGCGCAAATGCGGGCCGCACGGCGCCAGCTTTAATGAATACCTCAACCAAGGAGGCCGGCATGACATTACCTGCGAAGATACTTTGGAGCGAAGGTCTGTTCCTGCGCCCGCAGCACTTTCAGCAGCAGGACCGCTATCACGAGGCGCGCATGCACGCGACAGTGCTGGCCGCGCAGCCGATGTTGTGGGGCGTGCAATCGGTGGAATGGGACACGGCGGCACTGGCGAACGGAAAATTGCGCCTGCTCGCACTGCGTGCAATTTTTCGCGAGGGCGAACTGTTCGACACGCCGGCAAGCGATCCGCTGCCGCCAGCGATCGACCTCGCCGCCTTGCCGACGGAGGTGCAGGAGATCTGCTATCACGCTGCCCTGCCGTCGCAGGAGTCCGACCGCTTCCAGCAGGCGGAGCGCGAGACGGCGGACTTGTTCAGCGATGCCCTGCCGGCCGGCCTGACTTATCTCCGCAAGCAGGTGCGCCTTGTTTCCGATCTCGAGCCGCGCGGCGCTTATGACAGTTTTCCGCTGCTGCGGCTGCGCCGTGTTGTGTCGGGCAGCTTCGAAATCGATCCGGCATTCATGCCGCCATCCCTTTCCATTGGCGCGACGCCCCGCCTCAAGCTCCTGCTCGACTAGCTGATGGATGCCTTGCAGGCCAAGGTCAACGCATTGCAGGGCCATATGCGTGAACCAAGCCGCAATGTCATTGAATTCCGATCCGGCGACGTGTCTTCGTTCTGGCTGCTGCACACGGTTTCCTCTTCGGCCGCAGCCTTGCTGCACCTGCTGCGCCATCCCTCGATCCATCCGGAGCGGCTGTACCAGTCCATGCTCGGCCTGGCGGGCGGCCTGATGACGTATTCGCGCCTGGTCCACCTTGGCAACCTGCCCTCTTACGACCACGCGGCGCCCGGCCCGGCCTTCCTGCAGCTCGATGCACTGATCCGTGAACTCCTCGACACGGTGATCTCGGCCCGGTATTTCGCCATTGCCCTGCGCGAGGAAAAGCCCGGCTACCATATCGGCAAGCTCGATTCCGGCAAGATCGGCGCCGGCGCCACCCTGTACCTTGCCATCGCGGCGGCAATACCGATGCTGGAACTGGTCGAAGCAGTGCCGTTGCGCGTCAAGGCCGGCGCGCCTGACGATGTCGAACAATGCGTGCTGTCCGCCATGCCTGGGGTGAAGCTGGTGCACGCGCCGCAAGTGCCTTCTGCCATTCCGGTACGTCCCGACACCTGCTACTTCGCGCTCGAGAACCGGGGCGTGCTGTATGAGCAGATGCTCAAGGCGCAATCCATTTCCATCTACGTGCCGGCAGGGATCAAGGAACTGCGGCTCGAACTCCTGGTGGTGACAGCATGAGCCATTTCATCGAACGGCGCGCTGCGCCGAGCCAGCAACGCGTGCCTTCCCTGGTGGACTTGATGCATGAAGGCTTCCATATGCTCTCCTTGCTGCGCAATGGCTGCAAGCCGCCGGGCGAGGCGGAATTCGCCGCCGCTATCCGCAGCTTCCTCGAAGACTTCGGCAACCAGGCGCGCGAACTACACATTGCGGCCGACGACATCGAAAACGCCAAATATGCCTTCTGCGCCGCACTGGACGAAACAATACTCGCTTCCTCATTCGCATTGCGGGATGCGTGGGAACGCAGGCCCTTGCAGTTGCTGCTGTTCGGCGATCAGCTGGCGGGTGAACACTTCTTCGACAAGCTCGAACAGCTACGCCTCAAGGGCAGCGAACGGCTGCAAGCATTGCAGGTATTCCATATGTGCCTGCTGCTTGGTTTCAGGGGCCGATACGCTCTGGACGACGCCGACCGCCTTTCCTACCTCACTGCGCGCCTTGGCGACGAAATAGCGCACTTGCGCGGCAAGGACAAGGGCTTCGCTCCGCGCGCAGCGCGCCCGGACAATGTGGCGCACAAGCTGCAAAGCAACGCCCCACTGTGGATCGCAGGCAGCGTGTTCACTTTTGCGGCATTGGTTTCGTTCGGCGCCATGCGCTACATGCTCGCCAGTTCGACCGGCACCACACTGGCTGCCTACCAGGACGTGGTCAAGCAGCCCCCGCAGCCCGCCACGCTGACGATGACTTTGCCGTGAGGTCCTTCAATCGGCCACGCGAAACTCAATGCGCCGGTTGCGGGCACGCCCCTCGGGGCTGGAATTGTCGGCAAGCGGCTGGTCCGGGCCAGCCCCGGCCACGGCGATGCTGGCGACCGCAATCCCCTTCGCAGCAAGATAGCTACGTACAGCGCCAGCGCGGGCCAGGCTGAGCGCCAGGTTTGCTTCGCGCGTGCCGGTATTGTCGGTGTGGCCGATCACTTCGACCTTGCGGCCGCCTATCTGCCCCAGGGCGGCCGCCATTTCGTCGAGGATCAGCATCCCCGAGGGGCGCAGCACCGCCTGCCCGCTTTCAAACTCGATGATGCGCCGCGCCAAGGCCGTATCGAGCAGCTTTTGTGCAGGGGCGTTGACGCGCAGGCCGTTACTGATCGTGTAAGTCGGGTTGAGGCTATTGGCCATGTCGCTCGCCACTTGCTGCCGCAGCGCCTCGTTCGCAACATCGCCACGTATACCGACGCGGTTGCCTTCAACCGTCAACTGGCCCTGGGTGACCTGTTTCAGCGGTTCAGCGAGCAGTTTTTGCATATGCGCGCTCCAGTTGGGCGGCGCCACCACGCTGCCCACCGCAACCTGGTCCACCACGCGCGCCACGCCATACAGGGCGCGCGCCCGCTGCAGGATCGCAGCCTTGGTCGCCTCGTCCGGCACAGTGCCCGATATCACGACCGGCGTTAGCTGCGCGATGGCTGGTGCGCAGGCCAATAAAAAAACCAGGACCAGCTGGCGCATGGCAGGCTCCTTATTCAACAGAAGGTCTCATGGAACAATTGCATCGCAGCAGGCAAGCCAAGCTGCCCCTGCTCCAGGCAAGCGGCAAGGCGCTGCAAGGGCGCATCCCCGTGCAATGCCGCTTCCGCCCAGGCGCAGTCGCCAGCTACCACCATTCCTTCCTGCGCAGCCTCTGGATCGATCACGGAAAAAAGTCCGGCCGGATTGGCCCCATCCAGTCCCAGTATCAGCGAAGGCTGGCCGGCAACAGGAGCGAGGAAGATGGCTATTTCGAGATCCTGGCGCGCCAGCAGCGGTGCCGCAAGCGACATCCAGAACGCAGCAACCAGCGGCCGCAATTGTGCTTCGTGTGGCAAAGGCAGGGCCAGGCAGCGCGAGGTGACAGGCGCATGCTCGCCCAAGGGAGACAGCAGCAAGCCCAATGCCAGCAGCAGGTGCCGCACCGACGCGCTCCCCGCTGGCTCGGCCAGCGACTCTTCCAGGCTCGCCAGGCACGCATCTGCCAGGAAGTTTTGCAGGGCGGCCTGCGCCTGCCAGGTCTCACTGAGGGGTACGGGCAAGATACCGTCGACCGGCCCCATTGCGGCGGCGGTCGCTGCTCCCGCCGCAATGGCAAGGCCTTCCCAGGCCGGCGCCAATGCCAGGGGACTGCACGGGATGAAGTCGCGCGGCTTTGCGACATGGTGGACTGCCATGCAGGCAAACGGGAATCGGCGTGCCGACTGGTCCCGGCTGGCCAGCAGGTGCCCGCAGACCACCTGGCGCGATCGAGTGCCGATAAACGCAAAATCCAGCGGCGGGCAGGAATCGTAATGCTGGCGCCAGCGCGGATTGGACGCAAGCCGCTGCATGACCGCTGCCAGCCACTGGTCCACCAGTTCCAGCAGAACCTGGTCGCCCGGCGACCGCACAAAATCTCCGCATCCCGGCAACTTGCCGAAGTAGGCGATGCGCTGCGATGGGGCGCTCATGGCGCAGTTCCTTTGCCGACCACGCTTTCAGGCAGGCGCATGCCGCGAAAGCCGCTGTCGCCTTGCGCGCTGCCCGGCGAACTGGTGATGCGCAGGTCCACGGTCACGGCAACGCCGCCACTGCTCCAGCGCAGTTCATGCACGCCCTCCTCCTTGCGGCTGCGGGACGCAGCGTCGATCATCCGGCGCAGGCCCGCGGCGCCAGCGTCGCTGAACAGCTCCACGACCTTGCCTTCCTGCGTTACGCCGCTGATCCGCACGCCGCTGCTTCCCAGAGGTCCCGGGTAGACCATGTTCGCCCATTGCGGCACGCTGTTTCGGAAACGCAGCACCTGGCCGTCGATCTCGATCGAATACTCCGTCAACCCGCCGGACGCGTGCGGCAGCAACTGGAATACCGTTTGCGTGCTCGACGCCACGCCGCCCGCCGCCACTGGCGCCATCCAGGCCGGAAAGCGCTGCAAGGTCTGTGGCGTGAAGGTAAGGCCCATGTCGGCCCAGGTTCGCGGCGCCAGTGCATCCCCGCGCCGTACGACCAGCGCGCCGAGGGAGCTGCCGACAAACCTGGCAATCGCCCCTTCCGGCCCGAACACCTGGCCAATCTCCGCCTGGCTGGCTTCCGCACTGCCTGCGGGGGCGAAAGGGAATTTCCCCGCAAGCGTGCGGCCGAACGGTTCATAAACCTGCGCCCGCCAGGTCTTGTTGATCTCTTCCTCCGTCGGCGCGACCAAGCCTGCGAAGACCTGGATCAGCGGCCGCACCAGCAATGGGCGGATGGCTTGCTTCTGCGCGTCTCCCAGACCCGCCATCATCTGCTCGTCCACGTGACGCAAGGCGTCGGCCAGTTCGGAACCGCTGCCTTCCAGCGTTTGCTGCATCAGTTGCCTTGCGCCCGGCCCGGGATCACCCTGGTTGCGGATGCCATTCAGGCGCGCCCTCAGCCGGGAAAGATGATCGAGATACGTTCGCATCAAGGAGCTGTCCTTGTCGCGCGCTGCCAGCAATGCCGCCACCGGGGCGAACTCGCGGCCCAGAGCACCGGCCTGCGGCAATGCAGCCGCCACGGCGCCCGCTGCCGGCGTGCGTTCGAACAGCTTCGCCTTGAACCAATGCGCCAGTCCCTGATCGGGATGCTGTACATCGCCAGCCGTCAGTCCTGGGCTGTCCCAGCTTGTCTGCGCCACCACCGCGCTCCACACTTTCAGCAGCGGGGAAATGGCCGGATCGCCGAGGCGATTCATGGCGTCGACCGTGCGCGGGAAATCCGGCATTGGCGCAATCGCGACGCCTTGCAGGAAGGCTTGCCACTCCTTGATGTATTCGGCCTTGTAGCTGTCCGTCAGCGCCTTCTGTACCTGTTCCGGACTGCCTTCCAGCGTCAGGTCGGTGCGCTCCGCCGTTTTCAGGACCCAGTCACTCGATTGCAGAGCGCTGTTCGCGGCCTCGCGGATCGCGCCGCGGACATAGCCTTCCCACGCCTCGCGCGTGAAAGCGCCAGGAACAGCGCGGCTGCCCTGCACCAGCAGCCGATCCTGTTCGCCGACAATGCGTGCTACTGTCATCGCAGGATAGCGCGTCCCGGCCCGCGCCTTGATATCGGCATAGACGCGTTCACGCGCCGTCATGCCGCGCACCACCTGCCGCAACTGGTCGCGCGCAGCATCGACCAGCGCCAGCTTGGGCTCGATGCGCGGCCAGGCCGGATCATTCACCTGCGACAGGTAAAACGCCAGCAGTCCTTCCGCACTGCGCAGCAGCTGCTCGCGCGGCATGGCCCCGCGATTGGTTTCCAGCCAGCCGCGCCAGTGGCGCGTGAGCTGATCGCCCAGGTGGGCTGGTTCTGCATGCGATTTATCAGCCAGCATAAGGTAAGCCTTCAGCGCATTATAGGAATCCTCGACATTGCCCGCCTCGCGCTGGCCGAGCGCGAACAACTGCGTCTCCAGGCTCGCTGAAACCGGCTTGAGCAGGATTTCGCCCATGCCTTTGAAGTATTCGCCACGCAGCTTGCGGCCGAGCGCATCCCCCTGGTACAAGCCCATGCCCAGTTGCCAGGGCGATTCACGGTCCAGCTTATCCAGTTGCTCAATACGATCCTGCAGCAGCTGCAACGCTTCGAGGCGCGACTGGAGGTCCGGACGCTGAGCCTGGAGCTTGACCGCTTTGTCCAGGTCCGCAGCCGCATGGGCAAGCAATTGTGCATTGCCAGAATATGACCAGGTCCATGCGCCCAGTGCGGCACCGAGGAGGAGAATCGCGCCGGCAAAGCCGCCGCTGCGCATCAGCCTTTTCTTGCGCGTCGCATATTGCGAAACCAGGGCCTTGTCAGCGAAGATGACTTCACTGAAAAGCCGCGGCAGGAAATAACCGGCCTGGGCGCCAGTGCGCGTGCGCGGTGCCGCTTCGACCGTACCGCTCAGGCCGAAGCGCCTGGCGACATGGAGCGACTGCGCACACAAGGGCTGGCCTTCCTGCAGCGCGCTGGTGAAGTAGTACCCCCGGAACAATGGGCGGAACTGGAAGGGATTGTCTTCGAATAGCGTGGCAAGGAAGGCCTTTAACGGCGCCCGCAGGGCAGCAAACTCCAGCGGGAAAGTAGCCACGCCAGGCGGGACCAGGTCGCGGCGCCGCTGGGTCATGGTGGCGATACCCATCTCGCGCAAGCCCTCGCACAACTCATCGAAGCTCTGTTCGAAAAATGCCAGCATTTCGCGGCAGCCGGACTTCTGCTTGAAGGGGATGGTCGCACCCCACGGACGCTCGCGCTCCGCAACCTCCGCATCCATGAAGAAGTCGGTAAAACCGGCGACCAGGTCGGCCTTTGTGAACATTATATATACTGGTGCGAAGACCTCCAGTCTTTCGATCAGGTCCTGCACACGCTGGCGCAGGCTGCGCGCGAGCTGCAGTACGGACTCCGTGTCATCCCCACGCAACTCGGCGATACTTACCGCGATGATGATGCCGTTGATCGGCGCCCGTGGCCGGTGCTTCTTCAGCAGGCCGAGGAAACCATGCCATTCCTCCCGGTCGGCAGCCTGCACCGCATAGCGCCCAGCGGTATCGAGCAGGATGCCTTGCGCGGTAAAGAACCAGTCGCATTGGCGGGTGCCGCCCACGCCCTGGATCGCCTTCGGATCGGCGAACGGGAATTGCAGGCCGGACTGCGTTATCGCGCTGCTCTTGCCTGCGGCCGGATTGCCGATCACCATATACCAGGGCAGTTCATACAAAGCTCGTGCGCCGGTTGCGCGGCCAAGGCGCGAATTCCTGATGGTGCCGACCGCTTCCAGCATCGCGCTACGAACCGCATTCAAGTCTGCCTCGGCGCGCGTTTCGACTGGCGGTGCTGGCTCTGCTTCACGCCGCCTTGCAAGATAGCGGCGCATACCCCACGCCGCCAGCACCAGCAAACCGGCCGCCGCGATGCCGGCCAGCGCCCACACCAGTGCAAGTTGCAGGAGGTCGGCGCCGAGGAAGAACAGGCCTGCCAGCAAGGCGAAGGCCAGTATGTTCAGGGTGCGCCGGTCGGTAAGCAGGTACCAGGTTCGTTGCAGCATGATGGGCCGGAAAAGGGAGGCAGGTTGGCCGATGTTGCCACCAAGCTGCGCGGCGCCCCTTGAGCCGCCTCAAGTCCTTGTGTCGCGTGTGCGCAATTCGGCATGGCCGAAATCCATCATGGCCCAGCGCCCGCCCCACACCATGCCGACTGCTTCCGCGGCTTCACCATACAACTGGTAGCCGCGCATGGCCCAGGGATCGCGCTCGCTGATCACCAGCTTTCCGTCGCGGATAAAGGCGCAATCAGCGGCCAGCCCAAACTGGTGGAAGCTCTGGAAAGCACGCGCGTTGCTGACATGGCTTCCGGCCGCGGCCAGCCTTTCCTGCCGTTCCGGGCTGCGATAGCCTTCCAGTAAAGCCATTTCATAGCCATGCCGCTCGCGCATGATATTGAAGACCACCAGCAGCCGCCGCGCGAAATCCCGGTCCAGGCGCTGCCAGTCGCGGTCGGCCTGCGACAGCATGGGGCGCAACAGCTCCACCTCCGCCGTGGCAAAAGCCAGCGGCGGCAAGGGCGGCGGCGGCACCAGTTGTTCGCCTTGCAGCAATGCTGCGATTTGCGGATCGGCCGGCCGGATGCCATCGTCGAAAGCCGGCACCATCTGGCGCGGGCGCAGCAAGCGGACCAGGAGCGGCGGCGCGCCCGCCAGCAGCGCGGTCCCGGCACCGAGCAGCAGCAAGCGCCGCTGGCGTGGGTTTGGACGGCGTTCTGGCGGGAATAACAACAGCCAGCCGGCGGCACTCGCCGCTACGAAGATACCCGCGACGATAAATGGCAACATGGTGAGATCCATCAATACGAAAGCGCATACGGCGCGCGACACTTCAATCCTATGCGCCCCCGCAATCGGACGGGTCGAGCAAAATCAAGCTTCAGGAGGACTTATGCGGCCGGACTTGTTTGCAGGCCCCGCGTTGCGGGACGATAGCCATCGCATACTGGCACGACTGGCCAATGGCGGCAGCGTCCCAGCCACTTCCCGACGGTGGATCAGGTGGGATGCGCCGCAGCGTGCAAGGCTTGCGGCTATCGCCACGTTGCTCGCTACCGGCGCCGCGGCCTGGGTGTGGTTGCAAAAAGGTGCTGCCGCACCGGAGCGCCCGCCCGTACTGACGTCGCAAGCAGCGCCAGCGACGATGACGGCATTGCCCGCTGTTTCGCAGGAAGCTGCCCCGCAGCAGGCCGCAACCATCATCAACACGGCAATCGAGCAAAGCGAGACACCGACTGCACCGCCAACGCCGGCGCCAGCCGCAGCGAAACCCGCGACAGGACATGCGCGCACCGCCAAAGTGGCGAACGCCCCGCGCAGGCAGCAAGCCGTGCAAACAGCTTCGGAAAGCGACGAAGACGTGACCCTGTTGGCAGCGATGCTCAAGCACGCCAAGCCGCAAAAGCCCTCTTCTACCCCGCCAAAGGATTGATGAAGGCAGCCATGGCCTGCAATGTCGCTTCCGGCTGCTCAATATGGGGACTATGGCCGCAGCCGGGCAACATCAACTGGCGAGCACCCGGCGCGCCTCGCTCAATGGCATCGAGTTGCGCGCCGGAGCCATAGTGATCGTCGCTACCCTGCATTGCCAGAAGGGGACAGGCAATCGCCGGCAGCAGGTACTCGATATTCCACTGCCTGAACCACGGAGCGAGCCAAGTATCGGCCCAGGACGAGAACACTTGCCCTGCCTTCTCGCCGTGATAGCGCGCCAGCGCCCGCATCTTGCCGGCGCTATGGGCAGCCAGCACGGCGTTGATCCCTTCGATCGTGATCTCTTCCACGAATACGTGTGCCGCAGCGCTGACGACGCCACGCAGGCCCTGTGGGCGCCCCGCCGCGTAGATCAGCGCAATGCTGCCGCCATCCGAATGCCCCACCACAATGTGCTCGCGTCCCGGCGCCAGGCACTCCATCACTGCCGGCAGTTCGACCATCGCCGACTGATGCAGGTAATGAATGCTGCGTGGCACAGGCTGGGCCGAAGACAGGCCATAGCCCTGGCGCTCGTACACCAGCCCCGCGCAACCGGTAGCGGCGCACAGCCGATCCGGGAATTCCTTCCACATGCCGATACTGCCCAGGCCCTCATGCAGGAACACCAGTAACGGCTTGCGCGATTCGCCTTCAATCAGCTCATAGTGCAGTTGCGCGTTACCCAGTTCCAGCATTGGCATGTATGACTCCTAATGCAAAGCGAAATCGACGCGGCCGGCCGCACCAGGCTTGGGTGCGACCAGGAAGATGCGCTCCGGCGCCACCTGACCCTGCCCCACCAGCCAGTCCTTCGCCACCTGCGCGCGACGATTTCCGAGCGTGATGAAGTCGTCCTGTTCAAGCTTGATATTAGCCAGCATCAGTTTTTCCATTTCTTCCACGGGCAGGGACTTCGCGAATCCCAGGGCATTGCGCGGCTTGACGAACTTCTCGTCCTTGTAAGCACGTTCCAGCAAGGCTGCGTATTCCTCTTTGGCCACCACGACGCCCCCCTCGGGAAGCGCGGCGCCGCGTGCCTGCAGGTCGCGCGTTTTCATCTGGCGTAGCTTACGCTCCAGCGCCACGCGTTTGAGGGCCCCCTCTTCCGCCGCATCATCGAAGCGGCCGGTGATATCGAGCTTCAGGCCCGGGCGTTCGGTCAGCGCCTTGGCCAGCGATTTCAATTTGCCTTCCGATGCCGGCAACAGTGCCGCGCGGCCCTGGTCGAACTCCAGCATCGACAACTCTTCGCCACCGCCGAACAGGGAGCCAATCAGGGCGAATGGCGAAGTCACCGTCTTCATGATGGCGTTGCCGATCACCTTGAGGATGATGCCGCCCAGCGAAAATTGCGGGTCGTCGAGCGAACCGCCAATCGGCACATTAATGTCGATCACGCCATTACGGTCGCTCAGCAGGGCTACGGCCAGGTTCACCGGCAACCTGGTAGCGTCGGGGTTCGTGCTCTCCTTGCCGAAGGTCAGCTGGTCGAGCACCAGGCGGTTCTCGGCCTTCAGCTGGCGGTTTTCCAGCGCATAGGACACCTCGAACGTCATCTTGCCTTTCTCGATCCCGTAGCCGACATATTTATCCGCGTAGGCCGACAGCTGTGACAGCTCCATGCCGCGCACTTCAGCGCGCAGGTCAAGGGAAAGCTCCTGCTTCAGCGGATGTACGCGGCCGGCGATCAGCAGCGGCGCTCCGCTGACGTTGCCGCGCAGGTCAACGTTTGCGTTATGCGCAGGATCCGACGACAAGCCGCTCACCGTACCGCCCAACTCCTTCAGGTTGGCCGTGTAGTTTGGCTTGATGAAGTTGTCGGTAAAACGCACTCGCCCGCCTGACAGCAGCAGCTTGCCGATGCGGATCGGCGGCAGCGGTTCGGCAGGTTTCGCCGGAGCCGCCTTCGGCGCAGGCGCTGTGGCAGCAGGCGGTGCGGCCTGCGCCACCTCTTTCGCCTTCGCTTTGGCATCCTTGACAGCCTGGGCACGCGTGCCGGCCTCGGTCAGGCTCTTGCCTTCCTCGCCTTCCTTGCGCATCACGTCCTGGACGTTCAGGCGGCCGTTGGGGTCAATAATGACGCGGGCGAAGAAATCGTCCAGCGCCACGCGCTCCACGTTCAGGCTGAACGGCTTGAAGTTCACGTCCATGCCGCCAAAGGCCAGCGACTTCCAGCTCAGGAAATCATTCGAGCTGGATTTGTCGACGGTGGACAGCCGGGTCACGCTGACATCGCCCTTGAAGCCACCGCCGACAGTACCGTCCTTGCCCGTTTCGAGCTGCAGGCGCGCCTTGCTGGAAACGGCTGCCTGCACCAGGCGCAGGTTCACGTAATCGGTGACGTAAGGCTGCAAAGGCAGCAGGTCGAAATTCTTCAGGTCCAGGGCCAGGTCGGCCTTCAGCGGCGATGGCGCCAGTTGCCCCTTGAGTTCCAGTTCGCCTTTATTGACGGCGGTTTTGAGCGCCACCTCGGCAGAAGCGCCGGGCGCGTTGGAGTAGTTTTCGACCGTCAGCGCCAGCGGCGACAGCTTGAAGACGGTTGGCTCCTCGCGCAAGTCTTCCCGCAGTTTAGCGTTCCAGCCGCTGACATCCAGCTTGCCGACCTTGATTTGCATCGGTTCTTCACCGGCCGGTTTCGCGGCCGGCTTGGCACTGGCCGGCGTATCTGCCAGCTTGCCCTGGTGGACGTCGATTTCCGCGCTATTCGACGTGACTGACGCGATGTCGAGGGTATGCTTGCCGCCATCGAAAGCGATGTTCTGCACCACCAGCCCGAATTTGGCCAGGTCGGCACGCAAGTTGCCTTTTGGGGTGTCATCGGCATAGCGCAGCGCGGCTCCGTTGACGGCCAGTTCCTTCAGCAGCACGACCGGACCGGTGGCTGCCGGTTTGGCCGCAGGCGCAGGCGCAGCAGCTTGCGGTGCTGCGGCCGGCACCAATTGGTCCAGGTTCAGCACACCATCCTTGCTGCGTTTGACGTCCAGCTCCAGGCCATCGACTCCGACGTGCGCGATCTCGAAGCGCTGCGCCAGCAAATCCAGTTTGCCCAGCTTGACCTTCAAGGCATCGAGCTTGGCCACTTGCGTGCCATCAAGCTGCTGCAACTGCGCGCCCGACAGCGTGGCCTCCCCGCCCAGCACCAGCGATGCCGGCTTCTCCTTCGGCTGCACCACGGTCAGGTTCAGTTGAGCTTCCAGGTGCGCCGACGGCAGCTTGAAGCCCGGCTTGAACGGCAGATAGCCAAGATAGGTGGTCAGGTCGACCTTGTCGAGCTTCAGGTCCAGCGCATAGTCTTTCGGCTCCGCGAACGGGCGCGCTTTGCCTTTCAGGAGCAGCGGTGCGCCATTGATATTGGCGCTGAACAGCGGCTCGACGAAAATCGTCACATCCGCCGGCAGCGAGGACACAAACGGCAGGCCCAGTTTCAGGTCTTGCACCTTATGCGTCACGCCGGCCGGCTTGTCCTCGAAGGACAGGCTGCCGTCTTCCAGCTGGATGTTGTTGACCGAGAAGCGCGCCGGCTCCGGCGACGGCGGCAGGCTCGCGATCAGTTTCAGGATGTCGTCAATGTTGTAGCGGTTATCGGCGTTGCGGGCCAGGTGCACGTAAGGTTTGGTCAGGCGCACTTCCTGCACCACCGGCGCCATGCGCGTGACGGACTGCCACGACAGGTCGGCACCCAAGCGGTCAAAGCTGGCAAAGACGGTGCTGCCGTCCTGCTCCATCATCTTCAGCCCGCGCACCGAGGCGGCAAGCGTGAATGGGTTGAAAGAGACTTCCTCAATGCTGAGCTGGCGATGCAGCTTTTCCGAGGCCTGTTTGGCCGCTTGCGACTTGACGATCGCCGGCACGGCGAGGAAGCCGATGCCGGTGTAAGCAAGCAGCAGCCCGGCCAGGGTGCCGGGAACAAGGTATTTCAGTGGCGGGATCTTCATAAGCCATTATTGTAATCGCATACGCCCTGGGGGAAGATTCGCGACAACCAGGCTTTTTGCACATCGCTGAAGCTCACCGCATGCCCGTAAGTCCCGTCGGCAAAGGCCTTCTCCAGGGGTTTCAGTTTGCATTTGAAGGTATCGCCGCGGATCGACTCGCCCGCCACCATGCGCGGGCTGCTGTAGATCGGGAAGGCCTGGGTACAGGCGCCAGGCTTGCCTCCATCGAGGATGCCGCTCCAGGCATCCGGTCCGGAGCCTATCAGGTTGCCGGCGCTGTCCACGCAGCGGTCTGCGAATTCTGCGGGCGCGCTGCCGCTGGTGAGATATTTGTCCAGCTCCGACACCGCCTTCATCACCTGCCCCGGCAAGTCCGTATCCGGCCTTGCAAACCAGACAACCTGCCGCTTTGCTTCAGCCGGATTGGCCGCCAGCAGCCTTGCGCGAACCGAAAAGGCCTGCCGTGCGTTGTGCATGTCCAGCTCCGCTTCGCGGTACGGGCGCAGGTCGATCATCGGGATGCCAAGGCGCTTGCCGGTAAATACGTGACCAGAGTCAAAAGCCGCCTGAATCGCCCCCTGGCTTCCCTCGCGCCGCGGGGAGGGCGTGCCGGCCGGATCGCGGCAAGTCGCGCTGCGCTGCATATTCACCGAATCGAAGGGATCGCCGTCCGGCTTGTAAGGCACGAAATCGCGCTGCTCCTTCCAGCTTCCGGCACATGCGTTCAGCCGCAGGAATTCGTCGGCATCGATCCTGCCCGCCACCAGCGCGGCAAGGCCATACTGCACGCCCACATTGTCGAGCGGGATCGGCGCAAAGCCTTCGGCATCCGTACCATAGAATTCCTCCAGGTCGTTCCAGTGCGTCCACTTCACCTTGGCGAATGCCTCCGGCGCATAGCCGTAGAAAGCGATGGCCTTGTCGAATTTACTGTCGCGGAAAAGCGGATTCAGCACCGTCGGCATCGCAAAGCGCCAGCCGTTGATGCACTCCGTCGTGCCGGGCTTGCCCGTAAAGGGATTTTTCGCCGTATCGCTGGCATTCATGCCCTGCACAAGCGACTGGCGGCTCCACGTCGCCCACGGCGAATTCGGGTCGCGCGCCACCTCGTCGCGGAAATATTGCCCGAGCAATGGACAATCCGAGATCGGGATCGCCTGCGTCACCATGTCGGGATACGACTGCACCGGAATCCCCGCATCGAAAAGTCCGGGACGATTTTGCGCAAACATATACTGCTGCACGGCCCCGCCCGAACCGCCGATGCCGATTGTATAAACCGGCTTGCCGTAAGTCGAAGCGAAATAGGCCTTGGTCTGCGCCGCCGTCTCCTCGGCCAGCCGCATATTGTAGTGAACCCCGCTCTCATTGCCGGATGAACTGGCGATCGCATAACCCTCCGCCAGCAACTTGGGCATCAACTGTTTTTCCGAGCCGTTCAGCGCATCGTTGAACCACATCGCAAGACCCTGCTGGTGGCCAATGCCGACGCCGCCGCGCATCCAGTAAATCAGTTTATGGTTCCAGGGGGCGCGCTCGAGCATCGCAATCGTATACACGAAGCGATTGATGGTGCCGGCCTCCACTCGCACCACAAACGGAATCGCCGCCCCGTTCACGACGACCGTTTTCATGTCGGGCGGTAGCGCCGCGTAACCATGTCCAATATCGAACGGCTTGAAACCCGTTCCGGTGTAATAAAAGTGCTGGATGCGTGGCTTGATGGCGCATTGACTGCTATAGCCGACCATCTTGCCGGCTTCGTCACGCACCGGATGCCCGATGCCTTGCTGGTTATCGACCATTGGCTGGCCGAGGCCGGATTCCACCGTCCGGCAGATAAAGGGCTGTTGCTGGTGATTTTGCGGGGTGCTGCAACCTGCCAGAGTAATAGCCGCTAGAACGGCCAATATCCAAGCTTTCATGGCGCCTCCTCCTTGGCAGCCAGTGTAACGCGGCTGTAGCGCAGTGCCTACCGCTTCCCTGCCAACTCCTGCGGCCGATACCACAGTTCACTGCGTGCCAGCGGCGTTTGGGGCGGCAAGTCAGGGTTGGGAATGCGGAACAGCCGGCGCCGCGCCAGGCCGGAACGCTTGATCAGCGGTCCCTTGTAAATCATGAACAGCGCTTGCAGCGAACCGTCCTGCACCATCGCCTCAAGCCCTGCCTCCAGCCGGACTGCCAACGCGTCGCCTTCCGCATCGCGGCGCGTAAAGAAGTAGCGCGCCAGCGGGTAATAGAGTGCGACGTCCGGTTCGACCTCGAAGCCGAAACGCTTGTGCCATTCATCGTACTCGCTCAAGGCTTCGTCGACAGAGCGCGACAGCGCGTCGAAGCGTTTCACTTCGAGCATGGAGAACAAGCCGTCGTAATTATTCCCTTCCACCACTTTGAAGCCGCCGGCCTGCAGGATGCCGACGTCAACCCAGCCCTTGCCCTGGCCAATGCTAAAACGGCGCAACTGGTCGAGGGACCTGACCTCTGCGAACCTGGGCAAATCCTCATGGCGCACCAGTAGCAGGCGATAACCGATCAGGCCACGGTCAACCGGAATCCGCACCGGACGGAATTGCTGCTCCAGTTGCGCCGATGTGGCGCGCACAAACACATTGATGGAGCCCGCTCCTGCGGCTTCTGCCGTCACCCGTGCAGGCGACATGTACTGGCTGGCCTCCCGCAACTCAAACGGCCCGAACCTGGCGCGCGTCTTCTCGAGAGCCGTGCGCAACACCTCCCAATCATACAAGTAGCGGCTGTCATGCGCCGACTCGGGGCGCGGATAAACAACCTGCTGCGGAGCCTTCAGGGGATTTGCAGCCGCCGACTGCAGGTCAAGCATGGCCAGGAGTAGCAGGACAATAAAAATCCCGGCTCTAGTCTTTTTCATGGTGTCGAGCTTAACCCGAAACATGGAAACTTGACTAGAATAGGATTCTAGAACAATATTCTAGCCATGACCCAAGTTGACCGAAAATCCGCCATCCTCTCCGCCGCCCTCGCCGTGTTTTCCGAAAAGGGGATCGAGGCCACGTCGATAGAAGACATCCGCCAGCGCAGCCAGGCATCGGTGGGAAGCATCTATCACCACTTCGGCAACAAGGAAGGCATCGCTGCCGCCTTGTTCGCGCAGGGGCTGGACAGCTATTGGCAGCAGATCAAGGCCAACGTGGCGGAAGCCGGCAACGCCGAATTTGCCATCCACGCCATTGTCAGTACCCACCTGAACTGGATCGTGGAACAGCCCGACATGGCGCGCTTCCTGTTTGCGCGCCGCCAGGCCGTCAGCGCCGAGCATGACGACGCGATCCGCCAGCGCACGGCAAGCCATTTCAAGGAAGTGTTCGAAAAGTTGAAGCCCTGGTTCAAGCAGGGCGTGCTGCGCCGGCTGCCGATCGAGCTGTATGGCCCCTTGCTGCTCGGCCCCTCGCAGGAGCTGGCGCGCAACTGGCTGGGTGGACGCCTCGGATTCAGCCCACTCACTGCCGTCGATGAATTGAGCAGCGCCGCCTGGCGCACGCTCGCCACCAACCCTGCCCACACCGGCGTCTCCTTCGGAGGACGAAAAACATGAGCGGCACCCGCTTCACACTGCAAACGCAGGACGGCCAGCAACTGACCGCCTACCGCCACGAACCGTCATGCCTGCCGCGCGCGCAGGTAGTGATTGCGCCCGGCATGGCAATTCCCCAAGGCTTCTACGCCACCTTCGCCGCTTTTCTCGCGAGGCTGGGCTACCGCGTGTGGACTTTCGATTACCGCGGCATGGGCGAATCGCGCCAAGGACCGCTGCGCCGCTGCAAGGCCGACATCACCACCTGGATCGCAATCGACCTCGAATCCATCGTGCAGCACGCCACAAAGCACGACGCCACACTTCCGCTGTTCCTGCTCGGCCACAGCCTGGGAGGCCAGACCGCCCCGCTGCTGCCATCGATCGGCAAAGTGGCAGGCCTGGTCAACATCGCCGTCGGCAGCGGCGCCACGCGCCACAACCACCCGCGCGTCCAGCGTACCGCGCCATTACTGTGGTACGTGCTGACGCCATTGTTATGCAGGGTGCTGGGCTATTTCCCCGGCAAGCGACTGGGCATCCTTGGCGACATCCCGCGCGGCGCGATGATGCAGTGGCGCCGCTGGTGCCTCACCCCGGATTACCTGCTCACCGGCGAACCCGGAGCGCGCGAAGCCTATGCAAGCGCCAGCTTCCCTGTGCTTGGCCTCACTTTCAGCGATGACGAACTGCTGCGCGAGTCCGGCTCGCGCATGCTGCATGAAGCCTATACCAGTGCCAAGGTCGACTACCGCGTGCTCAGCCCCGATACCTTCAATCAGGAGCGCATCGGCCACTTCGGTTTTTTCCGCTCCCACCAGGAAAAAGTACTGTGGCCGCTGGTCGGCGACTGGCTCGACCAGCACTGCTGATCACTGGGCCAGCACGCCCGGCATGACAGCGTCCATTGCACGCTCAAGCGCCGTGCGGACATTCTTGATCTTGTCCGAACCGGTCATGTTGTTGAAAGTCTCCATGCCGGTAGAGTCGGCAGAGGGACGGGCGATGACGAAAGACTGTTTCGCCGTCCCTTCCCCCACCACCTTTAATGAATCGGCCTCCAGCAGCCGTACGCGCACGTAAGCAAACGGCGCGACCATGCCCCGCGACGTGGTGCTGTCGCTCCTGTTGAAGGTATAGATCATGTCATCGACATAGAAGCCGAGTCCCTCAAGGGCGCCACTGCCCACGGTCGCGTCGATCAGCTTGATCGTGGCCACGCTGCGGAATTTGCTGATCAAGATGACATGGCTCACGCCCTGCTCTTTCAGCAGGCTTTTCAAATACTCGCGATCCTCGCCATGCTGCTCGGGATGCTCGAACATTTCATTCTGGGCGTTGTAAAGGCCCTTATCCTGCGTCGTCATCAGGTTCAGCTTCGCATTGGGCAGCAGTTTCAAAAGCGACGCCCGAGCCGCGATGATCGCGGCCTGGTCGAAGACCGGATCTTCGACCGGTCGCACTTCAACTGGCGCATTTTCGGTCCGGCTTCCAACCTGGTGGCGCTGCACATGCAAGGCGAGGCTGTTGCCGGCCAATGAGAGCACGGCAACGTTGCGTATTGGCGCAGATTCAGCCCGGGCGTTCAGGCTCGCGAAAACCAGCAGGAGGGAGAGGACAACATTGGCAACGGGTTTACCCATAATCACTTTCAATTTCCACTTATGCAACATTATATCGTCTGCCAGGAAGCGTCAGGTTGTAATGGATCCACATCCTTAGCATGGAAATTCCCGATCCAGCTCCGCTGCTGCCGGGTTTGACCAAACTTTGGAGACAAACGATGAATCTGACAATCCTGCAAGACATCAACAAGATGGTGTCCGAAAATACCTTGGCCAAGGAAGTAGTCGACGCCACCGGTGCTGCCTTCAAGCGCCTGGGCGGCGACCTGCTCGAGATGGAGCGCTTGCTGAACGCCCCTGACGCCACCATGACACAGCGCCTGGCCGTCCTGTTCGGCAACACCGACGAAGCCACCCGCAACCAGGTGCGCGCGGTCATCACGCGCATGCTTACCGTGATCAAGCGCCCGGCCTCGCTCAATATGACCTGGGGCAAGCCGCGCTCCAGTAGCGTCGATAACTACGCCTACGTGTACACCGATGTCGATCCCATGGTCGCCGGCAGCATGTTCATCTACTTCGACGAACGCTACAAGATCGCCGAAGAGCACGGGCTGAATAACCGCTACCTGACCCTGGTACACGAGTTTTCGCACCTGGCGGCGCGCACCAAGGATCACAAGTACGACAAAGACTGCTTCTGGGCGCTAAACAAGGCCATGGGGAATTCGCGCGAAACCAATACCCCGTATCGGACCACCGAAGCGGTCGAAAACGCAGACTGTTATGGATTCCTGATGGCGGCCACCTTCCAGCGCACTGGCCGGCCATGCCCGCTGCCCTGATTCTGAAAGCAAAAAAAGCCCGGCCGAATCAAGGCTGGGCTTTTCAGGGGTTCCAGACCGCCCGCCCCTTTCCGTCCAGTTCAAGCGTCCGGCTTTGGCCGGCATAGCGTACCGGGACACGGGTACCGGGTTTGCCGCGCAGCGCCAGCCGCCGCAACCGCCCGCCCGACCATTCAACGTCTGCCTCGATTGCTCCACGCGCTCGAATGCCTTGCATTGCCCCCTCGGGCCACGCCTTTGGCAGCGCAGCCAGCACGTGAATTTCATCGCCCCAGGATTGCAGCACCATTTCGATGATCCCCGCCGTGCCGCCGAAATTGCCATCGATCTGGAACGGCGGGTGGGCGTCGAACATATTCGGGTAAGTGCGTTCGGGGCCGAGCAGGCCAAGCAGGATAGCGTGCGCCCGGTCGCCCTCCCCCATGCGCGCCCACAATGCCAGCCGCCATGCAGTGGCCCAGCCGGTCGACTTGTCGCCGCGCGCATTGAGCGTAACCTTGGCCGCCTGCACCAGCTCCGGCGTATCGCGCACATTGACCTGCCCGGAAGGATAGACCGCGTACAGGTGGGACACGTGACGGTGCCGTTGCTCGGGCGCCCCCGCATCCCAGTCTTCCAGCCATTCCTGGAATTGGCCTTGTGCGCCGATGCGGTCAGCCGGCAAGCGTTTTAAAGTGGCTTGCAGCGCATCGCGCAGGGACGCATCGTCATCCCCCAGCAGGGCCTGCGCTGCCAGCGTGTGGCGGAACAAGTCGCGCAGGATCTGGCGGTCCATGGCAGGTCCGGCGCAAATCGCCACACCTTTGTGATGCTGGTTCTCCGGTGAAATGGAGGGCGACGTGACGAGGCCGCGCCCCTGTGGATCTTCGACCAGTGTATCGATGAAGAATTCGCAAGCGCCCTTCAGCAAAGGATAGAGGCGGCGCAGCCAGGCGTCGTCGCGGAAGTAGTCGTAATAGTCCCACAGGGTATTGCAAAGCCAGGCGCCACCCGTAGGCCAGATGCCCCACAGCGGCCCGTCAATTGGCGCACTGGCGCGCCACAGGTCCGTATTGTGATGAGTCACCCAGCCGCGCGCACCGTATGTCTTGCGCGCAGTGACGGCGCCCGTCACCGCCAGCCCTTCCACCATGCGCAGCACCGGCTCAACGCATTCACCAAGATTGGCAGGTCCCGCCGGCCAGTAGTTCATCTGCGTGTTGATGTTTATCGTGTACTTGCCGCCCCATGGAGGATTGGTGCCTTCGTTCCAAAGTCCTTGCAGGTTGGCCGGCTCGCTCCCCGGCCGCGAGCAGGAAAGCAAAAGGTAACGCGCATATTGCACATACAGGGCCGCCAGCGTTGGATCAGGCTGGGATTCGGCGCTGGCAATGCGCGCATTGGTCGGGCGCACATCCTGGCCGTTTCCGAAGCGAATCGAGAACCGACGGAACAATGCCTGGTGCGACTTCACATGTTCATCGCGCAACCGCGCATACGGCTTCCGTGCCGCGGCAGCGCAGTCGCTGCGCACGCGCGCCACCGGATCGCCGCTGACATCGGCGAAGTTGACAAAACTGGTAGCAGCAGCGACCAGCAGGGTTACATCGCGCGCGCCGCGTACTTGCAGGCGGTCGCCGGCAACGATCGCCTTGCCGTCGCAGAGCGCCTGCACCCTCAATGCGTAACGCAGCGCGGCAGGAACGCCCGAAGATTCGTTATTGCGGCCTTCCACCAGCATGGCTCCCGCGCCGTCGGCGCGGATCGCAAGCGTGGCTGGACGGGATGCTTCGTTCAAAGTCTCGCGTAGTTCCGACGGTGCTTGCGTGCCGCCATATTTCACCTGTTCAGGGTGACGATAGCCCAAGTCGAAATCCAGCATGCCATGCGTGGCAGTCAAGCGAACCACGATCACTTGCGACGGGGCGCTGGCAAACACTTCACGCATATAGCGTGTTTTGCCGGCTGCATAGGTGGTTGTAGTGATCGCCGAATCCAGGCTGAGGGAACGGCGATAGGCACTCGGCGCATCTGGCGCACCGATAAAGTCGATCAGCAAGTCGCCGGCTGCGCTGTACGGCATTTGCTGGTGGGCGATCATGGTGCTGCCGCACAGGTCGTGGGCTTCCTTGAACTTCCCCTGGTCGATCAGCGCTCGTACTTGCGGCAAGGCGGCCAGGGAACCCGACATGTTCGGATCATTCGGACCGCCCGCAAACAAAGTATCTTCATTGAGCTGCAGCCGCTCCTGCCCAACGCGTCCATAAACCATGGCGCCAAGACGTCCATTACCGACCGGCAGTGCCTCCACCCACGGGCCGGCTGGCCGCTCGTACCAAAGCTCCAGGTCTTCGCGTTTGCCCCGAGCCGTGGCACTGACCGCAGCCCCCGCCAGCCCCGGAAACGCCGCCGCCAGTCCGAGCGACACCATCAGGTTTCGCCGCCGAGAATTTACGCCCATTTTGCCTCCGTCAATTTCTTGAATTGGCAGATTATCTTCCTGCCCGGAGACACTGGAGCTATAACTTATGTGCTGTTAGCTATGCCTAATCAGGGCAGGCTGCCAGAGTCCTTGGCCGGGGCCAGCGTCGGAAACAAGGCGCCCAGCATCCCGTTAATGACCACATCGGCGCCCATGTCTTCGAATGCATTGGCCACGGCGAGCACGCCGCTGCCCTGTTCAGGGAATAAGACGACTACCGCAAGCCAATTGCCATCCGAGCCCTGATGCACCAATACTGGCCCCTTGCGCCCGGCGATCGACGCTTGCACGCCCCAGTCGAGACCTGCTCCACTACCCGGTTGAGCCGTTTGCATCAGCTTATAGCTGGCTGGCATCAACAGCTTGCCCTTTCCTGCGGCCCCAGCCAGTTGGTCGAGATTGAAGCGCGCCCAATCAGCAAGGCTCATGTGCAAGAATCCAGCCGGTGCATACATCGCCGGCACGCCATCGGCTTCCACTTTGAACTCAAGTTTCGGCTTGCCTTTGCTGTGGCCCCGGATCTGGCCGTCATGGGTCGCGCCGCTGCCGGCAGTGGCCATGTCCAGCGGCCCGAAGACCTCGGCCTGCATCAGTTCATCATAAGATTTTCCGGAGACGCGTTCGGCAATGGCTGCCGCGATCAGGAATCCAGTGTTGCTGTAGCTAAAGGCAGAACTTGGTTTCTGGGCAGGTTTCTCCTTGAGTGCAGAGGTGATGTAGGCAAGCCGCTGCTGCGTCAGCGAGCGGTTATCCCTAAAGTAGGTGTTGAGCGCTTTGGTATTGCGCAGGTCGCGCGGCAGGCCGGCCCGGTGCGACAACAGATCGATCAATGTGACCTTGCGATATTCCGGGCGCATGGACTTGGCCAGATCGGGCAGCATTTGTTCAAGCGAGGCATCCCAAGACAGCGTGCCCTGTTCGACCAGGCGCGCAATCATGGCCACCGTCATCACTTTGCCGGTAGAACCGATCACCCACACATCGTCCTGCGTGACGGCGTCCTTGCCATCATTGCGGCGCACGCCAGCGACAGCCTGGTCCTCGACCTGCCCGTTCCGCATCACGAGCACGCCTGCCGCGGGGACCTTGCTGCCAGCCATGGCTTTGGCCAGGACGGCATCGAGCTTGTCCGCAGCACTGGCGGGGATTGCAGTGGTCAGGATCAGGGCCGCAGCGGCGGCGAGCAAACGAAAGCGCATGTTATCTCCATTATGTTGGGCTTTTGCCAATGAAACGGAGTCTACTGTCGAGCTGGTCGCGCCCACCCGCATCTTGCGACGAACTGCAATATCAGTCGCCTGAGCGGTTGATTTCGATCACAAACCCGGCCTACGAAACAATTCGCGGCCTTCCGAACGCGCTTTTCTGCATTCCGGCTCCCGACCTGGACTCGAACCAGGGACCGACGATTGAACCGGGTTTGCTGACCATTAACCCTTTCAAAACCACCGTTCGTCGCATCGCACTGGCGTCAGCACAATGCCTCGAAGAGAATGAAGTTTTCACGTTCCCCAAGAAAAGGATCGTAATGAAATCCCTACTTCTCGCACTCATTGTTCCGAGCCTGTCCATTCCCGCGCACGCGCAAGAGCAAACGCCCCTGTACAAAGAAATTGCGGCGATGGATAAGGTCCTGTTTGACGCCTTCAACCGCCAGGATGCCGACGGAGTCAAAGCTGTATTCTCTACCGACCTCGAGTTCTTTCATGACATGGGCGGCTTGCAAAACTACGAGCAAAACCATGAAGCCACCCGCAAGCTGTTCGCCCGCAACCTGCAGCTGAAGCGGGAGCTGGTCCCCGGCAGCATGGAGGTCTACCCGGTAAAAAACTACGGCGCCATCCAAACCGGCCAGCACACTTTCTGCCACATCGAAAACGGTAAGGACGACTGCGGCACCTTCAAATTCCTGCAAATCTGGAAACGCACCGCAGATGGCTGGAAGCTGGCGCGGGTGGTTAGCTACGGCCACTAAATGGCGCGCAGAGCGCCGGAACGAAAAATGTCCAGCCGACCTGACTCGAACCAGAGACCTGCGGATTAATAGTCCGTCAGCCTTTTCGCCGCAAACCAGCATGGATACTGGCTTTCTGCGGCGTCCTTAGGAGGCCAGCGTCATGTGGTTGGCAAAAAGTCTCCTGCTCAAGTGTTCCGTGTCGATATGGTTTGGGGATCAATGCTTCCCCGGGATCCGTCGTCCTGTCCATTGGTGTTCGTGAAGGGGTTAGTTGGTCGCCCTATAGGATCGTTGAGTCTTTCGCAGACCACTGACAGAACGAACGGTGGATGTGCTCGTGGGCTTGGTATATCTTCTGGCGCTCGGGATTTCTTATGACGTCGTAACCTTCCATTTTCTTCATCCAGTCTCGCTCGCCCCAGTTGCACCACACCAAGACCTGCCTCGTTTCCTGGAGATAGCGCCGGAGAAGGTCTGCTCGGATGTATAAGAGCTTGTGGCGATTCCCTCCCCAGCCGTTCCCGGCGTCTCGATACAAGGTCGCTGGACGTCCCGTTGAATCCCAGAAATCTATTTCTCGGTTCCTGCTTCTGAGTCCAAGGCGCTGAATCAAGCTGGGCGCGGGGAGGTCGAAGCCGGAGAACTCGTTGTGAACGGAATGGTAGGACTCCCATCCAAAGTTAATATGAGGAAGTTCAACGCGAACTCCTGGAACGTGCCGCATCTTTGGAAAGCGGCTAGGTAGTTCAATCGAAATTGTGAAAGTCCCGTCCGCATTTTCAGCGACGTTCCTCTCAGGGGTATAGTCAGTTACGCGCTCCCCGGTAGATGCGTCCCGCACGTATTCGTCGAATGTCTCGACGGTTTGCCGCCTATATTGGCCATTTCGCTGGAGTAGGCGTCGTACGTAGTTCTGCCGCCTTCCGGCTTCGCCCGCATAGAGGTAGTGCTCCGTAGCGCCCTCGGGAATCATGTCGTTCCCAGGATACTCCGCCGAAAGGAACTTGGCTTCCAGTTTGTCTACGTCCTTCCTCGCAACGAACATCCCGCGAAGGAAAGCGAATAGCTCTCGATCAGTGCCCTCGTCGGCACCACTGACGTATCCCTCAACAAGCACCCAAGGCCCCTCGTTTCCGTTGATCTCCTGCACGACGAGCAATTGGTCCCAATTCGGTGTGAACCCACCTCGCACCCACGCTTCGGTCCCAGCGTCCGAATTGCCAAACAAGTCCGGAATGGGCGCGGTCCAGTCGGGTGGGCGCTTGGGAAAGCTTGGATCGACCCCGCAGTCAGAGGTCCGCTCGCCGAGACGCCAGTCAGGCAAGAGCTTCGTGGCCTCCCGCTCGCCAAACATTTCGAAGTAGGCAATCCACGAGTACTTCTTACCGTACCGGTCAATCTTTTCCTGGTTGCTGGCGTTCCAAGACGTCCTGCCTATTTCGCGGTCAACCGCTTCGAAGCGCTCGGCCCTGTATCCGAGATCGAACATCCGGCGTTCGATTTTGGCTCGGACCTGGACGTAGCCAGGGCTGCTATCGTCGTAGTTTGCGCGGTTCGGGATCAGCCGCCCCATTGTGTAGTTGCCGAAGTCCATTTGGATGGCATGGCCCAGAGCTGACTTGACAGCCTCATCAGGCGTGCCGTCGCTGGCGAACGTCGAGGTGGTATTGGAAAACGGCGCCGAAAGACTCACGCCTGCGTCCTCGGGGAGCGTTACGCAATTCGCCTGCCGCGCAAGCTGAACTATGCCAAGAGCGTAGTCGCGCATCAGGGTGTGGGGAGTCGCATTGCGCGCGCCAGGGGCGAACATCTTCGAATACAGTGTTTCCGCAAGGCCGCCCAGAACGGGCAGAAACTGCGGCGCGGACTCGGAGTCAACCAGGGACAAGGTCGTCCCATATGCGGCAGCAAGCATGCGTTCGGGCACGTAGGGATCGTTGAACTCAAGGCTCGTCACGACGTGGGCGAATAGCACGCTCGGAAATTTCTCCCCGATCAGGACTAGTGCCTTCGTAGCGGTGTCGCGATCCTTCCGCACGACGGTCGTGAGAACCACGGAGAGCAGCACCACGAGCTCAGTCGCGGAGTCCTGCTTCATATTAGCCGCGTTGAATTTTCCAGCCCAGGTAAGCAGCCTGTGAATGGTGGGCGACGCGTACTTTCGCCGCACGTATTCCGACCACCTGAGATCGCGATCCGACATCGCGAGCCGAGACAGGAAGTCGTACAGGCGACGCGCGTGGTATGGGTGCTTAGGCTTTGTTGAGACCGCAGCGAGCGCGTCAACAGTCTTTTCCCACTCCCGCGTTCCGAGGCTCAGGAATTGGTTGATGATCGCGTTCGTTCCATCGGAAAACGCCGATGGCGCTCGCCAGAACATTCCTTCTATGAACGGACCGATATAGGCGCCAGGAACCTGGGCGCGCCTGGGTAGAACGAACATGAGCTCGCGCTGCTCCGGCGGCAGCCGTTTAGCCCGCTCCGGAAACTCCGTTATTAGCGCTTGCGCCCAGCCCGGTTCCGCATACTCCCGCTGGTAGCGATTCGAAATGCGGAAAATGCGGCCGAGAGGAGCGTTGGCAACGAAACTCTGCCTGATCGTTTCGGCGCTCGTTGTATCGAGGTACGCGCTGAGTAGGTGCCGCGCGATCAGGTGGTCGCTGAATCGTTGGTACGGAAGCCGGAAGACGATTCGTGACTTGACCTCGGACTTCGTCGAGCGCCAAACGACGTCCTCTTCTATGAGGCCGCTAGTCCGCAGCGCCTCAATGAGCATTCTGCGTTGAGCCGGCGCAAGCGCTGGAAAATTGGCGGAAACGATGCGGTCGGCTTCAGCGGGAAATACGTGACCCCGCATATTTGCCGCCATGCACGGAGCGAAACCGGCCTGACGGGGGTTGGCGACCCCATCATTGCCCTTTAGAAGTACCCAGCAAGCCTTACCCGGCAATCCGAACTCGGCCTCAATTGGTTCGCCTACCCGTTTTGCAAACGCCTCGAGTATGAAAGTCATCCCCCTCTGGCCCGAGGCGATGCCTTCGAATCCCTTGGCGAACTTGCTGCTCGAAAGGTCTTTTAGTGACTGACAGATCAGCTTCAGAGTGAGTGGCCGCGAGAATTCCCTGTCGAGCAGCGGTACTTCCGGCAACGGGAGCTTGTAGTATTGGAAGAAGGCCGCTTGGGCGTCAAACTCTTGATCGTCGAAACCATGATGGGTGATTCGGTTGAACCTTTGCAGGTCCTCGGCATTGATGGCGATTGGTTCGAAGGGTGTACGGCAGGTCACGATTAATGCGACATGCGGACGATTCTCAATTAGCGCCAGGATCGCGGCGACGGCTTCTTGCCATTCTTTGCGTTGGCCTTCGTTGACGCCGTCGATCAACACCACGGCCCGCTCCCCGCTTTGCTCGGACATTTCGTCGAGCCGCTCGAATACTTCGTCCGCAGCGATCCCCGCGTCGATCCGAGCGCAGATGTCATCGACAACGCGGCCCTGGAAGTTCTTGGCAAGCGCCAGTAATGTAATCTGGCCGCGCCCAATTCTGCCCTGCGTAATGTCGCACAGCAGATGGGTTTTCCCAGTACCCCACTCGCCGCTGACTAGGAGCTGCGGGGCAAATAGGACTTTGAAAGCGGGCTCGCGAATGTACTCGAGTTCATCGCGTAAGATGGAAAGGCACCGGCCGATGGAGTTCATATTGCCTTGCACGGTATTGTGCGCGGAAGAGTAGTTTCCATCGCCGCCTTCGGGCCTCAGCTTCGCCTCCTCCGCGCGCCAATGCTCCATATCCGCCGACAATTCGGAATCGATTGCCGACAGGCGGCTGGACCATTCTTCGCCAGCGCCTGCGTCGCGGGCACGCAAACGCTCCATCATCGGCAATACGAAAGCGGCTGCGTCATCGATATGGTCTTGAATTTCTCCGGATCGCTGGCTGGAATGCTTTGCGCGGTCCCACGCTTCGGAAAGCGAGCTCAGAAACGACCTGAACCTGCCAAGAGCGCCCGCGCCACACGCGGCGTTCTCGATTGCGGTAACGAGGGTTTCGATCCTGAGGTTCGGCGCTTGGGGGTCGATCCCCGGAGTGTACCTCTGTCCGGCCTGCTGGATCTGCTCTCTGCTGAGGGCTGCCAACTTGGGCAGGAAAGTTTCGTTAGATGGTGACGGCGTCATATTCCTGATTTACGCAATTTTTTGTTTATGCAATTTAGACCGGTAATTTCTCGGCTTCTTAAGATCGAATCAACAAATATTGCCCCTTTAGACATTTTTTGCAACACCTAAGCCGACAATTATTGAGGAATACGCCTTCTGAATGCGAAGGGGGAAATGGATTCGCAGCCTCCCTCAAGGGCCGACATGTGCGCTTTGGGACTCGGGAGAACTTAGGAGAATATTCCCCAAGTAGGGAATATCTGGGGAATAGAGCAAGAAAAAGGCCTCGTGATTTCGCACGATGCCTTTTATATTCTGCCCCCCCGACCTGGACTCGAATCAGGGACCTGCGGATTAACAGTCATTCGCTCCACATTGCGATTCGGAAGGGGCAAACACTTTGACCACCCTTCCGACCACATGGCCTACCGGTACGAATCCCCAAATCCTGCTGTCTGCGCTGTTGTTGCGATTATCGCCAAGAACAAAATAGTGTCCGTCCGGTACCCGGCACTCCATGCTGGTTTCCGTCGAGCGGCATTGCTCGTGGCTGGCAAATTCTCTTTCCTGCCAATAGGGATAACTAGCCCCCTGCGCGAGTACCTTATAACGCACCCCTTTCAACTCTTCCTCAACCAGGCCGGAATCATCAAGTTGTTTGTTAGGGGCAGGCACCCCGTTAAGCGTAACCCGAGTGCCCTCTACCTTGACTAAATCACCTGGTAGGCCAATCACGCGTTTCACGTAAGTCATCTGGGGATCAGGCGGAAAGTCGAATACAACCAGGTCGCCATGGGCCAGCATGGCCGAGCCGCCATGCCCCAGTTTTATTCCGAAGGCGCTGTAATGCCCGTATCCAGCCTTTTGCGCCAGCAGCATCGCTCCGCGTGGCAAGGTCGGCTCCATGGATGACGATGGCATGCGGAATGGCTCATATAGGAAAGTGCGAGCCAACAAAATTGGGATCACGAAGGCAGCACTGATCACCAGCATTCCCTTCGGCCGCGAATACCAGGGACGCGCCACCAGCGAGACCTTGCGTGCTACGAAAAACATGCAAACCGGTAGCGCCAGCGACAGCAACCAAGACACATAAATCAACGCGGCGAGGCCAGAAACAACACTACTGGCAAGGCCACACGCCAGAACAATGATGAAAAATCCGATAGCCCATCGCGCCTTGCCGACATATAGAAGTCCGAGAGGACTGGAAAAGAGCGACAGCACAACTGCTATCCAACGTTTAGGCTTCCATTCCATTGACGCGCTCCAATGCAAAAAGGCCATGTCGTGAAACATGGCCTTTTAAAATTCTGGCTCCCCGACCTGGACTCGAACCAGGGACCTGCGGATTAACAGTCCGTCGCTCTACCGACTGAGCTATCAGGGAAAAGAGGCCGCATTATATCGGCCTATTTTGGGGCTGACAAGTGCCAGCCCCAAAAAGTTTAGAACGAACCTTTGAACTGCACGCCAAACTGACGTGGCTCGTTGATGAAGCCGGTCAGGTTGTTGAAGTCGATGGCGCCGGTGATGCGGCGCTGGTCGGTGATATTGCGTGCAAAGGCTGCGACTTCGTACTTGCCGCCGGCCCAGTTGTAGCCCACGCGCAGGCCGCCTTCAGTCAGCGGAGCGCCGGTGAATTCAACTGCTTCGTACAGGAAGAAGTTCACCTTCGAACGGTAGGACCAGTCGGTCACCACGAACAGGTTGCCTTCTGCAAGCGGGTAGTTGTAGCGGGCGTTCAGGTTGATGATCCACTTCGGCGCCTGTGGCAGCGCATTGCCGTCGATGACCACGCGGTTGGACGCGTTGATCGGGTCCAGGATGGTGCACTGTGCGCACTTGTTCAGGGACAGCGAAGGATCGCGGATCTCGGTGAAGTTGTACGATGCGCTGGCCGACATCTTGAAGTCGTTGGTGATGAAGCCTTCGATTTCGCCTTCGATGCCGCGGCCCTTGGTCTTGGCAGCGTTGATCAGCTTGGTGACGTTGGAGTTGCCGCCAACCACGGTCAGCTGCTGGTTCTTCACGTCGTAGTCGTACACGCTCAGGGTAGCGCGTGCGCGGCGGTTCCACAGGTCGGCCTTCACGCCGGCTTCGATCGACGTGATGGTTTCGGCGTCAGCCACGGTGATCGGCACCGAGGTCGAAGCGGCAGCGATCGATGGCGCGCGGAAGCCGGTCGCGTAGCGGGCGTACAGGCTGACGTCGTTGTTCAGCTTATAGGTGCCGCTCAGGTCCCAGTTGATCTTGTCTTTGGACTCGGAAACCGACTTTGGACCAACCAGGGTGGTGCCGGTGGTTTCCAGGGTGTCGAAGTCCTTCTTGTCTTCGGTGTAGCGCAGGCCGCCGCGCACGGTGAACTGCTCGTTCACAGCGTAGTTCACGGAACCGAACAGCGCCCAGGCTTCATTCTTCTGCTGCGATTTCACGCGCGAGGTGCGGTCGCCGGCAACGTTGAAGTTGTCCTGGCCTGCCACTGCCTTCTCGTCGAAGTAGTACACGCCTGCCTGCCAGTTCATCGGGCCGGTGTACTTGGACTCTACGCGGAACTCTTGCGAATATTGCTTGATGTCCGGTACGAAGGCCGCGGTGGCAACCTGGAACGGCACGGCTGGCGCATCGCCTGGATTGCCGCCGTCGATGTCGCCGCGCGAGTTGTAGCGGGCCACGGTTTCGTAACCGGTGATCGAGTACAGCTTGTGCGCGCCCAGGTCCCAGCTCATGCGCACATTGGCGCCCTGGGTCTTCAGTTCCTGGTCTTCGCGGCCGTTGATGGCGATGCGCTCAGGATCGAAGCCGTCGACGAAGGTGTTGGAGCCCTTCTTGATGATGTTGGCGCGGAACAGGCGCGAGCTGCCGGTGGTCTGGCGCTGGTGCACGTTGAACAGGGCGTTGAACACGCCGTTCGGCTGGTACAGTACCTGCACGCGTTCTGCGTGCTCGTTGTAGCCTTCCAGCGCATCCGGCTGGCCGGTGTAGGTGTTGGTCACGAAGTCGTCGCGGTGCTGGCGCAGGGTCGATACGCGCAGCGCCCACTCTTTCGACAGCGGCACGTTGGCGGCTGCTTCGATGTTGGCGGTAGCGTCGGTTGCGTAGGAAACGTTGTAGAAGCCTTCCACGCCGCGCAGGCTAGGCTTGGCCGATTCGAACTTGACCACGCCGGCCGGGGTGTTGCGGCCGAACAGGGTGCCTTGCGGGCCGCGCAGCACTTCCACGTTGGCCAGGTCGTACATCGGGTAACCCTTCAGGATCGGGTTTTCCTGCACCACGTCGTCATAGATCAGCGAAACCGGCTGCGAGG
>Ga0209257_1000295_pt1 | contig 109542 bp, 80 predicted proteins | sample AraplaCvi_mCL_r2_FD_184277 | JGI IMG/M metagenome (GOLD analysis project Ga0209257, IMG submission 184277) | Arabidopsis root microbial communities from North Carolina, USA - plate scrape MF_Cvi_mCL_r2 (SPAdes) (version 2) | ecosystem: Host-associated > Plants > Roots > Endosphere | place: USA...
CCATCTGCGCAGCACCGGTAATCATGTTCTTGATGTAGTCGGCGTGGCCTGGGCAGTCAACGTGAGCGTAGTGACGGGTTGCGGTCTCGTACTCAACGTGGGCGGTGTTAATGGTAATGCCGCGTGCCTTTTCTTCTGGAGCAGCGTCGATCTGGTCGTAAGCTTTCGCTTCGCCGCCGAATTTCTTCGACAGAACGGTTGCGATTGCAGCGGTCAGGGTGGTTTTGCCGTGGTCAACGTGACCGATGGTGCCAACGTTCACGTGCGGTTTAGTCCGCTCGAACTTTTCTTTTGCCATTTTAATTCTTCCTCAGAACTTTAGATTTAAGGTCACCCCGGACGGGAGGATCTCCCCCGCCCGGGTAATTATTTATTTTACTTCGCTTTAGCGGTGACGATTGCGTCGATCACGTGCTTAGGAGCTTCAGAGTAGTGCTTGAACTCCATGGTGTAGGTCGCGCGGCCCTGGGTCGCGGAACGCAGGATGGTCGAGTAGCCGAACATCTCCGACAGCGGTACCTCTGCCTTGATGATCTTGCCGCCGCCGCCTGGGATCTCGTCCATGCCCTGCACCATACCGCGGCGGGACGACAGGTCGCCCATCACGGTACCGGCGTAGTCTTCCGGAGTCTCGACTTCAACAGCCATCATTGGCTCCAGGATCACTGGGCTGGCGCGACGGCACGCTTCCTTGAACGCCATCGAACCGGCCATGCGGAATGCATTTTCGTTCGAGTCAACGTCGTGGTAGGAACCGAAGGTCAGGGTGACTTTGACGTCAACCACTGGGTAGCCTGCCAGAACACCGTTGTTCAGGGTTTCGCGCACGCCTTTTTCCACCGCAGGGATGAATTCGCGAGGAATCACACCGCCCTTGATCGCGTCGACGAATTCGAAGCCCTTGCCTTGTTCCTGTGGTTCCAGGGTAACAACAGCGTGACCGTACTGACCGCGGCCGCCGGACTGCTTGACGAACTTGCCTTCCACGTCGGACACCGACTTGCGCACGGTTTCGCGGTATGCAACCTGTGGCTTGCCAACGGTTGCTTCCACGCCGAATTCGCGCTTCATACGGTCAACGATAATTTCCAGGTGCAGCTCGCCCATACCACCGATGATGGTCTGGCCGGATTCTTCGTCGGTCTTGACGCGGAACGAAGGGTCTTCCTGTGCCAGGCGGTTCAGGGCCAGGCCCATCTTTTCCTGGTCAGCCTTGGTCTTAGGCTCAACTGCCTGCTGGATCACTGGCTCTGGGAACACCATCTTTTCCAGGGTGATGATCGAGGATGGATCGCACAGGGTTTCGCCGGTGGTCACGTCCTTCAGGCCCACGGCAGCGGCGATGTCGCCGGCGCGGACTTCCTTGATCTCTTCACGCTGGTTAGCGTGCATCTGCAGAATACGGCCCAGACGTTCTTTACGCTGCTTCACCGAGTTGTACACGGTGTCGCCTGCGTTCACCACGCCGGAGTAGACGCGGAAGAAGGCCAGCTGGCCCACGAACGGGTCGGTCATGATCTTGAATGCCAGGGCAGCGAACTTCTCTTCGTCCGAAGCCTTGCGGGTTGCTGGCTGTTCGTCTTCGTCGGTACCGGCAACGTCAGCGATGTCCACTGGCGATGGCAGGTATTCGATCACGGCGTCCAGCATGGCCTGCACGCCCTTGTTCTTGAAGGCGGTGCCGCACATCATCGGAACGATTTCCGAAGCGATGGTACGCTGGCGCAGGGCTTGCTTGATCTCTTCTTCGGACAGCTCGCCTTCTTCCAGGTACTTGTTCATCAGGTCTTCCGACGCTTCAGCAGCGGCTTCAACCATCTTCTCGCGCCACTCGGTCGCGGAATCCTGCAGTTCTGCAGGGATGTCAACGTAGTCGAACTTCATGCCCTGGGACGCGTCGTCCCAGATGATGGCCTTCATCTTGACCAAGTCGATCACGCCCTTGAAGTTGTCTTCAGCGCCGATCGGGATCTGGATCAGGATTGGGTTGGCCTTCAGGCGCGAACGCATCTGCTCGTAGACCTTGAAGAAGTTGGCGCCGGTACGGTCCATCTTGTTCACGAAGGCCAGACGAGGGACCTTGTACTTGTTAGCCTGGCGCCATACGGTTTCAGACTGTGGCTGCACGCCGCCCACTGCGCAGTAAACCATGCAAGCGCCGTCCAGAACGCGCATCGAACGCTCCACCTCGATGGTGAAGTCAACGTGCCCTGGGGTGTCGATGATGTTGATGTGGTGTGGCTTGAAGTTGTTGGCCATACCATTCCAGAAGCAGGTGGTCGCTGCCGAGGTAATGGTAATGCCGCGCTCTTGTTCCTGCTCCATCCAGTCCATGGTGGCGGCGCCGTCGTGCACTTCACCAATCTTGTGGTTCACGCCGGTGTAGAACAGCACGCGCTCGGTAGTGGTGGTCTTACCGGCGTCGATGTGAGCGGAGATACCGATATTACGGTAGCGCTCAATGGGGGTCTTGCGGGCCATAATTGATCCTAAATCTTTGAATGGACAAAACCGAGCAGCATTTTTTCGAGAAAAATGTGCCCGGCTTGAACTAGGCCGGCCAATACTGGCCGGCCAAACGTATTAGAAGCGGAAGTGCGAGAACGCTTTGTTCGCTTCAGCCATACGGTGGACTTCGTCACGGCGCTTCATTGCACCGCCACGGCCTTCCGCGGCTTCCATCAGCTCACCGCCCAGGCGCTGTGGCATGGACTTTTCGGAGCGCTTGTTAGCGGCTTCACGCAGCCAACGCATGGACAGGGCCAGGCGGCGCACTGGGCGCACTTCGACCGGCACCTGGTAGTTCGCGCCGCCAACACGGCGGGACTTCACTTCAACCAGTGGCTTGGCGTTGTTGATCGCTGCGGTGAACACTTCCAGCGGGTCCTTGCCGGACTTCGATTGGATGTGGTCGAAGGCACCGTAGATGATGTTTTCTGCAACCGACTTCTTGCCGGACAGCATCAGAACGTTTACGAATTTAGCGACTTCGGTGCTACCGAATTTTGGATCCGGCAGAATTTCGCGCTTGGGTACTTCACGACGACGTGGCATGTCATTTCCTTTTCTTCAGTTGAGTGCCTCGGGCACTCGCGGAGGCCATCATAGCCTTCCACTTACTCGGTCTCGCGACCGCCTCAACTCAGTTAAATTGCAAATTACTTCTTAGCGGCCTTGGCACGCTTCGCACCGTACTTGGAACGAGCTTGCTTACGGTCTTTAACGCCCTGGGTATCCAGAGAGCCACGGACCATGTGGTAACGCACACCTGGCAAGTCTTTTACACGACCGCCGCGCAGCAGAACAACGCTGTGTTCCTGCAGGTTGTGGCCTTCACCGCCGATGTACGAAATCACTTCGAAACCGTTGGTCAGACGCACTTTTGCAACTTTACGCAGTGCCGAGTTAGGCTTCTTAGGAGTGGTGGTGTACACACGGGTGCACACGCCACGCTTTTGCGGGCAGTTTTCAAGTGCCGGCGATTTGCTCTTCACGACCAGCTTGGTACGTGGTTGGCGAATCAATTGGTTGATGGTTGGCATCGTTTTAAATCCAACAAAATTACAGCATTGACAACCCGGGCAGCCTTGCCCGGGGGCTAAAACGGTATCTCTTAGCGTGCGCTGAACGTCGCTCAAACAAACGCGTATACGATGCGCAGACTAAATTGAGAACTCGCGAGTATATACCTGGTTAACAGCTCAGTCAACCGGAATGCTGAATAAAGTGGCAGTATTTGGACGCCCCACGGCCAGCTATTGGCAGCATAATAGCGATCATTTTGTACTTTCCTGTAAGCAATGCTGCCGCGCCCTTCACACCTGTTCATCCTGTTTAGCTATCTGGCGCTCTCCGCGGTGCCTTTCCTGCCATTGCTGCTGGGAAAACCGGTCGAGCAGCCCTGGCAACTGCTGGGGATCGAGTGCGTCGCCTGGGTGACGGTGTGGGCGCTGTTCAAGCGTCCGGCGTATTTCCACTGGCTGCTGATCCCGGCCTTCCTGGCGCTGCCTACCGAGATTTACCTGTTCGTATTCTACGGCCAGGGCATCTCCACCCACCATCTTGGCATCCTGGCCGAAACCAGCCCGCAGGAGGCACTGGAATTCCTCGGCCGCAAAGTGTGGACCATGCTGGCGGTGATGGTGGGGGTGGCGGCGTGGTGGGTACTGACCTTCCGTGCCGCGCGCCAGACGCGCGGAATGGACTGGCATGGCGGATCGCGCTGGCTGGCGCTGTTCACGCTGGTGATGCTGGCCGCCGTGGCCGCATGGGGCTATGAATTCGGCATCGAGGCGGCGCCTGCGGCGCGCCCGGCGGCCAGTGCGGTAGCGGCCGGCGATAGCGGTAGCGACAGCGACAGCGCCAGCGGCAGCACGTCCGGCGACGATAGTTCGTCCGCGAGCGCCTCGGCCCGTGCCGCAGTCGCCGGCGCGCACACGCTGCGCCTGCCCGGCCCGGCCCTGCCCTACTGGGCGCGCCTGCCGTTCGATCCGGACGCCTTTATCGAATCCTGGCCCTTCGGCCTGGGCGCGCGCGGCTATGATTTCTACAAGGAGCGGCGCTACCTGTCCGAGCTGAATGAACGCAGCGCCAGCTTCGAGTTCGGCGCGCGCCAGGTCGACGGCGGCACGCAGCCGGAAATCGTGGTGATGGTGCTGGGCGAATCTTCGCGCTACGACCGCTGGAGCCTGAACGGCTACAAGCGCGAAACCAATCCTTTGCTGGCCAAGGAAAGCAACCTGGTGCCGCTGTCGGACGTGATCACGTCGGTATCGGCGACGCGCCTGTCGGTGCCGGTGATCATTTCCCGCAAGCCGGCCACGCAAAGCCTGAAAGACGGTTTCAGCGAAAAGTCCTTCCTGACGGCTTACAAGGAAGCTGGCTTCAAGACCTGGTGGCTGTCGAACCAGATCTCGTTCGGCCAGTACGACACCCCGGTGTCGGTGTTTGCCAGGGAAGCGGACGTGATCCAGTTCCTCAACCTGGGCGGCTTCACCAACCATTCCAACTACGACGACGTGCTGTTCGAGCCGCTCAAGCGCGCGCTGGCCGACCCGGCGCCGAAAAAGCTGATCGTGCTGCATTCGCTGGGCAGCCACTGGAACTACAGCCAGCGCCACCCGAAGGAATTCGACAAATGGCAGCCGTCGCTGTTCGGCGTCGACAAGCCGGCCTACACCGACCTGAAGATCAAGCAGCAACTCAATAACAGCTACGACAACTCGATCCTTTACACCGACTGGTTCCTGGCGCAGGTGATCGGCGACCTGAAAGGCACGGGCCAATTGGCGTCGATGCTGTACGTCGCCGACCATGGCCAGACGCTGTACGACGGCACCTGCCGCCTGGCCTTCCATGGACACAACACGGACTATGAATTCCATGTGCCGGCCTTCATGTGGTTCTCGGACCAGTACCTCGATCGCTACCCGGACAAGGTGAGCGCCTTGCTGCGCAACCGCAAGGCCAAGCTGGCCACGGAAAACATCTTCCACACCATGCTGGACGTGGCGAACATCCGCTACCCGGACGACAAGCCGGCCTGGAGTTTCGTCAACAAGGACTTCCAGGTGCACAAGCGGGTGGTGGACAGCTACGGCTGGACCAACTACGACAACGCGAAATTCAAGGGCGACTGCCGCGAAGTCATCGACAAGGGCAAGCCTCAGACGCAGGACAAGTAGGCCTATGCCGGCTTGTGCACCATCAGCCAGTACACGGCAAGCATGGCGATAAAGGCCGGATAGCCAAGCAATTCCCAGCGGCGCGCATAGCGCCAATATTGTGTGGGCAGCGCCGTGTTGGCGGCATGCGCCGCCAGCGCCAGTTTGCCCATCCTGACCTGGTACCACACCACCGGCAGCCAGCAGGCGCCTGCGAAGGCGTACAGCGCCAGCGAAGCCCTGATCCAGAACGCCTCCAGCGGATAGCCTGCGAGGTGGATCATCCATGCGCCGGACAAGGGCTGCACGATGACGGCCGGCGTGGTGAACCACCAGTCGGCGCGCACCACCAGCCGCGAGACCACGGCAATCGCTTCCACCGATCGCGATCGGTTGGCGAAGAACAGATAGAACGCCGTGCCGAAGCCGGTGCCGACCAGCAGCACCGAGGACAGGATGTGAATGGTCTTGACGGTCAGGTAGTCCACGTTTTTTCCTCTGCAGACAAGATGAACAGGATGGCCAGGATAGGCAGGTTCTTCAGCAACGGGCCGAAGGGATGCCACAGGTATTCCGGCAGGCAGGCCGCAATCACCGCGCTGTAGCCGAGTATCAGCACGCCCTGTGCCAGCCAGAGCATGCGGCGCGGACGGACGATGCAGGCGATGCCGAGCAAGGTGTCCAGCGCTGCAGCACCGTACAGCGCAGCGAAGGCCGGCACGCCTTCAAGGCCGACGCGGGCCAGCAGCGCCAGGCTGTCCGCGCGCGGGTAGATGAAGGCGCTCACGATGGCAGTCGCCAGCCAGACCGCGGCCAGGGTCCAGCGCAGCAAGGCGCTGCGCCAACCGGCAAGCGCGCGCAGGCGAAACAATTCGCGTTCGGCAGGCGCGATGAAATCGGCGATGCCGCGCGGCGCATGGCCCAATAGCGTGCGAGCCGCGGCCACACTGGCCGTGCAGCTTTCCGGCAGTGCGCTGCCGGCACGCAGCATGCGCCAGGTTTCCGGCGTCAGGAGCGTGCCGCAGAATTGTCCGGCCCAGGCCGCGCAAGCCATGATCGCTGCGGGAATATGCAGCATTGGCGCCAGGGGAATGTCCATGGCGCTGCGGTAGGCTGCCAGCATGCCGTCGTAGCTGACAACATCGCGTCCCGCGATATCGAGCACGCGGCGCGCCGGCGTTGCGGGTTCGAGGCAGGCCGCAGCGGCTTCCGCCAGGTCGTTGATGTGGATGGGCTGGAAGCGCGCTTTGCCCAGGGACGGTGCGGCAATCACCGGCAAGCTGGCGGCGCGGCAGAACATCGCTGCCGACCCGCCGCCGGGGCCGAACACCAGCGATGGGCGCAGGATGATCCACTCCAGCGGGAGCGCCATCAGCGCTTCGTCGGCCGCGCGCTTGCTGGTGAAATAGACGGCGTTGTCACCGTCCGCGCCGAGCGCAGAGATTTGTACGACGCGTCGTACGCCGGCTTCGGCGCAGGCCGCAAACAAGGCCGCCGGAGCGCGGGCGTGCAGCGCCTCGAAGCTTGCCTCGCGGCTTTCACGAATGATGCCAACTGCGTTCACCACGGCATCCACGCCGCGCAGCCGCGCCGGCCAGTCGTGCGGCTGCAGCTCGGTACAGTAGTCGATTGCCACATCGCCGGCCCGCTCCGGATGGCGCACGCCGCGCAGGACTTCGTGCCCGGCCGCCGCCAGCCGCAAGCAGATGGCGCGGCCGATAAAGCCTGAAGCGCCGCAAACAAGGACTTTCATTTTGCGGCCTTGGGAATCGACTTTGCGATGCTCCATGCCATCACAGCGACAGCAGCCACGATGCCCGCCGTGGTCATGATCAATGTAGTCCGGAGTACGCTGGCCAGGTTGGCGTCGCGCGCGTCGCTGTGGCCAAACCACAGGGCCAGCAGCACCGGGAAGGCAGTAATCAGGACTGTGGTTACCCGCACCCAGAAGTCGGAGCGCTCGGCCGTGCCGCACAGGTCGACCAGCAGCCGGCGCAACACGTCGCGCAAATAACGACTTACCGCCAGGCCAGCCAGCAGCGGTACGGCGATTTCGTATGTGATCAACATTGATAAATCTCCTTAAACAGTAATTTCTGTAAAAACAGAAATTTTGATCCCAAAAAAACGGGCATTGCTGCCCGCTCCCTATCTTGCCGGGGTCATTGCTTGCCGCGAATGGCCCGGCTGATTTTTGCGCTGACACCCAGGGTCTTCATCAGCGTTTCCGGCTTGTAGCGCAACAGTTCATCGGACAGTGTCGCCATCACTTCGATGAACTTCAGTGTTTCTTCGATCCGTTCACGCGTGCCCTCGTCTTCATCGGCCATCGCAGGGTTGGCGAGGCATTCCGACAGTGCGGCGGCCGTAGGATCGATCTCGCGCTGGCGGCGCCCGGCAACGATCAGCTTGAACAATTCCCACACGTCGGTCGAGGTTTCGAAATGGTCGCGGCGGTCGCCTTTCAGGTGCACCACTTTCACCAGGTTCCAGGACTGCAGCTCTTTCAGGCTGTTGCTGACGTTGGAGCGCGCCACCCCTAGCGTGTTCTGGATTTCTTCAGCATCCATGGGACGCGCGGCCAGGTACAGCAACGCATGGATTTGCGCCACGGTGCGGTTGACGCCCCAGCGCGAGCCCATCTCGCCCCAGTGCAATACAAATCGTTCGGCTATCGGTTTCAGTTCCATGCCTGTCATTCTATGCTTACACTAATTTCTGTCAAGACAGAAATCATAAATTTGCATGGATAGCAATTCACGCCCACAATGCATAGCAAATAATCATTGGGGACGGCAATGCAGACTACGAAGCGGCTCGCCAGCATCGACATGCTGCGCGGCCTGGTGATTGTCTTGATGGCGCTGGACCACACGCGCGACTTTTTCGGCGCCGCACTGTTCGATCCGGAAGACCTGGCCAAGACCACGCCCCTATGGTTCGCCACGCGCTGGATCACGCACCTGTGCGCGTCGACTTTCGTGCTGCTGGCCGGCACGTCCGCCTACCTGCGCGGGACCAAAAGCGGCATTCCTTCGCTGTCGCGCTACCTCGTGACGCGCGGCTTGCTCTTGCTGGTGCTGGAAGCGACCTGGATCAGTTTCAGCTGGCAGTTCGGCTATAACGTCACCATCCTGCAGGTGCTGTGGGCGCTGGGCATGGGCATGATTTTCCTTGCCGGGCTGGCGTGGCTGCCCTTGCCCGCCATCGCGGCCATTGCTGCATTGCTGATCCTGCCGCATAACCTGCTCGATGCGATCCACTCCAACCATCCACTATGGCTGGCCTGGCATCAGCAAGGCTTCTGGCCGGTGGCCGGCAATTACGGCGTGTTTCTCGCTTACCCATTGATGCCATGGCTTGGGCTGATCGCAGCCGGCTATGCCTTGGGGCCCGTGTTCCAGTGGGAAGCGGCACGCCGGCAGCGCTTCCTGCTGCTTGCCGGCGCCGTGCTGCTGCTGGTCTTCGTGGTTCTGCGCAGCGGGAATTTCTACGGGGATCCCGATCCATGGTCGCCGCAGGGACGCGGCTTCGTGTGGGACTTCATTTCCTTCATCCGCGTGCACAAATACCCGCCATCGTTGCTCTACCTGTGCGTGACCGTCGGCATTGCGCTGCCTGTACTGGCATGGTTCGAACGCCTGCGGCCGGTGCCGATGCTGATGCTGTTCGGCGGCACGCCGATGTTCTTCTACGTGATCCACATCGCCATGATCCATTTCCTCTCCGGACCGTACTTCATGCTGCGCTACGGCGCGACGCCGCAAGGCGGTCCGGGTGGATTCACCCTGCCCAAAGGCTACGAGCCTTCCTTGGTCGTGGTCTACGCCGCTTGGATCGGCGTCATCGCGATCATGTACGGCTTGACCAGGCTTTGGCTTCGCCGCAAGACTCCTGGCCCGGCAGCCGTCCAAACTCATCCCGGATAGCGTTCGATGCGCCAAAGGAAAGCAGGAGTTTGCTAGCCTCGTGGCTCCAGGCACAATGCAGCGGCGTCGTACCCATATCGCCAGTACAGTTTGCGCTCAGCCCCGCTTGCAAGAGCGCCTCCATCGTTACGAGATCGTTGAGCTGGGCAGCAATGTGCAGCAACGTATCCCCATTTCTGTCGACAAAGGATAGGGGATCAATGGGGGAGCAACTTTCGTCGCATCGCAGGTAATCATACTGCTCCGCAATTTTCTGCAGCGGCGCCGGTGGACCTATCTCGTTTTGGCGATTTGTCTTAACCGTTCTAAATCGTGCTTTTTTATTCTTATTCGTGCTTTTTCGTTCCCGAATTGGAGAGTGGGCGCATCGAAATTCGTTTGCGAGCTTCCATTCTGTTTCGGCTGGCAATAACACCCAGATAGTTTTCCAGGCATTGCGGCAGCTTTCGTGAACTCCATTCACAAACTGCGAGGGCGAACAAATTCGTCCTTCATACATGATCCTGCAGCCTTGAACATGGGCGATAAGATGCGCCCCTTCGCAAATAGTCCTCAGCTTGGTGCCTTCCGGAAGAAAGAGATGCTTCCATTGGTAACCATTGAGAGTACTCGCCTCGTTTGCGTCCTTCTCGGCTTCAAGCGAATTCATCCACGCGTTGACTGCTTCATCCACCACTTCGAACATTTCCTTCTTTATCTTATGTCTAGTCAGGAATTGAGTGAGTAGAACGTAAGTCGCGAACGAAGCAGGTAATGCAAATAGTGCGTCACTCATGATGGCCTCCAGGCTTTGGTTATCGCTCCCTACCTTCGACAAGAAATAGAAAAAATGGTTCCGTTAAGGCGAAAAATGACTGTTTTAGGTGGCTTAAGACAAATCGCAAAAACGAGATCCCCGTTCCTACGCTGGCAGTAGCCGGCCACTGAGGCGTTTGTAAACGTCGCGCGCGCGCTGTTCGATCGACGCGTCGAAGCCTGACTGTGCCAGCAAGGTCAGACCATTGGTTTCGGCCAGCACGCCTGGAGTCAGCACCAGGCGGCCGGCGCGCTTTTGCACCAGCAATGGCACGCAACATTGCTCGAGCAGCTGAGCCAGCACCACGTTGTGCGAGGACACCAGCACGGTGCCGCGGCCGGCCAGTCGCTCCAGTACGGCAGCCGCTGCGGACACCGACTCGAGGTGGTTGGTGCCGCGAAAAATCTCGTCGATGATAAAGACCGCGCGTTGCGGCTCCTTGGCCAGCGCCAGCAATTCATGCGCACGGCGCAGCTCCGACTGGTAGAGGCTCTCGCCGCCGTCGAGCGTGTCCTCATTCTGCATGCTGGCATATACCGGCAGGTTCGGCACGCGCGCGGCATCGGCGTAACAAAAACCGAATGCGCGCGCGGCCAGCAGGTTCAGGCCCACCGTGCGCAGCAAGGTGCTTTTGCCGATGCCGTTCTGGCCGGTGATAAAGGCGCTCTTGCCATCCAGCGCCAGCTCCAGCGCCTGCGCATCGGGCAACAGCGGATGCCGAACCGCTTGCAGGTGAATCTCCTGCTCCCAGCCTTCTTCCGCCCAGCACCACTGCGTTTGCGAGGACAGATGGCGCGCCAGCGCCAGATCGGCATCGAGGCCGGCCACCAGTTCAAAGCTCTCGCGCAGGAAGGCAGCGTGTTCGCGCACCAGGCGGCGGGTGGCGAAATAGTGTTTCAGGTTGGCCAGCATGACCCAGTTGGCGTACTCGGCCACGCCGGGCGAGGTGGAGATGGCGTTGCGCGCAAGCTTGCCGCGCAGTTGAGCGGCGAGCGCCGCGCCGGGTGCGTCTGTTTGCCGACTATGCGCGTAGAGCTGCAACTGCAGCGCCTCCGCAATGCCAGACCATTGCTGGACGCGCGAATGGAAAGAGATCTGGATCGCCATCAGCCACAGCGACAGCAGGACCGCAGGAACCAGGGCCTGCAGCCAGAAAAAGCTGGCGATAACACTGGCGAGGAAGGCAAAGGGCGCCAGCCAGAGCCATGCCGCCCAGCGAGGCACGGGCGGCAGTGGCGATGCTCCGGGCTGCGTTACAGCTTCCGTTGCGGTGACGAATAGGGACTCGCTGACTTCAGCGCCGGCCTTGCATAAAGGGGCGAGTTGGGTGGCAAGACGATCGCGCGCGCCGCTGTCCGCCAGCAAGGCGCGCACATGGTCCGCCGAGCCAGCGCCTGCACCGCGCCGCAAGCGCCGATAAAGCATTTGACGGCCGAAAATGCTGGCCCCCTCGCCGGCCCACTGCAGGTAGGGCGCGAGCAGCAGATCCTGCCAGGTCTGTCCATCCACCGCGCCGTTGCCGCTGGCGCCGGCCAGCTCATCGTAACGCGCCACCGCGCTGTCGGAGAACGAATACTCCACAGAACCACCCCTTGCCACAAAGATAAGTCGACAAGTATAGCCGCTTACAAAAAAATCAAGTAGTCCGCTTGCCTGTCCAACGCGGACACGGTGGACACGGTGGACGCTCGCGGACAGCGGCCGCGGCAAGGCGGACCTCATATGAATCAAAGACTTAGGTGTTGGCACACTTCATGCATTAGCAAGATTGACCAAATCACCAACACCAGGAAACAAGAACATGATTCGCGACACCTCACACCAGGACCAAGTGATCGCCGCCCCCGCCAGCCGCTTCCCGCGCCGCAAAGTGCTGCTGCTGGTCATCGGCCTGGCGCTGGCCGGCGCCGGCTACGGCCTGCTGAAAAGCTGGAGCGGCAGCGAGCAATCGATCAGCGCCGCACGGCTGCGCATCGGCGAAGTCACGCGCGGCACCCTGATCCGCGACGCCGCCGTCAACGGCCGCATCGTGGCTGCCGTCAGCCCAACCCTGTATTCGACTTCCACCTCCACGGTCGAACTGAAGGTGCACGCCGGCGACACCGTCAAGAAAGGCCAGGTGCTGGCCGTGCTGGAATCGCCCGACCTGACCGACGAACTGAAAAAGGAGCAGACCCTGTTCAACGAGCTGCAAGCCGAAGTGGCGCGCCAGCAGATCCTGGCCCGCAAGCAGAAGCTGGCCGCCCAGCGCGAAGCCGACACTGCGGAAATCGAGCGCGTGTCCGCCATGCGCACGCTTCAGCGCTACGAAAGCGTGTCGACCGAAGGCATCATCGCCAAGATCGACATGCAGAAGGCCAAGGACGCCGTGGCCGCAGCCGACATCCGCGCCCGGCACACCAAGCAGGCTGCCGAACTGGAAGGCGACAACGTCTCGCTGGAACTGAAAACCAAGACCGCGCAGATGGAGCGCCAGAAGCTGTCGCTGGCCAACGCCCAGCGCCGCGTCGACGAGCTGACCGTGCGGGCGCCGGTGGACGGCTTCATCGGCACCCTGTCGGTGGCCAACCGCAGCGTGGTGCAGGCCAACACGCCGCTCATGACCCTGGTCGACCTGTCCCAGCTGGAAGTGGAACTGGAAGTGCCGGAATCCTACGTCAACGACCTGGGCCTGGGCATGACCGCCGAAATCGAGGTGGCCGGCGTGAAGACCAAGGGCAAGCTGTCGGCCCTGTCGCCGGAAGTGGTGAAAAACCAGGTGCTGGCGCGTGTGCGCTTCGACAAGCAGCCGGAAGGCCTGCGCCAGAGCCAGCGCGTATCGGCACGCCTGCTGATCGACGAGAAGCCGAACGTACTGATGGTGCAGCGCGGCCCGTTCGTCGAATCGGAAGGCGGCCGCTATGTCTACCTACTGCAGGACGGCATCGCCGTGCGCACGCCGGTGCAGCTTGGCGCCACCAGCGTGGCTGCCGTGGAAATCGTCAATGGATTGAAACAAGGCGACAAGATCGTGATCGCCGGTACCGAAAACTTCGAGAACGCCAAGCGCGTCTCGATCAACAAATAACCCCTACGGAGAGGCAAACCATGCTGCGCATGAATAACCTGAGCAAAGTCTATCGCACCCACATGATCGAAACCCACGCGCTGCGCGGCTTCGAGATCGAAGTCAAGCAAGGCGAGTTCGTCACCGTGACCGGTCCTTCCGGCTCCGGCAAGACCAGCTTCCTGAACATCGCCGGCCTGCTGGAAGACTTCACCAGCGGCGACTACGTCCTCGATGGCATCAACGTCAAAGGGATGGACGACAACGCCCGCTCGCGCCTGCGCAACGAAAAACTGGGCTTCATCTTCCAGGGCTTCAACCTGATTCCCGACCTGAGCCTGTTCGACAACGTCGACGTGCCGCTGCGCTACCGCGGCTTCAACGCCGCCGAACGCAAGGAGCGCATCGAAGACGCGCTGGCCAAGGTCGGCCTGGCCTCGCGCATGCGCCATTACCCGGCCGAACTGTCCGGCGGCCAGCAGCAGCGCGTGGCCATCGCGCGCGCCCTGGCCGGTTCGCCCAAGCTGCTGCTGGCCGACGAACCGACCGGCAACCTTGATACCCAGATGGCGCGCGGCGTGATGGAACTGCTGGAAGAAATCAACGCCGAAGGCACCACCATCCTGATGGTGACCCACGACCCGGAACTGGCCCAGCGCACCCAGCGCAACGTCCACATCATCGACGGCCAGGTGTCGGACCTGGTGCGCAAGTCGCCCTCGCTGGTGGTCGCCAAGGAGGCTTGAGATGATCCAGTACTATTTCCTGCTGGGCGTGCGCAGCCTGCGCCGCAACCCGATCCTGACCGCGCTGATGGTGCTGATCCTGGCGGTCGGCGTGGCGGCCAGCGTGTCCACCCTCACCATCCTGCACGTGATGTCGGGCGATCCGATTCCGCACAAGAGCGAGCGCCTGATCGTGCCGCTGGTCGACAACGGACCGATCAAAGGCTATACGCCCGGTGAGCGCGAAGGCGACGAGATGTCTTACCGCGACGCGGTCAACCTGCTCGCTTCCGGCCAGGGCGACCGCCGCACCGCCATCCGCGGCGTGGACGGAACCATCGAACCGGCGCGCAAGGACCTGCCGGTATTCACCGCCGAGGGCCTGTCGCCGACACGCGACTTCTTCGCCATGTTCGAAGTACCCTTCGTGCACGGCGGCCCTTGGAGCGAAGCGGACGACAAGTCCGGCGCGGACGTGATGGTCCTGGGCGGCAAGCTGGCCGAGCGCCTGTTCGGCAACGCCAACCCGGTCGGCCAGCGCGTGCGCTTCCGCGGCTTCGACTATGCCGTGGTCGGCGTGTACGGCAACTGGAAACCCATTCCTCGCTACCACCGCATCATCGGCGGCCCCGGCGCCTTCGGCGACGAGGACGAGTTCTACATTCCGTTCCACAACGCGATCCGCCACGAAATGGGCCAGAACGGCAATATGAACTGCAGCAGCGACCGCGGTCCCGGCTACCAGGCCCTGCTCGATTCGGAATGCATTTGGATCCAGTTCTGGTTCGAGCTGCATTCGGCCTCCGACCGCCCGCAACTGCAAGCCTGGCTGGACGCCTACGCCGCCGAGCAGCGCAAGCTGGGCCGCCTGCAGCGCAACGCGCCGAACAAACTGTTCAACGTGATGGAATGGCTGGAAGAACAGAAAGTGGTCGGCAAGGACAGCCGCCTGTCGGCCATGCTGGCCTTCGGCTTCCTGCTGCTTTGCCTGGTCAACACCATCGGCCTGCTGTTGGCCAAGTTCTCGGTGCGCGCACCGGAAGTCGGCGTGCGGCGCGCCCTGGGCGCCTCGCGCAAGGAGATCTTCACCCAGTTCCTGATCGAGAGCGCGGTGGTCGGCCTGGCCGGCGGCATTCTCGGCCTGGTGCTGGCACTGGGCGCGCTGGCCCTGATCGGCAGCATCTCCGAGCAGATCGCTGTCACCACCCATATGGACTGGATGATGCTGCTGGTGACCTTCGTCATGTCCGTCAGCGCCGCCATGCTGGCCGGGCTGCTGCCGACCTGGCGCGCCTGCCAGGTCACCCCGGCCCTGCAACTGAAATCGCAGTGAGGATAACCATGGAAATCAAACCAATCTTTTCCGCGCTGATGCGCTCCAAGACCGGCCCGATCCTGGTGGCCGTGCAAGTAGCGCTCAGCCTCGCCATCCTGGCCAACGCCATGCACATCGTCAGCGTGCGCCAGGCTGTCGCAGCGCGCCCGACCGGCATCGCCAATGAAGAAGAAGTGTTCAACCTGCGCGTGAAGCCGCTCAAGCCGGGCGGCCACGAGGAGCAACTGGCGAACCAGAAAGCGCAGGCGGCGGCCTTGCGCGCCGTGCCGGGCATCGTATCGGTGGCGGACACCAACCAGATCACGCTGTCCAATTCCGGCAACTACAACAGCGTGGCCGCCAGCCGCGAGCAGGAACGCAGCAACGCCAGCCCGTCGATGTATGTCACACCGGACTCGCTGGTCAAGACCTGGGGCCTGAAGATCATCGACGGCCGCGATTTCACGCCGCAGGACGCGCCGGAAATCGACCAGAACACCAGCAAGGCCTTCCCCACCGTGGCCCTGATCACCAAGGCCACCGGCCAGAAGGTATGGCCGGACGCACCCAGCTTTGTCGGCAAGAAGCTGTATTACGGCACCGGCGCCGACGCGCGTGAAGTGACGGTAGTGGGTGTGATCGACACGCTGCAGACCCCGTCCGCCGCGATGGGCCAGGATGGCGAGATGTCGACCATGGTGCCGGCCCGCATCACGGGCAGTTCGCGCTCCCTGTACACCCTGCGCGCCGAGCCGGGCCAGCGCGACCGCGCCATGAAGGATGCAGAGGAAGCGATCCGCAAACTGCATAACGGCCAGGTAGTGGTGCGCACCACCACCCAGTCCGAAGAGCGCGTCAAGCGCTACCGCGCCGACAGCGCGCTGTGCTGGATGCTGATCACCGTCAGCGTGCTGCTGATGATGGTGACGGCCAGCGGCATCGTCGGCATGGCCAGCCTGTGGGTCACCCAGCGCCGCAAGCAGATCGGCGTACGGCGGGCATTGGGAGCGCGCAAGCTCGACATCCTGCGCTACTTTGTAACTGAGAACCTGATGATCACCACCACCGGGATTGTCGGCGGCCTGCTTGGCGCGCTGGCCTTGAACCAGTTGCTGGTATCGAAGCTGGAGCTGGCGCGCTTGCCCGCCGAGTATATGGTGGTTGGCGCGCTGGCTTCCTGGGCGCTCGGAATTGCCGCCGTGTACGGGCCGGCATGGCGCGCAGCTTCCATTTCGCCGGCGCTGGCGACCCGCTCGGCCTAAACCGGTAAACCTGCCGCGGGTTTGGGTTGTACGCCTTTGATCTTCGTCGAAAATCAAGATCCTCCAACCCAACCGCCGACCTCAAAACCGTTCTGTGTCTGACCCTGCGGGTCAGACACAGGTTTACCGGTTTTCATGTATCCTGCCAAAATGCCAACCGTACTGATCATCGACGACAACGCCGCAGTCGCAGTCGCCCTCGAAGTCCTGTTCTCGCTACACGACATCGAAGCGCTGCACGCCGCCTCCCCCGAAGAAGGCCTCGCCCTGCTCGACCAGCGCAGCGCCAGCATCGACCTGGTGGTGCAGGACATGAACTTCACCGCCGACACCACCTCCGGCGAAGAAGGCGTAGAGCTGTTCCGCGCCATCCGCAAGCGCCACCCCGACCTGCCGGTGATCCTGCTGACCGCCTGGACCCACCTCGACGCCGCCGTCGACCTGATCAAGGCCGGCGCCGCCGATTACCTGTCCAAGCCCTGGGACGACAAGCGCCTGATCGCCACCGTACGCAACCTGCTGGAACTGGGCCAGGCCAACCGCGCGCTCAGCCAGCACCGCAGCGACGAACTGCGCCAGCGCCGCGAGCTGGAACGCTACAACCTGCGCAATATGGTGTGGAACGACCCCGCCACCGAGCGTGTCATCTCGCTGGCCTGCCAGGTCGCCCGCGCCGACGTACCGGTGCTGATCACCGGCCCGAACGGCACCGGCAAGGAGCGCATCGCCGACATCATCCAGGCCAATTCCGCCGTGCGCGAAGGCCCTTTCGTCGTGCTGAACTGCGGCGCCCTGCCCGCCGAACTGATTGAAGCCGAACTGTTCGGCGCCGACGCCGGCGCCTACACCGGCGCCTCCAAGGCACGCGAAGGCAAGTTCGAAGCCGCCGACGGCGGCACCCTGTTCCTCGACGAAATCGGCAACCTGCCGCTGGCCGGGCAGATGAAGCTGTTGCGCGTACTGGAAACCGGCCGCTTCGAACGCCTCGGCTCCAACCGCGAACGCCAGGTGCAAGTGCGCGTGGTCAGCGCCACGAATGCCGACTTGCCCGCCATGATCCGCGCCGGCACTTTCCGCGAAGACCTGTACTACCGGCTGAACGTGATCGAACTGCGCCTGCCGCCGCTGGCCGAACGCCCCGGCGACATCCTGCCGCTGGCGCGCCACTTCCTCGGCAAGGAACGCCAGTTGCGCGCCGACGCCGAAGCCGCCCTGCTGGCGCACGGCTGGCCCGGCAACGTGCGCGAACTGAAGAACGTGATGGCGCGCGCCAGCCTGCTGGCCCAAGGCGACGCCATCACCGTTCCCGACCTCGGCCTGCCGGCGAGCATGAACGGCCACAGCGCCAACGGCGCCGGCCCCGACCAGGAGCCCGACCGCGACGCCATCGTCAGCGCCCTGCAGCGCGCCAGCGGCGTGGTCGCCCAAGCCGCCGCCGAGCTCGGCCTCTCCCGCCAAGCCCTCTACCGCCGCATGGAACGCCTCGGCATCGCCCGCCCATGAGCGCCACCGTCCAGCTCGTGTCAACCTTGGGGTCAGGCTCTTTGGTTGACACGCACACATCCATTGAAACGGCCGAGTCCGTGTCAACCTGGGCGCCTGACCCCAAGGTTGACACGGGCTCGGCTGTGTAGGCGGGCGATGCGGCTTTCGCTCCTTACATTGTGGTCGGCGCTGGTGGGGACACTGACGGCCACCGGCATCCTGATTGCGCTCGGGCTGGATCAGCTGTTGCCGAACCATCCGACGATCGTGGTCGGCATTTCGCTGCTGTGCCTGGTACCGCTGGCGGTCATCACCATCCGCGCCCAGTTGCAGCGCCAGCTTTCTCTGTATCGCGCGCTGACCGGGACCGTGACCAGCTACCGCGATGGCGATTTTTCCTTCAGCCTGCATTGGCCGCAGAACGATGAATTGAGCGACCTGGTCGCGGCTCACAATGAACTGGGCCAGGTGCTGCGCGAACAGCGCCTTGGCCTGGTGCAGCGTGAGCTCTTGCTTGACACCATGGTGCAGCACACGCCAGTTGCCATGCTGCTGGTTACGGACAACGATGCCATCGTGTTCGGCAACCTGGCCGCGCGCCAGCTGGTCAACGATGGCCGCAAGCTGGAAGGCCTGCGCCTGCCCGACCTGCTGGAACGCGTCCAGCCTGCCCTGCGCGAGGCCATAGGCCGCGGCGGCGATGGCCTGTTCACGATCGGCGACAGCGAGGAGGAGGAAGTGTTCCACCTGGCGCGCCGCAGCTTCAGCCTGAATGGCCGTCCGCATGAACTGCTGCTGCTGCGCCAGCTCACGCAGGAATTGCGCCGCCAGGAAGTGCAGACCTGGAAAAAAGTGATCCGCGTGATCAGCCATGAATTGAACAACTCGCTGGCGCCATTGACTTCGCTGGCCCACTCCGGCACCGAGCTGGTGCGGCGCGGCCAGACCGAACGCTTGCCGCAGATCCTGGCCACCATCGAGGAGCGCACGCGCCATCTGGAAAGCTTCATCCTCGGCTACGCCCGCTTTGCCAAGCTGCCCACGCCGCGGCTTGACCAGCAACACTGGGGCGCTTTCCTGGCCGCCCTGTCAGACCAGGTGCAGTTCAAGCTGCATGGCGAGGTGCCTGCCGAAGCCCACGCCTTCGATGCCGCGCAGATGGAGCAAGCCTTGCTCAACCTGCTCAAGAACGCCCATGAGTCCGGTTCGCCGCCGGAGGAAGTCGGCTTGGAGCTGCGCCGCCAGCAGGGCATGCTGCGTATCGAGGTGCAGGACCGCGGTCCCGGCATGAGCGAGGCGGTGCTGGCCAATGCACTGGTGCCGTTCTATTCCACCAAGCGCAGCGGAACCGGCCTCGGCCTGGCGCTTGCGCGCGAAATCGCCGAAGCCCATGGCGGCCGCATCGCACTTGCCAACCGCGAAGGCGGCGGACTTTCCGTGGCAATCATCTTGCCCCTTTGATCCAGATCAAACAGGCGCTCAATCGTGCGGCATACCTTGGAATGTGCAGGCGCCTCGCCTGCGCTTTCAGGAGAACACCATGAAGACAGCCATGGGTTTGTTGCTTGCAGCCGCCGCCACGGCGGTGCAGGCCGACGACGTCATCATCAATGTCAACCTCGGCGGCAGCGCCACCGAACAATCTGCCGCTTTCGGCGTGACCCACCTGGAGAAGGGGGCCTTTGCCGATACCTTCAATTTCTCGCCCAGCGCCGGCACCTATTTCGTCGATGCCAGCCTGGTCACCCTGGGCTTCAGCCCGCGAACCGATGTGACCTTCAGCGCGGCCTACGTCAATGGCCATGAGCTGACCCTGAGCGGCTCGGGCCTCCTCGAATACGGCTATCTGCTGCCGACTGCCATCACAGGGCCGCTGGTATTGACCGTCTTCGGCTACGTCGATTTTGAAGATACCAGCTTCACCCCCGCCTCGGCCAGCTATTCGGGCACCCTGAACGTCAGCGCGGTGCCCGAGCCAGGCGGCTATGCCCTGCTACTGGCGGGCCTTGGCGTGGTCGGCGCGGCGGGCCTCGGGCGGCGCCGGCAGGGGGCATGAGCGCCGGGCTGGTAAACTGTCGGCCATGACTTCCCGCAGATTTGACCAGCCTGGTTTTCCTCCCGCCACCATCACCGAGTTCCAGGGCGTCCGTTCCCTGCACCTGGGCACCTCCTGGGTGCAGGGCGCCATGCGCCTGTCCAAGCCCGACATGATCGAGCTGGAATACGTGCGCATGATGATGATGTGGACGCTCTTCCTGCCCGCGCCTCGCCACATCGTCCAGCTTGGCCTGGGCAGCGCAGCCTTGACCAAATTCAGCTACCGCCAGTTCCCCAAGGCGCGCGTGACCGCAATCGAGCTCAATCCTAACGTGATTGCGATCTGCGAAGAAAAATTTGGCCTGCCGCCGAATGACGAACGGCTCGACGTGCGCCAGATGAATGCGATGGATTTCGTGCTCGATCCGCGCAACCACGGCACGGTGGACGTGCTGCAAGTCGACCTGTACGACGAAGAAGCGCGCGGTCCGGTGCTCGACACGCCGGAGTTTTACCAGGCTTGCTTCGACTGCCTGGGCCCGGACGGCATCATGACCACCAATGTATTTGGCGATTTCGACAATTACGGCAAGAACCTGCAGCACATGGAACTGGTGTTCGACGCCGTGGTCTGGCTGCCCGAAGTCCACGATGCCAACATCGTGGTGATTGCCTTCAAGCGCTCGCCGTCGATCGATTTTTCGGTACTGTACGACCGCGCCAACCAGATCAGGAAATCGCTTAACCTGAATGCCCGCCCTTGGGTGGACGGCATGCGGGACTGGATGGCCAACACGTAGTATAGCTACATTGACGACTGCTTCTTGTTTAAATAGTTGAAGATTATCAAGTAGTTACTAAAATTAAGCGATAGCGCGCAACAGTCCTTACGGCGGCATTGCCGCGCTCCTTTCAGTAGTTTATATTGCGGGGCCTGTGGTTTCGGGCAAGAAACAATATTGTCAGAAAGACCAAGAGTTACCGCAATGTCCGAAGCATTCCTAAAACAGCGAGAAGAGTTCAGCGAATACTCGATGAGCCGCATTGGCGTGTCGCGTGCCATGTTCGATGAATTCAACCGCATCCTCGCGCCGCATGTGGTCGAGGTACATTTCCGCAAGGGCGACTACCTGCAGCGCGCGGGCGTGCCGGCCAGCGTGGCGTACTGGCTGTACCGCGGCGTGGCGCGGCGCGGCATGATCACTAAGGACGGCGCCGACGTGACCATGGCGTTTTCGTCGGAAGGAGATTCCTGCGGTTCGCACCATGACTTGCTGGCGGCGCAGGACGGCCTCCCTGCGCAGGAATTCATCGTTGCGGAAACCCCGGTGACGGCGATCCGCGTGGAATGGGCCACCATGGCGCGCCTGCGCGAAGAGCACAGCATCATGCGCGAGTACTACCTGAAAGTGTCGGAGCACTCGATTCGACGCTATTCCCAGAGCTGCCTGGTGCGCAGCATGACGTCGGCCAATTGCCGGCTGGCGGCATTCCGCGAGCAATACCCAGGCCTGGAGCAGCGCATTTCGCAGAAATCGCTGGCCTCCTTCCTGGGCATCACGCCGCAGTACATGTCGACGCTGCTGCGGCAGGAGCAGGAACGCTAGGCGGCTTCCTGTTCGCGGCGCATGAGCTGCGACAGGTAGGCCGGCGTGATCTGCAGGTAGGACGCCAGCACTTTTTGCGAAATCCGGCGTTCCAGGTTCGGATACTCTTCCCTGAAATTGGCCAGGCGCTCTTCGGCGCTCGAGGCGGTGTGCGTGATGAAGCGGCGCGCCTGGCTGCAGATTGCAAATTCCAGCAGGCGCGTGATGTAGGCGGTCAGCACCGGGTGCTGGCTGCGCGCAACGCTCATTTGCTCCCAGTCGAAACGGAAGCCCTGCACCGAAGTCTCGGCCACGATGAAGGAGCGCGACGGCTTTTCGCCGCGGAACTCCAGCAGGTCTTCATAAGCATTCGCGATATGGCTTTCGGTGGCGAAGCGCATCGTGACTTCGTTGCCGCTTTCGCTGACATAGCCGACGCGGGCCACGCCGCCGGTGAGCCAGAACACGTCGCGCGAACTCTGTCCCACGCGTTGCAGCAGTTCGCCGCGGCGGGCCGCGAACGGCACGGCCAGCGACGCGATGCACTGGCTGGCTTCGTCAAACAGTTGTTCATTGACGGCGTAGCGCGCCATCATGTCGGCCTTGAAATTCTGCCGTAGCTTCAGGAAATGTTGATTCATTGCGCCCCAGTATTCGTTTTTTGTTTTGACTACATCTGGTCAGGCCAGATTTACTTCATTCTAAAAACAAGCGGCGCGGGATTTCGATCAACTATTTGAACTTTCGGTAAAAATTTTCATAAGCCGTTATATGAATGACACCGGCCAGGCGCTTGACCAGGGCGTCCACCTTGCCGGGGGCCACCTGGCCGTAGCCCAGGGCCAGGCCTTGCCAGTCGCATTGGCCTGCAACGGCATGCACGCTGAGGGCGTTGGCGATCATGCCTTCCTGCTCGAGGGCGCGGCGGCTGATCTCCACATCGGACAGGCGCGGGTCTTCCCAGCGCAGAGCCAGGTGCATGCCGGCCGAAGCGCCCTGCACGCTGGCGATGCTGCCCAGGTGCTTGTCCAGCGCTTCAACCAGGGCGTCCCGCCGTTCGCGATAGACGCGCCGCATGCGGCGCAGGTGCAGGGCGAACTGGCCGCTGCGCAGGAATTCGGCCAGCGCCAGCTGGTCGGCGGCGCGGCCGCGCGAGGCGGATTGCTGGCGCATGGTGGCCAGCGGTTGCACCAGCCAGGGCGGAACGACCAGGTAGCCGATGCGCAAGCCGGGGAACATGGTCTTGCTGAAGGTGCCGCAGTACAGCACCGGGGCGTCCGGCTGCAGGCCCTGCATCGACGCCAGCGGCGGTCCGTCATGGCGGAATTCGCTGTCGTAATCGTCTTCGATGATCAGCGCGCCGCAGGAGCGCGCCCCGTCGATCAGGGCCATGCGGCGCGCCAGCGACAGCACGGTGCCGGTCGGGTACTGGTGCGAAGGGGTGGTGTAGATCAGGCGCGGCGGGCGTTCCTTCCAGTCTTCAGGGCGCGGGGCGATACCCTCGTCGTCGACATCGATCGGTTCCAGCTTCAGGCTGGCGGCACGGAAGGCGGCCATGGCGCCGCCGTAGCCGGGGTTTTCCATCCACAGCGTTTCGCCTGCGTCGGCGCAGGCGCGGCCGCACAGGTCAAGGCTGCTCTGGCTGCCGTCGGTGATGAACACCTGCGCCGCTTCGCAAATTACCCCGCGCGAGGCGCGCAGGTAGTCGGCGATGGCTTCGCGCAGCAGCGGTTCGCCGCACGGGTCGCCGTAGTTCAGCTTTTCGGTGGGCAGCGAACGCCAGGCGCGTTCCAGTAGGCGGCGCCACAGCCCGATGGGGAAGCTGGCCAAGTCGGGAACGCCCGGCACGAAAGGCGTGCCGCTGGCGGCAGAAGCGGTGCTGTGGCGCAGGTTCTGCGCCCGTTGCGACAGGCCCCTGTGCGGTACCACCACGCTGGCTTGCTGCTGCCGGGCAGGCGCCACGGCGGCGACGATGGTGCCGCTGCGGTCCGTCACCACATAGCCTTCGCTGGTGAGCTGCTCGTAGGCGTACAGCACGGTGTTGCGCGCCACACCAAGTTCCGCTGCCAGCGCGCGCGTGGCAACCAGGCGCGTGCCCGGAGCCAGCGTGCCCTCGCGGATGGCGGCGCGCAGGCATTCGTGCAGCAGGCGCTGGCGCGGCCAGCCGTGGTGGCCATGGCTGGCGGTGAAGTTCGAGATCAGCAGCGAGTAGTCCAATCGTGGCTCCATGGTTTTACATGCCCCTGGACCTGTTGCAGGGGCCAGCAGGACATTATAGTCCGATGCCATGAATACAACACATCCCCCATCCGACCGCACCCGCGTGCGACGTGGCGCCGTCAACGCCGCCTATGAACCCGAACTGGTGCGCAGCATCGTCGATGCCGCCTATATCTGCCACATCGCCTTCAGCGACGGGCAAGGCACGCATTGCATCCCGACCGCCTGCTGGCGCGAAGGCGACCACCTGTACATCCATGGCTCCAACGGCAGCCGCATGCTGAAGCAATTGATGGCGCAGGATGCCTGCGTCACCATCACCCACCTGGATGGCCTGGTGCTGGCGCGTTCGGCCTTCAACCATACGATGAACTATCGCTCGGTGATGATTTACGGCCGCTTCGAAGCGGTCGACGAAACGGAGCAGCGCCGCACGCTGGACGCCTTCATGGATCACCTGGCGCCCGGCCGCCGCCTCGAAGTCCGTGGCGGCAACGACAAGGAACATGCTGCCACCACGGTGCTGCGGATTCCGCTGGCGGAAGCGGCGTGCAAGGTGCGCAGCGGCGGGCCGAATGACGACGAGGAAGATATGGGCATCGCTGCCTGGGTGGGCGAACTGCCGTTCGTGCAATTGCGCACCGCGCCGGTCACCGACGCGGCGTGCGAGGTTGCGGCACCGGCTTATGTGCGCGAGTGGGCTAGCGAACTTTGAGTTTCAACAGTCGCTTGTCCGGCGGCGGCCAGTCGAGCCGCATGCCGCGCAGGGTTTCCAGCAGCAGTCGGGCGACGACTTCGTTGCGATAACGTTTTGAATCCGCGGGGACCACATACCACGGCGCATGGCCGGCGTCGGTCTCCGTGATCGCATCCTCGTAGGCTTTCTGGTAATTCTTCCAGAGTTCGCGCTGCTTCAGGTCTTCCGGGTCGAACTTCCAGTGCTTGTGCGGATCGTCCACCCGCTCCTGCAGGCGTTCTTTCTGTTCGTCTTTTGAAATGTGCAGGAACAGCTTGACGATGGTGGTGCCGCTTTCGGCCAGCATGCGTTCGAAGTCGCGAATCTGCGCATAGCGGCGCTTGCATTCCTGCGGCGTGATCTTGCCGAGGACGCGCGTGATCAGCACGTCCTCGTAATGGCTGCGGTTGAACACCGCGATCTCGCCGGCTTTGGGTACTTCGCGGTGGATGCGCCACAGGAAGTCGTGCGCGGCTTCGATCTCTGTCGGCGCGCGGAAACCCACGGCGCGCAGACCCATCGGATTGATTTTGCTGAACAGATGGCGAACAGTGCCATCCTTGCCAGAAGTATCCGTGCCCTGCAACACAATCAGCAGCTTGCGTTTGCGCTCGGCGTACAGCATCTCCTGCAGGTCGGAGATGTCGTCCAGCATCTTGTCCAGCATTTCCCGATCGGGCTTGCTGTCCGATTTCGCATCCTTGTCACGTAGGCGCAGGCCCGGCCTGGCACGGAATTCGTCGATCGCTTTCATGCGAGGACATTAGCACAGCTTGCGGTTCAGCGGCGTTCACGCCACCACAGGAGCAACATGCTGAGGGCGAATGCAAGGCCAAGCATCCAGCGCGGCACTGCAGTGGCCCACGGTTGCGGTTCGCCGGCACGCGGCGCCGCGCGGGTGGCGGGATCGGCTTCAATCGCGCCAGCCACTGGCTGCGCACTACGGCTGGCGTAGCGAGCAGTCGCGTCATGCCGCAGCGCGGCCTGCCACGCCGGCCAGTCTTGTGCAGCGTACACATAGACAGCGCTTTCCGCCTGGCCGCTGCGTACTGGAAGCCAGCCCGGTGCACGCGGCCACAACGCAGCGCACGCCGAATCCGCACGCTCACTGCGGGCCTGCCAGTGCAGGGCCTCCTGCCCCACCGTGACCGCGCCACCCGTTGCCACGCCTTGCGCGCAAATTTCAGTGCGCAAGCCTGGCAGCGGCATTGGATCGGCATCAAGCCAGCGCAATTTCTGTTCGCTGCCCAACGCGGCAAAGTCGATCACTTGCTGCCACCACTGGCCGAGAGCAGCCGGCTCGCTGATGGCGTGACGGTGCCAGTCGCGAACGCCCAACCACAGGATGCGGCCTTTTTGCCAGTCTCGCTGCCACAGCCAGGGCTTGCCGTCCTTGTCGCGCGCGACAGGCTGCCAGGCGCCGCTGCCCATCGGCATTTGTGCGCCGGGAGCGAACGCCAGGGTGGCGCCTGCGAATGGAAGGTGGCGCGTATCTTCCTGCTCCGTGGTGGCCGATTGCGCCGACAGCTTCAATCCAGTCTCGCGCTGCCACAACGCTGCATCGTCTGCATTGCCGCCAAGGACCAGCAGCGGCAAGCCTTGAGCGACCTGCGCCAGCGCACCACGCAGTCCGCCGCGTTCAAGCCAGGCGGCATCGGCTACCAGCATGTTGGGATGCGTCAGCGGTGCTCGTGCTTCTTCATTGCGCATCAGCGATTTTCCGAGCGTGGTTTGCCAATCAACGATGGCGTTGGAGTCCGTCAACAACTGGTTCAGAACGCGTGCGTCAAAGGACGGGGCGCCGAAGCGGCCCTGCACCTGCAAGGGAACGGCGTCCAGAACCCGCAGGGGCACCGGACCTTGCCCAGCGGTCTTTCCATCCTTGTCGAGCAGGCGCGCCTGCAAGACCATCGATTCAGCCAAGGGCGGTTGCCATTGCACGGTAAGGGTATCGGCAGCGGCAGCGGCGCGCGATTCGGCCAGCACCTGGCCGTTTTCAGCCAGCAGCTGCAGGCGCCAGCCCGCCTGCGGGGCACCGCGCCGCACGGTCAGCGCGAAACTGCGGCCGAGCGGCAGGGAGCGTGGAAAGTCCAGCCAAAGCAGGCCATCCTGTGCCGGTTTCCACTGGATAGGGCGTACGGGCATGTCACGCCATTGCGCGTCGTACAGGCCCTGGCCCTGCACTTCCACAGGAGTATCGCGACGCGCCGCTGGCAGATGTGCCAGCGCTGCCGCCAACCGGTCGTCCGGTGCAGCAGGCGAAGCGCCAGCCGTCGCCAGGAGTATTGGCTGCGCACTACCGGCAGGAGCGGTGGGAGCGGTGGGAGCGGCAAGCAGCGTCGCCAGCGACGCGCCGGCCGCCAGGGCCAAGGCCGCGTCTACCCAGCGCTGCTTGCGCGCGTAAAGCAAGGCGCTTGCCGTGCCGGCCAAAACCGCAGCACCGTACAGGAAGTTGATATCCACGTTCACGGCGCGCCCTTCCCTTGCAATACCTGGCCAAATCTTGTCTGGGCTTGCGGGCGCGCCTGCAACAGCACTGCCGGCTGCTGCACGGTCGCACGCAACCAGGCACGCAACTGGGCACGGCATGGCTGGCAACCATCAGCCACATCCTGCACGGCGGCTTGCGCTGACAGGCGTTGTTCTTCATCCTTGATGCGGGCAACTGCTTCGCGCGCAGCCTTGCTCCACAGTGAGGGCAGCGCGCCATCTCCGCCCAGGGCCTGCACCAGTTCGCGCACATCGGCTGGCACGAATTCGTTGGCCGTGCCTTGCGCACGGCGGTAGCTGGCCGCGCCAGTCATCTCACCGCTCATGCGCTTTTCTTCCTTGATGGCCGGCGGCACGAAGGCTGTGCGGTGCAGGTAGACGCGTTCTGCCTGCTGCAGTTCCTTGATGGCCCCAAGCGCTTTGTACTCCGGCGGCAAGGCCGGTTTGGGTGCAATGGCGCGAAGCTGCTTTTCGGCGTCCCACATCGCCCGCAATGCGCGGCGCAGGACCTCCTTGGTGGCCGGATCGAAGATGGTGGCGTTGCCTTCCTGGTCATGGGCGTGGCCGAACTGGGCGGCGATATTGCCGGTGCCGAAACCACCCGGGCCCTGGGTGCCGGCACCGCCGTGCTCATGACCATCGCCGTCGCCGTGTTCTTCGTCGCCGAACAAGGATGACTCCTCGCCAAGGAATTGGCCGTAACGCAAGCGCAGCTTGGCCTGGTCGCCGGCGATCTTCTCGCTGCGGGCGCGCAGTTCTGCGGTGCCAAGGCGCGGCGAGTCGGCCACCAGTTGTTCGGTGTCGATGATGATCTGGCGCTGGCTGCGCAGGTTTTCCGGTTTCACCATCGATGGCAGGGCAGTCGACTCGAGTGCTTCACCTTGCTGTCCCGGCAAGCGCAGCGTGTAGGTTGGCGATTGTGAAATATGCGGGATCGGGGCGTTGTCGCTGGCGCGCACGAAGAAATACAGTTCGTCACCGGGCTCCATGCCGAGCTCTTTCAACATCCATTGCTTGTTCCAATTGCGCTTGCGCGGATCTGACGAGGCGGGAAGCGGGGCTTCCTTGTCGGTAAAGCGGATGTTCTCGCCGCTTCCGCGCGCGAGGGTCATATGCAGGGTTGCTTTGACGACCGCGTAGTCGTCGCTGACGCTGACGTTGACCTGTGCGCTTTGGGCGTCGGGCTTCAGGACGCTGACCGATTCGTTCGGCGCGGCGATGGCAACTTGCGGAGCCTGGTCAGGCGTTACGCGGATTGTGTAGCGCTGGCTCGCGTTATGGCGGCTGCGCCAGAAGATGGAATCGCTTGCGGTCCATTCGGCGCAGTGGCCCGCCGCCGCCTGCAAAATCTGGCCGTCGCCAAGCTCAATGATGGCATCGGCGTTGACCGCGCACCAGCGCACTTTGCTGTGCTGGGGAATCTGCAGGTCGCGCGGGGCGCCTTCACTTGGCTTCACGCCGGTGTACGGCGGAGGCTCGGCGTGCAGGCTTATGCCGGCTGCGGCGATGGCGGCCTGCGCTGCCGGGCCGGCGCCTGTGGGCGGCGCGTACTGCGGGCTATGCGCTGCTGCATAGGCCCATGCAGCGGCGGCCGCCACTACTGTCAATGCAAGCGGAATCGCGTTGAAGCGGACTTTCTGGTCTGCGATGCCGCGCAAGCGTTTATCGTCGATTGCTTGCTCGATGCGGGCAAGCAGGCGATTGCGTTGCAAGTTGCCAAGGGGCGTGTTGGGGGCAGCTGCCAGCATTGCACTGCTGTCTTCAAGTTCGGGAAACGCGTCGTTCAGCCACGACGGCAATTGTTCTTCCACCCGCTGGCGCCAGAATGCGAAATCGATCGCGGCCCAGAGCATCGCCGCTGCAGCCAATGCAAAGGGCGCGGTAAGCGTGAGCGTCTTTGCGGTGCCGAACGCCCCCGCGAGTATCGCTGCAGCCAATGCGGCTGCTGGCAGCAGCGGCACAAGCCAGCTCGCGATGCGGCGGCGGATCAGGACTTGCAGCATGCGTTGGCGCACGCTGGCCAGGTGGTCAGCGGCGGCGGGCATGGGTGAGGATCCTTTCGATTGCGAACAGCGCCAGCAAGGCGAGCGCCAGCCATTCTGGTGAACGGGCCAGCGGTGCGGCTAGCGGTTCCTTGCGTCCGGCCTTCAGGGTTTGCGCGGGCATTGGGTAAGGTGACATGTGCGCCGTCGCTGCTTGCCAGCGCTCGTAAAGTACGCGGGCTGCATCGACGTCATGCAATGGCCATTGGGGGGTGGTCCAGGCCAGGCCCTGCGGGGTTTGCGTTTGCCCGTTAGTGGCGGCGGTGCGCCACCAGAGAGGGGCCTTCCATGAGGCCGGAGGTTCGTTGCCTGGATGGTCCCAGACTATCAGCTCAGTGTCCGTGGTTGGCGTGTCGGAGAGAACGTAGAGATTGACGCCGTCGGCGGCGGTGCTGAAGGCAGCAAACAACGCTTGCCAGCGAGGCAGGCGTTCGGCTGGCGCGGACACGGCGATCTGGCGCTTGCGGGGCGTCGCAGGCATCGCGGCGGCAGCGACGGGCGGCCGGGCGGCAATGGCGGAAGGAGCGAGGCGGAGTTCTGCTGCGTGGGCCAGGCGCGGGGGAAGCGCGGGCATGGCGGCACGGGGAGCAAGGATGAGGAAGCGCGCCTCCGGGCGCCATTCGTGTTCGTTACGGGCCAGCCAGTTCCACAGGTCGGCGGGCAGCGGCTCGCGGGCAGCGGCGCCCATGCCAGCCGATTGCACCTGCTGCGCAGCCCACGGCGAGGATTCGAGCGACGGGTCGACGAACACAGTGTCGCCCTTCCACGGCATGACAAGCACCGCCAGCCAGGCAAGCAGCATAAACAGCAATGCCATCCGCACCAGCAGGAGCAGCACGTCCGACCAGTGCAGCACGCGTTGCTGTTGCGGCGCTGCTGCCGGCAGGAAGCGCGCGGTGGCGAGAATGTCGGTGCGCGTGCGCTCGCGCTTGCGCATATGCCACCACACCGGCAGCAAAAGCACCGGCAGGGCAAACCACCACAAAGGCTGCATGCTGGTCATGGCCTGCGCGCCTCCGGATTCCTCAACCACGCCCGCAGGACTTCGCCCAAAGGTTGTTCAACCTGTGCTTCGCATAACGGCACGTCATGCTGGCGACACGCGGTGCGCACGGCGCCGAAGTGCGAGTCAAGCGCCGTGCGGTAATTTTCGCGATCGGCGCGGGTAAAGCTATGCAGGCGAGCGCCCTCCTCCGGATCGCGATAAGCGTGGCCGGTAGCAAAGTCCGCTTCGACCTCGGCTTCGGTGCGCAAGGCCAGCAGGCGCACGTCATGCCGCATATGACGCAGGCGCACCAGCGCCTCGCTTAGCGGCGACGGCCAGTCCAAAGCGTCCGTTGCAGCGAACACCATGCTTTGCGAACGCGCGAAATGCAGGCTTGCGCGCAGCGCTTCGGTATCCGGCAGCCCGCCGGACGGCGTGGCGCGTTGCAGGGCCGCCAGCACGCGCTGCAGATGGCGCGGACCGCGCGAAGCTTGCGTGAATTCGACCTTTCCGTTGGAGAGCACCAAGAGCCCGAAGGCATCGCCCTGGCGCTGCGCAATAGCCGCCACGCAAGCCAGCGCCGTGCGTGCATACCAGTGCTTGCTCAAGCCATCGACACGCCGGCTTGGCTCTGCCATCGAGGCGGTCGCGTCCAGCACCAGCCAGGTCGCGACATGGCTGTCGCGCTCCGCCTCGCGCACGTAATAGCGGTCGGCGCGCGCCAGCAGCTTCCAGTCGACACGCCGCCATTCGTCACCGGGCGCGTATGCACGGTACTCGGAGAACTCCACACCGGCGCCACGTTCGCGGCCCGCATGAATGCCATGGCCGAGGCCCGCCAGCACATGGCGGATTACCAGCTCAAGGTCGGCGGAGTGCGCCAGCAGCGCGGGTGTTTCCAGCATCGCTTATTCGGGCTTGATTGCGTCGCGCAGTGCGGCCAGGATGTCGGCAATGGCAATGCCATCCGCCTCCGCTTCGAAGTTGCGCAGCACGCGATGCGCCAGGACCGGCAGCAGCATGTGGCCGATGTCCTCGCGCGTGACCGCCAGCCGGCCCTGCATCAACGCACGCGCCTTGGAGGCGAGCACCAGGGCCTGGCCCGCGCGCGGCCCCGCGCCCCAGCCGACATGCTTCTTCACCGCTTCGACGCTCGTTTCGCGCGGACGGGTGGCTCGCACCAGGCGCGTCGCGTAACGCAGCAAGTGGTCGCCGATTTCGATATCCCGCACCAGGGCCTGCAGGCGCAGCAAGGTCTCCACATCCATCGCCGGCTCGGCATCCTTCAAGCCGGCATGGGTGGTTGCCGACACCATCGCAATTTCCTCGTCCTCAGTCGGATAGCCAACGTCGATGTGCAGCAGGAAGCGATCAAGTTGCGCCTCCGGCAGCGGATAGGTGCCGGCCTGCTCGATCGGGTTCTGCGTTGCCAGCACAAAGAATGGACGCGGCAGCTTGTGGGTCTGGCCGGCGAAGGTCACCGAACGTTCCTGCATCGCTTCCAGCAGCGCCGACTGCGTCTTCGGCGGCGCGCGGTTAATTTCGTCCGCCAGCAGCACTTGCGTGAACACCGGTCCTTGCTGGAAGCGGAACTCGCGCTTGCGCGTCGCATGGTCCTCTTCCAGGATCTCGGTACCGACGATATCGGACGGCATCAGGTCCGGCGTGAATTGCACGCGGCGGAATTCCATGTCGGTGGCTTGCGCCAGCGACTTCACCAGCAGCGTCTTGCCCAGGCCCGGCACGCCTTCCACCAGCGCATGGCCGCCGGCCAGCAGGCAAATGACCAGCGAGTCGATCACTTCTTCCTGGCCGATGATGACGCGGCCCATGCTCGCCTTCAGTGCCTTCACCTTGGCGTGCAGTACGCCGATCTCGTTTTCGCTCCAGCCGCTTTCAGCCACGGTCATGCTCCCAACGCGTATTGAATGATGTTGACTGCGAAGCGCGTGTTGTCGATTGCCAGCCAGCGCTTGTTGCGGAAGTCATAATCCCACTCGCAGCCATAGTCCTTATTGCTATACAAAAGCCTGATGCGGCCGCCGAATTCCACGGCCTTCAGGTAGTCGTGCACCAGGTCGTCGCCCCAGCCATTCAGTTCCATCCCGGTATTCGGCGGTCCGTCGAATTTGAAGAACGCGGAATACAGCGGGTGGCTGTTGGGAATCTTGTGCAGTGCCTTCGGGCCGAAGATGCGGGCCACTTCCGCCTCGAACGATTTCGCAAACAGGCCGTCGATGTCGTGGTTGCAGTCGTCCACGAAAACAAAGCCGCCGCCTCGCACGTAGCGCTCGAAGTTCTTGCGCTCGGCGGACGTGAACTGCACCAGCTTATGGCCCGCCAGGTAGCAGAACGGCGCCTCCAGCATCTTCGGATCGGAAAGCGCGACGATGCGTTCAACGGGATCAACTTTCAGGGTCGTGTATTCGACCAGCGAGTTGAGCACGTTGCTCGGCATGCGAATATCGACATCCCAGTCGCCCGACTCGTAAGTCAGGCGGGTGAAGTAGAAGTCGTAGGCCGGCATTCCTTAAACCGCGTCGGACAGCGACGTGAAGTTGAAGTCCCGCACCTTCATGGCGGGGATCATCAGCTTGCGCGCATCGGTATCGCCGATCAGCACCGGACGACCCAGTTCATCGATATTGTTCAGCATCGACACCGGGCTGTCGTTGAAGCGGAAATTCTTGATCGGGTGCTTGATCTTGCCGTTCTCGATGTAGAAGGTGCCGTCGCGGGTCAGGCCGGTCAGCGCCACCGATTGCGGGTCCACCATGCGGATATACCAGGTGCGGGTCACCAGGATGCCCTTCTTGGTCGAAGCAATCAGCTCCTCGGTCGACTTCGATCCGCCCGCCATGATGATGTTGCCCGCCGGCGGAGTCGCTTCTTTCTTCTGCTTCTGTGCCCAGTAGCGGTTGTAGTCGAGCGAGGTAATCACGCCGCCCTTGATCAGGTCACGGCGCGCGCGTGCCTGCATCGTGCCCTGGTCCCATGGCAGAACCGGCGCATTGGCATCCCACGGGTCGGTCCACACATTCACCTGCTCGTCGAACAGCTTGTCGCCCAGGCGATTGGCGCCGCCCTTCTTGGACAGGAAGCTGCGCCCTTCGTCGGCCGAACGCGCATCGAAGGCGCTGAACATGAAATTCAGCAGGTCGTTGGTGGCGGCAGGTTCCATCACCACGGTATAGCGGCCCGGTTCCAAGGCCTTGGCGTCCACCGAGCGCAAGGCCTTCTCGATGGCGATTTCGGATGCCGCGCGCGGATCGAATGCCTTCGGATCGTAGGCGGCACGATTGACCCAGCCCGAGCCCCGGCCGTCGTCGGTACGGGTGGTCACGGTGAAATTCAGGCCGCCCAGTTCCTGGAAGCCGAACACGCCGTTCGAGTTGGCGATGCAGTCGAAGCCAATGCTGTCGTTGAAGAAGCCCGCCGCCTGCAAGCCGGCCTTCTTGGCGGCGGCGATACTGGCAAAGGCCACATCCGCGCGGTATTCGGGATTGAATGCCTCGGCATTGCGGTTGAAGGTATTGCTGGCCTTGAAGTCCTGCTTGCCCACGGCCGGCATGAATTCCGGATTCTCCGGCGCCAGGCGCGCGATTTCCTCGGCGCGGCGCACGGCCGCTTCCAGCGACTTGGCGTCGAACTGGTTGCAGGTAGCGGAACCTTGCTTCTTGCCGAAAGCGACGCTGACCACCAGGGTCGTGTCTTCAATCAGGCCGGCGGTGGAAACGCTGTTGTTCGCGTAACGCACATTGCCCTTGCGGCTTCCGCTCAGGTTGACGCGGCACTCGTCGGCCTTGGACATGGCCATCACTTTGTCGCAAATGCTTTTTGCTTCGTCTTTGCTCAGGAGTTTCATCTATCGCGTCCTTAGTCAATCTTGCGGGCAGTGTTGATCACATTGATGCCGTTGAAGCGCGTGGTCGAGGAACCATGCGACACGGCGCTGACCTGGCTTGGCTGGCCCTTGCCGTCGAAGAACGAACCGCCCATGCGCCAGTCGCGCTGGTCGCAGGTGGCAGAACAGGAGTTCCAGAACTCCTGGGTGTTCGACTGGTATGCCACGTCGTTCAGCATCTGGCCGACCTTGCCGTCCTTGATCTCGTAGAACAACTGGCCGCCAAACTGGAAGTTGTAGCGTTGCTGGTCGATCGAATAGGAACCGCGGCCCAGGATGTAGATGCCTTTTTTTACATCCTTGACCATGTCGTCCACCGACAGCGGCTTCTTGCCTGCTTCCAGCGAGACGTTGGGCATGCGCTGGAACTGCACGCTGCTCCAGGAATCCGCATACGAACAGCCGTGCGACTCCTTTTCGCCAATGATGTGAGCCTGGTCGCGCGTGGCCTGGTAGTTCACCAGGATGCCATTGCGGATCAGGTCCCATTTCTTCGAAGGCACGCCTTCGTCGTCGTAGCCCACAAAGCCCAGCGAACCGGGCGTGGTCTTGTCGGCCACGATGTTGACGATGTCGGAACCGTACTTGAAATTCCTGCCCTTCCACTTGTCCAGCGTGGCAAAGGAAGTGCCGGCATAGTTGGCTTCATATCCCAGCACGCGGTCCAGTTCCGTTGCGTGGCCGACGTTCTCGTGAATGGTCAGGAACAGGTGTTCAGGGCTCAGCACCAGGTCGTACTTTCCTGGCTCGACCGACTTGGCCGACAGCTTTTCGCGCGCCTGCTTGCCGGCGGCCTTGGCGTCTTCGATGATGTCGTAGCCGCCGTTGTACAACTGCGTCACGCCGCCCGCCGCGCGCACCTTGTGCTCCGGCTTGGCGTCGAAGAATTCATAGCCCATGCCGGCCGGCGACGACAGGCCGTCGCGAGTGCGGAACTTGCCGGTTGCCTTGTCCACTGCGGTCGCAGTGAACGGCGCCCACAGGCGATGCACGTCCTGGTCGATGTAGGAACCGTCGGTCGAGGCAAAGTACTTCTGCTGGTTGACCTGGAACAGGTTGGCGGTCATGAAGGACGCACCGGCATCCAGGCCTGCCTTGTTCGCGGCCAGCAGCATGTCGGCCTTTTCCTTGATCGGTACTTCGCGCCAATCCTTCCTGAAAGGCGTCTGCCATGCGACTTCGCCTACGCCTTTGACCGGCGCCAGTTGCACCGGCGAGGCCTGCAGGCGCGCGTTGGCGCGTGCGATGGCCACTGCCTGGCGCGCGGCGTCGGCGACGGCGTCCACAGTCAGCGCGTTGGTGGCGGCGAAGCCGTAGGCACCATTGGCGATGACGCGCACGCCGACACCGGTCGATTCGGTGTTGACGATGTTTTCGACGCGTGTGTCGCGGGTGGTGATGAACTGGTTCAGGTAGCGGCCGATGCGTACGTCGCAGTAGCTGGCGCCGGCCTTGGTCGCGGCGTTCAGCGCGGCGTCGGCAAGTTCTTTCTTGAACTTGCGGGCCATCGGGTTCATCAGGTCTTCGGCGGCGATGGCGTTGCCGAAGACGGGGACCAGCATGGTGCCGCCGGCGGCTGCGGCGACTTTCAGGAAGGATCTACGTTCCAAGTGTGTTGCTCCATTTTTAAACCGGTAAAGCAGTGTCAGACCCACAGGGTCTGACACTTTGTGGCGCGATTTCAAACAGCGTCAGACAAAGAGGTGAAGTTGAAGTCCCGCACCTTCATGGCCGGAATCAGCAACTGGAATTGCGACTCGTCGCCCGCCAGCACTTCCGGGCGGCCCAGTTCCTCGATATTGTTCAACATCGTTACCGGGCTCTCATTGAAGCGGAAGTTCTTCACCGGATGCTTGATCTTGCCGTTCTCGATGTAGAAAGTGCCATCGCGGGTCAGGCCGGTCAGCAACACGGTTTGCGGGTCGACCATGCGGATATACCAGGTGCGGGTCACCAGGATGCCCTTCTTGGTCGAAGCAATCAGCTCCTCGGTCGACTTGGAACCGCCGGACATGATGATATTGCCCGGCTGGCCCACCGCGCGCTGGCCCTGTTTCTTGCCCCAGAACGGCGAGTAGTTCATCGAAGCGATCTTGCCGTTCTTGATGATGTCCATGCGCTCGCGCGCCAGCAAGGTCTGGTTATCCCATGGCAGGACGGGAATATCCTTGTCCCACGGATCGGCCCACACGTTCACCTGCTCGTCGAACAGTTTTTCGCCCATGCGGTTGCCGCCGCCCTTCTTGGCCAGGAAGCTGCGGCCCTCGTCGGCCGAACGTGCGTCGAAGCTGTTGAACATGAATGCCAGCAGGTCGGAAGTGGCGGCAGGTTCCAGGATCACCGTATAGCGGCCAGGCTCCAGCGCCTTGGCCTCAGCCGAACGGATCGCCTTTTCCATCGCCACTTCAGCCGCTGCGCGCGGATCGAAGCGATTGACGTCCTGCGCATCGCGGCGCACCCAGCCCGAACCGCGGCCATCTTCAGTACGCACGGTGCAGGTGAAGTCGATGCCGGTCTGCGACTGGTGGCCGAACACGCCGCGCGAGTTGGCGACGGTCTCGAACGAGGACTGGTCGGTAAAGAAGCCGGCAGCGACCAGGCCCTTCTTCTTGCAGGCCTCGATGCTGTAAGCCGCCACCTGCGCACGGTACTCAGGATTGATCGCGTCGGTCGACTTGCTGAAAGTGTCGGAGCCCTTGAACGCCTGCTTGTCCGGCGTCGGCATGAACTCCGGATTTTCCGGCGCCAGTTTCGCCAGTTCTTCCGCGCGCTGCACGGCTTTCGCCAGCGACTTGTCGTCGAACTCGTTGATGACTGCAGTGCCCTGCTTCTTGCCGAAGGCGACCGCCACGGACAGCTGGGTATTTTCCACCAGGCCGGCAGTCGACACGGCATTGCGCGCATAGCGGATATTGCCTGTGCGGCTGCCGTTGATGGTGACGATGCACTCATCGGCTTTGCTCAGCGACATGACCTTGTCGGAGATGCGCTTGGTCTCTTCCTGATTCAGGATCTTCATTCGTAGTCCTTTCGCCTTAGCCGATCTTGCGGGCAGTGTTGATCACGTTGATGCCGTTGAATCGCGAAGTTGACGAACCGTGCGACACCGCGCTCACCTGCATCGGCTGGCCTTTGCCGTCGAAGAAGGAACCGCCCATGCGCCAGTCGCGCTCATCGCACATGGCGGTGCAGGCGTTCCAGAATTCCTGGGTATTCGACTGGTAAGCCACGTCTTCCAGCATCTGGCCGATCTTGCCGTCCTTGATCTCGTAGAACATCTGGCCGCCGAACTGGAAGTTGTAGCGCTGCTGGTCGATCGAGAAGGAACCGGCGCCCACGATGTAGATGCCCTTCTTCACGTCTTTCACCAGTTCGTCCGGGGTCAGCTTCTTCTTGCCCGCCTTGAGCGAAACGTTCGGCATGCGCTGGAACTGCACATTGCTCCAGGAGTCCGCGTAGGAGCAGCCGTGCGATTCTTTTTCGCCGATCACCGCCGCCTGGTCGCGCGTGGCCTGATAGTTGACCAGGATGCCGTCCTTGATGATGTCCCACTTCTTGCACTTGACGCCTTCGTCGTCGTAGCCGACCGCGCCCAGGGAGCCCTGGATGGTCTTGTCGGCCTCGATGTTGACCAGGTCCGAACCGTACTTGAATTTCTTCGACTGCTGCTTGTCCAGCGTGGCAAAGGAAGTGCCGGCGAAGTTGGCCTCGTAGCCCAGCACGCGATCGAGTTCGGTCGGGTGGCCGACGGATTCGTGGATGGTCAGCCACATGTGTTCCGGCGACAGCACCAGGTCGTACTTGCCCGGCTCGACCGACTTGGCGGTCAGCTTCTCCTTGGCCTGGCGGCCGGCGGCCTTCGCATCCTCGACCAGGTCGTAGGTACGGTTGTACAGCGTGGCGACGCCGCCCGCTGCCTTGATCTTGTCTTCCTTGCGGCCGTCCAGGTACTCATAGCCCATGCCGACCGGCGTGCCCAGGTCGGAACGGCTGCGGAACTTGCCGGTCGACTTGTCGACGGCGGTAGCGAAGAACGGCACCCACAGCCGATGCAGGTCCTGGTCGATGTAGGAACCATCGGTGGAAGCGAAGTACTTTTGCTGGTTGACCTGGAACAGCAAGGACTGGATGAAGGAAGCGCCGGCTTCCAGCGCGCCCTTGTTGGCGGTGATCAGCAGGTCAGCCTTCTCCTTGATGGGCACCGTGCGCCAGTCTTTCCTGATCGGCGTCGCCCACGACACCTCGCCTACGCCCGGCGTCGGCGCCAGCTGCACGCCGGCTGCCTGCAGCTTGGCATTGGCTTTGGCGATGGCGACCGCCTGGCGTGCCGCGCCGGCCACGCCGTCCGGCGACATGTCGCTGGTAGCGGCAAAGCCGTAAGCACCGTTGGCGATCACGCGCACGCCGACGCCGGCCGATTCGGTATTGGTGACGTTTTCGATGTTCAGGTCACGGGTAGTGATGAACTGGTTCAGGTAGCGGCCGATGCGCACGTCGCAGTAGCTGGCGCCAGCCTGGGTGGCCGCGGTCAGCGCGGTATCTGCCAGCATCTTCTTGAACTTCACTTCCACGGGCTTTACCAGCTCGTCGGCCGCAATGGCGCGGCCAAATGGCATCATCATGGCAGCCATTGCACCGCCGCTCATGTTGAGGAATGCACGTCGTTCCATAGTCTCTCCAGGGTTATCGTTTTTACCTAAGACAGCTTGCAGGGATCAAATCGTACGCAATTTTTATGCCATTGTGTAAAGCTTGTACAAAGCTGAAACAATTGGAAAATTAAATGGGGACGTACCCCATTTAAAAGGAAATTTCTTTAAAAAAGGGGTACGTCCCCATTTAATTTTCCAGTGTCCGGACAGTGTCCGCACACCGTCCGCGCGGACACTTGACCGGGCGGCCAGCTTGCACGATCATCAAGTCCCGGGCGACCGGAGCCGCTGCGTCGCCTGCCCAACGAAAAAAGGAGACTCCTGAATGAAACAGTACGTCCTGGCCGGCCTGCTGGCCGTTGGCTTTACCAGTTTTTCCGGCGTTGCACTGGCCGATCCTGCCCTGAAAGCCGCCATTGCCAGCCCTACCCGCAATGCGGACAACGTCAAACGCGACCAGTTCCGCCACCCTTACGAGACCCTGACCTTCTTCGGCATCAAGCCGAACATGACGGTGGTCGAACTGTCGCCGGGCGGCGGCTGGTACACCGAAATCCTGGCGCCCTACCTGCGCGACCAGGGCAAGCTGATTACCGCCGGCTCCAGCCCGCAATCGGCTGACGAACGGGTACGCAAGTCGGCTGAACGCTTCCAGGAGTTCCTGGCCAAGCAGCCGGGCCGCGACAAGGTGGTGCTGGGCGCCTTCGAACCGGGCAACGGCGTCTATACCTACGCGCCGAAGGGCAGTGCCGACATGGTGCTCACGTTCCGCAACATCCATAACTGGATCGGCACCGGCGACGAGAACATGAAGAAGCTGATGGCCAGCATCTACGACACCCTGAAACCAGGCGGCATCTTCGGCGTGGAAGAACACCGCCTGCCGTCCGCCATGACCCAGGACGCCAAAGCCAGCACCGGCTATATGCACGAAGCCTACGTCATCAAGATGGCCGAACAGGCCGGCTTCAAGCTGGTGGCCAAGTCGGAGGTCAACGCCAATGCCAAGGACGATGCCAACCATGAAAACGGCGTGTGGGCCCTGCCTCCAACCTTCACCAACAAGGACAAGGACCGCGCCAAGTACGCCGCCATTGGCGAGAGCGACCGCATGACGCTGAAGTTCGTCAAACCGCAGTAATCGGTGCTGAAAAAGCTGCAACGCGCTGCCGCCGGCCTGCTGCTGGCGGCGGCATCCACCCTGGCCAATGCGGGCGATGCGGCCAATGCGCCGCTGATGCGCTTCGTCCTGCCCTCGGTTACGCCGGGTTCCGAAGTACAGGTCACCTACTTCCATCTCCTGCTGCGCCTGGCGCTGGAAAAGACGGAAGGCCCGTTCTCGATCGAGTTCTATCCGCACGAGCTGACCAGCCCACGCCGCGCCCTGGAACTAAAACGCAATGGCGTGATCAATATCATGTGGGACGGCACGAACGCCCAGCGCGAACGCGAGCTGCTGCCGATCCGCATTTCGCTGGTGCGCGACTTGAACGACTACCGCGTCTTCATGATCCGCAAGGAAGATGAAGCCCGCTTCCGCAACGTGCATTCCCTGGAAGAACTGCGCAGGCTTACGGCCGGCGCGGGCGTCAACTGGCCTTCCGTGGACGTGCTGCGCCACAACGGCCTGCCGGTCGAAACAACGGTCAATTACAGTTCCCTGTTCCCGATGCTGAAAGCAAAGCGCTTCGACTACATGCCGCGCGGCGTGCACGAAGCCTGGGCGGAAGAACAGGTATATGGCAAGGATGACTTGATGGTGGAGCCCACCATCTTCCTGCATTACCGCGTGCCTTTCTATTTCTTTGTCAGCAAGGACAACAAGGCAATGGCGGAAAGAGTGGAGAGGGGCTTGAAACTGGCGCAAGCCGATGGCAGTTTCGACAAGCTTTTGAATGGTTACCCGGCTTTCCAGCGCGCCCTGGGGGAAATTGCGGCGCGCAAGCGCAAGGTATTTGAGCTGAAACTTCCTAGCGGGATTGCAGGCGGCTCATCAAAGTGACAAAGCCATAGCCGGCAACGAAAAGACCGCCCAGGACGACGGCAATTGATACGATCAGGCTAGTCATTCATTCTCCCATGTGCGCAAACAAGCGATATTATGCTGCATACGCACATGAAAGATTCTCACACTTCGTTTCAATATTGTCCGATTTTTGTCATTTTTTCACCGGAGTAAAGGACAAATCGGCGAAGTCATAGCTGAAATCGGTCTCGGTCGATACCGGCGCCATCTTCATGCGATCAATCGAGCCGTCCGGATTCAACGAGAACGTCACGTAGGCATCCGCGTTGAAATTGCGTTCTTTCCAGCGCACGATGAAGGTGTCGTGCTGGAAGTGCTCCAGCGTTCCGGTCAGGTCCGGCGTGCGGCTGAACGACATCGTTTGCTTGCCGCCTTCCTGCCTGATGCTCACCGTGCCATACCAGGCGTCGCTATAGTCGCCGTTATAGGACGCCAGCGGCAGCGAAGGCTTGGACGCTGCCGCGCGGGCCGCGGTCAGCTTGCCCTGACGCGCCATCTCCTCCTTGTGCATCTCGGCTTCCTGCTCGGCATAGACTTTGATCCAGTCGGTCGGCGCTACGCCCATATAGTTGTCCAGGATGCGCCATTGCAGCGCCGTCATGGCCGGGCCGTTTTCCGCATTGGTAAAGATGGCCACGCCCAGTTTTTCCTCGGGCACCATCACGATGCGGGAATAAAAGCCCTGCAGCGCGCCGCCATGAATGGCAATCTTGCGCCCGCGATAGTCGCGCAGCTGGAACCCCAGTCCATACGCTGCGAAGTTAGGCTTGGTGGCCGCCAGTGCAGGCTTAGGCTCGCTGATCTTCATCGGCGTTTGCTGGGTCCACATTTCGCGCGCCTGCTTGGCGCTGAAAAGCTGCTTGCCGTTTTCCATCTTGCCTTCGTTGAGCAGCACCTGCATCCACTTGGCGATATCTTCCGCATTGGTCTGGATGCCGACCGCCCCAACCGCGTTCTGCACCGGCATCGGCTTGACCACGGCGGCCTTGCCATTGATCTTGCTGTGCGGCGCCGAGTAATCGGCCGTCTTCAGCATGTCGTCCACGTTGGTGGTGGTGCCACTCATGCCCAGCGGCGCCAGGATGCGTTCGCGCGTCGCCTCTTCCCAGCTCTTGCCGGACTTCTGCGCAATGATCTTGCCGGCCACGATGTACAGCAGGTTGTCGTAGGCGTAGTTGCCGCGGAAGCTGGTGGCCAGCTTCACGTTGCGCAGGCGGTCGATGATTTCATCGGTGCTGAAGGTGGTGGTCGGCCACCACAGCAGGTCTCCTGCCCCGAGGCCCAGGCCGCTGCGGTGCACCAGCAGGTCGCGCACGGTCATGGTGTGCGTGACGTAGGCATCGGCCATCTGGAAGCCAGGCAGGTGCTTGGTAACGGGATCGTCCCAGCCAAGCTTGCCTTCGTCCACCAGCTGCGCCAGTTCGGCAGCGGTGAAAGCCTTCGAGTTCGAGGCGATCTCGAACAAGGTCTTGCCGGTCACCGGCGCCGGATTCCCCAGCTTGCGCACGCCGAAACCCTTGGTGGCGACCACCTTGCCGTCCTTGACGATGGCAATGGCCATGCCCGGCACGTCGAAAGTCTTCAGCGCCAGGTTGACGTCGCGCTCAAGGTCGAAAGCCGGCGCATTGGCGGCAGCAGCGGCGACCGAGCCTTCCGGCGCGGCGACGGCTGGCGCACTGACGGCGGCGCCGGCCGCGAAGGCCAGCATGAGCAGGGTGGCGAGAGGTTTCTTGAGCAGCATGATCATTTCTTCAGCAGTTTATCGACGGAGCCCTGGGTTTCGGGGTGGTAGCGCGGACGGGCTTTGGCATAGACGCCTTTGGCCCACGAGGCTTCGTTCGGATTGGCCAGCAGCGCCTTGTACAGCGGGACCACGAATTTCTGGCGCCCCACGCTCATGAGGAAGGCATTCAGCGGCTCGCGCACGCCATAGCCGGCATGCACCGACGCCAGCAGGAAGCGGAAGCCGATTTCATTGTTCTTCGTGTCGCGCAGCTTGAAGGCCTCATCCAGCTCCTTCATCTGCGCCGCATTGGCCTTGCTGTCGATGCCGTTCAGGAAGTGCATCCACTCCAGCGCGACCCACTGCTGCGTCTCCAGCATATTGGTCGCCAGCTCGCCCTTCAGCCAGGCTTCGCGCTTCGCATCCAGCGCGGCCAGTCGCGCCGAATTGACGTACTGCGCGCTGGCCGGGATGCCGCTGCCGTGCAGCCATTCATCCAGCTCGGCGTCACTCATGATGGCGGGATTTTTCGCCAACAGGTTCTTGCGCAGGTAATCGACGAATTCATCGGTCGTCGCCGACTGGAAAGCGTGCTGGTCGAACCAGCCGCGCAGGAATGGATCGAACACTTCGCGGCCGGCACGCTGCTCCAGCGTATGCAGCAGCCAGGCGCCTTTCGGATAGGCCAGGCCTTCATCGGTATAGGTGTCCGGGTTGGTGTCGGCATCCTTGGTCAGCAAGGCTTGCTTGGCGGGCGGGATGTCTTTCAGCGACGCGACAGCCTCGGCCTGCTCGACTTGCAGGTTCATGTCCGCCACGTCCTTGCCGTACAGGCTTTCCACGATGCGGGTGGTGACGTAGGTGGTGAAGCCTTCGTTCAGCCACCAGTGCTTCCACGATGCATTGGTGACCAGGTTGCCGGACCAGCTGTGCGCCAGCTCGTGTGCGATCAGGTCGTTCAGGCTGCGGTCGCCCGCAATCATGGTCGGGGTCAGGAAGGTCATGCGCGGATTTTCCATGCCGCCGATCGGGAACGATGGCGGCAGCACCAGCATGTCGTAACGCCCCCAGCGGTAAGGACCGTAGAGCGCTTCTGCCGCGTTGACCATTTTCTCGGTGTCGCCCAGTTCATAGGCGGCGGCATCGATGCGGCCAGGCTCCGCATACACGGCAGTGCGCGGGCCGAGATTGCGCAGCTCGATTTCGCCGATCGCGATAGCCAGCAGGTAGGATGGGATCGGCTGCGGCATCTTGAAGTTCCAGCCGCCCTTGCCGGTAGCATGCTGGTCGCCTTCCGCACTCATCACAACGCGCATGCCGGCGGGTGCGTTGATGTGGGCGCTGTAGGTGAAGCGCACGGCTGGCGTGTCCTGCACCGGCGCCCACGAGCGCGCCTCGATCGTCTCCGACTGGCTGAACATGAATGGGCGCTTGCCGGACAGCGTTTGCTCCGGCGTCATCCACTGCAGCGCATTGGCGGTTGGCGCGGTGCGGTAATAGATACGGACCTTCTCAGGCTGCGATTGCAGGGCGATGCGCAGGGCGCGGCCCTTCTTCGCATCCTGCTTGTCGAGCATGAAGGAGGCGGGCGCCCAGTTGCCGTCGTGGCCTTGCACTTGCACGCGCGCGATCTTGAGTTGGCGCGTGTCGAGCACCAGGGTGCGCGCCGACTTGTCGATCCAGTTCAGCGAAAGTTCCGCATAACCGTCGAGCGTCTTGCGCATGAAATCGGCTTTCAGGTCCAGGTGCAGGTTGGTGGTGCGCACCTGGTCGTAGCGCGCATAGCTCAGCGGATCCTGCGCCTGCGCGGGTAGCGCAAACGCAGCCGCCAGCGCAGCAGCAGTCAAAGACAGTCGGAACATGGCATCTCTCTGTTGTTACAAGCGCGCAGAGGATAGCACACCGGCCGCCCGCCAGCCGCTACACTTTGATGTCTATTTCATACGTTGTACCGTCGTCGACCAGGGCGATCTCCGTTGGCGAGGTGGAAGCGTCGCCGCGGCTGACGCGCAGGATGTAGGTGCTGCTGCCATGGCGGTATTGCAGCGTGAAGCCTGGCCATGATGCCGGCAGGCGCGGCGCCAACAGCAGCTTGTCGGCCTGGCGCGTCAGGCCGAGCAGGGATTCCAGCAACAGGCGGTACATCCAGCCGGAGGAGCCGGTGTACCAACTCCAGCCGCCGCGGCCGACGTGCGGTTCGACGGCGTAGACGTCGGCCGTCACCACATATGGTTCCACCTTGTAGCGCTTGCAGGACTCGGCATCGGAGCCATGCCGCACCGGATTGATCATGCGCATCAGATCCCAGGCCCGTTCGATGTCTCCCAGGCGGGCGAAGGCCATCACGGTCCAGATGGCGGCGTGCGTGTACTGCCCGCCGTTTTCGCGCACGCCCGGCACGTAGCCGCGGATATAGCCGGGATTGAGCGAAGATCTGTCGAACGGCGGGTCCAGCAGCTGGATCAGGCCGAAGTCGCGCCGCACCAGGCGCGCTTCCACCTGCTCCATGGCCCCTTCCACGCGTTCCTTGTCGGCGGCGCCGGTCAGCACGCCCCAGCTTTGCGAGATCGAGTCGATCTGGCATTCCTCGTTCTGCGCGGAGCCGAGCGGGGTGCCGTCGTCGAAGTAGGCGCGGCGGTACCACTGGCCGTCCCAGGCATGGGCTTCGATGTTGGCGGCCAGCTGTCTGGCTTGCTCACGGCATTCGCCGGCGAACGACGCATCGTCGCGCTTCTCGGCCACCTCGGCAAAGCGCTGCAGCACCTCGATCAGGAACCAGGCCAGCCACACGCTCTCGCCTTTGCCATGCTCGCCCACCTTGTCCATGCCGTCGTTCCAGTCGCAGGAGCCGATCAGCGGCAAGCCATGCTCGCCGAAGCGCAAGCCGTTGCGGATGGCCCGCACGCAGTGCTCGTACAAATCGCCGGCATGGGCCGAGCGGCTCGGCATGTCGTAGTAGGAGTCCTCTTCCGGCTGCACCGGCCGGCCTTCCAGGTAATGCGCCTGCTCGTCAAGCACCGACATGTCGCCTGTGCTGGAAACATAGCGCCACGCGGCCAGCGGCAGCCACAGGTAGTCGTCCGAGCAGTGCGTGCGCACGCCGCGGTCGGACGGCGGGTGCCACCAGTGCTGCACGTCGCCTTCCACGAACTGGTGGGCCGCGCACAGGACCAGGTGCTCGCGCAGGATGTCGGGCCGCGTGTGCACCATCGCCATCGCGTCCTGCAACTGGTCGCGGAAGCCGAACGCGCCGCCGCTCTGGTAATAGCCGCTGCGCGCCCACATGCGGCAGGCAATGGTCTGGTACATCAGCCAGCCGTTGGCCAGCACGTCGAGCTCGGGCTCCGGCGTCTGCACCTGCACCGCGCCCAGCACTTTGTCCCAATGGGCATGCACTTCGCCCAGCGCCTGCAGCGCAGCTCCGCGCCCGCCGTGCCGCTGCACCACGTTGGTGGCGTCGGCATTGCGGCGGCCGCCCATGCCGAGCACGAATACGATCTCGCGCTCCTGCCCCGGCTGCAATTCGAACGGCGCCTGGATCGCCGCGCAGGCGTCCAGTCCCGCGCCGGCCTTGCCCGACAGGCGCACGCGCCGCAGCGCTGCCGGCCGCGCCAGGCTGCCGTTGCGGCCGATGAATTCCGTGCGGTCGCAAGTAACGGTGCGTACCGAGGCGTCGGCATTGAAAAAGGCCACGCGGCCGGAGAATTCGGTGTTGTAGGCGTTGCGGGCAAACAGCGCGCCGGTCACCGGATCGATCTCGGTCACGATATGCATGCCCGATTTGGAGCGCATATCGCCCAGCACCCATTCCACGTAGCCGGTGACCGACAGCTTGCGCGCCACGTCTGAATCGTTGCGCACGCGGATCACGGTGTAGCGCACCGGCGCATCCAGCGCCACGAAAGTGGTCATCCGGCTGCTGATGCCCACTTCCGCGTACTCGAACGAGGAATAGCCAAAGCCGTGGCGGGTCAGGTAGCTGCCGCCGCCCGGCGCCGGCAAGGCGCATGGCGACCAGAAGCGGCCGTTCTGCTCGTCGCGCAGGTAGAACGCTTCGCCGCTCAGGTCCGACACCGGATCGTTATGCCATGGCGTCAGGCGGAATTCATGGGCGTTCTCTTGCCAAGTATAAGCCTGGCCGCTTTCCGACACCACGCTGCCGAACTGCGCGTTGGCGATGACGTTCGACCATGGCAGCGGCGTGCGCTGGCCGGCGCCGGTGGCAATCACATATTCCTTGCCGTCCGGTGTGAAGCCACCCAGGCCATTCACCAGGATCAGGTCGTCCGGCAAAGGCACGCCCGCTGCCGCATCCCGCTCAAACGCTTCGCTGCGCGGCTCCGCCAGCAATGGCGGCATGCGCAGCGTCGGCGCCACGCCGCGCTTCAGTTGCTCGGCCAGGGTGCCGCGCTCGTCGCTCAGCACGGCGCGCGCCACGGTCTGCAGCAGCACGCGGTCTTCCGGCGCAATGCCTTCGGTCGGCCGCACGAAAATGCCGCCCGGCCGGTCGATGGCCTGCGCATCAAGGCCGGAGGCGATCAGCCCCATGATCTGGTCGTGCAGCGCCTGGCGGTAGCCGGAGCGGTCCTCGTACCAGATCACCAGGTCGACCACCAGCCCCTTCAGGCGCCAGTAGGCGTGGGCCTGCACCAGCTGCCGCGCCAGCTCGATATTGGCGGCGTCGCGGATTTCCATCAGCACGATCGGCAAGTCGCCGGAGATCGCATAGGCCCACAGGCCGGACTGGCCGCGCTGGTTGCGGATCAGGATGCCGGCATCGGCGCGCAGGGCCGCGTTCGGATAAATCACATGGTTGGCCAGCCGGGCGTACAACTGAGCTTCGGCTTCGCTGGCGTTCAACTGCCGCAGCACCACCTGGCTGTGCGTCCATGCCAGTTCGAACACGCGGTCCGCCATGTGGCGGTCCTGGTATTTGTCGATCAGGTATTGCGCGGCATCGCGCGTTTCGGTCATGCCGGTCACCACGTCGATCACCGACACCTGGCCCGGCTCCAGGGCGATGCGGTAGCGGATCGCCACCACCGGATCGAGCACCGAGCCCTCGCTGCCGGACAACGGACCCGGCTCCTGCACCGCCAGCGGCGACTGCGCCGTGTTGCCGCGGCCGATGAAGCGCGCGCGGTCAGTTTCATACGAAACCTGCTGTACCTGCGCGTCGTGCACCGTCATCACATGCAGCAGGTACGGCGTCTTCTCGTCCTTGCCGCGCGGACGGCGCGTGCACAGGATGGCGCTTTCGTCTTCCACGATCTCGGTCTGCACGAACAGCTTGCTGAACGCCTGGTGTGCATTATCGGCCGGCGCCGGCGCCATCACCACCTCGGCAAAGCTGGTGAGCTCGATGATGCGGCGACGGTCGGAATGGTTGGTGATGCGCGTGCGGCGCATCTCGATATCGTCTTCCGGCGACACCACGATTTCGGTGTACAGCTCGATCTCATTGTCGCTGCGGCGGAACTCGGCCCTGCCTTCGGAGAAAATCACTTCCAGCCGCTTCGGCTCGGCCTGGGTCGGCTGGTATGTGGTGGACCAGACGGTGCCGTCCTCCACGTCCTGCACGTAGCAGAACTGGCCCCAGTTGTCGCGCGTGCTGTCTTCGCGCCAGCGCGTCACGGCCAGGTTGTTCCAGCGGCTGCAGCTGCCGCCGGCGCTGCTCACCATCACGTGGTAGCGGCCATTCGACAGGAGCTGGGTTTCGGGCACCGGCGGCGTATGCTGGCTCATGATCCGCATCGGCGCGGCCTGTTCCGGCACCGTGCTGCGCACCGAGGCCTGCTCCGCGCTGGCCGAGTGGAAGGCGCCAATGCGCGGGCTGCGTTCCTGCAGCACCAGCAGTGTGGATTGCAGCAGCGGGTCGGATTCGAAGCGGCGCTGCATCGGCCGGTCGTTCAGCACATAGCTCAAGGCAAGGAAGCCCATGCCCTGGTGGTGCACCATGAAGGATTTGATGATGGCGTACTGCTGGCCGCGCGGCAGGCGCGCCGCCGTGTAATCGATCGCCTCGTAGAAGCCGTAGCGGCCCATGAAGCCCATGGCTGCCATCTTCTGCAGGTTCTGGCAGGAAGTGTCCGGATCGACCATCAGGCCCAGCATGGTGGCATAGGGCGCCACCACCAGGTCTTCCGCCAGGCCGCGTTTCAGTCCGATGCCCGGCACGCCGAAGGCGCGGTACTGGTAGTTCAGCGCCGCGTCGGTGGTGTTGTAGCCCGATTCGGAAATCCCCCACGGCACGTTGCGCTGTTTCGCGTATTCCACCTGCGCCGCCACCACCGACTGGTAAGTCTGGTCCAGCAGCGTGCTCGGGTAGGTCGGCATCACCAGCAGCGGCATCAGGTATTCGAACATCGAGCCGCTCCACGACAGCAGCACTGGCTGGCCGTGGACGATGCAAAGCTGGCGCCCCATGGCGAACCAGTGCTCCTGCGGCAGTTGACCCTGCGCGATGGCGACGAAGCTGGCCAGCCGCACCTCGGAGGCCAGCAAGTCGTAGCAGCTCGCATCGAGGCGGCGCTCGCTCAGGTTGTAGCCGATGGCCAGCAGCTTGGTGGTCGGGTTGAACAGGAAGCCGTACTCGCACTGGGCAAACTCGTTGGCCTGGTGCGACAGGCGGTTCAGCGTGTCGAGCCGTTCACGCGCGTGCGCCGCACCCTGCTCCACCAGTGCAGCCAGCTGCTGCTGGCGTTCACGCTCGTCCGGCGCCAGGTCGCTCAGAGCAGCACCTGGCAAAGGCCAGCTGGCCAGTTCGCGCAAGGTCGGCACGCGGTCGAGGGTGGTGTCATACTGTGCCTCCGTCTGCGCCGTGATCCATGGCGCGAAGGCGTCCAGCTCGTCCAGCATGCTGCGGCATTGCGCGTGCAGTGCGCCCGCCCAGGCCGCAACCTGCGGATCGAGCGGCACCGAAGCCTGGCGCAGGAATTGTTCGGAGCCCTCGCAGGCTCGCACCAGCCAGGCACGCTGCTGGCGCAGGCTTGGCGGGAAAGCCGGTGGCGGTGCCGCGATTGCCGCTTCCAGCGCCGCCAGGGTCTCGGGCGCCAGGTTGCCGGCTGCAGCGGCAGCTTCGCGCACCAGGGCGCAAGTGGTGGCCAGGCCTTGTGCGAGGTTCGGGTGCACGATCGGCAGCTCGGCGATGCCGACCAGGCCGGCCTGCAGCGTAAGCAGGTGTCCTGCCAGGTTGCCGCTATCGACGGTGGAAATATAGATCGGGTGAAGCGGCTTCATCGACTGGGTGTCGTACCAGTTGTAGAAGTGGCCCTGGTGGCGCTCAAGCTGCGCCATGCTGTCCAGCGTGCTGGCGGTGCGGGCCGCAAGCTGGCCGCCGGTGATGTAGCCAAAGTCGTAAGCGGTCAGGTTGGCCAGCAGCGCCATGCCCATATTGGTGGGCGACGTGCGATGCGCCACCACCTGGGTTGGATGCTCCTGCATATTGTCCGGTGGCAGCCAGTTGTCTTCCGGGCCGACGAAGGTCTCGAACCACAGCCAGGTCTTGCGCGACAGCTTGTGCAGGAACAGGTTCTGGTCTTCCTTCAGCGCCCTTTGCACGCGTGCAATCGGAAGGCTGATCCACCAGGCCACCAGCGGCGACGCGAACCAGGCGGCCACGAAAATCAAGGCCGCTTCAAACGCCCGTGGGCGCAGCACGGCAAGGCCGGCGCCGGCGCCTAGCGCCAGCAGCGGCGCAATCCACATGGTGCGCCAGTTGCTGGCCAGGCTGGTACCGGAGCGCGACAGGCCCGAGGCGCGCCATTCCAGCAGGCGGCGCCGCGATACCAGCAGGCGCCAGCCGGTGCGCACGATGGCGTCCAGGCTGACGTAGGCTTCATAAGGCAGGAACACCAGCGTCAGCAAGGCGTGGGAGAACTGCATGCCGCTGCGGCGCAGCGAAGCCGGCGCGTGCTGGCTCCACAACGTGTCGTCCGGCTTGTGCAGCAAGTCGTAGACAGCGCTGACCAGCGGCGGCAGGAAGATAATCGCCAGCACCGCGCAAGCCCAGAACCACGGATGCGGCAGGGCTGCGAAAGCCATCAGCAGCGACAGGGTGAGCACGGGCGCCACCAGGCTGCGGCGCAGGTTGTCGAACAGCTTCCAGCGCGACAGGGCCGACAGCGGATTGCTTTCGCGCTTGCCGCCTGCCAGCGGCACGCGGCCCATCAGCCACGGCAGCAGTTGCCAGTCGCCGCGCATCCAGCGCTGGCGCCGGCTCACGTCATCGCGGTAACGCGCCGGATAGTGTTCGTAAAGCTGCGCATCGCTCAGCAAGCCGGCACGCAGGTAGCAGCCTTCCAGCAGGTCGTGGCTCAGGATGCGGTTGTCCGGGAAGCGGCGGCCCAGGACTTCCTCGAATACGTCGACATCGTAAATCCCTTTGCCGATGAAAGAGCCTTCGGCAAACACGTCCTGGTACACGTCGCTGACGGTGCGGGTGTAGGGATCGATGCCCGGCTCGCCGCCGCACAGCTTTTCATAGCGCGAGGCATCTTCGCTCGGCAGGCTGACTGCCACGCGCGGCTGCAGGATGCCATAGCCGGCGACTACGCGCCGCAGGCGCTGGTCGATGCGCGGCATGTTGAGCGTGTGGCGCATGGTGGCGACAAACTGGCGGGCGGCATCGCGCGGCAGTTGCGTGTCGCTGTCCAGCGTAATCACATATTTAAAGGCAGGCAGGTCTTCGATATCGCCGACGATCAGCGAGAACGCATCCTGGGCGCCGCCGCGCATGAAGCGGTTCAGGTCGGAGAGCTTGCCGCGCTTGCGCTCCTCCCCCATCCAGGCGCGCTGTGCCGCATTCCAGCGGCGCGGACGGTGCAGCAGCAGGAACGGCGCCGGCGCGCCCTCCTCCGTGTACTTCAGGTTCAGGCGCGCAATGTTGGCTGCCGCGCGTTCGGTGAGCGCAGCATCGATCGGCATCGTCTCTTCCTGCGCATCGGCAAAGTCGGTCAGCAGGCAAAAGCGCAAGTTGGGATCGCGATTGGCGAGGAAGCGCACTTCAAGCTGCTCGCACAGTTCATCGACATTTTCACGGCTGAACAGCAAGCTCGGCACCACCACCATGGCGCGCGCATCCGGCGGAATGCCGTTGCGGAAGTCCATGCGCGGCAGTGGCCGCGGCTCGACGAAGAGCGTGGCAACCCAATTGACCAGTGCCAGCGCCAGCTGGCTGCTGCCCATCAGGCCGAGGATGCCCATGACCACCAGAGCCCACGGCTGCACGCCATCGCGCCAGGCGCGCTCCAGCATCAGGGCGGTGGCAATCACCGACAGCGCACCGATCGCCCCGAGGTAAGACAGCAGCGGCGCGGTGCGCATGGTGCGCTTCAGCGAACGCAGTGGCGGCAGGCGCACGCCGACCTGGCGCTCCAGCAGCAGCATGCCATCGCCCACCAGGTAATAGCCGACGTGATGCAAGCGCGTGTCGTGGTCGGCGGCGCGCGTGCGCGCCAGCTCGAGCGCCTGCTGTGCTACTTCCGCTTCCGTCGCGCGCGAATAGCGCGCCATGCGTTCCACGCTATGGCGGTACTGGTCGCGCGTGGAAAAGTCCATGTCCGGATAGGTGCCGGCCGGATCCTCGCGCAGGGTCTGTTCGACCACGCTCATGGTCTCGACAAATTCTTGCCAGTCCATGGTGCCGAGGAAGCGCAGGCTGCCGATACTGTTGGCGATCGACACCTGTTCCGCAGCCTGCAAGTGGATTTCGGCCTGGATCTGCTGCTCGATGGTCTGGCCGGATTCCGCCAGGCGGTAAGTGATCCAGTTGAGCGCCAGCGTCAGGACCGGACTTTGCCCCTGCAGGCGGCGCGCCAGTTCCGCCACGAAGGCGCTGCTGATCGGCGGGTCGGAGCGCGCCATGTCGGCCACCAGCAGGATCAAGCCGCTCGGGTTCTTGTCGGCGATCTCCACCATCTGGTCGGCCCAGCTGTTGGCCAGGTCGCGCTGGAAGCGGTTTTCCGCCACGCGCGCCGCCACTCGGCGCAGGTTTTCAATCAGGGCCAGGCGCAGCATGATGGGGATGGCCCACAGCTCGCCCAGTTTCAGCGTCGCGACTTCCTGATAGGCTTCAACGAAGCGGCTCAGGCTTTCCGGATCGACCCGGCCATCGCCGTGCGCGATGATTTCCAGTGCAATCTGGTAGACGCGCGGCGTTCCCTCAGGCGCACCTTTGGCCAGGCGCGGCAACTCCTTGCTGTAGTCTTTAGGCAGGTGGCGCCGCGCGGTGCGGATCTGGTCTTCGATCAGGTAGAAGTTGTCGAGCAGCCATTCGGAAGCAGGCGTGATTTGTCGGCCTTCCTTGACCGCTTCCGTCAAGCCTTCGCAGGTCGAGCCGATCAGCGCCTCGTTCTCGCTCAGCCTCGCCAGCAGGCGGTCGCCGCCGCCGCGCTTGCTGAGCTCATGGCCCGCAGCCAGCGCGCGGCCATGCTGCTCCATCTGTTGCGCGCTGAACAGCTCACCGCGCAACGGCAAATCATCTTCCTCACCGGTCCCCTTTTGCAGGGACCCCGATTCAGACTCCTTGAAACCGGCACTTGGGGCCGGCCATAAAAAAGGATTCTCTTTCAAGGGTGGGCCTCACACTTATTCTTGGAACCGCCGTGCAGACCGGCAGTATGTTCCAAGCAATGTTAGGCGGGCGCACGACAGGCGACTGTTCGCTAGCGTACATATGGCTCCGTTACAGATCAGCGCATTTCATGCACCCCAATTTCACCTCGGCAAGAGAAGGAATTTTTTTGCTAACCTGGCGTGCCGAAAACCGGATCGCGCAAGCCCTGCACACTTGGCGCTTCCGCTGCGCCATCAAGGTCGAGGATGATGATTTCGTTGTCGCCTTTGCGCAGCCATGGTGCAGGCAGGAACAGGCTTTGTTGCGGGCCGACGCGCCAGAAGCGTCCGAGGTGGTGGCCATTGACCCATACATGTCCTTTGCCAAGCGCGCGCGTGTCGATGAAGGTGCTGCCCTGTGCATCGGTGCGGAAATGGCCGCGCCACAAAGTGGGCCCTTGCCGCGCAGGCGCACCGCGCTTGAAGCGCAAGGACGTCAGGTCGGCCAGCGGCATCGTGAAGACTTCCCAATCGAGCAGCGGCTTCCCGGCCAACGTTACAGCGCGCGTGAGTCCCTTGCGTTCATCCGCCAGCAGCGGGCCGAAATTGACACGTCCCATATTCTCCACCACGACGTCCAGCGTGCTGCCGGCTTTGAGGTCGACCTCCGTCGCGTTTTCGTTGCGCCGCCGGTCAAGCGTTGCGATGGTGGTGCCATCGGAAAGCACATGGGCATAATCGCGCACCGCGCCGAGATCCAGCTTGCCGCTCGCGCCATCTGCAAAACGCTTGCGATAAACGATGAAGCCATAACCCTGTCCGTATGCCTCCATATTGCGCGCCAGGCGAGAGTTGATCGCCTTGGGCAAGGAATCCACCAGGGCTACCGATTCGTCCAAGGAGAAACGCGGCACAGCGATAGTGGCCGCCGGCTTGGGCAGTTCAGGCAGGCGCTCGCCGGACGGCAAGTGGCGCGCTATGGCATCGCGGATGGCAAAGAACTTCGGCGTAGGACGGCCTGCTTCATCGATGGCCGCATCGTAGTCGTAGCTGGTTGTATCGGGCTGGTAGGTGGTGCCGTGGCTGTTGGCGCCGGGCTGCCACCCAAAGCTGGTGCCGCCATGGGCCATGTACAGGTTGAAGGAAATCCCCTGTCCCAGCATCCAGTCCACCGCATCGGCGGCCAGCTTGGGACTGGTCTGGTGGCGCCGCTCGCCCCAGTGGTCGAACCAGCCGGCCCAGTACTCGCCGGCCATGCGCGGTACGTTCTGGCGGAAGGAGGCCAGCTGCGCAAAGGCCTCCTTGACGTCAGCCACGCTGCCGTTGAAGTTGACCACGGCGGTTACACCGGGCAGCGTGCCGCGATCAAGCAAGGTCGGATCGGGTCCGTCCGAAGTGAATAGCGGCGTATCGAAGCCCGCATCGCGTACCTGCTTCTGGATAGCGGCCATGTAGTCATGGTCATCGCCGTAAGAACCGTATTCATTTTCCACCTGTGTCATCAGGATCGGACCGCCGCGTGAAGACAGCAGCGGCGCCACTTCCTGCGCCACGCGTTTGAAGTAACGCGCCGTCGCATCGAGGAAGCGCGGGTCCATGCTGCGTACGCGCAGGCCGGGAGTGCGTAGCAGCCAGGCCGGGAAGCCGCCGAAGTCCAGTTCCGCGCAGACGTAAGGGCCTGGCCGCAGCACCACGTTCAAGCCCACTTCCTGCGCCGTGCGGATAAAGGCAGCCAGGTCCAGGTTGCCGCTGAAATCAAAGCGGCCCGGCTCCGGCTCATGCAGGTTCCAGAAAACGTAAGTCGTCACGGTGTTGAGGCCCATGGCCCGCACCTGCTGCAGCCGCTCGCGCCAGAACGCGCGCGGAATGCGGGCGTAATGCATTTCGCCAGCGCGGATCACATAAGGCTTGCCGTCCAGCTCAAAACGGTCGCCCACGACCGCGAAATGCGGCGCAGCCGCCTGGGCGCCGAGCGCCGCCATCATCATGCCCAGCAGCGCCAGGCGCTTGATCCTCGTGAATCGCAATTTCGCCTCCGTTTTCGAAAGAAATATGAGATCACAACGAAAGCAAAAGTGTCAATGCGAAAGAAGTTATAGTTAAAATCGAAAGATACATAGCAGTTACAAGGCATATGCTGCCAAGGCGCCTTGGCCAGTGTATCCTGCTGTGTTTCTAAAAAAGCCACCGCCATTTACATGAAGAAAATCGCCCTGCCCCTCCTGCTGATCGTCCAGGCCCTGAATAGTGTTTACGCCCAGGAGCAGGCGCCCGCCGACAAAGTGACGCCCAAGGTTGAAATCAAGGGCAGCGCGGCCATGGATATCCGCCGCAACGACACCGCCACCAAAATCGTGGTGACGCAGGAAGAAATCCTGAAAAATGGCGACACCAGCATCGGCGAAGTCCTGAAGCGCCTGCCCGGCATTACTCTGGACGGCGTGCAGGGCCGCGGCGGCAATATCCGCATGCGCGGCCTGGGCAGCGGCTACACCTCGATCATGCTGAATGGCGAACCGGCGCCACCGGGCTTCTCGCTCGATTCCCTGACGCCGGACATGATCGAACGCATCGAAGTCATGCGCGCCGCCACCGCAGAATTCAGCACCCAGGCCATCGCCGGCGGCATCAACATCGTGCTGAAGAAAGCCATCTCCACCGCGCAGACCGAAATCAAGGCCGGCCTGCAATCGGACAACGGCCAGCCCGGCACCAGCGTCAACCTGCAGATGTCGGACCGCAAGGGGCCGTGGTCGTACTCCATCGGCGGCGGCTTCCTTTACGGTGACTTCGACCGCCCAAGCCGCACCATCACCGAAGCCACCGGCAGCGCCCCCCTTCTGCGCCGGGCCGAAGCCACCAGCGAAGGCTCGTTCCGCAATTTCAACCTGGCGCCGCGCGTCAATTACGCCATCAAGCCGGGCGACGTCATCACCTCGCAAAGCTTCATCGCCGTCAACCGCTTCCGCGCCCACAACACCGAACAGGTCACCACCGTGTACGGCAGCGAGCCGCAATTCAGTGGCCTGAACCAGAACATCAAGGCCGACTTCGAACTGTTCCGCACCGACCTGAGCTGGGCACGTCCGCTGGCCGACGGCGCCAAGCTGGATATGAAGGCAGGCCTCAACTACAACCACCGCAACGTGGAAGCGCCGAACCTGCAGACCGGCTCCCTGTTCGAACGCACACGCGAGGTAACGTCCGAATCGACCGACAAAGGCTTTACCAGCACCGGCAAGTATTCCAGCCCGCTGATTCCCGGCCATGCGCTGGCGACCGGCTGGGATATCGGCTACAGCAAACGCGATGAAGACCGCATCCAGCGCGAGCAATACCTACGCGCGCCGGCCGGCACCGTGCCGCAGAATCTCGACGAAATCTATTCCGCCGACGTGACCCGCCTGGCCGCCTACGCACAGGATGAATGGAACGTCACCGACCGCTGGTCCGTCTACTTCGGTCTGCGCTGGGAAGGCGTGAACGTCAAGAGCACCGGCACCGACTACGGCAGCATCGACAACAATTCCAGTGTCCTGAGTCCACTGTTCCAGACCCTGTACAAACTGGGCGAGAAGAAGAAGGACCAGGTACGCTTCGGCCTGACCCGTACCTACAAGGCGCCAGGCGTGGGCGACCTGATCCCGCGCCGCTTCACCTCCAACAACAACAGCTCGACGTCGCCGGATTCCATGGGCAACCCGAACCTGAAGCCCGAACTGGCCTGGGGCTTGGACCTGGCGTTCGAGCACTACCTGGGTGAAGGCGGCGGCCTGCTGTCCGCCAGCACCTATGCGCGCCGCATCGAAGACATCACGCGCCGCCGCGTGGACCTGATTGATGGCGTATGGGTCTCGCGCCCGGTCAACGCCGGCACCGCCAATACCTACGGCATCGAGCTGGAAGCCAAGCTGCCGTTGCGCTCGATCATGAAGGAGGCGCCGGGCGTCGAAATGCGCGCCAACCTGACGCGCAGCTGGTCGAAGCTGGACACCGTCCCGGGCCCGAACAACCGCCTGGACCAGCAGGTGCCGGTCAGCGGCACCGTGGGCGCGGACTGGAAGCTGGACAAGCTGCCATTGACGTTGGGCGGCTCCTACAGCTACCAGGGCGGCGGTGAAGTACGCATCTCAGACCGGCAGTTTGCCTACTCCGTGCCGAAGCGCGCACTGGACCTCTATGGCTTGTGGAAGTTCACGCCGAAGACCCAACTGCGCCTGTCGGCATCGAACATGCTGCACCAGGATAACCTGACGCAGTCGTCCTATATCGAGGCGACCGGCAAGCGCAGCGATACCACCATCACCCCGACCAGCGTCCTGTTCCGCGCGATGCTGGAGATGAAGCTGTAAAAAAAACGGCGGCCCGAGGGCCGCCGCAAGCAGGATACAACCTCACAAAATCATGCCGCCAGCGCCAACGCAGGCGATGCGAGCGCGACGCCGCCCGCCAGGCTGTAGGCGTTGCGGTAGCCGAGGCGGCGCAGGCATTGCGCGGCTTTGGCGCTGCGGTTTCCGCTGCGACAGAAGAACACCAGCGGTTGCTGATCGACGGCTTCCAGCCAGCCCGGCACAAAGGCGGCCAGGCGGCTCAATGGCACACTCTCCGCTGCGCGTCCGCCGGGAATGCAGGCGGCTTGTTCGTATGACTCGCGCACGTCCACCAGCACGGCTTGCGGATGCGCTTGCAGCAGGCGCGCCAGGGCGATGCTGTCCAGGTTCAGGTCCGTTCCCGCCGCACTCCCTTGCGCTTCCGCGCGCAGGCTGGTGCAGCAGGCGTTCATTTCTTCGCGACCGGGGCATACCAGGGCGTCGGCAGGCACCTTGCCGGCCAGGTCGGACAACGCGGCCAGGCCGGTAAAGGCGTATTCGACTTTGTCGCCGCGGAACAGCAGGTAGGCCGAGCGGCCTGAATCCAGCGTCACTCGGCGCAGGGTGTGCGCGCCGAAAGCGATGCTGTCTGTTCCTGCGCCGCCGTCGCGCGTGCTGAGGCGCGCGGCGAGCTGGTAGCCGTGGCTGCGCAGCAGGCTGTCGATACGTTCGGCCAGTTCGGCCTGGTGGTCAATCGCGATGCACTGGCGCGATGGCTCGTCCAGCAGCAGCCAGGTGTGGTTGCCCGCCAGGCTCAGTTGCAGCACGCCTTCCGGCACGACAGCGCCGGACACCGGCGTATCCATCAGGCCCGCGTCGCGCAGTGCCTTGCCGCAGCGTTCGATGCGTGCGCAGGCTTCGTTGATGATTTCTTCGCTGGCCAGCGGGCCGAAGGACATGCGCACCGCGCTGCTGCTGCGCCAGGCCGGCAGTCCCATCGCGTCCAGCACATAGCTTGGCGCGGCCTTGGCGGCGGAGCATGCACTGCCGGCGCTGACGCGCACATTGGCGGCGTCGAACACGTCCAGCAACTCCTTGCTTGACAAGCCGGGCACGGAGAAATTCAGGGTGGTTGGCAGCGCCTTGTCGAACGGCGCGTTGAACACAATGCCGGGAAACGCTGCCCGTAGGCTGGCGGCCAGTTTTTCGCGGAAGCCATGCAGCTCCACCGGCGAGCGGAAGGTGCCGCCCTCTTCCAGCGCGGCCAGCACTGCGCCCAGCGCCGCGATGCCCGCCATGTTTTCAGTGCCGGAGCGCAGGCCGGCTTCCTGGCCGCCGCCCATCACCAGCGGCGTGTATGGCGCGCCTTCGCGTACATACAGCATGCCGATGCCTTTTGGCGCGTACAGCTTGTGGCCGGAGAACGGCGCGTAGTCGATGCGGGTGTTGCCAAGGTCCAGCGGCAGCTTGCCCAGGCCCTGCACGCAGTCGACCATCCACAGCGCCTTGCTGCCCACCAGCGTCGCGCTGATGCCGGCCAGGTCGGAGACCACGCCGGTTTCATTATTGGCGGCCATGGTGCAGACGAAGGCGGCCTGCGGCGCCAGGGCGCGCAGCGCGGCCAGGTCGTGGCGGCCGTCGCCGTCGACCGGCAGTTTTTTCAGTTCAAGGCCGAGGCCCAGCAAGCGGTTCCAGTGCGCCAGCGCTTCCGGCACGGCTTTGTGTTCGGTGGCGCCGTAGACCAGCAGGCTGCCGATGGCTTCACCGCGTTCGCGGCGTTCGCGTAATTCGCACAGCGCCGACAGCACGGCGGTCTGGATGCCTTCCGTGGCGCCGCTATTGAACATGATGCGGCCGGTGCCCACGCCCAGCAGGCGCCTGGCGCGCAGGCGCACGGTGTCCATCATGGCCTTGGCTTTCAGGCCGGTGGCGTGGGTACTGCTGGGATTGCCGAAACAATCGCGCATGGCTTGCACGGCGGCGTCGATGGCGGCTGGCAGCACGCAGGTGGTGGCGTTCCCGTCGAGGTAGATTTCTTTGCTCATACTCAATAGTTTACGAACAAGCGGTGAATCAGGCATTCCAAAATTACCTCAAACAGGCCTTAATGTAGAATAAGCATTCCAAATATCGATATAAATAAAAATGAATGATCTCGACCGCTACGATTACGCGATCCTTGGGGCGCTGCAGGTGGATGGCACGCTCTCCGTAGCTGAGCTGGCCGAAAAGGTTGGTCTTTCGACCACGCCGTGCTGGAAGCGCCTGAAGCGGCTGGAGGAGGATGGTTATTTCGACCGCCGCGTGGCGATCGTCAACCGCCGCAAGGCGGGCCTGCCGGTGACGGTATTTGTCAGCGTGCGTACCAGCCAGCACGACGAGAAGTGGCTGGCTAAGTTTGCCGCCGCCGTGGTGGCGCTGCCGGAAGTGCAGGAATTCCACCGCATGAGCGGCGATATCGACTACCTGCTGAAGGTGGTGACCACCGATATCGAAGGGTATGACCGTTTTTACAAGAAGCTGATCAAGGCGGCGCAACTGACCGGCGTGTCGTCGGCCTTCTCGATGGAGCAGATCAAGTACACCACCAGCCTGCCGCTTGACCTTGTGTCGCACGGGGCGGGTGGCTGAGAGTCGCGGCCAACCGTGGGATAATGGCCGGATGCTGAAATCCCTGCTTCTTTCCCTGCTTCCCGCCCGCAGCAATACCAGCCAGCGCCAGCGCCTGCGCGCCAGTGTTGGCGCCCTGCTTGGCCTTTTGATAACCAGCTTCGCCGCCCATTTCCTGTTGGGCGATAACGCGATGTGGTTGGTGGCGCCGATCGGCGCTTCTTCCGTTCTGTTGTTCTGCCTTCCCGCCAGCCCTATGGCGCAGCCATGGGCCGTCATTGGCGGCAACGTGGTGTCCGGCCTGATGGGGGTGGCCTGCGTGCAGTTCTTCGGCCCCGGTCCGCTGGCGGCGGCTTTGGCCACGCCGCTGGCGATCGCCGCCATGTTCGCACTACGCTGCCTGCACCCGCCCGGCGGCGCCACGGCGCTGATGATGGTGATCGGCGGGCCGGCGGTGCACGCCATGGGCTACCGCCTTCCTTTGGGACCGGTGCTGGTGGACTGTGTGCTGATCGTGCTTGCGGCAATCGCATATAACAACCTGACCGGCCGCCGCTATCCGCACAGCCAGCAACTCGCGCATCCCAACCCGCACGCGACGAAAGACGAGGTGCCGACGGCGCGCTTCGGCTTCCAGCCGGAAGACCTGGATGCAGTGCTGCGCCAATACAATCAGGAGCTGGACATCAGCCGCGACGACCTGGAAGAGCTGTTCCTGAAAACCGAAATGCGCGCCTACCAGCGCCGCTTCGGCATCATCACCTGCGGCGACATCATGTCGAAGGACGTGGTGACGGCGGAATTCGCGACGCCACTGGCCGATGCCTGGCGCGAAATGCGCCGGCACCGCATTGCTGCGGTGCCTGTGCTGAACCGCGTGCGGCGCGTGATCGGCATCGTCACCACCAGCGACTTCATGGCACACGGCGGGCTGGATGATTATCACGGCATGCGCCGCCAGTTGCTGGACTTCCTGCGCCCGACCGGCACCACGCATTCGGAAAAGCCCGAAGTGGTCGGCCAGATCATGGTGAAGCACCCGCGCACGGCCAGTGTCGATACGCCGATCACGGAACTGGTGCCGCTGATGGCCGATTCCGGCTTCCACCACATCCCGGTGCTCGATCACGAAGACCGCTTTGCCGGCATCGTGACGCAATCGGACGTGGTGGCGGCGCTATATGCTAGAAACGCTTTGTCAGGGTCAGAGTCCCCGACTCCGTCTTCATATCAAGCCGCTTGAGGACCGAGTTACCGAGCAGGATCACGTTCAGGCCGGCTTCGTTGATGGAGCCATCCACGCTCGAGAATTCCATGTCGCCGACCTTCACCCTATCGAGCTTCACGATCCACACCGGCGCCGTTCCGGCCGCCGTATTGGTGACGGCGCGGCGCCCCTTGTTCCTGTAGTCGATGCCCATCCTGTCCGCCATCGAGGCAGGAATCGACACCAGCGTGGCGCCGGTATCGAGCATCATCCTCACCGGGACGCCGTTGATCTCGCCGGCCACTGAATAATGGCCGTTCGAATCGGGCGACAGGACCATGGAATTGCCGCCACCATTTGACCTGGACGCAGCGTATTCGCCCAGGCGGATGGTATAGCGCTTGCCGCCGTCTTCGATGGTAGCCTCGCCCGACGTAACGCCAACCAGTCTGCTACCATCGGGCAGCGTGGCGCCAACCGGGAAAGTGCGTGGCGCGCCACCGTTGACCGACAACAGGGCGCGCTCTTTCAGCGTACCCACCAGGCTGACATCGGCCCGGGCCGACACTACGGTTAACATTAAAGCAGCAACTAGCGCGATACGCATTGCAGGAAACTCCGGTCAAAATTGCATTTTGACACACTTTTGACCGTTAAATTGTTGACTCTTGGGCGCAACATTTCGATAGAATCTAGGCATATGCAAACGTTGAAAAGGGTGCTTGCACTCGCCCTCGAAGAAGCGCAAACCGGTTTTGCGACATTGTGCAAACGGATGACCGACCAGGCCGACGCAGTATTGGGCGAAGCCCTGCGCACTGCGCCGCCGGCGGAACAGCGCCTGGCAGGAACATGCCGCGTGTTCCTGCGCGAGCAGGGCGCCGCCATGCGCGCGCGCATGGAGCGCACATATTCCGGCCTGCTGGCGCGCGCCATGCAGACCATGCATACCGACCTGCGCACCGGCCTGCACAACTTCAGCGCCGACACCCTGACCCTGATCGACGATGAAGTCGTGACGCGCCAGATCGAAGTCGAGCGCCTGCTGCTGAAGCTGCGCGACGCCGACGAACTCAGTCTCGGCCACCTGAACCTGATCATCGCCCAGATGCACGGCGACAGCGAAGTACGCGAGCGTGAAAACCCGTTCCGCCCTTACCTGCTGGCGCGTTCCCTGTACGACGCGCTGCGCGCGATGGTGGCGGACGAGGCGCAAAGCAAGCTGCTGTTCGACACCCTGTCGCAAGCCATGACTGCGGAGCTGGGCGACTTCTATACCCGCCTGCGCGAAGTATTCGAATCGCGCGGCGTCCGTTCGCGCCTGGTGGCACGTCCCTCGACGCTGAACCGCCTGGAACAGGAACGCCTGGCATGGCAACGTGCAGCGACCGGACAAGCCGACGTCGACGCCACCATGCGCCAGCGCGTAGCGCGCCTGGGCGCGGTGCAGCAGGAAATCCAGCAAGACTCGTCGCCAAGCATCCTGCAAGGCCAGCAAAACATCCAGCACAAGCCGGAACTGCAGGAGCTGGTCTTCAGCATGTTCAACCCGTCCGGCATCCGGCGCAGCGCTCCGCAGCCGCAAAACACGCTGCGCATGCAGCTTGATAATGCCTTGCGCCAGCTGCAACGCGAACATGCCGAGAGCGGGCCGCAACCGCCGCTGGCCCTGCTCGACCGCATGGCCAACCTGCCGCATGGTTCGGAACGCATCGTGGTGGAACTGGTCGGCCTGCTGTTCGAGTTCATCTCCAATGACGAGCAGCTTCCGAAAGGCATCCGCGAGCAACTGAGCCGACTGCATGCACCGTTCCTGCGCGCAGCGCTGAAAGACCTCGCGGTGCTGCAAGGCGCCCACCTGCCGGCGCGTCACCTGCTGGACCGCATTGGCAGCGCCGCCGTCGGCATCGGCGCCGACTCACCGCTCATGCAACCGTTGCAGGGCGAAGTGGAAAGGCTGGTCAACCAGGTGCTGCAGCAGTACGAGCACGATCCCTCGGTGTTTGCCGACGCCACCCTGGAGCTGGACGGTTTCCTGGCCGGGCTGCTGCGCGAATGCGACCCGGTCATGCGCCGTGCGATGCCGGCTTTCGAGCGCGCTGTCAAAGTAGCGCCGTTCGTGGCAGCCCTGGCCGACACCCTGCGCGGCCAGCTTGAATCGGTCAACGTCGACCGCCGCATGATGGACTTCATCACCGGCACCTGGGCGCAGGTGATGGTACATACCTATGGCCGCGAACCGGACTACGGCAGGCTGTTGCCGGAACTGGTGTGGAGTGCGCAGGAGAAGATCCTGCCGGAAGAACGTTCGGTGCTGATGAAAATGCTGCCGGCGCTGGGCCGCGAACTGCGCGCCGGCCTGGCGGCGATCGGGATGAACGAAGCAGCCGTGCAAGCGGCACTGGACCAGCTGGTGTCGCTGCACATGGATGTGCTGGCCAACAATATGCCGATGCCGACCACGCCACGCATGAACGTGGCCGGTTTGCGCGAACGCTTCGCCGCCATCGATGCCGGACAGCCGGCCTTGGTCGCCGCCTCGCATACCGATGCGCTGCCGGGACAGGCGCAGTTCAGCGCCGAGTTTGCACTGCACGGCGTCCTGGCCACGGTGCAGCCGGATCCGGCGCTGGCCCCGGTATCGAGCTATGAAGAAGAATGGCTGCAATGGGCGCAGGCCGGCAATGGCTTTGAGCTGCAGTCCGGCGACAGCTATGTGCCGCTGCGCCTTGGCGCAGTGGCGGCGCGCAATGCCGGCTTCATGTTCACGGCGCCGGACCATTCCACGCCGCTGGTGTATTCACGTGCCGCACTGCTGACAGCCATGCGCGATGGCAGCCTGCGGCCAGTGGAGTACTCGCCGCTGTTCGAGCGCGCAGTAGAATCGCTGATGACCGGTGCGGAGTCGCTCGACGCCGCTTGAGGTTCAGGATTCGGCCTGCCATAACTCCCAGCAACCGCCCTGCAGGCGGAAACGGTAGGTGACCGGGCCGGCCTCCACTTCCGCATTGCCGCCATCGCGGCGAACGGCGCTGCCATGCCGCTTCACGATATCGCCCAGCAGCTCCTGGCTACGGTATTCTGTGCGCGGCACCATGGTCGTGGCAGGGCCTTCAGCGCCATTGAGCACTTTTTGCAGCGGGTCGGTGGTGCGTGCATTGGCAAACATGCGGTCGGACTGGTAGCGCGGCAAGAAGGTGTCGAATGATTCCGGCGATTTCGGGCCGCAGCCCTTGCGCATCGTTTGCACACCTTTTGTCAGCGACGGCAGCAGCCGCGTCGAGTACCACATTCCCCCGATCAGGGCGCCCGCCAACAACAGATAAAACATACCGCGCTTGCTCAGCATTTTTTCACAGTGATGAATCTTCGAATTGCCACAGGTACCAGCAGCCGTCCTGCTGGCGGAAACGGTAGAAATAGACCAGCGAATCGGAGTCGGGCCGGAACACGTTCAACTCCATCCCGCCCGGCGTTGCCATCTGCCTGGTCGACAGGTGGTCGGATTTGATCATGTCGGCCAACAGGGTCGATGCGGCAAATTCCTCGCGCGTCACCACCGTGCTCTGTTCTTCCGCCGCCGCCAGCGATTGCAGCGGGAACACCGTGCGCTCGTTGGCGAACTTGCGATCGCTCATGTAGCGTGGCAGGAAGCTGTCGAAGCTCTCTGCCGCGCAGCCACGCTGCGCCGGCGGCGCCGTTGCGCATCCAGCCATGGCCGCCGCAGCGACCAGCATTGCCAGCGATTTTTTCATAGCGGCCCGAAGTCTTCCCGTTCCTGAGCAGCGGTCTTCCGAACGATGTGCGGATACGACATGCCTCTCCTCCCCTCTTGTTTGGCGATCTTGCAACATTGTAGCAGCGGCCTTGCTCGGCTATGCTTATCGCTCCTTCATTTACCCGGACCAAGACAAATGAAACATCGTATTACCCTCGGCGCGCTGGCGGCCGCCGTTTTGCTGGCTTATGCCCCTGTCCACGCCAATGCTGCCGCAGCCAAGCCGGCGGCAGTGGAAAAAGCACCGGCCAAGAGCAATGAGGCGGCAAAGAAGCAGTTCTGGGCATTGGCCGACGAGTACTACGATGCCATCGCCAGGTTCGATCCGGTAGGTGCGACGCAAAACGGCGACAATCGCTTCGACGACCAGCTTGGCACTGCGATCTGGCCGGCTTCGCGCAGCAAGCAGTTCGACCTGTACCGCACTTTCAGCAAGCGCCTGCAGGCGATCCCGCGCGCGCAGCTCAATCGCGGCGACCGTATCAGCTATGACGTGATGGCCTTCGAGCTGAAGACCTACCTGGCGTACGAGCCTTACCCTGAACACCTGCTGCCGATCAGCCATATGGACAGCATGCCGGTCACGCTGGCCAATTTCTCCAGCGGCGACGCATCGCAGCCACTGACCACGGTCAAGGAATACGAAGCTTACCTGAGCCGCCTGAACCAGCTTCCAGCCTGGATCGACCAGGCCATCGCCAATATGAAGGAGGGCATGGCCAAGGGCATCACCCAGCCGAAAGCCATCATGGTTGCCGCGCTGCCGCAGTTCCAGAAGCTGGTCAGCGAAACGCCCGAAAAGAACATCTACTTCACGCCGGTGACCAAATTCCCGGCCAGCTTCAGCGACGCCGACAAGCAGCGCCTGGCCGCCGCCTTCCGCACCACCGTGGCCGACAAGCTGAATCCGGCGCTGGCCAGGCTGTCCGCCTTCGTGGAACAGGATTACATCCCGGCCTGCCGCACCAGCACCGGCTGGAATGCCCTGCCGAACGGCGACGCCTGGTACAAGGTGCGCATCGCCGATTCCACTACCACCAGCAAGACCGCCGAAGAAATCCACCAGACCGGCCTGCGCGAAGTAGCACGCATCCAGGCCGAATACGCCAAGCTGGGCCCGAAACTGGGCTACAACGGCCCGGCCGCCGGCCTGCCGACCTGGGTGGCGCAGCAGCCGAAATTCTTCCCGTTCAAGACCGAAGATGAAGTGCAGGCCGTGTACCGCAAGCTGAACGACCTGCTGGACACCAAGCTGCCGTCGATGTTCACGCTGATCCCGAAGGCCAAGCTGGACCTGCGCCTGGAGCCGGAACTGAGCCGCGACACCGCCTCCGACCACTACACCGCGCCTGCGCTGGACGGTTCGCGCCCTGGCGTATTCTGGTCCGTGGTGACCGACCCGACCAAGTACGGCAGCACCGGCATGAACACCCTGTTCCTGCATGAAGGCAAACCGGGCCACCACTTCCACATCGCCCTGATGCAGGAACTGGACATGCCGAAGTTCCGCAAATTCGGCGGCAATACCGCCTTCACCGAAGGCTGGGCCTTGTATGCCGAAACCCTGGGCAAGGAGATGGGACTGTTCGAAGACCCGGCCCAATATTTCGGCCACCTGAACGACGAGATGCTGCGCGCGGTGCGCCTGGTGGTCGACACCGGCATGCACGCCAAAGGCTGGACCCGCGAGCAGTCGATCAAGTACATGACCGAAACCCTGGGCGATGAAAGCGTCGCGCGCAACCAGACCGAGCGCTACATGGTGTGGCCGGCACAGGCCCTGGCCTACAAGACCGGCGCCCTGAAGATCCAGGAACTGCGCGCCAAGGCCGAAAAGGCGCTGGGCAGCAAATTCACGCTGGCCAAGTTCCACGCCATCGTGCTGGGCGACGGCACCGTGCCGCTGGCCCTGCTGGAATCCAAAGTCGACGCCTGGATCGCAGCCAGCAAATAAGCTATACGGTCGAGCCCGTGTCCCACCATGGGGTCAGGCCCCATGGGACACGGGCACAGCAGCTATTTCTTCAGGGCGTAGCGCTTGATGCGCTTGAGGACTAGCTCGGGCAGCGCGCTGATCTGTTTCGCGTGGTTGGCGAACACGATCTGCTGCCGGCCTACCGATACCGGATTGCCGTCGGCGTAGAAGCGGAACTCGAGCCAGAACGAGCATTTGCGCACGTCGTAGGTATTTACTTCGCAAGAAACTTCCTGGAATGGGAAAGTCTCTTGCAAGTAATCATTCTGGGCATGTTTCGTAATAAATACTCCCTCCTCCTGCAGCATGTCGCGGGAAATGCATTCATAAAACCACTTTTCCCGGCAAATGCCTTGCCATTCGAAATACCGTGCGAAATAGGTATTGCCGTAAGCATTGGAATCCTTGAGGAAAATCGAGATCTTGTGGTGGAAAGTCATTTCGGCTGCGGCAGGGGCGTCGGGGGCTGGGACGTGCATGTACATAGGACTATTTCTCCATAAAAGTAAAACGGCTTAATGCCAGCCCTTACTTTTTCCGATTGGCGCGCCGAACTATTGATATTCCTCAATACTTGTCCAATTTCTTGACAATAAGCTGTTAACAATCCGTTTTTCAGCTGAGGAAACTCAATGTATGCGCTAATACCGGCATTGGTCTCAGCCCTATTTATTTGCTATGGGCTGTATGTGTTGCGCTCGCGCGGCCCGAACCGGGTCGGCCTGACCTTCTTTTCCGTGTGCGCCACCACCTTCTTCTGGCAGGCGAGCTGGGCGCTGCTGTTCCTGACGCATAACGACACCACGGCGATGGCCCTGGCGCGCCTGGGCTACCTGCCCATCCTGTTCCTGCCCACCACGCTGTACCACTTCATCATCGAGCTGACCGGCAGCAAGGACGAGCGCCCCGGCCTTTACCTCAGCTACCTGGTTGCCTGCGGCCTGGGCCTGTTGCTGCCGACCACGGACTGGGTGCTGTCCGGCCTGCAGCATTACTTCTACGGCTCCTATCCGAAAGCCGGCTGGCTGCATCCCCTGCACCTGGTGCAAACCGTGCTGGTGATCGGCCGCGCCGTATGGCTGCTGTACCACCGCCAGCAGCGCGCGGTATCCACCGAACGCACACGCTTGCGCTATGTGCTGGTCAGCATCCTGATCTACTTTGGCGCGGCCAGCGATTACCTGTGCAACTATGGAATCGAGATCTATCCGCCGGGCGTGGTCTTCATCATGGCTTCGCTGGGCCTGATTGCGCAGGCCATGGTGCGGCACAACCTGCTGGCCGACCCGATGGCTGCCGCCGCCACCATTGCCCATGAAATGCGCACCCCGCTGGCCAGCATCCGCAGCCAGACCCGCATCCTGGCGCGCACCCTGCCCGAACTGATAGCCGGCTACAGGCCGGAGCACCAGGGTTCGCTGGGCACGCGCCAGCTGGAACACCTGGGCGAAATCGCCCGCAGCATCGATGCCGAAGTGTCGCGCTCCAACTTCATCGTGGACATGCTGCTGGCATCGGCGCGCGACGGCGTCATGCAGCGCGAGAGCTTCGCCGTGCATTCCGTCAGCGTATGCGTGGATGAGGCGATGGCCTGCTATCCCTTCTCGGGCGCAGAGCGTTCGCAGGTGCGCGTCAGCATCCGCAATGAGTACAGCTTCCACGGTTCCGATGTGCTGCTGATGTTCGTGCTGTATAACTTGCTGAAGAATGCCCTGCAGGCGGTGAAGGTGAATGCCAGCGGTGCCGTGGACATCGAGTGTTATTCGCGTGGGACCTACAACTGGCTGGTGGTAACCGACAACGGCCACGGCATCGCGCCCGATGTGCTGCCGCACGTCTTCGAGCCGTTCTACACCACCCACCACAACGGCGGCGGTACCGGCATGGGCCTGGCGTTCTGCAAGCGCGTGGTGTCCGCTTTCGGCGGCGAGATCGGCTGCGAGTCGGAGGCGGGGCGCTACACCCGCGTGGCCATCAGCCTGCCGCTCACGACAGCCTCACCACGCAACGCGGCCCGTAAGCATATCGCGGAACATTACCCAGTCGCCCATTAGGCTGAACAGCGGGTATTGGAAGGTAGCCGGCCGGTTGTGTTCAAAAAAGAAGTGGCCGACCCAGGCAAAGCCGTAGCCAACCACCGGCAATAGCCACAGCAGCGCCAGCTCACCGGTAACAATCGCCATCGCTACCAGCAGCAGGACAATGGTGGAGCCGGCGAAATGCAGGCGGCGGCAGGTGCTGTTGGAGTGCTCCTTCAAGTAGAAGGGGTAGAACTCCTTAAACGTCCGGTAGCGCGTCTCCATGGTCATCCTCCGGGTAGACTTCTTTGATGATGTTATCGAGGTCGGTATCGTCGCCCAGCACGAACACCTTGCGGTCTCCCAGCATCTTGAGGATGAAAGGCTGCTGCTCGCGCAGGCGGCGCTGGAAGTCGTCGACGGAATACAGGTTGGGATTGATCTTGCGGCGCAGCAGGCGCTCGGCCAGCGGCAGGCGGTTCAGCAGTTCGCCGTAAGTGGTGTTCTCGCCGATCAGCAGCAGCTCGACCGGCGCGGTGGAATCTTCCGCTTCCTTGACGGTGGTGCCGTAGACGAAGGCGACGCTGAGCTGCTTGCGCATCGGCGCCAGCGCGGAATTCAGTACGCTGACCAGGCCGAAGGTTTTCTTGACCAGGCTGGCCAGCTCCGGATAGACCAGGTTTTCCTTGTTGGGCCGGAATTGGCGCACATTGCCAATGCGTTCGGAAACGATCAGCCCTGATTCGTGAAGGCGCTTCAGTTCGCGCTGTGCGGATGCGCTGCCCAGCCCTGTCAGGCGCATGATTTCATTGAGGTGGAATCCCTCATTCACGCGCACGAACAATAAGCCCAGTAGCTTTTGCTGGGCCGGGGTAAACAGGGCCGAAGCGATCATGAGCCAAATATTAGCATGATCGCCAACAATCGAATAAAAGGGGACGTACCCCTTTAATGGGTACGTCCCCATTTATTCGATGGCCGCATGCGCGGCGCGGCATCCGACTGGCGGCGCACCAGGGTGGAATCCATGACCAGGTGTTCCGGCTGCTGCGGGTCGCCGTCGCGCTGGGCGCGGATCTGGTGCACCAGGAATTTGACGGCGGTTTCCGCCATGTCGGCAATCGGCTGGCGCACGGTGGTCAGCTCCGGCCAGATAGTGGTGGCGAGCGCGGTGTCGTCGAAGCCGGCCACCGTCAGGTCGCCCGGTACGTCCAGTCCCATGCGGTGGGCAATTGCCACCGTGGCGGCGGCCATGTCGTCATTGCTGGCGAAGACTGCCGTCGGGCGGTGCTCAAGTGCCAGCAACTGCTCGGCCGCGTCGAGGCCGGAACGGTAGGTGAACATGCCCTGCACCGTCAGTTCCTTCGGCATGGCCAGTCCCTTGTCGGACATGGCGGCCTTGAAGCCTGCCAGGCGGCGCGCGCTGGCGGTCTGGTTCGGGTGGCCAATAACAAAGCCGATGCGCTGGTGGCCCAGGGCAATCAGGTGGTTGGTCATGGTGTAGGCGGCCTGGTAGTCGTCGATGCTGACGGCGCTGACGCGCTTGTCCGGCTGGCCGCAGGCGACCGTCACCGACGGCACATGGGCCTTGGCCACCAGGTCGATCAGGCCCGGCGTGTCGCACAGCGGCGGCGGCAGGATGATGCCGTCGACGCCGTTATCCAGCAGGCGCTGGGTCTTGTCCTTCCATTGCTCCCCTTCGCACTTCTCGACCACCAGTTGCACGTTATTCAGGGAAGCCTGGTTCAGCAAGCCGACCAGGAACTCGGTCAGGTAGCCGGCCGATGGATTGGAATACAGGAAACCGATGCGTACCGGCCGCACCCCGGCCAGGCGGCGGGCCGCCTGGTTGGGTACGTAGTTCAGTGCCGCTACCGCTTCGTCCACCTTCTTGCGCGTGGTGCTGCGCACGTTCGGGTCGCCGTTCATCACGCGCGACACCGTCATCGGCGAGACGCCGGCCAGCTTGGCCACGTCGGACATGGTCGGCGCCCCGCTGCGCGGCGCCGTGGCTTCTGGCTTCGGCTTTACCTTCTTGCTCGACATCTGCTTAAAAGACCCTTTGTGGTTGGACAACAAAGGGACTCTACCACAGGCGATCAGAACTTTGCACGCAGGCCCAGGCTGAAAGTACGCCCTGGCTTGTACCTGGTAAAGGCTGCGCTCTCGTACTGGAAGTAAGTACGCTGCGCCGAATCACTGAGGTTGGTGATGTCGAAGGTCAGCGTCGGCCAGTTGTCGCGGTCGAAGACCTTGGCCAGGTCCACGCTCGAGGACATGTCCAGCTGCTTGTAGTCGTTCACGAACAGGGCGGCATTGGTAATGCCGTTCTGGTTGGCGCCCGATACCTGGCTGCCCTCCGTCCAGTTGTGCGAGAAGCGGATGCTGTAGCCGGACTGCTCGTAATAGGCGGTGAAGCTGTTGGTCAGGCGCGGCACGCCCAGCGCCACGAAGCCGTTGGTGCCTTCGCCGCTGGCTTTCTGCCTGGTGTAGGTCATGGTCTCGGAGAAGCCGAAGCCGCGCACCGGCAGCAGTTTGTCCAGCGGTTGTACCCAGCCCAGTTCCACGCCCTGGATCTTCAGTTCGCCGGAGGCGTTCTTCTGGCGGGTCAGCACCACGGTTGCAGCGTCAGGACCGCCGCGCGCGTTGATGGCGGCCTGCTGCACCGGGGTCAGCGCATCCCAGGTCACGCCGTAGGCCGCCAGGTCGCGGAACGGGGTGGTGACGTTTTCGCTGACGGTGAAGCCGTTGATCTTCTTCTGGAACAGGGTCAGGCTGACATAGCCTTCGCGGCCGGTATACCACTCGAGGCCGACGTCGATGTTATCCGACAGGTAGGGGCTGAGCGAGGCGTTGCCGACGCTGCCGATATCGGCCGACGGGTTGGAGAAGTTGATGCCAGGACGCAGCGCGTTCGGATCGGCACGGGTCATCGAGCGCGATGCGGAGGCGCGCAGCAGCAGGTCCTTGCGCAGGCTCAGGGCGGCGCTGGCCGACGGCAGCGTGTTGCTGTAGCTGGTGTCGAGGTAGTAGAAGCTGTCGATGTTCGGGTACTTGCTGCCGTTCAGCGTCAGCGCTGCGTTGCGCGGATCGGGAATCGAGTTGAAGGCGCCCACGGTCTGGTCGGTCTTCACGCGGCGCACGCCGGCGTTGTAGCGCAGCTGCATGCCTGCCAGGTCGGCTTCGCCATTGACCTCGGTGTAGAAGCCCTTGGTCTTTTCCTTGATGTAGCCGGCGGAAGCGCTGGTGTTGGAGGAACCGGTTTCCGGCGCGGTCGCCACGAACTGGTCGTAGTGCGAATCCTGGCGGAACTTGTTCCAGTCCAGCGTGACGAAGCCAGGGCCGGGCGACAGGTAGTTCTGCAGCGCGGTCGCCGGGATCAGGGAGCCGTTGTACACCAGGGTGTCGGTGCGGCCTGCAGTGTAGCCGGTGCCGAAGCCTGGATACAGCGCAGCCGCGCTGGCGCCCGGGGTGCTGGCGCCGTTGCACGACGGTGCGCCGTTCGGGCCAAGCAGGAAGACGCTCGGGTTGTTGCCGCAGACGGCTGCCTGCCAAGCGCCGGAGTTGTCCTTGGCGGTGATGCGGCGCGAAATGTCGTCCAGTGCAAAGCCGGCCTTGACGTTGAAGGACTTTTCGCCCCAGGTCAGATTGGCGCGCGCGCCCTTGGTTTCGGTGTTGCGCTTTTCCTGCTGCAGGTTGACGCGGCCGCCGCTCCACTGGAAGTTGGCCGGGTTGTTCAGGTCAATGTTCGAGCTGATGGTGGGAACGTCGCCCGAAGTATTGTCGAAGGTGACGGTATTGCCGTTGCCCAGCGCGGTGATCGGCATCACGGTCGGCGAATCGCGCAGGAAGGTGGAGCGGGTGATGTTGGCTTGCGCATCCATCTTCCACTTGTCGTTGATCTTCCACTCCATGCCCGGGTTGGCTCCCCACAGGGTCACGTCTTCGGTATAGGGACGGAACTCGAGGAAGTGCTGGGCATTGGCGAAGGTGCCGCTGGTGACCACGCAGCCATTGGTGCAATCGTCGCGGTCAACCTTCATGTTCAGCGGGATCATGGCGCCGTTGCGGCCGACCCAGTTCATGTCGATACGCTGCAGGGTGTTCTTCTTCTTGCCGCCCAGGGTGTCGAGGTAGAACTGCAGGTTTTCGGTCGGACGGTATTCCAGGCTGCCGACGATGGAGACCTTGTCTTTCTTGCCGCTTTCGACCATCTGGCGCCCCAGGCGCGGGATGATGGCGTTGTCGATCTGGGTGATGTTCAGGCCCGGATTGTTCGCCAGCAGGAAGGCCTGGTCGATGGTGGCGCCGGTGGTGAGTCCGTTGCCCGCGCCGGCCGGCACGGTCGATGGGATGGTCCAGTTGCCGCCGCCGGTGTTGTTGCGGGTCGGCGAGCTGCTTTGGGCTGCGCTCAGGTTGGCATTGGTCCAGCCGATGGTTTCAAAACCCTCGGTGCGGACCTTGTTGGTGCCCCAGGCGATGCCGCCCAGGATACCGAAGGTATTGCCCCAGGTGTTGCTGGCCAGGACGGAACCGCGGTTGCCGACTTTCTTGGCGACCGAGTTTTCGGTAGCAGTCACGTTGGCCGCAATATAGCGGCCCTTGTTGTCGAATGGGCGGGCGCTGCGCATGTCGACCACGCCGGCGGCGCCGCCTTCCAGCAGGCCGGCGGTCGGGCTCTTGTTGACGGTCAGCTTGCGGAACAGGTCCGTCGGCAGCATGTCCAGGTCAACTTCGCGATTGGTGTTCTGGTTGTCGGTGCGGCCGGTCGATGCCACCGCCACCGGAGCGCCGTTCAGCAAGACCTTGGTGAAGCTGGTGCCGAGGCCGCGGATCTGGATATTCAGGCCTTCGCCGCTGATCTCGCGGCTGACCTGGATGCCTGGAATGCGGTTCAGGGATTCGGCGATATTCGTATCCGGGAACTTGCCCAGGTCTTCCGCAAACACGGAATCCTGGAAGCCGATCGCATCACGCTTGTCGCGCGCCGAAGTTTCCAGGCTGCCGCGGTAACCGGTCACCTGCACCACGTTGCTGGCGGGGGTGACTGTATCCTGCGCATAGGCCTGGGCAATCATGCCGGCCATGACGGTGAGTCCCAGCAGGGTCTCTCTGCATATTACTTGCATCTGTCTTCTCCAAATTATAGTTATTACTACCATTTGGTAACATAAATTGTTACCGCTACCAACACAAACAAAAAAAAGTATCGTTCTGTATCAGCCATGTCCCGGTGCGAACGGGAAATGCAGCGCTTTGTAGTACTCCAGGCTATGCGGCGGCGCCTGCACGCCAGCCGGCAGCGGCAGCTTCGATACAGACTGGAAGTAGGCGATGCTGGCGTCGCGCCACCACTGTGCTTCCTGCCGTTGCACGAACAGACGCTGCGCTACCTCCTGATGGCGGCGCGCATCAACCAGGGGCTTGAGGCGCTGCCAGCGCTGCTGCATTTCCGAGACACCGGCGACGCCACTGTCGTAATGCGCCAACAGTTCGGCCCACAGCGTTCGGCCTGACGGCATGGCGTAATCCCACGGCAAATGGTGGAACCACAGCAGGTATTCGGGCGGCGTGCTGCGCGCGTCCGCCCAGCGCCGCGCCAGCGCCGGTGCGTACTGCGCCAGGGCGTTGCTGCCGGCCGCCGTACGGTCGAAGCCGATGCCCTTGCTGTCGGCACGGTGGTAATAGGCCGGGTTCCATTCGGGGCGCGCCAGGTCCGACACCCACGGCGCGGGGCCATAGTGGTGTCCGGTGCCCATCAGGTGTGTCAGGCCGAGGGGCGTCATGTAGTCCACCACGGCTTCACGCGACATCATCATCAGGTCGGCGATGTCCGGCGCGGCCTTCGCAGAGAAAGTACGGCCGGCCCATTCCAGCGCAATATCGCGCGCCCTGGCCTGCGGGTTCCAGGCAAGGCGGCCAAAGGCGTACCAGTTGGCCTGGTCGAAATGCGAACCGCTCCAGGTGCGGCTGCTGCCGATATTGGCGACGCCTGCCATGCCGGCGACCGCAGGCGCCGCATCGCGCAGCGTTTCCTCGTACAGCGTGCCGAGGTAGGCCAGGTGGGTGGCGAAGCCGAGGTACTCCTTGGTGACCTGGAACTCCATCATCAGCGGCGTTTTCGGCATCGCGCCGAACAGGGGATGCACCGGTTCGCGCGGCTGGAAATCCAGCGGGCCATTCTTCACCTGCACCACCACGTTCGGCGCGAACTTGCCGTCCAGCGGTGCGAAATCGCTGTAGGCCTGTTTGGCGCGGTCGTCCGGCTGTTCCGAGGCGTAAACAAAAGCGCGCCACATGACGATGCCATTGTGGGGAGCCAGCGCGGCGGCCAGCATATTGGCGCCTTCAGCGTGCGTGCGGTGGTAATCCTGCGGGCCGGGCTGACCTTCCGAGTTGGCCTTGACGAGGAAGCCGCCGAAGTCGGGGATGACGCGGTAGATCTCGTCGGCTTTGTCACGCCACCACTGCGCGACTTGCGGATCGAGCGGGTCGGCGGTGCGGGTTTGCTTCAGCTCCAGCGGCGTCGACCAGCGCACCGAGAGATAGACGCGGAGGCCGTAGGGTCGCAGCACGTCAGCAAGGGCGGCAGCTTTCGCGATCCAGGGTGCAGTCAGGATCTCCGGCTTGGAATTGACGTTGTTCAGCACTGTGCCATTGATGCCCAGGGAAGCATTGGCGCGCGCATAGTCGATGTAACGCTGGTCGCGGATATCCGGCAGCTCCCACCAGTTCCAGATCGATTCACCGGAGTAGCCCCGCTCCACGGTGCGATCGAGGTTGTCCCAGTGGTTCAAGACGCGCCGCGCCAGCTTCGGCACGTTGCGTTCATCCAGCGCATCGAGCCGTTTTCCAAGTTGCGCGGCCTGCAGCCAGGCGAAGGCACCGTACAGCAGGCCGATATCCTTGTTGGCTGCGATCAGCGTGTACCTGCGCCCATTCGGCTCGCGCATCGAGCGCAGCAGATATCCTTCGTCGCCCAGTCCTTCCAGCGCGCCGGTCACGGCGGCCTGGCCACCGTTTGCCACAAGTTGCGCGCGGGTTGCCAGCACGATAGCGCCGCTGGCCGGCTGGGCGCCCGCCGGAAGCACGGCAAGCGATGGCTCCTTGCCGGCCATCGCACGCACTCCTCGCTGCAATTCCTGCACCGCTGCCTGCACCGTCGGCGATCCAGGCGACGCCAGCGCAACCTGCTTTGGCAACGCTATGCCGGCAAGCGGCCGATAGCGCAGCCAAAGCTCATATCCGTCTTCCTGCTCCGCGTGCACTGCCGCAAGCGGCAGCAGCAGGGCCAGCGCCAGCACGACACGCTGCCAAATAACCATCCTTCATCTCCCAGTTTTTTTCTTATGTTTGCGCAACCATTTCATGGTAGCTTATCTCAAAATTCAAACCAACAGGAGACTTTCATGAATAAAAATCGACGCCAGGTAATGCAATGGCTTGCCGCCGGGGCGGCAACGGCCTCCCTACCCGCACTCGCCATCGGGGCAGAAACCCCTTTGAAATCAATCGCCGCTGCGAAAGGCATGCGTTTTGGGAACGCCCTCGGCTACGCCCATCGCAAGCCCGCTTATCTGGAACTGATGGCGCGTGAATGCAACACTATCGTTGCCGAGAACGAAACGAAATGGCAGGCCGTGCAGCCCAGGCCCGGCCAATTCGACTTCACCCGCGCCGATGCGATGTTCGAATGGGCTCGCACCAAAGGCATGAACGTGCGCGGCCATACGCTGGTGTGGCAACCTTCCAAATGGCTGCCGGACTGGGTCAACCAGCACGATTTCGGCGCAGCACCCGCGCGCGAAGCCGAACGCCTGCTGCAGGCACATATTGGCGCCGTTACCCGCCACTTCGCCGACGGCATCTATAGCTGGGACGTCGTGAACGAGGCGGTCGATCCCGATACCGGCAGCATGCGCAGCAATGTGTTCACGGAACGGCTTGGCGCCATCGAGCAGGTGGATTTGTGCTTCCGCCTTGCACGCGAGCAGCTGCCGTCGGCGCAGCTTGTGTACAACGACTACATGCGCTGGGATGAGGGCAGCGCGAAGCACCGCGCCGGCGTGCTGAAAATGCTGCACGCGTTGAAGAAGCGCGGCACGCCGGTACAGGCGCTCGGCATCCAGGGCCACATCGGCTCCTGGGACGATTCCCGCAATGCTTCGCATGACCTGGCGGAATGGCGGCGCTTCCTCGACGAGGTGACGGGCATGGGACTGGATCTGCTGGTCACGGAATTCGACGTGAACGACCGCAAGCTGCCGGCGGATATCGCCGCGCGCGACGCGGGCGTGGCGGCACTGGCGCGCGACTTCCTTGACGCGACGTTCAGCTATCCACAGTGCCGCGACTTCCTGCTATGGGGAATGTCGGACGATATCAGCTGGCTGCAGACCTGGCACGAGGCGCCGCGCACCGACAAGCTGCCGATGCGGCCCTGTCCTTACGACGCGCAGCTTCGCGCCAAGCCGTTGCGCGAAGCGATTGCTGGGGCGCTGCGAGCGATGCCGCAGCGCTCCGCCGCTTAGAGCCGGGGACTTTCCGGCGGGCCGAGATAGCTTGGCTTCAGCCCGCCGGCATCGAGTACCAGTTTCTGCAGCACGACGCCGGGTGAGATCGCCCAGAACTTGACGGTGTGAGCGCCCGCTCCACGCACGGTATGGGTAGTGCGGAAGGTCACCGCACCATCGCTCACCGAGCGCTCCCACGCAGCCAGCGACGCATCGGCGTGCATGTTGACGATTTGCGGCGCTTCGTTGTCGATCGATACCGCAAACCTGAAACCGTCGCCCGGCTGGAATTTCTGGGTCGGCGCGAGCGTGGTATGCAGGGTGAACGTGCCCGGCTTCGTCAACGCGATGTCATACTCCAGCCGCATCGCTTGCGCATCCGCCAGGCCGGCCGTTGCGTCGACCGGCAATGGCGTCATTGCCGACAAGGTCCGGCCATGGTCTGGCACCAGCAGCCAGGAGCGCCCTTCAGGCGCAACCTGCCGCGCATAATGCGCCGCTTCGATGGACACCACGCCGCCAGTTTCCACAAAGGTTCCGTTGCGCCCTTCCACGGCCGCGTCACGCTGCCGCAGCGGCACGCGGACTTTGGTGCGCGTGCCATCGCCGCCACTGATGGTCAGCGACGCCTCACGCGCATCGCGCGGCACGTCGGCCCATCGGACGTCAACGCTGATCCGCTCCTGCACCGCAACGTTGCCTTCGGTGCGCGACAGGACGAGCCAGGGCTGGTCAGCAACGATGGTGAACGACAGCGGCAGCGATCCCCGATTGAAGACTTCAACATGGCGCGCCCGCTTTTCGTATGCGTCCAGCGCCGGCAAGGCGAGCGCTTCCGCTCCCGGGCCTGGCCATGCGGCCGCGTTGCCTTCAACGGCCACGCCGAGCGCGCCGGCGGCCGGCAACTGCACTTCGCTCACGGCCGGCATTACGTTCAGCGGAGGCTGGTTCCAGTAGGTGTAGCCAAGCCTGGTCTGCGACATCATGTGGTTCCATTTCCCGCCGCGCAGCGCATGGTATTGCTCCGACAGCGCAGCATCCTGGCGGAACAGCTCCCGTGCACGCTCGGCCAACACATTGGCAGCGGCCCTGCCTTGGCGGGCATACAAGCGGTTCAATCCTGCCGTTGCGTACAGCTCATTGACCACGGCGCCGGCTTTCACCGGATACAGCACAAGCTCGAAAAATGCGTCGCGCTTCGCTTCCGGCAGCTGGCCATTGATGCGCTCCGCCTGCCCGGCCAGCGCACGATATTCCGCCACCACGCGCTCCGACTCGTTGTAGTTCACCAGGCTGTAGGTCTCCGGTTCCAGTTGCTCTGGCTTGCGTCGGCCGTTGTACTTGGTGTACTTCGCGACGAGGTCCGCGATCTCCGCGGCATGCTTGGGACCGAACTCGCGCGCCGCCCACTGCTGCAGGTATTCCTGCAGACGCGATGCAGGCCATGCATCCGGCTTCCACGCATAGCTCAGGAAGAACTCGATAGGCACTTCCATCGGCTTGAGGTCGCCGACATTCACGATCCACAGCTTGCGCGCGTCGTACTCCCACGCCAGGTGCATCTGCTCCCAGATCTTCGGGATCGGCGTCACGTTCAACCACTTGTACGAGCGCGGGCCGCCGACGTAATCGAAGTGGTAGTACACGCCGGCACCACCTGGGCGCTTGCGCTCTTCCGCTGTCGGCAGGCGCCGGATATTGGCCCAGTTGTCGTCGCACCACAGCAGGATTACGTCATCCGGCACGCGCATGCCCTTCTCGTAATAGTCCTGCACCTCCTTGTACAGCGCCCATACCTGCGGCGCGGCAGGAAGCTTCGACAGCATCTTGCGCTGGTCGCCGACAATGCGCTGCAGCAGCGCTACGTTGGATTCTTCCGACATCGGCTCATCGCCGTCGCCGCGCATGCCGAGGGTGACGATCTTCTCGTAGTCTTTCGCACGCACAGCGCCTTTCCACCAGAAGTCCTTCAGCACTGCCTCGTTACGCGAATAATCCCACGGCCCCTTGCCGTAGCGCGTCCACTCCTTGTGGGCACGCGCCATCGGTTCGTGGTGCGAAGTGCCGATCACAACGCCATATTCATCGGCCAGCTTGCCGTTCAGCGGATCGTCGTCATAAAACGCCGCGTCCCACATTGCAGGCCACAGGTAGTTGCCGCGCAAGCGAAGGATCAGCTCAAATACCTTTTCGTAGAACTGGTGGTTGTAGCCGCCGTAGCGCTGCTTGGCCCAGCCGGTCAGCGCCGGCGCTTCGTCGTTCAGGAAGATGCCGCGGTATTGCACTGCCGGCGCATCGCTGACAGGCGCCGGCAGCGATGCGTAGAGTGCGTTCGCTCGCTTCACCGGCACGTCGGCCCACCAGTACCAGGGCGATACGCCGATCTGTTCCGACAGCTCGTAGATGCCGAAAATCGTGCCGCGCTTGTCGCTGCCGGCAATCACCAGGGCGCGCTCGACGCCAGGCATCGGCTCCGCCACCGACTGCACCAGCCAGCCCTCCCATTTACCCGCGATAGCCTTTGCATCGAGCTTGCCGGTTTTCACCAGGCCGTCCACAAGATGACTCTTGCCCAGCGTGCCGATGATGATCACGTCCTTGCCGCGCGGCGTGGACTTCTCAAGTGCTGGCCGGACGCCGCTGACTTGTCCGATGTCCTCCTGCAGCGAGGCTGCCGCACGCAGCACGCCGGCATGGTCGCCGGCATCGACGTATAGCGTGGACGCGCGGCCAGCTTCCACGAGCACGACAGAGCCCGGCGCCGCAGCCGCACGCTCAGTCGCAATGAAAGGTTTCTGTCCGAGCGCATGGGCCGGTCCGGCAGCGCCGGCGCCAAGCAATGCAACCGCGAGCAACAGTTCGCACAACCGCCTCATTTCGCAGCTCCGCAAGAACGCAGGGCGTTCAGCGGCAACGCTTCCGCCATCGCGCGATAGCCGGCAATCGAAGGATGCAGTCCGTCGCCGACATCGAGCGCCTTCTGCAGGCGCTCCGGCTGCGCGGGATCGCGCAATGCTGCATCGAAGTCGGCCACCGAATCGAACACACCCGACGTGCGTATCCATTTGTTCAAGGCCTGGCGGTCCTCCTCATTATGCGGCGCAGGGCGGTAGTAATCGCTGCCGGTATAGGGGGTAACGGTCGCGCCAATCACGCATATTCCCTGGGCATGGGCGCGCTCCACCAGTTGGCGATGCGCCACCTTCAAAGCTTCCAGCAGGGCTGCGCGCGCGGCAGGCGTATCTTCACCGGCGCGGTGCTGGCCGCCCAGGTCATTCACGCCAATCTGCACCAGCGCGTGCGTGACGCCGCTGCGTCCCAAGACGTCGCGCTCGAAGCGCGATGCCAGGTTGGGCCCCAGGCCATCACGCAGCAAGCGTCCGCCGCCGATGCCGGCATTCACCACGCCGATAGTCATCTTCTCCCGCGCCAGCCGCGCCACCAGGAAGTCGGTCCAGCGGTCATTGCCATCCGTCGTGGTGCCATAGCCGTCCGTGATCGAATCGCCGATCGCCACCACCGCAGCAGTGCCGCGCGGCGCCTGCACCTCGATATCCGCCAGTGCGTACCAGCGCACCACCTTGCCCGCCTCCGGCCATTTCGCTTCCGCCTCATGGCGGCCCGCCAGCGTAAAGCTGGTAGTGCGCGAACCGGGATGGCCGGTCTGGCGCGCAGGTTCGCCCTTGAAGTAGTAGGAGACTGCCAGGTCGGTCCCGGCTGCGTGCGGCAGTTCAACTGGATCGCTGTAATACTCGGCGCCGGCGGGGATCACCACCGCAGCCTGGCCGCCGAAAGTCAGGGGGCGGATTGTCGCGGCGTCAACATCGGGGGAGCCGGCTGCCACCACACGGGCAATGCTGGCAGCTTCCAGCGCCAGCGGAGCGGTACCGAAGGCATTACTGACGCGCACCCGCAACACTTTCCCTCCGAGCGAGGCACGCACCACCTGCCGCAGGCTGCCATCGCGCCATTGCGCGGCCGGCAATTCATTCGGTCCTTCAGGCACCATCTGCGCCGTACCCCACGACGCAACCCAGCGCCATTGCGGCGTTGCCGCCCCGGCGCCGGCAGCTCCAGCCAGCAGGGCCAGCCCCGCAATCCATGCACACAACTTCTGTTGACTTGCCCGCACAAATACCTCACACTTGAGAAATGGTAGCGCTATTCATTTTAGGGTAATCAAATGGTACACGCAACAATTCAGGGCAGCGGCAGCACGCCTGCCATCGTCGAAATGCGGGTGATTCCGGTCGCCGGCCACGACAGCATGCTGCTCAACCTGTGCGGCGCGCACGCGCCTTATTTCATTCGCACCGTCGTCATTCTCAAGGATAGTGCGGGCCGCACCGGCGTTGGCGAAGTACCCGGCGGCGCCGGCATTACCAAAGCGCTGGAAAAAGCCATTCCGCTGGTGGTCGGCACCGAAACCGGCCGCTTCAACCGCACCCTGAACGCCGTGCGCGCCGCGATTTCCGGCAAAGGCAGCGGCATGCAGCATCAGGTCACCTCCGCCGCCGAAGCCGCAGTGCTCAAGCAGCCGCACGAAATCAACCTGCGCCTGGAAAATGTGGTCACCGCCATCGAAGCAGCCCTGCTCGACCTGCTGGGCCAGCACCTGGGCGTGCCGGTGTGCGAACTGCTCGGCGCCGGCCAGCAGCGCGACACCGTGCCAATGCTGGCCTACCTGTTCTACATCGGCGACCGCCAGCGCACCGACTTGCCTTACCTGTCCGGCAGCGGCAGCAGCGGCTGGTACGCTGCCCGCCACCGCGAAGCACTGACGCCGGCAGCCATCGCGGACCAGGCTGCGGCAGCGGCAGACCGCTATGGCTTCCGCGACTTCAAGCTGAAGGGCGGCGTCATGCGCGGCGCCGAGGAGATGGAAGCCATCGCCGCCATCAAGGCGCGCTTCCCCGATGCCCGCGTAACGCTGGACCCTAACGGCGCCTGGTCGCTCGGCGAAGCGGTCGCCCTGTGCCGCGGCCAGGGCCACCTCCTGGCGTATGCCGAAGATCCATGCGGCCCCGAGGACGGCTATTCCGGCCGCGAGGTCATGGCCGAATTCCGCCGCGCCACCGGCATTCCGACCGCCACCAATATGGTCGCCACCGACTGGCGCCAGATGGCGCACTCGCACCTGCTGGGGGCTGTCGACATTCCTCTGGCCGATCCGCATTTCTGGACCATGCAAGGTTCGGTGCGGCTGGCCCAGCTCTGCGCCGAATGGGGCCTGACCTGGGGCTCGCACTCCAACAACCACTTCGATATTTCGCTGGCCATGTTCACGCATGCGGCAGCGGCCGCGCCGGGGCGTATCACCGCCATCGACACCCACTGGATCTGGCAGGAAGGCCAGGAACGCCTGACCGTCAATCCGCCACAAATTGTAGCTGGCGAGGTAGCGGTACCAGAGGCGCCCGGCCTTGGCATCGAGCCGGACATGGAACGCATCGAGGCCGCGCACGAATTGTTCAAGAAGGTCGGCACCGGCGCGCGCGACGACGCGATGGCCATGCAATACCTGGTGCCAGGCTGGCAGTACTCGCCCAAGCTGCCAAGCCTGGGCCGTTAAGAATTCAAAGGAGACTTTATGCAAACGATTAATGCATCGGCGTGCCTGCCGCACGACCTGGAAGATGCCCTGCTGGTGGGGCGCGTGTGGCGCCCGGCGCCGGTGGATGGCCCCTGCGTCGTCGTGGTACGAAATGGCGTGGTATTCGATATCACCGCGCACGTGGCCACGGTGGCGGACCTGTTGGACCGTCCGGACGTGCTGCAGTTCGCACGCGATGTGGACGGCGAACAGTTGGGCAGCGCCGAGGAACTGATCGGCGCCGCACTGGCTGGTGATGCCAAAGGCGTGCGCCTGCTGGCGCCGTGCGACGTGCAGGCCATCAAGGCTTGCGGCGTAACCTTTGCCGTCAGCCTGCTGGAACGCGTGATCGAAGAACAGGCCGGCGGCAATCCGGCGCGCGCCAATGCGCTGCGCGCGGAACTGCTGTCCACCATCGGCGGCGATCTGTCCAGTATCAAGCCCGGCTCGCCGGAAGCCGAGCAATTGAAACGCGAATTCCAGGCGCGCGGCGCATGGTCGCAATACATGGAAGTGGGCATCGGCCCCTTCGCCGAAGTCTTCTCGAAATCCCAGCCCATGTCGGCAGTCGGCTTCGGCGCCGACGTCGGCCTGCACCCTGCCTCGCAGTGGAACAATCCGGAGCCGGAGATCGTGCTGGCAGTGAACAGCCGCTTTGAAGCTGTCGGCGCGGCCCTGGGCAACGACGTCAACCTGCGCGACATCGAAGGCCGCAGCGCGCTCCTGTTGGGCAAGGCCAAGGACAATAACGCCTCCTGCTCGATCGGCCCCTTCATCCGCCTGTTCGACAGCAGCTTCACCATGGGCGACGTGCGCAACGCCGAAGTCCGCCTGGCCATCGAAGGGAGCGACGACGACTTCGTGCTCGACGGCCTTAGCCGCATGTGCGAAATCAGCCGCGACCCGCTCGACCTGGTCGCGCAAACCGCCGGCGCCCACCACCAATACCCGGACGGCTTCATGCTCTTCCTCGGCACGATGTTCTCGCCGATCAAGGACCGTGGCCAGAAAGGCGGCGGCTTTACCCATCACCTGGGCGACCGGGTCACCATCAGCAGCGCGTCGCTTGGCGCGCTGGTCAACCACGTGCAACGCAGCGACCAGCTGCCGCCGTGGACGTTTGGTGTCCGCGCCCTTTACCGCAACCTGGCACGCCGCGGCATCGCGGCAGGAGAATGAATACATGACAGCAGCAGCAAGAAAACCCGTGGTGTACGCCACCTACCCTGACCTCGCCGGCAAGCGCGTGGTCATCACGGGCGGCGGTACCGGCATCGGCGCGGCCATCGTGGACGCCTTCGCCAAGCAGGGCGCGCACGTTGTCTTCCTCGATATCCAGGACGAGGCCTCGAAGGCGCTGGAGCAGAGCCTGGCCGGTGCGGCGCATCCGCCGCGCTTCATCCGCTGCGACCTGACCAATCTTGAAGAAGTCGGCGCCGTGTTCCAGCAGATCGAGCGTGAACTCGGCCCGGTTGAAGTCCTGGTCAACAACGCCGCCAACGACAACCGTCACCAGGTGGAAGACGTCACCGCCAAGTACTGGGACGACAGCCTGGCCGTCAACCTGCGCCACCAGTTCTTCTGCGCGCAGGCTGTGGCGCCGGGCATGAAGGCTGCGGGCGGCGGCGTGATCCTGAACTTCGGCTCGATCTCCTGGCACCTGGCGCTGGGCAAGCTGTCGCTGTACATGACCGCCAAAGCGGCAATCGAAGGCCTGACCCGCGGCCTGGCCCGCGACCTGGGCGCCGACGGCATCCGAGTCAACTGCATTATCCCTGGCTCGATCAAGACGCCGCGCCAGATGGCGCTGTGGCATTCGCCGGAAGACGAAGCTGCAATCCTGGCCGCCCAGTGCCTGCACGAGCGCGTGGAACCGGATGACGTGGCTGCGCTGACCCTGTTCCTCGCTTCCGGCAATGCGGCGCGCTGCTCCGGCCGCGATTACTTCGTCGACGCCGGATGGTACGGATCGTGAGCTCGCCGCAATGCATCTGGGAAGTCGGCGCCACACTGGCCGAAGGGCCGGTCTGGCATGCCGCCGAGCGCGTCTTCTACTTTGTCGACATCAAAGGCCGCCGACTGCATTGCTGCAATGAAGACGGCGGCGATCGCCTGAGCTGGGAGGCGCCTGCGGAAATCGGATTTGCCCTGCCGATGGCTGGCGGCGATTTCATCTGCGGCCTGCAGGGCAAGCTGGCGCGCTTCACCACGGCGGGCAAGTTCGAGACCGTGCTGGAGATCGAAGCCGCCCAGCCGGGCAACCGCTGCAACGACGGCTACGTCGATGCCAACGGGCGCCTGTGGTTCGGCACCATGGACAACGGCGAATCCGCCCCAACCGGTTCCTTGTACCGCCTCGATGCACGCGGCCTGAAGGCCATGGATGACGGCATCATCATCACCAATGGTCCCTGCCACAGCCCGGACGGCAAGACCTTCTACCACACCGATACGCTGGCGCGCGTGGTATATGCCTACGACAGCGCAGCCGACGGCACCCTGTCGAACAAACGCGAATTCGTGCGCTATGCGCATGGCGTGCCCGGCCACCCGGACGGCAGCGCGGTCGACGCCGAGGGCCACGTCTGGATCTCCCTGTTCGGCGGCAGCCGCATCGAACGCTATGCGCCGGACGGCAAGCTGGCGCAAACTATCCCGATGCCCTGCCCTAACATCACCAAGGTCGCTTTCGGCGGCGCCGACCTGCGCACGGTCTTCGTCACCACCGCGCGCAAGGGCATGAGCAAAGAAGCCCTGGCCGCCCACCCGCTGGCTGGCGGCGTGTTCACCTTCCGCGTGGACGTGCCCGGCCTGCCGCAACATCAATTCGACAGGAAAGCAGCATGAGCACCCGCCGCTATCGTTCGCAGGACTGGTTCGACAATCCGGACCACATCGACATGACCGCGCTGTATCTCGAGCGCTTCATGAACTACGGGATCACGCCGGAAGAGCTGCGCAGCGGCCGCCCGATCATCGGCATCGCGCAATCGGGCAGCGATATCAGCCCCTGCAACCGGATCCACCTCGACCTGGCCAAGCGCGTGCGCGACGGCATCCGCGACGCGGGCGGCATCCCGATGGAATTCCCGCTGCATCCGATCTTCGAGAACTGCCGCCGCCCCACCGCCGCCATCGACCGCAACCTGGCCTATATGGGCCTGGTCGAGATCCTGCACGGCTACCCGATCGACGCCGTGGTGCTGACCACCGGCTGCGACAAGACCACCCCGGCGCAGCTGATGGCCGCATCCACCGTCGACATTCCCGCCATCGTGCTGTCCGGCGGGCCGATGCTCGATGGCTGGCTCGATGGCGAGCTGGTTGGCTCCGGCGCCGCGATCTGGAAAGGCCGCCGCCAATTGGCAGCAGGCCAGATCGACAACGAGAAGTTCCTCGAGATCGCCGCCGCTTCGGCACCGTCGGCGGGCCACTGCAACACCATGGGCACCGCCTCCACCATGAACGCCATGGCCGAAGCACTGGGCATGTCGCTCACCGGCTGCTCCGCCATCCCGGCGCCCTACCGCGAGCGCGGCCAGATGGCCTATGAAACCGGGCGCCGCATCGTCGAACTGGCACAGCAGGACATCCGGCCGTCGTCGATCCTGTCGCGCGAAGCCTTCCTGGACGCCATCGTGGTCAATGCCGCCATCGGCGGTTCCACCAACGCCCAGCAGCACATCATGGCCATGGCGCGCCACGCCGGCGTCGAGCTGCACGAAGACGACTGGATGACCTATGGCCACGACATCCCGCTGCTGCTGAACATGCAGCCTTCCGGCAAATTCCTCGGCGAGCGTTTCCACCGCGCCGGCGGCGTACCGGCCGTGATGTGGGAGCTGCACAAGGCGGGCAAGCTGCGCGCCGAGCGCCCGACCGTCACCGGCCGCAGCATGGCGCAGAACCTGGAAGGCCGCGAGAGCGCCGACCGCGAGATGATCACGCCGTTCGACAAGCCGCTGAAAGAGCAGGCCGGCTTCATGGTCTTGCGCGGCAACCTGTTCGACTTCGCGATCATGAAGAGCAGCGTCATCTCCGAAGACTTCCGAAACCGCTACCTGCGCCGTCCCGGCCAGGAAAACATCTTTGAATGCCGCGCCGTGGTATTCGACGGCTCCGGCGACTACCACGCCCGCATCAACGATCCTTCATTGGGCATCGACGAGAACACCATCCTGGTGATCCGCGGCGCCGGCCCGGTGGGCTGGCCCGGTTCGGCGGAAGTGGTGAACATGCAACCGCCTGATGCGCTGATCAAGAAGGGCATCAACAACCTGCCGACCCTTGGCGATGGCCGCCAGTCCGGCACTTCCGACAGCCCGTCGATCCTGAACGCCTCGCCGGAAAGCGCGGTGGGCGGCGGACTGGCCTGGATCCGCACCGGCGACATGGTGCGCATCGACCTGAACACCGGCAGCTGCAATATGCTGGTCGACGACAAGGAAATTGAACGCCGCAAGCAAGACGGCGTGCCGCCCGTACCGCCTAGCCAGACGCCATGGCAGGAGATCTATCGTGCCACCGTGGGCCAGATGGCCAACGGCGCGTGCATGGAGCTGGCACTGGCTTACCGGGGCGTCGCGAACGACACGCCGCGCCACAATCACTGACCCGGCTTGAACCGGGCCTGATAAATAAAGAGGAGACATCCATGAACAGCATTGCCCTGGAAAATACCGAACCCAGTCATGAAGAGGAGAACACTGGCCTCATCATCCTTATCAGCTGCGTAGCCACCATCGGCGGCTTCCTGTTCGGCTTCGATAGTGGCGTCATCAACGGCACGGTCGATGGCCTGAAGCAGGCTTTCCACTCGACCTCCGCCGGCATCGGCTTCGAAGTCGCGTCGATGCTGCTTGGCTGCGCAATCGGCGCCTTCTTCGCCGGCCGCCTTGGCGACCGTTGGGGGCGCCGTGCAGTGCTGATCATCTCCTCCGTGATGTTCCTGCTGTCGGCGCTGGGCGCAGGCTGCGCGACGACATCGGCGGTGTTCATCGCCGCCCGCGTACTGGGCGGCTTTGCCGTCGGCGCGGCAAGCGTGATGTCGCCGGCCTACATCGCCGAAGTCGCCTCCGCCCGCTATCGCGGCCGTCTTGCAACCGTCCAGCAGATCGCCATCATCAGCGGTTTGTTCTGCGCCTTCCTCAGCAACTACATGCTGGCAAAAGCAGCCGGCGGTTCGACCGGCGTGCTGTGGCTCGGCCAGGAGGCGTGGCGCTGGATGTTCTGGATGATGGCCATTCCATCCGCGCTGTTCCTGCTGCTCCTGCTGGCGATTCCTGAAAGCCCGCGCTTCCTGGTCGTGAAGAAGCGCACATCCGAAGCCATGGCCGTGCTGGAGCGCCTGTATGGCGCCTCCGCAGCCAAGGAGAAGTTCGCGGCGATCGACGTCTCGCTGTCCGAAGACCACCATCGCCCACGCCTCTCCGACCTGATCAACAAGGCAACCGGCAAACTGCGTCCTATCGTCTGGGTCGGCATCGGCCTGGCGACCTTCCAGCAGCTGGTCGGTATCAACGTCGTGTTCTACTACGGCGCGGTGCTGTGGCAGGCCGTTGGCTTCTCCGAGAGCGATGCGCTGCTGATTAACGTCCTTTCGGGTGCACTGAGCATCGGCGCCTGCATCGTCACCGTATTCCTGATCGACCGCATCGGCCGCAAGCCCTTGCTGTGGATCGGTTCCATCGGCATGGCGGTGACGCTCGGCCTGGTCACCCTCGCATTCGCCAGCGCGTCGCTCGACGCAAGCGGCAAGCTGACGCTGTCCGGCTCGATGGGCGTGCTCGCGCTGATCGCTGCGAATGTCTACGTGATCTTCTTCAACCTGTCGTGGGGTCCGGTCATGTGGGTCATGCTGGGCGAGATGTTCCCCAACCAGATTCGCGGCTCCGGCCTGGCAGTCGCAGGCGCTGCGCAATGGACTTCGAATTTCATCATCACGGTGACCTTCCCGATCCTGCTCGGCGGCATCGGCCTGGCTGGCGCATACGGTATCTACACGGTCGCCGCCGTGATTTCCTTGTTCTTCGTCCTGCGCTATGTGCATGAAACGCGCGGCAAAGAACTGGAGCAGATGGAAGGCTAAGCAAGTTCAAGAAAAATATAAAACGAATACAACTACTGGAGACACAGCATGAAACGCAGGCAGTTCCTCACATCCCTATCCGGCGCGGCTAGCGTAGCCGCCCTCGGCACGCCGGCAGCCATGGCTGCCGCAGCGGCAAGGCCCCTGTACAAAGACCCCGCCGCGCCGGTGCCGGCCCGCGTCAAAGACCTGCTCGGTCGCATGACGCTGGAGGAAAAGGTCGCGCAAATGCTGTGCATCTGGCAGGAGAAAGGCATCATCCAGGACGCCAACGGTGAATTCTCGGCCGCGAAAGCCGCCAAGGCTTACCCGAATGGCCTCGGCATGCTGGCCCGCCCTTCCGACCGCCAGGGCGGCGCCGAAGCAGGCGGCGCCGGCGACAGCGGCGCCCGCGCCAACCGCAACGCGCAGGAGACCGCAACCTACACCAACGCCGCGCAGAAATGGGCCGTCGAACAGACACGCCTCGGCATTCCGCTGTTCATGCACGAAGAATCCCTGCACGGCTACGTGGCGAAGGACGCAACAAGCTTCCCGCAGGCGATCGCGCTCGCATCGACTTTCGACCCGCCGCTGGTGCGCAAGGTATTCAGCGTCGCCGCCCGCGAGATGCGTGCCCGCGGCGCCAACCTGGCACTGGCGCCGGTGGTCGACGTGGCACGCGAACCGCGCTGGGGCCGCATCGAAGAAACCTTTGGCGAAGACCCGCACGTATGCGCGGAAATGGGCAAGGCAGCCGTGCTGGGCTTCCAGGGTGAGGAACGCAAGCTGGCCAAGGACAAGGTGTTCACGACGCTGAAGCACATGACTGGCCACGGCCAGCCGGAAAGCGGCACCAACATCGGTCCTGCCGAAGTCACCGAACGGACGCTGCGCGAAGAATTCTTCCCTCCATTCGAGCGCATCATCAAGGAAACCAATGCCGCCGCCGTGATGCCCTCGTATAACGAGATCGGCGGCCTGCCATCGCACGCCAACCACTGGCTGCTGCACAAGGTGCTGCGTGAAGAATGGGGCTTCAAAGGCCTGACCGTATCCGACTACTTCGGCGTCAAGGAACTGATCACCCGCCACCGCCTCGCAGACATGCCGAAGGACGCCGCTACACGCGCCGTAAAAGCCGGCGTTGACATCGAAACCCCGGACGCCTTCGGCTACCAGCTCCTGCCGCAACTGGTAAAGGAGAAGAAGGTCAGCGTCGCCGAGATCGACACCGTGGTGGCCCGCATCCTCGAATGGAAATTCCTCTCCGGTCTGTTCGAGCAACCCTACGTCGACGCCGCCATCGCCGACAGCCTGACGGCCGCGCCAGACGCCGTTGCCCTGGCCCGCGAAACTGCCGCGCGGGCCGTCGTGCTGCTGAAGAACGACAAAGGCCTGCTTCCGCTGGACGGCAAAAAAGTCGGCAAGGTGCTGCTGCTCGGCACCCACGCCAAGGACACCCCGATCGGCGGCTATTCCGACGTGCCGCGTCACGTGGTGTCGGTATACGAAGGCCTGCAAGCCGAAAGCCAGCGCCAGGGCTTCCAGCTCGAATACCGGGAAGGCGTGCGCATCACCGAAGAACGCATCTGGGGCAAGGACGAGATCATCTTCACCCCGCCGCAGACCAACGCCAAGCTGATTGCCGAAGCAGTTGCCGCCGCGCGCAACGCCGACACCATCATCATGGTCTTGGGCGACAACGAACAGACCAGCCGCGAAGCCTGGGCCGACAACCACCTGGGCGACCGCCAGACGCTGGACATGCTGGGCCAGCAGAACGAACTGGCTAAGGCCATCTTCGACCTCGGCAAGCCAACCGTCGTCTTCCTGCTGAACGGCCGCCCGCTGTCGGTCAACCTGCTGGCCGAACGCGCCGACGCGCTGGTGGAAGGCTGGTACCTCGGCCAGGAAACCGGCTACGCCGCCGCCGACATCCTGTTTGGCCGCGCCAACCCGGGCGGCAAGATGCCGGTATCGGTGGCGCGCCACGTCGGCCAGCTGCCGATCTTCTACAACCACAAGCCAAGCGCCCGCCGCGGCTACATCGACGGCAGCACCAAGCCGCTCTACCCGTTCGGCTATGGCCTGAGCTACACCAGCTTCGCGTTCAGCGAACCGCGCCTGGCGCAAGCCACCATCGCCGCCAACGGCAGTACGAAACTGAGCGTTGACGTCACCAATACCGGTAAGCGTGCCGGCGACGAAGTGGTGCAGATGTACATCCGCGACGACATCAGCAGCGCCACCCGCCCAGTGCTGGAACTGAAAGGCTTCCAGCGCATCACGCTGCAGCCGGGCGAGAAGCGCACCGTCACCTTCGACATCAAGCCGGCCGACCTGCAGTTCTACAACGCCGACATGAAGCGCGTGGTCGAACCGGGCAACTTCACCATCTCGGTGGGCCCGGACAGCGCAACCTTGAAATCGGCCAAACTGCTGGTCAGTTGACGCTAGAATGTCCACTTTCGAGTCGGGAGCGAAAGTGGACATCAATCAAGTCAAAGCCCACTGCGCCAGCCTTCCTGGCGCAGACAGCCTGCTGCATGCGCCGCCGGTCAATGTACTGAGCTACAAGGTCGGCGGCAAGACCTTCGCCTACTTCAAGACCAGCGAACCGGAACAGTGGCGCTTCAGTTTCCGCGCGACGCCCGACCGCTTCCTCGAACTGACCGGCATGCCCGGCGTGAAACCGGCCCGCTACATGGGCCGCTTCCATTGGGTCACGATTGTCGACGTGCGCCGCTTCCCGGAAGGCTACCTGGTCGAACTGGTGCAATGGTCCTATGACAAGGCATTCTCCTCGCTGACGAAGGCACGCCAGCGCGAGATCAAGGCTTAGGGAAAGCGTAGGTCAGCGAATAGTTGCCGCTGCCCGAATACGACTTCACCTGCGCGTAGTAATAGCCCGCAGTGCCGTTGTAGCTGATCGACTCGCTGGACGTATTGCCCTCGCTGGAAGCGACCTTGGTCCACGCGCTGCCCGACCACTTGTACAGGAACAGGTCGAAGTCCGCACCGGAAGGACCGCTCAGTTGCAGCGAGAAGGTGCCCGCACCGGCCTGCACCCAGCCAGGCGACGCGCTAGGCGCAATCGCACTGCCGCCGTTGGCCAAGGTGCCGGTCTGCGTTACCGAGCCGGAGCCGGTGTACTTGGCAAACACCTTCTTCACCGCGCCTTCATTCACCGCATGCCACGGATATCCCAGCGTGCGCATGCGCGAGTTCTCTGTCGGACGGTATTTACCCGAGCCGCAGTACTGCGCGCCCACGAAAGTGCCGACGGTACCGTTCGGGTACACGCCAGGGCCGGTCGGCACTGCGGTGCTGCCCGCAATCAGGCTGCCCCATTTGACGGAACGCGTCCCGTTCAGGGAAACGTTCACCTCGGTCGGCTCGCTGCTGGTGCTGCAGGTGCCGTATTCGTATTCGTCTGCCAGCGCGAACGCGGTATGGCCGATCTCGTGCAGCGCGACCTCGATCGACTGCTCATGCATCGACAGGGTCGCCACTGCGCCGCCGGAACCGCCGTAACGCGTCGAGTTCGCGATCACCACAATCACATCGCGCGCATCGGGCGCCAGCACGGAAGCCGCGATATTGGTCGCCTTGGTATTGTTCACGCACAGCAGGCGTTCGATGTTGTAGCAAGCGAATTCCCCATCCATCGCCGTATCGCGATAAATGCCCTTATCGAGTTCGTCCACGCCCGACTGGTTACTGGCCACGTCGACGCGATGGATATTCATCGAAGCGCGGTTGGCATTGAACAGCGGATCGGCCAGGAAGCCATTGATCACCTTCTGTGCATCGGCGCGCCACTTATCCATTTCCGCAGCGGTGTAGCCGTCGCCGATAAACACATAGTCCATATGCGTCGCCGCGCTGCCGTTGTTCAGGATGGTCGTCGCGGTGGCGGAAGGCGTAGCCGCCAGCATGGCCGAATGCGCGGCTTTGCCACTGGCCGCCGCCTGCTCCAGCGTACTGCGGTCGAAGCGAGCCAGCGCCGCAGGAGCAGCAAGAGCCGTCTTGGCGCCAGCAGTGCCACCCTTCCTGGGCAGCACCTCCACGCTCGCGGTGGCCTTGTCGAATGGCAGCGACACCTCAAAACTGCCCTCACGCTGCTGCACCGTGGTCGACAGGTCGATAGCGCCCGAACGCGGATTGAAGGTTTCCACGTGGCGGCGCAGGCCATTGTAGACGGTCACCTCATGCAGCACGCGGCCCTGGGCATCCTTGGCAACCACCACCCACTGGTCATCCTCCGCACCCTGGCGCACATTGGGCGTCACCGCAAACTTGCCCACTTCCGCATGCAGGGGTTTGAACTCCGCCCCGCTGCGGCCTTCGGCAAAGCCAATGCGCAGCGAGATATTGTCTGCCTGTGCAGCACCCGCCGCCGCCAGCGCGAGCAGCACCAGTGAATTTCGAAGTAAAGCCATGTTCTCTCTCCATTTGTTGTGGTTTGGAACTGGAGATTCTGTGGCCGATCAAAGAGGCGGCGCGTGCAAAAACGCGCGCAATTTGCACAATCCTGCTTTTAACAATTGTTACAGCGGCTGGCGCGCCACGCCGCAGGCGACAGGCCGTATTGCGCCGTAAAAGTGCGCGTGAAATGGCTGGCACTATGAAACCCGAACTCCTCCGCGATATCGACAATGCGCGCTTCGCGGCCTGCCAGCGCCACACATGCCTGCTCCAGGCGCCGGGTTAGCACATAGCGGTGCGGCGGCAGGCCAACCGCCCGATGGAACTCACGCGAAAAATGCGCCGCGCTCATGCCGCACAGGGATGCCAGTTCCGCATTGGCCAGCGGCGCATCCAGGTGCTCGGAAATATGACGCAGCACGCGGCGCAGGCGCGCGCCGCCGAGGGAGCTGGCCTCGCCTTGTGCCGGCCGCGAATAGTGTTCGAGCAGGTAGCAGGCAAGCGCCATTGCCAGGTGGTCGCACATCTCCGCCGCCAGCGGCCCGGCCAGCGCCTGCGCATCGAGCATCTTGCGCACCAGGTCGAACACCATGCGGTCGGAAGTGAACTGGCTGGCCGCCAGCGTGGCATCGATATCCTCCCCGCGCTGTGCCGCCAGGCGGTCCAGCAACTGCACCGGCAGGAAAACATTCACGATATCGCATCCGCTCAACTGGCTCCAGCGCCCCTGCTCCCCCGGCGGGCAAAGACGAAAGCGGCTCGCCCCGATAGTACCGCCCCATACCGGCGTATCGCCGTGCCATATACGCGCATCGAGCGGCTCCATCATCAGCGCCAGGCGGTAAGTGCCCGGATGCGGGCTTACGGAGCGAATGGCGTGATCCGGCCCATCGCTGGCCCACCGCCCCAACGCAGCCCCCGATCCGGGAAGCGGCCCGACACAGGCATTCAGCGAGTGCACGCCCGCCATCCTGAACCACCGCTCAAGCTCTTCGACGCTCTCCATCGAAGCAATATACCCCACCTACAGCCGAGCCCGTGTCAACCTTGGGGTCAGGCTCTTAAGTTGACACGGGCTCGGCTGTAATGTGCATCGAAATCGGCCGTTTCAGCACAGGAGTGTCGCTGCCTGCCAACTTGGAATCCGCGATGGATGGGCTATAACGATAAATGGACGCCAGTTTCCCCGCCAACGATAAGAAGGAGCGCCACCATGAAAACAATGGCATTTGCGGTACTAGCGGTTTCCACCCTGCTGAGCGCCAACGCGCCAGCCAAGGATAAAGCCAAGGCCAAGGAAGATGTCGTCTGGCCGGCCGAATCGGTGAAATGGGAGCCCGGGCCCGCGCCCGGCACCAAGGTTGCGAAACTGTGGGGCGACTGGTCGAAGGGCGGCCCGTACGGCGTGCTGGTCAAATTCGACGCAGGCAAGATCAACGCCCTGCACCACCATACCCATGCGCTCAAGATCGTGATCCTGTCCGGCACTTTCTCGCACAAGACCGACGGCGGCCCGGAATCACTGCTAGGCCCGGGCTCTTACCTGATGCAGGCAGCCGGCAAAAAACACGTCAGTGGTTGCACGACTGCGGGCGAGTGCACCTTCATGGTGACGTCCGACGGCAAGTTCGATTTGATCGATGATTCGAAGGCTGCGGCGAGCGATAAGAAATAACTGCGAAACGAGTGAGGTCGTGTCCTGTGGCCTCACTACTTCCCGTATGTAAGTAGGAACTGCAAGATCGCACGAATTTCCGCTTCGGTAGCGGATGGCAGATGAAACACGTCCCGATCATCCCAGGTCATCTTGGACTCGGTCAGCTTGGTCATATTGGCGCCGAAGTGATCCATATTGAAGGCAGCCCCCAGTGCATGCCCGCGCGGCGGCATCGTGTTGAAGATGATCCTGAAACTGCGGTCAGGCATCTGGCGAATCACCGGCTCGCAATTGGCGTCGAAACCGCGCGCCTGGACTTCGCCAAAGCTACGGGCATGTTTCGCGATGATCGAAGCGTAGCTGAAGCGGCGCACCCCGCCGTAGCGCTGATTCACGTGGATTGTGATGTCATTGTCCAGCGCGACCCTGGCAATGTCACCCTTCGAGTCTTTTGCTTCAACCTCGATCTTCTCGCCGCCTACCAGTGCATCGAACAGCTTGCGCTTGGCGGGATGGAGGCGAGCCACGATTTCCGCATGATTGTTTGGCAAGTCGTATAGGCCGCTGAACATCGACTCGTGCAGGTACATCTTCCCATCGTCGCCCACAGTCGTCGCGTCACAGGTGATTTGGAGGGATTCGGCCATAGCGCTCTCAAACAAATTACAGAAATACTGATTGTAGTATGCAATTGGCGCCCGACAATATTTCTGGGGCCGGCGCAAATAAAAACGCCAACCGATGGTGGCGTTTTTGCAGCAGTTTGTTAAATTGGCCTTGCCTGTTCGCGCATATACTGGTGGCCCCAAACTTCCGCTCCTGAACCATGATAACGACCCGTCGCCGTTTGCTGCAGCTCGCTTTTCTGGCGGTTCTCGCCCCTTGCGCTTTTGCGCAGCGGGATGCCGCGCTGAACATCGCCACCTATAACCTGCGCATGAACACCGCGAGCGACGGCCTCAATGCCTGGCCGCACCGCAAGGAACTGGTAAAGAGTCTGGTGCGCTATCACGATTTTGACGTGTTCGCGACGCAGGAAGGATTGCCAGACCAGATCGCGGACCTGGATGGCATGCAGGAATACGCCCACGTCGGCGTCGGCCGCGACGATGGCAAGCATGCCGGCGAACACTCCGCCATCTTCTACAAACGCCAGCGCTTCACCCTGCTACGCAATGCCGACTTTTGGCTGAGCCAGACGCCTGAGCGCCCTTCGCTGGGGTGGGACGCCACTTGCTGCCACCGTATCGCATCCTGGGCGCAACTGCAGGATCGCCAGACTGGCCGCAAGTTCTACTTCTTCTCCGTTCACTTCGACCACGAAGGCGAGGTGGCGCGCCGGGAATCGGCCAAGCTGATGCTGCGAAAGGTGAAGGAAATTGCCGGCTCCGAGCCAGTCATTGTGGCTGGCGATTTGAATTCCGTGCCGGAGAGCGAACAAGTTGGCACGATGAAGTCGCAGCTGGCCGATGCATTCGATATCAGCGCCAAGCCAGCCTATGGCCCGGTTGGCACGTTCAACGGATTCAAAATCGACAGCCCACTGACAGAGCGTATTGACTACATCTTCGTCAGCCCGCAAGTGAAGGTACTGAGCTACGCAACACTGACAGATTCACTGCACGGCCGCTTCCCATCCGATCACCTTCCTGTGCTGATCAAGGCCCAGATTAAATGACGAGTTCGTGTCAACCAAAGAGCCTGACCCCAAGGTTGACACGAGCTCTGCCGTAGCGAAAAAAAAACGCCACCCGAGGGTGGCGTTTTTGCAGGCGTTGAAGCGGATTACGCTTCGTCGCTGTGGTGCGGTTCGTCCGCTGGCAGTTCGGCCACGATGGCGGCGCGTTCTGCTTCCAGCAGCGCTTTGCGCTCTTCGGCTTCCCACACTTCCTTCTCTTTGCGCGCGCGGTGGAAGGCCAGGCCGGTACCGCCAGGGATCAGGCGGCCAACGATGACGTTTTCCTTCAGGCCGCGCAGACCATCGCGCTTGCCCATGATCGCAGCTTCGGTCAGCACGCGGGTGGTTTCCTGGAACGATGCGGCCGAGATGAAGGAGTCGGTCGACAGCGATGCCTTGGTAATACCCAGCAGTACGTTTTCGTACGTTGCAGGGATCTTGTTCAGGGCATTGACGCGATCGTTTTCTTCCAGCAGTTCGGAACGCTCCACCTGCTCGCCGACGATGTAGTCGGTGTCGCCGGCGTTGGTGATCTGCACGCGGCGCAGCATCTGGCGAACGATCACCTCGATGTGCTTGTCGTTGATCTTCACGCCCTGCAGTCGGTACACGTCCTGCACTTCGTCGACGATGTAGCGTGCCAGCGCTTCGATACCCAGCAGGCGCAGGATGTCTTGCGGATCGGCCGGGCCGTCCACGATCATCTCGCCCTTGTTCACCACCTGGCCGTCGTGCACCAGCACTTGCTTGTCCTTGGTAATCAGGAACTCGTGCTTGTTGCCGTCCATGTCGGTGATTTCCAGGCGCTGCTTGCCCTTGGTTTCCTTACCGAAGGCCACGGTACCGGTGACTTCCGCCAGCATGCCCGCGTCTTTCGGCGAACGTGCTTCGAACAGTTCCGCAACGCGTGGCAGACCACCGGTAATGTCTCGGGTCTTCTGCGATTCGGTCGGGATACGCGCCAGAACCTCACCCACGGACACTTGCTGGCCGTCTTTCACCATGATCAGCGCGCCGACCTGGAAGCCGATCGCCACTGCGTGTTCGGTGCCGGCGATCTTCACTTCGCCGCCGTCTTCGTTCAGCAGTTTCACCTGTGGACGCAGGGCCTTGCCTGGGGAACCACGACGCTTGGCGTCGATCACCACCAGGGTTGCCAGGCCGGTCACTTCGTCGACCTGGCGAGCCACGGTCACGCCTTCTTCGATGTTCTCGAAGCGGATGGTACCGGCGTACTCGGTAATGATCGGACGGGTCAGCGGGTCCCAGGTTGCCAGAGGAGCGCCGGCCTTCACAGCCATGCCATCCTTGACGATCAGGGTCGCACCGTACGGTACCTTGTGACGCTCGCGCTCACGGCCGTGGTCGTCGGTGATCAGCACTTCGCCGGAACGGGAAATGACGATCTGGGCGCCCTTGCCGTTGGTGACGTAACGCATCGTGGCGGTGAAGCGCACGGTGCCGTTCGACTTGGCTTCGACGGACGATGCCACTGCTGCACGCGATGCCGCACCACCGATGTGGAAGGTACGCATGGTCAGCTGGGTACCAGGTTCACCGATCGACTGCGCTGCCACCACACCGACTGCTTCGCCGGCGTTGACCAGCAGGCCGCGGCCCAGGTCGCGGCCGTAGCACTTGGCGCACAGGCCGTAGCGGGTGTCGCAAGTCAGCGGGGTACGGACCTTCACTTCGTCGATGCCGACGCGTTCGATCTCTTCCACCATGTCTTCGTCCAGCAGGGTGCCGGCTTCGTACAGGGTAGCCTGGGTTTCAGGGTTGACGATGTCGGTGCCCGCCACGCGGCCGAGGATACGGTCGCGCAGGGCTTCGATCACTTCACCACCTTCGACCATCGCCTTCATCAGGGTGCCGTTGGAAGTGCCGCAATCGTCTTCGATCACCACCAGGTCCTGGGTCACGTCGACCAGACGACGGGTCAGGTAACCGGAGTTCGCGGTCTTCAGCGCGGTGTCGGCCAGACCTTTACGAGCGCCGTGGGTCGAGATGAAGTACTGCAGAACGTTCAGGCCTTCGCGGAAGTTCGCGGTAATTGGCGTCTCGATAATCGAGCCGTCTGGCTTGGCCATCAGGCCTCGCATACCGGCCAGCTGGCGAATCTGTGCTGCGGAACCACGCGCACCGGAGTCGGCCATCATGTAAATCGCGTTGAACGATTCCTGGGTCGACTGGGTGCCGTCGCGGCGCACCACGTCTTCCACCTTCAGGTGGTCCATCATCGCCTTGCCGACTTCGTCGGAGGTCTTGCCCCAGATGTCGACGACCTTGTTGTAACGTTCGCCGGCGGTGACCAGACCGGAAGCGTACTGCTGCTCGATCTGCTTCACTTCCGCTTCGGCGGTCGCGATCAGGGTCTTCTTCACTTCAGGTACCAGCATGTCGTCCACGCAGATCGAAATACCGGCGCGGGTCGCCAGGCGGAAGCCCGACTGCATCAGCTGGTCGGCAAACACCACGGTAGCGCGCAGGCCGCACTTGCGGAAGGAGGTGTTGATCAGCTTGGAGATCTCTTTCTTCTTCAGCGGACGGTTCAGCACGCTGAATGGCAGGCCTTTCGGCAGGATCTCGGACAGGATGGCGCGGCCAACGGTGGTCTCGTAACGGGTCACGGTACGGACGAACTCGCCGGTTGCTGGATCCTTTGGATTCTCAACGATACGCACGGTGATGCGGGTCGCCAGTTCCACTTCCTTGTTGTCGTACGCGCGGATCACTTCCGACACGTCCGGGAACATCATGCCTTCGCCCTTGGCGTTGACGGCTTCGCGGGTCGCGTAGTACAGACCCAGCACGATATCCTGGGAAGGAACGATCGATGGCTCGCCGTTCGATGGGAACAGGATGTTGTTCGAAGCCAGCATCAGCGTGCGTGCTTCCATCTGTGCTTCGATCGACAGCGGAACGTGGACTGCCATCTGGTCACCGTCGAAGTCCGCGTTGAACGCGGCGCAGACGAGCGGGTGCAGCTGGATCGCTTTACCTTCGATCAGCACGGGCTCGAACGCCTGGATACCGAGACGGTGCAGGGTTGGTGCACGGTTCAGCATGATCGGATGTTCGCGGATCACTTCTTCCAGGATGTCCCACACCACTGGCTCTTGCACTTCGACCAGCTTCTTGGCGGCCTTGATGGTGGTCGCGAGACCCATCAGTTCCAGCTTGTTGAAGATGAATGGCTTGAACAGTTCCAGGGCCATCAGCTTTGGCAGACCGCACTGGTGCAGTTTCAGCTGTGGACCCACCACGATCACGGAACGGCCGGAGTAGTCGACGCGCTTACCCAGCAGGTTCTGACGGAAGCGGCCGCCCTTACCCTTGATCATTTCAGCCAGCGACTTCAGCGGACGCTTGTTGGCGCCGGTCATCGCTTTGCCGCGACGGCCGTTGTCCAGCAGCGAGTCGACTGCTTCCTGCAGCATGCGCTTTTCGTTACGCGTGATGATCTCTGGAGCACGCAGCTCCATCAGGCGCTTCAGACGGTTGTTACGGTTGATGACGCGGCGATACAGGTCGTTCAGGTCGGAGGTCGCGAAGCGGCCGCCATCCAGCGGGACCAGTGGGCGCAGTTCCGGCGGCAGCACCGGCAGCACTTCCATGATCATCCAGTCTGGCTTGATGCCGGAACGCTGGAATGCTTCCAGCACTTTCAGGCGCTTGGCGTACTTCTTGATCTTCGCTTCGGACTTCGATTCCTTCAGTTCCACGCGCAGGGCTTCGGCATCGCGGTGGATGTCGATCGAGCGCAGCAGTTCGCGGATACCTTCAGCGCCCATGAAGGCGGTGAAGTCGTCGCCGTACTCTTCGTACTTGGCGGCGTAGTCGTCTTCCGACATGATCTGGCACTTCTTCAGCGGGGTCATGCCTGGATCGGTCACGACGTATGCTTCGAAGTACAGAACGCGTTCGATATCGCGCAGGGTCATGTCCAGGACCATGCCCAGGCGCGACGGCAGCGATTTCAGGAACCAGATGTGCGCAACCGGGGATGCCAGTTCGATGTGGCCCATGCGCTCACGGCGCACTTTGGCCAGGGTCACTTCAACGCCGCACTTTTCGCAGATGACACCGCGGTGCTTCAGGCGCTTGTACTTGCCGCACAGGCATTCGTAGTCCTTGATCGGGCCAAAGATCTTGGCGCAGAACAGGCCGTCGCGCTCCGGCTTGAAGGTACGGTAGTTGATGGTCTCAGGCTTTTTGACTTCGCCGTAGGACCACGAACGGATTTTCTCAGGAGAGGCCAGACCGATCTTGATCGCGTCGAACGACTCGTTTTGCTGTACTTGCTTGAATAAATCGAGCAGGGCTTTCATGTATCACTCCAGATAGTGACGAATTCTTTACTTACTTAAAACCGGTAAACCGGTGTCAGACCCACAGGGTCCGACACCCGATACGCGGCTGCCGCGGGCCGAGTGTCTGACCCTGCGGGTCAGACACTGCTTTACCGGTTTTAGTTGCGTTCCAGGTCGATATCGATACCCAGGGAACGGATCTCTTTCACCAGCACGTTGAACGATTCCGGCATGCCGGCGTCGATCACGTGGTCGCCCTTGACGAGGTTTTCGTACACTTTGGTACGGCCGTTCACGTCGTCGGACTTCACGGTCAGCATTTCTTGCAGCACGTAGGACGCGCCGTACGCTTCCAGTGCCCACACCTCCATCTCACCGAAGCGCTGGCCGCCGAACTGGGCTTTACCGCCCAGAGGCTGCTGCGTCACCAGCGAGTAAGGACCGGTGGAACGGGCGTGCATCTTGTCGTCGACCAGGTGGTGCAGCTTCAGCATGTGCATCACGCCCACGGTGACTTTGCGCTCGAACGCTTCGCCGGTGCGGCCGTCGTACATGGTGACCTGGTTCTTGGACGGGGTCATGCCCAGGTGCTTGGCGATATCGTCCGGATACGCCAGGTCCAGCATGCGGCGGATTTCCGATTCGTGCGCGCCGTCGAACACCGGAGTCGCGAACGGCACACCCTTCTTCAGGTTGTATGCCAGCTTCATGATCTCGTCGTCGGACAGGGATGCGATGTCTTCCTTGGCGCCGGACTCGTTGTACACGGTGGTCAGGTACTTGCGCATCTCTTCGACCTTGATCTGCGCTTGCAGCATTTCGCCGATACGGATGCCCAGGCCCTTCGCTGCCCAACCCAGGTGGGTTTCCAGGATCTGACCAACGTTCATACGGGACGGAACGCCCAGTGGGTTCAGCACCACGTCTGCCGGGGTACCGTCAGCCATGTATGGCATGTCTTCCACCGGAACGATACGGGACACAACACCCTTGTTACCGTGGCGGCCTGCCATCTTGTCGCCGGACTGCAGGCGACGCTTCACGGCCAGGTAGACCTTGACCATCTTCTGCACGCCAGGCTGCAGTTCGTCGCCCTGGGTCAGCTTCTTGCGCTTCTCTTCGAAGGCCAGGTCGAACTGGTGGCGCTTCTCGGCGATGGATTCCTTGATGGCTTCCAGGGCCTTGGCCATGTCTTCGTCGGCAGGACGGATGTCGAACCAGTGGAACTTGTCCAGGTCGTCCAGGTAGTCCTTGGTGACCTTGGCGCCTTTGGCCAGCTTCTTCGGACCGCCGTTGACCACTTGGCCGATCATCATCTTTTCCAGACGCTGGAAGGCGTCGCCTTCCACGATACGCATCTGGTCGTTCAGGTCCAGGCGGTAGCGCTTCAGTTCATCGTCGATGATCTGCTGGGCGCGCTTGTCGCGTGGGATGCCTTCGCGGGTGAACACTTGCACGTCGATGACGGTACCAACCATGCCGGATGGAACGCGCAGCGAGGTGTCTTTCACGTCGGATGCTTTTTCGCCGAAGATCGCGCGCAGCAGCTTCTCTTCCGGGGTCAGCTGGGTTTCGCCTTTCGGGGTCACCTTACCGACCAGCACGTCGCCGGCTTGCACTTCAGCGCCGATGTACACGATGCCGGATTCGTCCAGGCGAGCCAGTTGGTTCTCAGCCAGGTTCGAAATATCGCGGGTGATTTCTTCCGCGCCCAGCTTGGTGTCACGGGCAACAACGGACAGTTCTTCGATGTGGATCGAGGTGTAACGGTCGTCTTTCACGACGTTTTCCGAGATCAGGATCGAGTCTTCGAAGTTCAGGCCGTTCCATGGCATGAAGGCCACTGTCATGTTCTGGCCCAGTGCCAGTTCGCCCAGGTCGGTCGATGCGCCGTCGGCGATCACGTCGCCCTTGGCCACACGGTCGCCCACTTTGACGATAGGACGCTGGTTGATATTGGTGTTCTGGTTGGAACGGGTGTACTTGATCAGGTTGTAGATGTCCACACCGACTTCGCCAGCCTGTGCTTCTTCATCGTTCACGCGGATCACGACGCGGCCCGCGTCGATGTAGTCCACCACGCCGCCGCGCAGCGCCTGCACGGTGGTGCCGGAGTCGACTGCCACGGTACGTTCGATACCGGTACCGACCAGCGCCTTTTCAGGACGCAGGCAAGGCACGGCCTGACGCTGCATGTTGGCGCCCATCAGTGCACGGTTCGCGTCATCGTGCTCCAGGAATGGAATCAGCGATGCTGCAACGGATACGATCTGGCCTGGAGCAACGTCCATGTACTGCACGCGCTCCGGGGAGACCAGGATGGTTTCGCCGGCTTCACGGGACGACACCAGTTCGTCGACCAGTTGGCCCTGCTCGTTCACCTTGGCGTTTGCCTGGGCGATGATGTAGCGGCCTTCTTCGATCGCGGACAGGTAATCGATCTTGTCGGTCACCTTGCTGTTTTCAACTTTACGGTACGGGGTTTCCAGGAAGCCGTACTCGTTCAGGCGGGCATACAGTGCCAGCGAGTTGATCAGACCAATGTTCGGGCCTTCAGGCGTTTCGATCGGGCACACGCGGCCGTAGTGGGTCGGGTGAACGTCGCGCACCTCGAAGCCTGCGCGCTCGCGGGTCAGACCGCCAGGGCCCAGGGCCGATACGCGGCGCTTGTGGGTGATTTCCGACAGCGGGTTGGTCTGGTCCATGAACTGCGACAGCTGGGACGAACCGAAGAACTCGCGGATAGCAGCCGAGATCGGCTTGGAGTTGATCAGGTCGTGCGGCATCAGGTTGTCGGCTTCGGCCTGGCCCAGGCGTTCCTTGACGGCGCGCTCGACGCGCACCAGGCCGGCGCGGAACTGGTTCTCGGCCAGTTCGCCCACGCAACGTACGCGGCGGTTACCCAGGTGGTCGATATCGTCGACTTCGCCGCGGCCATTGCGCAGCTCAACCAGGATCTTGATCACGGCCAGCACGTCGTCGTTCGACAGGGTCATGGCGCCGGTCAGTTCGTCACGGCCGATACGGCGGTTGAACTTCATGCGGCCCACGGCGGACAGGTCGTAGCGGTCGGCGCTGTAGAACAGGCCGTTGAACAGGGCTTCCACCGACTCTTCGGTTGGCGGTTCGCCAGGACGCATCATGCGGTAGATCGCGATACGGGCCGCGGTCTGGTCGGCGGTGTCGTCGATACGCAGGGTCTGGGAGATGTAGCCGCCCTGGTCCAGGTCGTTGGTGTACAGGGTCTGGATCGCGGAGATATTGGCTTCGCGCAGCTTGCCCAGGGTGTCTTCGGTCAGCTCGTCGTTGGCCAGTGCCACCACTTCGCCGGTTTCCGGATCGACGATGTTCTTCGCCAGTACGCGGCCCAGCAGGTAGTCTTCCGGCACGGAGATGTGCTGGATGCCTGCGGCTTCGATTTCGCGCACATGCTTGGCGTTGATACGCTTGTCCTTGGTGACGATGGTCTTGCCCGACTTCGGATCGACGATGTCGAAGCGCGCGACTTCACCGCGCAGGCGTTCGGACACGAACTCCATCTCCGCGCCTTCCGAACGCAGGTTGAAGTTGTCGAAGACGAAGAAGTTCGCCAGGATCTGTTCCGGGGTCATGCCGATCGCCTTCAGCAGGATCGATACCGGCATCTTGCGGCGGCGGTCGACGCGGAAGTACAGGATGTCTTTCGGGTCGAACTCGAAGTCCAGCCAGGAACCGCGGTAAGGGATGATACGTGCCGAGAACAGCAGCTTGCCGGACGAGTGGGTCTTGCCGCGATCGTGCTCGAAGAACACGCCTGGCGAACGGTGCAGCTGGGAGACGATGACACGCTCGGTACCGTTGATCACGAACGAGCCGGTGGTCGTCATCAGGGGCAGTTCGCCCATGTAGACTTCCTGCTCCTTCATTTCCTTCACGACCGGCTTGGTTGGCGATTCCTTGTCCAGGATCACCAGGCGCACTTTGGCGCGCAGCGGGGAAGCGAAGGTCAGGCCACGCAGTTGGCATTCCTTGACGTCGAACGCCGGGTCACCCAGGACGTAGGACAGGAATTCCAGACGGGCGAAGCCGTTGTGGGAAACGATTGGGAAGATCGACGTGAAAGCCGATTGCAGGCCTTCGTTCTTGCGGTTTGCAACTGGAGTGTGCTCTTGCAAGAAGTTCTCGTAAGACTCGAGCTGGGTAGCCAGCAGGAACGGAACGTTGTGGACGTTGGCGCGTTTCGCAAAGGACTTGCGAATGCGTTTCTTCTCAGTAAATGAGTAGTGCATGGACACTCCGTGTGAGACAGGAAAAGGTAGAGAATTCAGCGTTGCGGGCGCGCTTCGCAAAGCTCAATTCACTAGAAAACAACAACTTCTACTTCAGAGACGACAAAGGAGCCAAGGGCGGACCCTCCCTTTCGGGAGAGATCCGCCGCATTGGCTTCCTAAACTAAGGCAGTTACCCGCCTTGGTTCAATTACTTCAGGTCAGCTTTCGCGCCGGCTTCTTCCAGCTTCTTCTTAGCTGCTTCAGCGTCGGCCTTAGCCATTGCTTCTTTCACGGTCTTCGGTGCGCCGTCAACCAGGTCTTTGGCTTCTTTCAGGCCCAGACCGGTGATTTCGCGAACAGCCTTAATCACGCCAACTTTGTTAGCGCCGACTTCGGACAGAACCAGGTTGAATTCGGTTTGCTCTTCAGCAGCAGCGCCGCCAGCAGCAGCACCGCCAGCTGCTGGAGCAGCCATTGCAGCAGCGGACACGCCGAATTTTTCTTCGAATGCCTTGACCAGTTCGTTCAGGTCCATTACGGACATTTCGGACACTGCGTTCAGGATGTCGTCTTTGGAAATTGCCATTTGAAACTCCTAATTTGTTTGTAATACTACAGAATTGGTATTGACTAAGAAACTAAGCCAGCGATTAAGCGGCTTCGGTTTCTTTCTTGGCTGCCAGAGCAGCCAGGCCACGTGCAAAGCCCGACACCGGAGCCAGCATAACGCCCAACAGCTGCGAAATGAGGACTTCACGGGATGGAATGCTCGCCAGTGCGGTAACGCCAGCTACGTCGAGCTGCTTACCTGCATAGTTACCAGCCTTCAGGACCAGTTTGTCGTTGGTTTTGGCGAAGTCGGCGAGGACTTTCGCTGCAGCAACAGCATCATCCGAGATCGAGTAGATCAGCGGACCGGTCATGGAATCGGCCAGAGCGGCGAACTGCGTGCCTTCAACTGCACGACGTGCCAGGGTGTTCTTCAGAACACGGATGTACACGCCTTGCGCACGCGCATCGGCACGGAGTTTAGTCAAGTGACCAACCTGGATGCCACGGTACTCGGCCACAGCGATAGTTTGCGCAGTTGCTACTTTTGCGGAAACTTCGGCGACGACGGCCTTTTTGTCATTCAGATTGAGACCCACGGTCTTCTCCTTAAATAATGCTCGGCTTACGCCTCGCATCGGTTCGAACAACGGCGTCCGAGGTTTAGGAGTCTAAAGGGACTGCATAAACTTGTTCGGGATCACCATCTGCGTTGGGAGCTTTCACTATTAACCCAGAGCCTACCTGATGCTCCGGGCCCAACGGTCTTTGAAGGCATGGCGGCAGCAGAACCGCCGCCAACCCAAAGATCCGCCTCAACCTTCCGGCTGAGGACTTAATTCTTTACTACTTAGCCGTTCAGGCCAGCGTGGTCTACGCGTACGCCAGCGCCCATGGTGGACGACAGGGATACTTTACGCAGGTACACGCCTTTGGACGAAGCTGGCTTAGCCTTGTTCAGTGCGTCGATCAGAGCAACCAGGTTGGTCTTCAGATCTGCGTCGCTGAACGACTTGCGGCCGATGGTCGCGTGGATGATACCTGCCTTGTCGGTACGGTACTGAACCTGACCGGCCTTGGCGTTCTTCACGGCGCCAGCCACGTCTGGGGTTACGGTGCCAACTTTCGGGTTAGGCATCAGGCCACGTGGGCCCAGGATCTGGCCCAGGGTACCAACGATACGCATGGTGTCTGGGGAAGCGATCACGATGTCGAAAGGCATGTCGCCGGCTTTGACGCGCTCAGCCAGGTCTTCCATACCAACAACGTCAGCGCCGGCAGCTTTAGCTTGCTCAGCCTTGTCGCCGGTTGCGAACACAGCAACGCGAACAGTCTTACCGGTGCCAGCTGGCAGAACCACGGAACCGCGAACAACCTGGTCGGACTTCTTAGGGTCCACGCCCAGTTGAACGGACACGTCGATGGATTCGTTGAACTTGGCGGTAGCCAGTTCTTTAACCAGGGCGACAGCGTTGTCGAAAGCGTACACTTTGGTACGGTCTACTTTAGCCTTGATGGCTTGAGCGCGCTTGGACAGTTTTGCCATGATTAGATGCCCTCTACGGTGATGCCCATGGAACGTGCGGAACCAGCGATGGTGCGAACAGCAGCATCCAGGTCGGCAGCGGTCAGGTCCGGGGTCTTCAGTTTCGCGATTTCTTCAGCTTGTGCGCGGGTCAGCTTGCCTACCTTGTCGGTATGTGGCTTGGACGAACCTTTTTGCACGCCGGACAGCTTCTTGATCAGGTAGGTGGCCGGTGGGGTGGCCATCTTGAACGTGAAGGACTTGTCAGCGAACGCGGTAATGGTCACTGGGATTGGCATGCCTGGTTCCATACCTTGGGTCTGCGCGTTGAACGCTTTGCAGAATTCCATGATGTTCAGACCGCGCTGGCCCAGTGCTGGACCGATTGGAGGGGATGGGTTTGCCTTACCAGCTGGAACTTGCAGCTTGATAAAGCCAATGATTTTCTTTGCCATTTGGGCACTTCCTATCGTTGGATTGAGTAGTAGCGCCCCGCACGCGGCGGGGCTCCTCTTTTTGGCAGCTTAAACGCGCTGCCGGACGTTAAATCTTCTCGACCTGGCCGAATTCGAGTTCGACTGGAGTAGCGCGACCGAAGATGGTGACCGACACACGCACCTTGGATTTCTCGTAGTTGACTTCTTCCACGTTGCCGTTGAAGTCGGTGAACGGACCATCCTTGATGCGGACTTGCTCGCCCACTTCGTACAGCACTTTTGGACGTGGCTTTTCCACGCCTTCCTGCATTTGCGTCATGATCTTTTCGATCTCGCGCGCAGGGATCGGGGTCGGTTTGTTCGACTTGCCGCCGATGAAGCCGGTCACTTTGCTGGTATTTTTCACCAGGTGCCAGGTTTCGTCGGTCATTTCCATTTCCACCAGCACGTAGCCAGGGAAGAAACGGCGCTCGGTCACAGACTTCTGGCCGTTGCGCACTTCAACCACTTCTTCAGTCGGCACCAGGATCTGGCCGAACTGGTCTTGCATGCCAGCGCGCTCGACACGCTCCATCAGGGCGCGCTGAACGCTTTTCTCCATGCCGGAGTAGGCGTGTACGACATACCAGCGCTTGTTGCTGACTGGCGTGGACACCGCCTGCGCCGGGTCCTTGCCCGGCTGCTCGTCTTGCACAATTTCGCTCATTATTTCTTCCAGCCCAGGATCAGGTCGTACAACACAAATTCGAGGATCTTGTCCGTGCCCCACAGGAAGATCGCCATGACCAGCACAAAGGCGAACACGATCAGAGTGATCTGACGGGCTTCTTTGTGGGTCGGCCAAACAACTTTCTTGGTCTCGCGAACGGATTCTTTCGCAAAATTCAGGAAATCACGGCCTGCAGCAGAGGTGTACGCGATGCCGGCGGAAATGAGCAAACCAACCACAAGCGCGGCTGCCCGCACCAGGGTTGGTTTTCCGGTCAGAACAAAGAATCCGACCACGCCTGCAATCAACGCCACAACTGCCAACACGACTTTGAACTTATCGTTCGTCGTGCTAACGGTTTGCACGGATTGATTAGACATTTACTTTTACTTTCGGTGCCCTGCACCAGATTCGGTGGCAGGGGCGGAGGGCATCGAACCCCCAACCTTCGGTTTTGGAGACCGACGCTCTGCCAATTGAGCTACGCCCCTACGTAAAACTTTACAGTGGAATCCGTAATTCTAGCACCCATCAGCGATGGGCGCTAGCCTTGGCTGGATTCTTTTCGACTACTTAGTCGATGATCTTGGCAACCACGCCGGCGCCAACGGTACGACCACCTTCGCGGATTGCGAAGCGCAGACCTTCTTCCATAGCGATCGGGGAGATCAGCTTAACGGTGATGGAGACGTTGTCGCCTGGCATAACCATTTCTTTGTCCGCTGGCAGCTCGATGGAGCCGGTCA
>Ga0209257_1000296_pt1 | contig 109517 bp, 95 predicted proteins | sample AraplaCvi_mCL_r2_FD_184277 | JGI IMG/M metagenome (GOLD analysis project Ga0209257, IMG submission 184277) | Arabidopsis root microbial communities from North Carolina, USA - plate scrape MF_Cvi_mCL_r2 (SPAdes) (version 2) | ecosystem: Host-associated > Plants > Roots > Endosphere | place: USA...
CGAAAGCTCGCCCTCAACCTGCTCAGGAGCGATCCAGACAAGGCTTCCATCCGGCGCAAAATCAAGCGCGCCGGATGGGACGATACCTTTCTCCTCAGCCTCCTCGGCCAAATGCGATAGCCCTGCGGGGAATAGGGAGGGCTATTCCGAGCGGGTGTTCAGACGATCTTACAGATGCTCTTCCTCGACGTCCTCGCAGGAATAGCCAAGGTCGTTGAAGCCGCTCTCCAGATAGTCCCCGAGCAGCGGCGTGCCGAGCAGATATTCCGCCGTGCCCTTGGTGCCGCGCTGCTGCGCCTGTTCCTTCGCTTCCTCCCAGTCCTCGACGTCATAGTCGCCGCGGCCGATCCACACCATGGCCACGAGGTCGGAGAGCTCGTCTTCGTTCAGGGCTTCGAGCGTCCCCATGAGCTCGGCGAAGGTCGGGTCGTCCCGCCGGTCCTCGAGGACATCGATTTCGCCGTCATCCGTGGCATTCGAGCCGGAATCGGTGTCCTCCGGCTCGACCTTCACGTCGAACTCCCGGGCCTTCACGATGAGAAAGCAGACCGTCTCCGGATCCACCGCCAGCTCGACGGGCTCCTCCGCTTCGTCTTCCGAAACGCCTTTTGCGGCCATGTCGTCCTCCGTTCAGGTTTCGCACGCTCAACGATCCCGCCCGGCGCCGGTTCCACCGGCCGGGCCTGCCGAACTGTCACATTTGGGCGCTAGGCTCTCTGGCTGACCGAAGGGAGCCGGGGAGCCGAGAGATGCAAGTCGCGATGCCCAATCTGAAGCCGGACGGCAACAGCATGCCCGATCTGCCGATTCTCGATCTACCGCTGATCGAAGGCACCGCCGAGAGTTTGGCCGGCTACGGCGAGGTGGTGACCGATCCGGAGCGCCAGAAGATCGAGATCGTGCGCTGGCCGGCCCAGGGCTGGCGCCCGGTCGATCCCAACAGCGGCGACGAGGGTGGCACGACCGAGGGCATCTTCGCCTGCCAATGGGTGGGCGACGTACTCAAGGCGCAGAATCATGCGGTCGGCGGTGATTATGTGTTGGGCTGGAGCTGCCTCCCCGGCGAAGCCTCGGAGACCAATGCGACGCTCGGCCGGCATCGCGCCCTGATGTGGCGTGCGAACTATCACCCCGACGGCGGGCAGATGTTCTTTCCCTTGGACAAGGCGCCGTTCGTCGTGCCGCTGGCGCTGCCGGGCGACGATGTGTCCCCGCAGGATTTCAAGGCCTTCTGGTTCGACGGCTCGAAGGGCCTCTATCTCCATCCCAACGTCTGGCACGACGGTGTCTTTCCGGCGACCGATACCGGCCGCTATTTCGGCAAGCAGGGCAAGGTGCACGCCCGGGTCAGCGCCAACTTCCCGAACGAGTTCGGTTGCTATCTCGGCGCGCCATTGCCGCGTGAGAGCGCGTTTTAGGCTAGCGGTCGAAGTCTACCGCAACGGTGTTCCCACCGCTGACGACGATGCCTACCCGTTCGCCGGCGCGCGGCCTGTAACGGCCGGAGAGCAAGGCCGCGGTCGCGGCACTGCCGCCGGGCTCGCCGACGACGCGCAAGACATCCCAGAGCGCCTTCTGCGCGGCGCGGATTGCGTCGTCTGCCACCAGCACGACCTCGGCCACGTGATCGCGCGCGATCGGGAAAACCTGGGCGCCGATCTGCCTCGGTGCGAGCGAATCCGCGGCGATGCCGCCCGCTTCCGCATCGACCGGCCGGCCGGCGGCGAGCGCCTTGGTGAGTGTCGGTGCCAGTTCCGGCTCGACGCCCACCACCTTCACCTGGCCGCGATACCAGGCGGCGATGCCGGCGATGAGACCGCCGCCACCGACGCCGACCAGCAGCGTGTCGATCTCCGGCGCTTGTTCCTCCAGCTCCTTCGCCAGCGTGCCCTGGCCCAGCATGGTCTCGCGCTGGTCGAAGGCGTGCACGGTGAGGGCGCCGCTCTCCTTGGCCCAGCTCTCCGACGCGGCAAAGGCATCGGCATAGCGGGCGCCGCCGACCACGAGCTCCGCGCCGTAGCTCTTGATCCGCGCGATCTTGGCGGGTGACGAAATCTCCGGCACATAGATCCGCGCCGGGATGCCGAGCCGCTTCGCCGCGAAGGCGACCGCGGCGCCGTGATTGCCGCCGGAAGCCGCCACCACGCCCGCCGCGGGAATCTTCCGGGTGAGGAGATTGGTGAAGGCACCGCGGCTCTTGAACGAGCCCGCATGCTGCATGAGCTCGAGCTTGAAGGTGAGCGGCGCGGCTGCGAGACCGAAGTCCGCGGCATCGACTGCGATCACCGGCGTGCGGCGGATCTGCGGACGGATGATCTCCGCGACGGCGGAAATTGCTTCACGGGTGATGGTCTGGTCTTCGCTCACGGCACTGCCTCCCTGTTGCGGGTTGACATTAATTCGCCATTTAGGAAAATGGCAATATGTCTAATGAAGCGACGATCCGCGATGTCCGATATTGACGCGCTCCGCGCCTTGGCCAACGAGCGCCGCCTGCAGATCCTGGAATGGCTGAAGGATCCGGAGGCGCATTTCCCGCCGCAGCAGGACGGCGACCTGGTGAAGGACGGCGTCTGCGGCGCGCTGATCGCGGCCAAGCTCGAGGTCAGCCAGCCGACGGTCAGCGAGCATCTTAAGATCCTCGCCCAGGCCGGTTTGATCCGGCCGAAACGGATCAAGCAATGGACCTTCTACAAGCGCGACGAAAAGGAGATCGCCGCCGCGAAGCGGGCGATCGCCAAGGCGTTCTGAGCGTCGCGCTCAGCGCTGGTTGCGCCAGCGATTGACGACGTTCTGCAGGAAGGAGTCGGAGCTGACTTCGGCCGTCCAGGCGGTGGAGAAGGGGGCTGTCTTGCTGCGCGGACGGCCATCCTGCGGCAGCTCGTCGAAGCAGATCCGGGTCGGGATCGGCACGCCTTCACCCACGGCAATGGCCTCCGCATTGCGCAGCGAGGGCAGCTCGTCGAGGAGGCCGATGCCGGATTCCGGCATGGCGGCGCGCAGGAACTCCTGGTCCTTCTGGTTGCTCATGCGGAGCGCGAAGATGGTGTTGCACTGGGACAGCACGGTGGAGGCGAGTTCTGACGGGCGCTGGCTCACCAGGCAGAGGGAGACGCCGTACTTGCGGCCTTCTTTGGCGATGCGCGAGAGCGCCCGCTTCGTCGGCTCGAAGATGGTCTTGTCCTCGGCCGGAGCGTAGCGGTGCGCCTCTTCGCAGACCAGCAGGATCGGCACGGTCTGGTCGCTCCAGAGCGCGAAGTCGAAGGTCATGCGGCAGATCAGCGAAACGACGACGTTCAGCACTTCCGACGGAATGCCGGAAGTGTCGATGACGGTTACGGGCTTGTCGCGGACCGGGATGCGGAACAGGCGCGAGAGGATCGCCGCCATGTTGTCGCGCACGGTGACGCCCGGAAACATGAACGAGAAACGGCGGTCCGACTGCAGGCTGAGGAACTGCTCGCGGATCCGCAGATAAGGCGCGGAATCCACCGGGCGGTCGAGCTTGCCCATGGCTTCGTCGAGCAGCTGGGTCACTTCCGAGAGGCGATAGGGCACCGGCGTGTCGATGGTCACGGTCGAGGTCGTATCCCTGACCGCGAGCAGGTTGCGCTTCGCCTGCACGATCACCTGATGCAGGATGACGGAATCGATTTCCGGCGTCTGGCTGGCATCGCCGATGATGAGCTGCTTCATCTCCTCGAAGTTCAAAAGCCAGTAAGGCAGCTGCAGATCGGCGGGCGTGATCTGCTCCGCCGTGTCGCCGAACGCGCTGGCGAACTCGCTGTGCTGGTCGAGGATGACGATATGCGCCTTGGTATGCGCGGCGAGGATGTTCCTGAGGATGACGGCGACGGCGCAGGACTTGCCGGTGCCGGTGGTGCCGAGCACGGCGAAATGCTTGCCCAGCAGCTCGTCCACCATGACGCAGGCGGGAATCGATTTGTCCTGGTTGACGACGCCGATCCGCACGCCGTTGTCGCCGGCGCGCATGAAGACCCGCCTGAGATCCTCGCGCGAGGTGTGGAAGACTTCGTCGCCGAGGCCCGGGAAGACCGAGACGCCGCGGCGGAAGATGCCATCGGATTCGATCTCGCCGATCAGCTCCAGCTCCATGATGCGGAGCTCGGCCTTGCCTTCGACCTGTTCGGGAATGGGAATACTGAGGCCCGTCACCAGGCCGAAGGCGATGGTCGTCGCGGTGCGGACATTGACCACTTCGCCGATATCCGGCCGTCGCGCCGAAGGGCTCTCGTCGCCACCGATATGCTGGTCCATCAGCGTGATCAGCTGGCTGCCGGAGACCGACACCACGCGGCCGATGCGGGTCGCCTGAAGTTCGGCGGCGAGAGGAGCGGCTTCGTTCATCGTGCAAGACTCTCCGGAGAAGATGACCGGTCGGCGCCATCGCGCGGCCGGGTGTGTTCGGGTGAGGAAGCTCGGGTGCGGTCGGGCGGGAAGCGAACCGTCACGGTGGTGCCGCGGCCGGGCTCGCTATCGATTTTCAGGGTGCCGCCATGCATCTCGACGAAACCCTTGCTCAAAGGCAGGCCGAGACCGGTGCCCTCGTATTTGCGGCTGAGGTCGCTCGAGACCTGGGCGAAGGGGACCAGGGCCTTCCAGATGTCTTCCTCGGCAATGCCGATGCCGGTATCGGCGACCGAGATGTTCAGCCAGCCGTCTGCGCTCATCGATCCCGCCAGCTTGACGGTCCCGCCGCGCGGAGTGAACTTGACGGCATTGGAGAGCAGGTTGATCAGGATCTGCTTGAAATACTGACGGTCGCCGAGGAGCTGCGGCAGGCCGTGCGCCATCTCGACGACGAGCTTCAAGCCGGCACCCTCGGCCTGCGGCTGCACGAAAGTGACGGGAATCTCGGCGGCTTCCCTCGGATCGAACCATTCCTCCTGCAACTCCGCGCGGCCGGCCTCGATCTTGGCGAGATCGAGGATGCGGTTCACCTCCGCGAGGAGATGCATGCCGGCATTGTGGATGTCGTTGGCATAGGCGGTGACGCGGTCCGAACCGACCGTCTGGGAGGGATTGGCCATCAGCTGCGAGAAGCCGATGATCGCATTCAGAGGCGTGCGCAGCTCATGGCTCATATTGGCGAGGAACTCGGTCTTCGCGCGGTTGGCCGCTTCGGCGCCCAGCATGGCGGCATGCATGATCTCGGCATTGCGCTCAGCTTCCTGGCGGGCCGCGACCAGACCCATCTCGGCGTGGCGGCGGCGGACCAGGATGCCGAGCTGGCTGGAATATTCGGCCAGCAGCGAGCGGCGGCCGGACGACGGACGAAAATACGGTCGCATCTCCTGTCCCTCCGCTCCCTCGGTCGGATGCGCCGGCACCCGACATCAAGATCCATGGCCATTCCCATGGCGAGCCGAAAAAGCTCCTAAGCCATATCGGCTGGGAATGGTTAACACCCCGTTACCGGTGGCGCTACAGCTTAGCGCAAACGGCGGGTGATTGCCCGTGACGGAGGCCACAGAAACCGCGGCAACCCGGCCCTTCCGGCATTCCAGACGCAGCGGGGACGAGGCCTCAGGCCCGGGCGGCGCGCACCTTGTTCAAATCCACAGGCGGATGTGCGGTTTTCAGGAAAGCCTTAATGCTGCGGATCGCCTGGCGGGTCCGCGCCTCGTTCTCGACCAGGGCGAAACGGACAAAACCGTCGCCCTGTTCGCCGAAGCCGGTGCCGGGGGCTACGGCGACATTGGCCTCGGTCAGCAGCAGCTTGGAGAAATCGAGCGAGCCCAGGTGCTGGAAGCGCTCCGGGATCGGCGCCCAGGCGAACATCGAGCCGGCCGGCGGATCGACCGGCCAGCCGGCGGCGCGCAGCCCATCGATCAGCACGTCGCGGCGGCTCTTGTAGCGGGCGCGCATTTCATCGACGCAGTCCTGCGGTCCGTTGAGCGCGGCGGTCGCCGCGACCTGGATCGGCGTGAAGGCGCCGTAATCGAGATAGGACTTCACCCGCGCCAGCGCCCCGATCAGCCGCGCATTGCCGGCGCAGAAGCCGATGCGCCAGCCGGGCATCGAATAGGTCTTCGAGAGCGACGAGAACTCGACCGCGATTTCTTTCGCCCCCGGGACCTGCAGGACCGAGGGCGGCGGCACGCCGTCGAAATAGACTTCCGAATAGGCGATGTCGGAGATGATGAAGATGCCGTGCTTGCGGCAGAAAGCGACCACTTCCGCGTAAAAATCCAGGCTCGCCATCTCGGCGGTCGGGTTGCTCGGATAGTTGATCACCACCGCGACCGGCTTCGGCACCGAATGCCGCACCGCGCGGTCCATGGCGTTCATGAAATCCGCACCCGGCCGGAACGGGATCGAGCGGATCGCCGCGCCGGCGATGATGAAGCCGAAGGCGTGGATTGGATAGCTGGGATTGGGGGCCAGGATGATGTCGCCCGGGCTGGTGATCGCCTGGGCGAGATTGGCGAGGCCTTCCTTCGAACCCAGGGTGACGATCGCCTCGCGCTCTGGATCGATTTCCACGTTGAAGCGGCGGGCATAATAGGCGGCGAGCGCCTTCCTCAGGCCCGGGATGCCGCGCGAATTGGAGTAACGGTGGACCCGGGGATCGGCCAGGGTCTCGGTCAGCTTGTCGATGACATGCTTCGGCGGCGGCATGTCGGGATTGCCCATGCCGAAATCGACGATGTCCTGCCCGGCAGCGCGCCCGGCGGCCTTCAGCTTGTTCACTTCCGCGAAGACGTAAGGTGGGAGGCGCTTGGTGCGGTAGAACTCGTTGTCCATCGGTGGCCCGGGCTCCGGAAGGTTGATGACGCATTATTTCAAAGAACGCAGGCAGCGCCAAACGCTGTTTGGCGCCGGACCTGTGTACCGCTCTCATCTCAAGAGAGGAGACCGGCCTCGAGCTTGTGCAATGCCTGGATCGTGAGCGCCGCAGCCGAGGCGCGGTTCTCGACCCCGAGCTTCTCGAAGATCTGCTCCAGGTGCTTGTTGACCGTGCGCGGGCTGATGCCGAGCACCGTCGAGATGTCCTTGTTCGACTTGCCCCGGGCGATCCAGAGCAGCACCTCGGCCTCCCGGCCGGTCAGGGCGAAATGCCGCCGCAGCCGCTCGACGTCCTGCCGCGGCTCGACCTGAGTGACCCGCAGCAGCCGCTCGCCCGCCTGCACCTGGCCGAGATAGGCGAGCTCCAGCTTGCGCTCGCCGAGGCTCCAGAGATAGGTCGCGTGCTCGGTGCCGCCCTCGGCGGCACGCGCCATCCAGTCGATCGCCTCCGCCGGAAGACGGAACCCGGCTTCCTGCGCTTCCGGCGAAATCTGGCGCAGGAGGCGCACCGCCTGTGGCGTCGACCAGCGCAAGCTGCCCTCCGGCGTCACCGAGAGCAGGAAGCGGCCAGTGGCATCGAGCGCGGAATGCGCCGCGGCGGAGCGACGGGCGTTACGGAGATGGACCCGCACCCGCGCCAGCAGTTCGTCGATGACGATGGGCTTGGTCAAGTAATCGACGCCGCCCACTTCGAGCCCGCGCACGATGTGCTCCGTCTCGCTCAAGCCCGTCATGAAGATGACCGGCACATGCGCGAGATGATCGACCGCCTTCAGGCGCCGGCAGGCCTCGAAGCCGCCGATCCCGGGCATGACCGCGTCGAGCAGGATGAGATCCGGCGTGAGCTCCGCGGTGAGCGTCAGCGCGCTTTCGCCGTCCAGCGCCACCAGCACGGTGGCGCCGGTGCTCTCGATCGCCTGGGTGAGAAAGCCGAGCGTGTCGGGCGAATCATCGACCACCAGGATGATGTCGCGGCGCGGTCCCACCGGATCCTCAGGAGGCGGCGCGCTCAAGCAGGGCCTCCAGCCGCGCCATGTACTGCTTCAACTCGAAGTTCCGCACCAGCCCGCGCAGCTCGCCGATGATCGCGGCATGCTCCGGGCTGGCTCCGGCGACCTCGTCGAGCTTCGCTTCGATGCCGCGCACATAGCCGATCTTGCCGAGGCGGTGCAGGTCGGCGAGATGCGGCAAGGGCAGTGGCGCAACGGCCGCCGCGGCTTTCGCCGCGGTTTCCTCGTCGTAGACCCAGTCCAGACCGAGCGCGTCGCGAATCGAAGCCAGGAGATGATTGACCTCGATCGGCTTGGTGACGAAGGCGGTATCTTCGAACGCATGGGCCTGCATCTGCTCGTCGGCATTGGCCGAGACGATGATGATCGGGATCGCCTCGGCCCGTTCCCGCAACCGCCGCGCCACCTCCCAGCCGTTCATGTCCGGCATGGTGAGATCGAGCAGGGCGAGATCCGGTGGATTGGCGGCAGCGCGTTCCAGGCAGATCGCGCCGCTCTGCGCCGTCTCGAGCACAAATCCAAGCGGCGTCAGCAGCTCGTTGAGGAGATCGAGATGGCCAAGATCGTCATCGGCCGCCAGCACCCGCATCTGCGGGCCGCGATAGCCGACGATCCGGCGTTGGCGCGCGGCCACGACCGGCGGGCTCGCCTCGGACAGCATCAGCCGCACGCGGAACATGCTCCCCTCGCCGAGCGAGCTCTCGACCGAGACCTCGCCGCCCATGATCTCGGCGAGGAGCTTGGTGATGGTGAGGCCGAGACCCGTGCCCGGCACGCCCAGTGCGCTCGCCGTCCGCCCGCGCTCGAACGGCTGGAATATCCGGGTGAGATCGCTGGTATCGATCCCGATTCCGGTATCGGCGATCTCGAACTCGGAGATCTGGCCGCGATGGCGGGCGCGGAACACGACGCCGCCCTGGTGCGTGTACTTGATGGCGTTGGAAAGCAGGTTGATGAGCACCTGGCGCAGCCGTTTCTCGTCGGCGAAGACATAGGGCGGGAGCTGCGCCGAAGGCTCGTAGCGGAACTGGATGCCCTTGGCCCCGGCCTGGATGCGGAACATGTCAACCAGCTGTTCCAGGAGCTCGGTCAGGGCGATCCGGTCGCGGTTCAATTGCAGCCGCCCGGCCTCGATCTTAGCGATGTCGAGGAGGCCGTCCACCAGGGTCGAGAGATGCTCGGAGCTGCGGCGGATCACCCGCACCGCGTCCTGCGTGTGGGCGGACAGCGCCGCGTCGCGCTCCATGAGCTGCGCATAGCCGAAGACGGCGTTCAGGGGCGCGCGGATCTCATGGCTGACCCCGACGATATAGCGGCTCTTGGCGATGTTGGCAGCCTCGGCGGCGCTCTTCGCCTTCTGGAGCTGATCATAGGTGCGTTCATGCGCCTCGATCTCGTGGGTCAGCATCTGGGTCTGCCGCTCGGTCTCTTCTTCGGCGACCTGCCGGCTTTCATGCGCGAGCACCATCAGCCAGGCGACGATGCCGGAGATGCCGAACAGGGCGAAATAGACCGAGAGCAAGGTGGTGTGGACGGTCGCCGTGTCGTCGGCGAGGCCGGCGGTTCCCTGGAACAGGCCGATCAGCAGCAGCGTCCCGGCGATCACCAGGTTGAAGGTGAGGAACAAGCCGGCGAAGCGGCCGAGCCGCGAGTTGAGGCCGATCGCGAGCCGTGCCGGCAGGACCTTCCGCAGCGCCAGTTGGAGCTGATCGGTGAAGCGGCTGTTGGTCTTGCAGAGGTCGTGGCAGCGCGCATCGAGAGTGCAGCAGAGCGAGCAGATCGGCCCGACATAGGCCGGGCAATAGGACATGTCCTCGCGCTCGAACTGGTGCTCGCAGATACAGCAACGGACCAGCTTCGCGCCGTTCCAGTCGGTCTCGGGCTCGCGCGCGATGTAGTAGCGCCCTTTGGTCCATAATGCGATCAGGGGTGCCGCCACAATCGCGACGAACAGGCCGACGAAAGCCGCCAGTGCCTGCAAGGTCTCGCCGAACAGGCCGAAATAGGCCGAGGTCGAGAGCAGGATCGAGGCCAGCATCGCGCCGACGCCGACCGGATTGACGTCGTAGAGATGAGCCCGCCGGAATTCGATGCCCTTGGGACTGAGGCCGAGCGGCTTGTTGATGACGAGATCGGCGACCAGCGCGCCGATCCAGGCGACCGCGAAATTGGAATAGAGCCCGAGGATCTTCTCGATCGCCGAAAAGATGCCGAGCTCCATGAGGAGCAGAGCGAGCAGCGCGTTGAACACCACCCAGACCACTCGTCCCGGATGGCTGTGGGTCAGGCGCGAGAAGAAGTTCGACCAGGCGATCGAGCCGGCATAGACGTTGGTGACGTTGATCTTGATCTGGCAGGTGATGACGAAGATGCCGGTGAGGACGATCGCCGTCTGGGGCGAGAGCGACATCGCCTCGAACGCGACGCGGAAGAGCTGGGTCGGCTCGGCCGCGTGTTCGAGCGCCACGCCGTGCCGCAGGGCCAGCACGGCCAGGAACGATCCCGCCAGCAACTTCACCGCACCGAGCAAGATCCAGCCCGGCCCTGACGGCAGCAGCGCCGCCCACCACAGCAGGCGCTCCTTCCGGCCACCCTCGGGTTTGGGCGAGGGCAGGAAGCGGAGATAGTCGGCCTGCTCGCCGATCTGCGGTGCGAAGGAGAGCAAGGTGGAAGCGGCGAGGCCGAACAGGATCAGGTCGAATCCGCCGGCGGTCTCCTGCGATCCGACGAAGCTGGTCCAGTCCCGCAGCGCAGGCGCGTCGCTCATCCCGATATAGAGCAGCGGCGCAAATTGCAGGATCAGCCAGATCGGCTGGGTCCAGACCTGCAGGCCGCTGATCAGGCGGATGCCGTAGGTGACGATCGGAATGACCACCAGGGCGCAGATGATGTAAGCGACCCAGAGCGGCATCGCGAACCACATCTCCAGCGCGAGGGCCATGATCACCGCCTCGACCGAGAAGAGGAGGAAGGTGAAGGATGCGTAGATCAACGAGGTGATGGTCGAGCCGATATAGCCGAAGCCGGCGCCACGCGTCAGCAGGTCGACATCGACTCCGTATTTGCTGGCGGTGTAGCTGATCGGCAGCCCGGTCAGGAAGATCAGCACTCCGACGACGGCAATCGCCATCACGGTGTTGTCGAAACCGTAGGCCAGGGTCAGCGCGCCGCCGATCGCCTCGCAAGCGAGGAAGGAGATGGCACCCAGCGCGGTGTTGGAAACCCGGAACAGCGACCAGCGCCGCGCCTCGTGTGCGGTGAAGCGGAGCGCATAGTCCTCCAGGGTCTGGTTGCCGACCCACTGATTGTATTGCCGCCGGACCCGGGCAATGCGCTGTCGGCCGGTCATCCCCTGAGCGCCCCCAGCCCCCATCTCGCGTTTCGCCTGCGCCAGTATGCGCTGCCCGGTCGCTGCGCTGCAATATACGTCAAATGCCCCATACCCAGTTTTCTCATCGGGGCGTTAGATGCCGCTAACAATCAGAAAAGCCGAGTTTTTCAGCTTTGGGCGGGTCCGGTGGCAAACCACCGCGTACCGGTCATGGGCCCTCGGATAATGCGACGCAACATGGGACGGCTTCTCAGCAAAGGAGACTACGATGAAGATGGGAAAGACAAAATTGGCATTGGCCGCGAGCCTGGCCGTGAGCTTCGGCGCTGGAGCGGCCTCGGCCGAAGACACGATCAAGGTCGGTATCCTGCACTCGCTTTCGGGCACGATGGCGATCAGCGAGACGACTCTGAAGGACGTCATGCTGATGCTGATCGACGAGCAGAACAAGAAAGGCGGCCTGCTCGGCAAGAAGCTCGAGGCCGTGGTGGTCGATCCGGCCTCGAACTGGCCGCTGTTCGCCGAGAAGGCGAAGCAGCTCCTCGAAGTGGACAAGGTCGCGGCGACCTTCGGCTGCTGGACCTCGGTCAGCCGCAAATCGGTGCTGCCGGTGTTCGAGCATGACAACGGAATCCTGTTCTATCCGGTGCAATACGAGGGCGAGGAAAGCTCGCGCAACGTCTTCTACACGGGCGCGGCACCGAACCAACAGGCGATCCCGGCGGTCGATTACCTGATGAACGAGGAAGGCGTGAAGCGCTGGGTGCTGGAAGGCACCGATTACGTCTATCCCCGGACCACCAACAAGATCCTCGAAGCCTATCTCAAGATGAAGGGCGTTCCGGCCGAGGACATCATGGTCAACTACACGCCGTTCGGCTTCTCGGATTGGCAGACCGAGGTCGGCAACATCAAGAAGTTCGGCTCGGCCGGCAAGAAGACCGCGGTCGTCTCCACGGTCAACGGCGATGCCAACGTGCCGTTCTACAAGGAGCTCGGCAACCAGGGCGTCAAGGCGACCGACATCCCGGTCGTCGCCTTCTCGGTCGGCGAGGAAGAGCTGGCGGGCCTCGACACCAAGCCGCTGGTCGGGCACCTCGCGGCCTGGAACTACTTCATGAGCATCGATACGCCCGAGAACAAGGCGTTCATCGCGCAGTGGCATAAGTTCATCAAGAACGACAAGCGCACCACCAACGATCCGATGGAAGCCCATTACATCGGCTTCAACATGTGGGTGAAGGCGGTGGAGAAGGCCGGCACCACCGATCCCGATGCCGTGATCGACGCGATGATCGGCGTGACCGTGCCGAACCTGACCGGCGGCTATTCGGCGATGATGCCGAACCACCACATCACCAAGCCGGTGCTGATCGGCGAGATCCAGGCCGACGGCCAGCTCGACACCGTGTGGCAGACCTCGGGTCTGGTGCCCGGCGACGAGTGGTCCGACTATCTCGACGGCTCCAAGGACCTGATCTCGGATTGGCGCAAGCCGCTCTCCTGCGGGAACTTCAACACCAAGACCGGCAAGTGCGGCGGCGAAACCGTCGCGACCCAATAACGGGGACGCTGTTGGGCGGCTGCGCCGGGGGATCACCGGGGGGACGCAGCCGCCCGATCGGCGGAAGAGCATGCGTAAGTTCCTGATCACTTGTGCGCTCGTGCTGTTCGCCGCTCTTGCGGCGAACCCCGCCGGCGCCGACGCCCTGGACGACATCCTCGCCGGATTCGCCAGCAGCAAATACGACGAGATCGAGAAGACCATTGCGGCGCTTGCGGCGAGCGGCGACGTTTCCGCCCCGGCCATTCTCGACGCCTTGAATGCCGGCAGCCTGCAGGTAGCCGGCGACAATAAGCTCTACATCAAGGGCGACGACGGCAGCTTGAAGGAGGCGCGGAGCGGCGCCGGCGCGCCCGGAGAAAATCCGCCCGGCCTGAAGCCGGTGAAAGTCAACAACCGGGTCCGCCGTGCGATCGAGGCGGCGATGGGGCAACTGACCCTCCTGTCTCCCGATCCCGCAAAGCGCCGGACCGCAGCGGCTTCGCTGTTCCACGCGCCGGACCCGGCACAGTTGCCGGTGGTCGAAGCCGCGATCGCCAAGGAGAGCGATCCTGACGTGAAGCACGCCTTCGAGGCGGCGCGGGCCGCCATCATCCTCGCGACGCCGGATGCCGCCGATGCGGACAAGATCGCCGCCATTGATCTGATCGCGGCGCGCGGCGACGAAGACGCGAAATCGCTGCTCGACGGCGCGGCCGCTAGCGGCTCGCCCGCGGTGGCCGCGGCGGCGCACGGTGCGCTCGAGGGACTCGAGCGCACGCTGGCGATGTGGTCGGCGGCGCAGAACGTCTATTACGGGCTCAGCCTGGGATCGGTGCTGCTGCTGGCGGCGATCGGTCTCGCCATCACCTTCGGCGTCATGGGCGTCATCAACATGGCCCATGGCGAGATGGTGATGCTCGGCGCCTACACGACCTATGTGGTGCAGCAGGCGGTGATGGCCGCGGCGCCGGGACTGGTCGATTTCGCCTTGCTGATCGCCGTGCCCGCGGCCTTCGTGGTCAGCGGCGCCGCCGGTATTGCGATCGAGCGCTCGATCATCCGCTTTCTCTATGGCCGGCCGCTTGAGACTTTGCTCGCGACCTTCGGCCTCTCGCTGGTGCTGCAGCAGGCGATGCGTTCGATCTTCGGCCCGACCAACCTCCAGGTCGACAATCCCTCCTGGATGAGCGGGTCGATGGCACTCGGGGGCCTCGCGATCACCTACAACCGATTCTGGATCATCCTGTTCTCGATCGCGATCTTCGCGCTGCTGACGCTCGTGCTCAGGAAGACCGCATTGGGCCTGCAGATGCGGGCGGTGACGCAGAACCGGCGCATGGCGGCGTCGATGGGGATCCGCACCGGCTGGGTGGATTCGCTGACCTTCGGCTTGGGTTCGGGCGTCGCGGGGATCGCCGGCGTGGCCTTGAGCCAGATCGACAATGTCAGCCCCAATCTCGGCCAGTCCTACATCATCGACAGTTTCATGGTCGTGGTGTTCGGCGGCGTCGGCAATCTCTGGGGCACGCTGGTGGGGGCTCTCTCGCTCGGCGTTGCCAATAAGCTCTTGGAGCCGGTGGCAGGCGCGGTGCTCGGCAAAATCGTGGTGCTGGTGCTGCTCGTGCTCTTCATCCAGCGCCGGCCGCGCGGTCTCTTCCCGGTCAAGGGGCGGGCGGTGGAGTCATGAGCGCGGCTCGCACCTATGCCGTGGCGTTCGCCATCATGGCGGGATCGCTGGCGGTGGCGCTTTTGAGCCTGCTCCCGGCCGAGCATGCTCTGCATGTACCGGGCTATGTGGTGGCCCTGCTCGGCAAGTATCTCTGCTACGCGCTGCTCGCCCTGAGCGTCGATCTGGTCTGGGGCTATGTCGGCATACTGAGCCTCGGCCACGGCGCGTTCTTCGCGATCGGCGGCTATGCGATGGGCATGTACCTGATGCGGCAGATCGGAACGCGAGGGGTCTACGGCGATCCGTTGCTGCCGGATTTCATGGTATTCCTGAACTGGAAGGAACTGCCCTGGTACTGGCACGGCTTCGATCAGTTCGGGTTTGCTCTTCTCATCATGGCGCTGGCACCCGGCCTGCTCGCTTTCGTCTTCGGCTATCTCGCCTTCCGCAGCCGGGTGACCGGCGTCTATCTCTCGATCATCACCCAGGCGCTGACCTATGCGCTGATGCTGGCCTTCTTCCGCAACGACATGGGCTTCGGCGGCAACAACGGGCTCACGGATTTCAAGGACATCCTCGGTTTCAGCCTGCAATCGGACGCGACCCGGGCCGGGCTTCTGATCGCCAGCGCAGCGCTGCTCAGTCTCTTCTATGTCGCCTGCCGCGTGCTGGTGGGTGCGCGGTTCGGCAAGGTGCTGGTGGCGATCCGCGATGCCGAGAGCCGGGCGCGCTTCCTCGGTTATCGGGTCGAGCGCTACAAGGTCGCGGTCTTCGTGTTCTCTGCGGTGATGGCGGGATTTGCCGGTGCGCTCTACGTGCCGCAGGTCGGCATCATCAACCCGGGCGAGTTCGCGCCGGCCAATTCGATCGAGGCGGTGATCTGGGTCGCTGTCGGCGGCCGCGGCACCCTGGTCGGCGCCATCCTCGGCGCGATCCTGGTCAATCTCGGCAAGACGATCTTCACCGGCGTGCTGCCGGAGCTCTGGCTGTTCGCGCTCGGCGGGTTGTTCATCCTGGTGACGCTGTTCCTGCCGAAAGGCATCGTCGGGGCCTGGGATCGCCTCACCGCCAAGCGCATGGCAGCGCCGATCGTGGCGACGCCGGTCCGGCAACCGGAGGCTGGCGAATGATCCAGACCAATGCCTTGCTCTATCTCGACGGCGTCACCGTCAGCTTCGACGGGTTCAAGGCGCTGAACACGCTCTCCTTCGTGGTGGAGCCGGGCGAGATGCGGGCGGTGATCGGTCCGAACGGCGCCGGCAAGACGACGATGATGGATGTGATCACCGGCAAGACGCGGCCCGACACCGGCACCGCCTTGTTCCGCGGCAATGCCGACCTCACCAGGCTGGATGAGGCGGAGATCGCGACACTCGGGATCGGCCGCAAGTTCCAGAAGCCGACCGTGTTCGAGATGCACAGCGTCACCGACAACCTGTTGCTTGCCTTGAAAGGGGACCGCGCGCCGCGCCGTGTGCTCTTCGCGCGCGAAACGCCGTCGGAGCGGGCACGGATCGACGAGATCCTGGAGACCGTCCGGCTTTCTGCGGTGCGCAAGCGTCTCGCCGGCGAACTGTCCCACGGACAGAAACAGTGGCTGGAGATCGGCATGCTGCTGGCACAGGAGCCGGAACTGCTGCTGGTGGACGAACCGGTCGCCGGCATGACCGATGCCGAGACCGCGGACACCGCGGACCTGCTGCGAAGGATCAACCAAACGCGGACCGTGGTCGTGGTCGAGCATGACATGGCCTTCGTGCGCGCGCTCGACGTGAAGGTGACGGTGCTGCATGAGGGCTCGGTATTGGCGGAAGGATCGCTCGACCATGTGAGCGCGGACCCGCGGGTCGTCGAAGTCTATCTGGGGCGCTGAGCGATGCTGGAAGTGGACAATGTCTCGCTTCGATACGGCGCCGCGGTCGCGCTGAAGAGCGTGTCGCTGGCGGCTTGGCCGGGGCGGGTCACCTGCCTGCTCGGACGGAACGGCGTGGGCAAGACCAGTCTCCTGCGCGCGGTGGTCGGGCATCATCCGATCTTCAACGGCACCATCCGCTGGCTGGGCGAGGACGTGAGCAAGCTGCCGCCGTTCGAGCGGGCACGCCGCGGCATCGCCTACGTGCCGCAGGGACGGGAGATCTTTCCGCTGCTGACGGTGAAGGAGAACCTGGAGACCGGCTTCGCGGCGCTCCCGGTCGGCAGGCGCAAGGTCCAGGCGGAGATCTTCGAGCTCTTTCCTGTACTGGGCTCGATGCTGCGGCGGCGCGGCGGCGATCTTTCCGGCGGGCAGCAGCAGCAATTGGCGATCGCCCGCGCGCTGGTCACCAGGCCGAAGCTCCTGGTGCTGGACGAGCCGACCGAAGGCATCCAGCCGTCGATTATCAAGGATATCGGCCGGGTGATCGCGCATCTCGCGGCCGGCGGCGAGATGGCGATCCTGCTGGTCGAGCAATATTTCGACTTCGCCCGGGAACTGGCGCACCGGATCGCGGTCATGGATCGCGGCGAGATCGTCATCGACGATGCCGCCGACCGCCTCAATCCGGAGGTGGTGAAACGGCATATCGCGGTTTAGAAACCGGCTCCATCCGGCGCCCGCCCACGCGAGCGCCGGGGGTTTCACTCAGGCCATCGCCGGTTTCTTAGTGAGCGCCCCGGCGAGCTTGCCGGAGAGCAGGCCGAACACGGCGCCCAGCACGAACGACACGATCAGCAGCACCAGCGGGTTGGCGAAGCTGGGTGCAGTCAGGCTGGCGAGCGGCCCGGTGCCCGCCGTGGCATCGGTTGGCGCAGACAGCGAGTAGGCGACGGTCGCGGCATAGCCATAGACTTGCGCCGGCACGGCCGAGAGCGGCTCGATCGAAGCGACGATCACGAGGAAGAAGACGGTGACGCCGACCACGAGTGCGGGCCAGACGGTGCCCAAGGCGGGCATCGGCACGTTGACGATGATCAGCAACGCGATCCAGGCGACGATCGCGCCGTAGGCGTTGCCGACGATGGTCTTCACCAGCGCCTTCTGGTCGCCGCCGGTGTGGAAGAAGCAACCCCAGGCGATGAAGCCGGCCCAGACCAGCACGAAGCCGGCAAGCGGTCCAAGTGCGAGATACGCCCAGATGGCGCCAAGCACGGCAATGCTCAGTGACAAAGCTGTAAGCTGCGGCACGATACCCTCCCAAAATTGTCTTACGGGGGTACTGTTCGGCCTTTGCCGAGTGATGTGCGAGAAGGACAGAACCGCTTCGGCGCCTTGCCAACGGTCCCCCGTTTTTCCGCGGCAAAGCCATTCGCACTGCTCCCAGCTGCAGATCGTGCCGGCGTGGGAGGCGGTTCGTGTCCGATATTTTACCGGGATTCGCGGGTCGCCGATCTTGTACTTAGTGACGACGGGACTCGGCGCTGTTGAGAGTTGTTCCAAAAGAAAAGCGGCGCGCAGCTTTCGCTGCACGCCGCCGATAGGCGGAGAGCAATCTGTCGGCTAGGCGGCGAGAGCGCCCGAAGCCTTGGCGATATGGGTGGCGATTGCATCCATCAGCGCCGGCGACAGGCAATCGTAGGGCTCCAGGCCGAGTTCCTTGATCCGCGCCCGGACCGCGCCCATGTTGTCCGGCTTCGCACCGGATTCGATGATCGAGGAGACGAAGGCCGCGAATTGCGGTTCCTGCCAGCCATCCTGCTTCGAGAGCTCGGTGTGGATGAAGTCGAGGCCGTAGAACGGATGCTTGGTGTTCTCGATCCGGCCGTACATGTGCACGCCGCAACCGGTGCAGGCATAGCGCTGGATGGTGGCGCTGGGATCGACGACCTTCAGCTTCTGGCCGTTCTTGGTGACCGAGACGGAATCCTTCGGGACCACCGCGACCATCGAGAACAGCGCGCCGGACGGCTTCCAGCACTTGGTGCAGCCGCATATATGGTTATGCGCGCTCTGCGACTTGACGGTGACTTCGACCGGATCGCTGGAGCACTTGCAGGTCAGCGTCCCGCCGGTGAAGCTCGACGAGCCTTTCTTGATGCCGCCATCGACCGACGGATGAATTGAAACTGCCATATTATTTCCTCCCAATCGCGAATGCGTTTCGCCGCCCGCAGCGAGGTGCTGCCGATAGGGCCGGCCTCGCTGGCCGGGCGCTCTGCGGCTCCTGATTTATACGCTTGCTCTTTTCCCCCCGTCGAGGGGACCGGAAGCGACCCTAGCCTAAAGGATGAGGCGTCCGAATCGATTCCGGCCTTTCCGTGACCGGCGTCACGGATTTGTATTTGGATTGCCGGCGTTCAGGTCTTCCTGGATCGCACGGGACAGGGCGAAAAGCCGCTGCTCGATGACGCTCGGCTGCTGGCAGATCACCGGGAGCAGGCGCTCGCGGTCGTCGAAAACCCTGGAATCCCAGTCGATCGTCTGCTGCAGGCCGAGGCGCTGCTCGACCACTTTCGGATCGGTCGAGCTGGGATCGAGCGCGTCCATCTGCTTCCAGCCTTCCTGGATGCGCTGCGAGAGGCTGTCCTGTCGGCGGTTGAAATGCTTGATCCCGCGGATGATCTCGCTGCGCTCCTCGCTCATGGTCTCGAACAACCCGGCAAAGAGCGCGGTCAGAACCGTTGTGCGGTCCTGCTTGTAGCCGGCCGAGAAACGATGCACGGCGTCCACCGCCTGGTCCTGGGGCATGCGGCGCGGCGCGATCTGCTCGACCAGGGCGGCGACCGCCGGATCGCTCTGCCAGTTCTCCTCCGCGGCGGCGGGATCGGGGCCATGCCAGACCGAGCCCACGGAAATCTCCGGACGCTCCACTTGCTCGCAAGGCCATTCGGAGCTGCCGGCGGGGTTGTTCGAAGCCGGCGCCGTGTTCGAGCTTGCGTCGGGCGCCGCAGCGCCTGGCGCGGTCGCGCTGTCCTGGGCGAGAGCAACCGCCGATCCCGCGGCCAGTGCGGCGCCGAGGCAGAGCGAGGGAAACACCGATCTCATGCCGATCTCCTTCAGAAAAACGTATCAGGCCCCGGCGCCGCCGGTGCGCACGCGGGCGATCAAGCCTTTGGCCGGGTCATAGGCGGCGATGGCGCCGCCGAGGAATACAACCAGGAACCCTGCCACCATCTCCATCGAGAAGAGATCGAACTTTTCATAGAGCATGAAGCGGATCGCTTCCACGGCATAGGTGAAAGGGTTATAGGCGCAGATGTCGTGCAGCAGGGGACTGGCCTCCTCGACCTTCCACAGCGGGTAGAGCGCGGACGAGGCGAAGAACATCGGGAAGATGATGAAGTTCATGACGCCGGCGAAATTCTCGAGCTGACGGATCATCGAGGAGAGCAGCAGGCCCAAGGCACCCAGCATCAGCCCGGAGAGGATCAGCGCCGGGATGACGGTGACGTAGCCGAGCGGCGGCAGCTCGATGCCGTAGAGCCAGGCGATCCCCAGGAACACATAGATCTGCGGCAGCGAGAGCAGGGTGCCGGCGACCAGCTTCGAGACCAGCAGGAACCAGCGCGGCATCGGGCTGGTCAGCAGCACGCGCATGCTGCCCATCTCGCGGTCGTAGACCATCGAGAGCGAGCTCTGCATCCCGTTGAACAGCTGGATCATCGCGATCAGTCCCGGGATGATGTACTCGTCGTAAAGGATGTAGGTCTCGTAAGGCGGAATGATCGAGACGCCGAGCACCGAGCGGAAGCCGGCGGCGAAGACGAACAGCCAGATCAGCGGCCGGACCAGGGCCGAGACGAAACGGCTGCGCTGCTGGATGAAGCGCAAGCCTTCGCGCCAAACGATGCCGACGAAGCAGCGGAACCAGCCACCTAATGTCATGCGGCTTTTCCTTCCGTGATGCGCCGGAAGGCGTCGTTGAGACTGGTGGCGCCGACCGCGGCGATGATATCGCGCGCCGGTCCCTGGTTCAGCACCTTGCCGCGATGCAGGATGATGGTGAGGTCGTCGGGCTGCACCTCGTCGATCAGATGCGTCGCCCAAAGCACGGTAAGCCCGCGCTCGCGCACCAGGCCGCGGACATCGGCCATGATGTCGGCGCGGCTGCGGATATCGAGGCCGACGGTCGCCTCGTCGCAGAGCAGGAGGCGCGGATTGTGCAACAGCGCGCGGGCGATCTCGACCCGCCGCGCCTCGCCGCCGGAGAAACCGCGGATCTTGCGCTTGGCGTGGTCGGCGAGTCCGACCCGCGCCAGTTCCTCGGCGATGCGCCGCCGTGCCGTGCCCCAGGGCATGCCGTGCAGGGCGGCGTGATACCAGAGGTTCTGATTGGCGCTGAGATCGGGGTCGAGCGCGCGCTGCTGGAAGACGACGCCCAGTTGCGACAGCGCGCGCGAGCTTTCCTGGCGGAGCTCATGGCCGAAGATTCGGATCGAACCCGTCTGGGCGGTGTAGAGCCGGGTTACCAGCGAGAACAGCGTAGTCTTGCCGGCGCCGTTCTGGCCGAGCAGCACGACGAAGCGGCTGGCCGGCACCGCGATGTTCACGGCGTCGAGGATGGTGCGGCCGGCGATCTTGTGCGACAGGGATTCGACTGCCAGCGCAGGCAGATCGGCTCGAACGACGTTGGGATCCGGAACGGTCATCTCACTGGATCGCGATACCCCAGGGCAACTCGCCCACCGGGATCGATTTCAGAACCTTCAGCGCTTCAACGTCAATCACCGAGACGTCGTTGGAATCGCCGTTGGCGCTCAGCAGCAGCTTGGCATCGGGGGTCAAGGCGAGCTGCCAGACACGGGGCCCGACCAGCAGATACTGCTTCACCTCGAAGCTCTGGGTGTCGATGACGGCGATCCGGCTCGCCGGTCCCAACGCCACGAAGGCGGTCTTGCCGTCGGGCGTGATCACGATGCCGACCGGCTGGATGGTCTCCTTGCGCAAGCCCTGCACCGCGAACTCGATCTTCTTCAGGATCTTGCGCGTCGCGACGTCGATCACGGCAACGGTGCCGCCGACCTCCGACGAGACCCAGACCCTGGATCCATCGGGCGTGAAGCGGGCGAAGCGCGGGCGGGTATCGACCAGCACGCTGTCGGTCACCTCCAGTGAGCTGGTGTCGATGAAATGCGCCATGCTGGTGGTCTCGGAGGTGTTCACCAGCCACTTGCCGTCGGGGCTGACGCCCATGCCTTCGGGCTCGGTGCCGACCGGGATCTCGCCGGCGACGTCGCCGCTGCCGGTGTCCAGCACCGTCACCATGTTGTTGTCCTCGTTGGCGACATAGAGAGTCTTGCCGTCGGGGGACAGGGTGAAGAGCTCGGGATCGGGTCCGCTCTGGAGCGTGCGCGTCACCTTCAGGCTGTCGGTGTCCAGCACTTCGATATGGTCGGCGTCGCTGGTGCAGACATAGACCTGCTTCTTATCGCCGCTCATGATGATGCCGCGCGGCCGCTCGCCGACCGGCACCGTCGCGGTCACCGCCATCTTGTCCAGATCGATGACGCTGACCGTGTTGCCCTTCTCGTTCGAGACATAGGCGGTATAGGCCTCGGCTTGCGGTGCCGTCGCGAGCACCAATGCCAAGGCCGTGGTGCCGATCAGCGTCCTCATCGTTTCCTCCCAGCCGTCTTTTCTTCCTCGTCATTCTCCGCGAAGGCGGAGGATCCACGAATTTCTATCCGTCACTCTGCAAGAAACTCGTGGATGGTCCGCCGCACTCCGCGAATGCGGACCTTCGTCCGCGGAGGACCATGACGATGCAGAAGATAGCCTGCCAGTGTTCCGGTCATGGATTGAGCTTGCATTGCGAATCCGGCTCGTCGAAGCCGAGCGTGTCGAGCGGCGTGCGCTGGTGCAGGAAGCCTTCCTGCGGCGAGACCGAGACCAGCATCAAGGGCGAGGCCAGCAGGATCGGCTCGCGAAGCTGCTGGTCCCAATGCCGGAAGGTGAGGCCCTGGCCCTTGAAGGCGGCGAGCTCGAACTTGTCGGAAATGAGGTAGTCGCGCATCGCCTTGGGATCGCCGGTGGCGATGCGGGTGACGCTCTCGCCGAAGGCGCGCGCGGCCATCCAGCCGGTGTAATCGCGCTCCAGCATCGGGCGGTTGGTCGCCTTGGTGAAGCGGCGCTGCAGCTGGGTTCCGCCCCATTGCTCCTGGCTGCGGTGCCAGGCCGTCGGCACCAGGCCCTGGGTCCCGACGACCGGACGCGGGTCCCAGGTGCGATAGGGGAGGTAGTCGCCGAACACCTCGCTCTCATCGGCGACGATCATCACGTCGTAGTCGGGCAGGCGCTGGGTCAGGTCCGTCATCTGCTTGCGGACCTGGGCCTGGCCGGTGTCGCTGCGCCGCGAGCCGGCGGTGAAGGTGTAGGTGCGCTCCTCGACGATATCGCCTTTGTAGCGCTTGGCTGCGCGGCGAATGGCGTCGGCGTAGAGCTTGTCGTCAGGGTTGGAGCCCTCGATCAGCACCCACTTCATCCACTGCTTGCTGATCAGATACTGCGCCAGGGCATCCGCCTTCATCGCCCGGTTGGGCATGGTGTGGAAGACATTGGCGCGGCAGTCGGTCAAGCGCAGGCGGTCGTCCTGGGTCCGCATGTCGAGGATGACGGCGTCCTGCATCTCCGGATAGCCGGCGAGTTCCAGCAGCCGGTCGGCGTTGAGGTCGGCGATGATCAGCTTGATGCCGGCATTGCTGAGCTCGGTTGCCGCCTGATGCAGATCGCCGCCCTGCGGAACGACCTTCTCGGTGAGTTCGTAAGTCTGCTTCAGGAACTTGCCGGTCGTGTTGTTGTCCTCGATGGCGAGGCGCACGCCGGCGATGCCCTTGTCCTTGGGCACGATCTCCACCAGCGAAAGCGGATCCGGCTCGGGGATCGCTTCGCTGATGTAGCCGATCGATATCTTCAGCGGTGTCGTGTCGGCGCGGGCGGGGCCGTCAATCAGCCCTGGCGAGACGAACGAGAAGACGAAAGCAAGAAGTAGGATGAAGCCGGCGCCGATTCCATGAAGGCGGGCGCCTGCCGTCATTGCGAAGCCTGTTTCAGATAGGCGATGACGTTCGCCCGATCCTCCGGCTTCGGCAGGCCGGGGAAGGCCATCTTGTTGCCGGGCACTTCCGTCTTCGGCGCGGTCAAGTACTTGTCGAGCGTCGCCTCGTCCCAGGTGAGATTGGCGTTCTTCATCGCGTCGGAATAGCTGAAGCCTTCGACTGAGCCGGACTTGCGGCCGATGATGCCGTGCAGCGAGGGACCGACCTTGTTCTTGCCGGCCTCGACGGTGTGGCAAGCCATGCACTTGGCGAACACCTTCTTGCCCTTGGCGGCATCGCCGTCGGCATGGGCGGAAGCGGCGAAGGCGACGAAGGCCGCGGCGGCCAGGACGTTGAGGCCAAGACGCGCGGCCGCGATGGAATGACGCATGGAATTCTCCCAGTTATCGGCAGGTGTAACGGTCGGAGGGCATGCTGCCCGGTCGGCGGTGAATCGCCAAGTCCTCTTTGGTGCAATTCAAAAAGACAGTAGAAACCGCCCCGAAACCCGGCAAGGGCCGGCGCAACGGTTCCGACTAAAGTAGGAGCAGATTGGCGCCGGCTTGACGCCTGCGCAAGGCCTGTCAGGCTCGCCGCACGATGCGAATCCCGTCCGTCCTTGTCATCCTGCTTGCAATCCTCGCGACGCGCGCCCCCGCCGACGGTGCGCCGCCCGCCTTGGACGCTCAGAAAATTGCACCCGGCGTCTATGTCCACCACGGCGTCCACGAGGAGGCGACGGTCGCGAATGAAGGCGGCATCGCCAATGTCGGATTTGTGATCGGCGACGATGCCGTGGCGGTGATCGACAGCGGCGGCAGCCCGATGGAGGGCCGGGCGCTGCTGCGCGCCATCCGGCAGGTGACCAAGCTTCCTGTCCGCTTTTTGATCAACACCCATTTCCATCCCGACCATGTAATGGGCAATGCCGCCTTTGTCGCGGAAGGCGCGACGTTCATTGCGCATAAGAACCTGCCGATGGGCCTGCTGTCGCGGCGCGACAGTTACGTCGCCGGCTACGAGGCGGTGTTCGGCAAGGGCTCGGCCAAGGACGCGATCGTGGTGCCGACGCATCTGGTCGGCGACCGCGAGACGATCGACCTCGGCCATCGCAAGCTGGAGATTCGCGCCTTTCCGACCGCGCATACCGACAGCGATCTGATCGTGCTCGATCCGACCACCAAGACGCTGTTTGCCGGCGATCTCGTGTTCCTGGAACGGATCCCGGCGATCGACGGTTCAATCCTCGGCTGGCTGAAGGCGATTGCGACCCTGCGCGAAATCCCGGCGGAGCGGGTGGTTCCAGGCCATGGACCGATCACCGCATCCTGGCCCGCGGCCCTGGATCCGGAGCAGGCCTATTTCGAGCGGCTGGTGCGGGATATCCGCAAGCTGATCGCCCAGGGCGGCAGCCTGCAGCAGGCCACCGATACGGTCGGCCTGGAGGAGCGCGGGCATTGGCAGCTGTTCGATTCCTATAATGCGCGCAACGTGACCGCGGCGTATACTGAACTGGAATGGGAATAGGGCAGGCCCGCTGACACGCCTCTCCATCCCGGAATGGGACCCGAAATGGGAGATCACCCATGTGCACGAAGATACATGCATTCCTTCGCACCCTGATCGCCGCAGCGGCGCTGGTCTTCGCCGGCAGCGCGGCGCAGGCCTATGACGACTCCTGGCCCGATCTCCAGGAAGCGCTGTTCCCGGGCAAGACGATTGCGAACGGCGATGCCTTCATCCGCATTACCGCGCCGGAACGCGCCTACGACGCGGCGGTGGTGCCGATCTCGATCGATTTCGACCTCGGCAAGATGCAGGGCATCGCGGTCAAGTCCATGACGCTGGTCGTGGACAAGAACCCGGCCCCCGTCGCCGCGGTGTTCCATTACGCCGATGAAACGGTCAACCCGTCGATCGGAACGCGCATCAGGGTCAACGAATACACCAACATCCATGCAGTGGTGGAAGCGGCCGACGGACGCCTGTTCCTGGCCGCGGTCTTCGTGAAGGCTGCTGGCGGCTGTTCCGCACCTGCCAGCAAGAGCGTCGCCGATGCCCAGAACCATCTCGGCGATCTGAAGCTCAAAGTGCCGAAGGAAGCGGCGGCCGATGCGCCGTCGAAACTGGAACTGCTGATCCGGCATCCGAACTTCACCGGTATGCAGATGGACCAGGTGACCCGGAACTACGTGCCGGCCGATTTCGTGCAGAAGGTCGAGATCACCCATGACGGCAAGCCGGTGCTCTCGATCGACGGCAATATCTCCCTGAGCGAGAATCCGGCCTTCGATTTCTGGCTGAAGCCGAAAACGCAGGGCGTGCTCCGGGTCAATGCCGAGGATTCGAACGGGCGGAAGTTCGAGCGGGTCTGGATGGTGCCTGCGGCTTCCTAGGACGGCGCGTTGGTGGGTGCCGCTTCAGAAGCAGCGGAAATCGGCTTCGATCTGCGCCAGCCGCAGCTGCTTCACGATGTCGTCCAGCATCTTCATCTCGCGGAAGATCGAGGTCGCGTCGCCCGTTGCTTGGCGCATCTGCAGGATGGTCGAGGCTTTCTCGTAGGTGTCGTAGGGCACGATCGAGGAGACGGCGTCGATCGAGCAGGAACAGCGGCGCAGCATGTCCTGGGTCTCGCCGTTGCTTGCCATGCAGCCGATTACGTAGTCGGCGACGACCTCGGTCGGATAGGGATTGGCGGCCAGCGCGGGACCGGGACCGGCCGCTGTCATTGCGATGAGAACCGCCGCCACAGCCAGGACTCGCTTCATGCTGGGACTCCCTTCAGCCCTTCGGGCTCTTGCTTCCGGTGGGCGAGCACATCACAGGACATGGAACAGGGTCAATCATCCTTGTCGGTGAGACACGTTCCGATCCAACGGGGCCGGTGACGCGCGGATGGTCATTTCGCCCAAGCTGATCTCTGCGCTGCTGATCGCGGTCTCGCAAATGACCGGCTATTCGATTCCCGGAGAGCCGCCGCGGATCCGCCAGATGTCCCATGCCCAGCTCGCGGAAGAGGTCTGCGGCAAACCTTGCGGCATCATCGCCTTCACCACGCAGCAGGGCGAGATCCTGATCGATGAGTCTCTGATGATCGGTCGCGATCCGGCGGCGACCAGCATCCTGGTGCACGAGCTGACGCATTTCCTGCAGATCAGATCGACCTCCGGTCCCGTGGCGCTGACCTGCGATCTCTGGAGCGAGCGCGAGCGCGAGGCCTATGACGTGCAGTATCGGTGGCTGCGCAGCCAGGCGCCCAACATGCGCGTCTTCTCCATCGAGGCGCACCGTCTGGCGATCGATCCGATCCTGCCGAACTGCGCGGAAAACCGCGCGATCGAGGGCAATGCGGCGGGCCTTCCGACTGGTGGATGATGCACGCATATGTTGCGATGCAACAATGCAGGTCTCTGGGCTAAACCCCGGTAAATCGGGGATTTCGGACTAAAGGATGATACTAGGGCGGGCGATTCGGACTTCCGGATGATTGTAACGATTCCAAATTACATGTAGCATTCCGTTCCAGTCGGTCCTACATAACCGACTGTTCACACGACTTCGGCAACCTCGTACCGGGAGGACGATCATGAAGAAGTGGAAATCACCGCGTGTTAGCGAAATCTGCGTCGGCATGGAAATCAACAGCTACGCCAGCGCTCGCGTGTAATATCTTTCGTCGCGCGGTGAGCCAAGGCTGATCGCAACCGGGGCCTCAAGCCATGGAAGTGGTGGTTCTTGGCTCTGCCGCCGGCGGAGGATTTCCGCAGTGGAATTGCAACGCGCCGCTGAGCAAGGCAGCGCGTGACGGATCGATCAAGACAAAGTGGCGAACGCAAGCGTCGATCGCGGTTTCCGCGGACGGCGCACGTTGGCTTTTGGTCAATGCTTCGCCCGACCTGCGCCAGCAATTGCTGCAGAACAAGTGCCTCTGGCCGCGCGAAGCGCCGCGGCATTCGCCGATCGATGCCGTCCTGCTGACCAGCGGAGAGATCGACCATGTGGCGGGCTTGCTGTCCTTGCGCGAGAGCCAGGCCTTCACCCTTTGGGCAACGCCCCGCATCCTGGACATTCTCGGCGAGAACTCGATCTTCGGGGCGCTCAACCCGGATTATGTCGCGCGCAGGACTTTCCCGCTTGGTGAGATCTTCGAGCCAGAGGGCCGGCATGGCCCCATGGGCTTTACCGTGACCGCGTTCCCTGTGCCCGGCAAGGTGCCGTTGTTCCTGGAATCCCGGAACCAGGGCAATCTCGGCGGCATGCCGGAGGAGACGGTGGGGCTCGAGGTCGCCGCGAAGGACGGCGGCGCGCGCTTCCACTACATTCCGGGCTGTGCGCGCATGACGCCGGAGCTCCGGGAACGTCTCCAAGGCTCGGCGCTGGTCTTCTTCGACGGCACGCTCTGGCAGAACAACGAGATGATCGATCTCGGCATCGGCCAGAAGACCGGTGCGCGCATGGGTCACATGAACATCAGCGGCGCGGATGGTACGCTTGCCGCCTTCGCCGATCTCGGCGTGAAGCGGAAGCTGTTCATTCACGTCAACACGACCAATCCGGTGCTTGACGAGGGCTCCGCCGAGCGTGCTGAAATCCGCGCGCAGGGTTGGGACGTCGCCGAGGATGGAATGAGGATCGTGCTGTGAGCGAGATGCTGAGCCCGGACCAACTCGAAGCTGCGCTGCGCGCCATCGGCAAGGAGCGCTATCACAACAATCATCCCTTCCATCACTTGCTGCATGCCGGCAAGCTGAACAAGGGCCAGGTCCAGGCCTGGGCGCTCAATCGCTATTACTACCAGTCGATCATCCCGATGAAGGATGCGGCGATCCTGGCGCGCTCGACCGATTCCGAGTTCCGCCGCGCCTGGCGCCAGCGCATCATCGACCATGACGGCACCGAAGAGGCACCCGACGGCGGGATCGAGCGCTGGCTCGGCCTGACCGACGCGCTCGGCTTCGACCGTGACTATGTGACCTCGGGCGCCGGTTTGCTGCCCGGCACGCGCTTCGCGGTCGAAGCCTATCTGCATTTCGTGAGCGAGCGGAGCCTCCTGGAGGCCGTCGCCTCGTCGCTGACCGAGATGTTCGCGCCGACCATCATCACCGAGCGCGTCTCGGGCATGCTGAAGAGCTACGCTTTCGTCGACGCGAAGGCGCTGAGCTATTTCGACAAGCGGCTCTACCAGGCGCCGCGCGATGCGAACTTCGCGCTCGACTATGTGAAGCGCGAGGCGCGGCTGCCCTATCAGCAGCAGCAGGTCTTGAAGGCGCTGGAGTTCAAGTGCGACGTGCTCTGGTCGCAGCTTGACGCGCTCTACTACGCCTATGTCGAGCCCGGCAATATCCCGCCCGACGCGTTCCGGCCCGACGGGAGCGCGCGGTGAGCGCAACAACGCTCGATCTCGAGGCGCGCCCGAGATTGGCGCCGGGCGTGCGGCTGAAATATGACGAGACACGCAGCTGCTGGGTGGTGCTGGCGCCCGAACGTGTGCTGATGCCGGACGAGACGGCGCTGGAAGTGCTGCAGCGCCTGGACGGAAAGAAGACGGTGGATGCCCTGGTGGGCGAGCTGGTTGCGGAATACCAGGCCGATCGCGGCGAGATCGAAGCCGACGTGACCGAGCTCTTGAACGGATTGCTGGAGAAGCGGGTGCTGGCACTATGAACGCGCACTCTCCCTTGCCGCCGCCGATGGCGGTGCTCCTGGAGCTGACGCATCGCTGTCCGCTGCAATGCCCCTATTGCTCCAATCCGACGAATCTCGAGCAGGCGAAGGGCGAGCTCACGACCGCGGAATGGAAGTCGGTGCTCGACCAGGCGGCGAAGCTCGGCGTGCTGCAGGTGCATTTCTCCGGCGGCGAGCCGACGGTGCGGCAGGATCTGGCCGAGCTGATCCGCCATGCGCGCGAGGTCGGGCTCTACACCAACCTCATCACCTCGGGCGTCGCCGCATCGAAGGCACGGCTGGACGAGATGGCGGCGGCGGGGCTCGATCACGTGCAGCTCTCGATCCAGGATTCGGAAGCCGAGACGGCGGAGAAGATCGGCAACTACGCCGGCGCGCAGGCGAAGAAGCTCGAGTTTGCCCGCTGGGTGCGCGAAGCCGGCCTGCCGCTCACCGTCAACGCCGTGGTCAACCGCCACAACATCGACCGGGTCGGCGCGATGATCGACCTCGCGGTCGGCCTCGATGCCCATCGGGTCGAGATCGCCAATGTCCAGTATTACGGCTGGGCCCTGCGCAACCTGGAAGCCCTGATGCCGCGCTTCGACCAGTTCGAGGCGGCGACCGCGACGGTCGAGGCGGCGCGGCAGCGCCTGAAGGGCAAGATCGTCATCGACTACGTGGTGCCGGACTATTATGCGCGCGTGCCGAAGGCCTGCATGAACGGTTGGGGCCAACGCTTCATGAACGTGACACCGTCCGGCAAGGTGATGCCGTGCCATGCGGCGGAAACGATTCCCGATCTGGAGTTCGATTCCGTGCGCGAGCGGCCGCTGGCGGAGATCTGGGCCAAGTCCTCCGCCTTCGAGCGCTTCCGCGGGACCGACTGGATGCCGGACTTGTGCAAGGGCTGCGACCAGCGCGAGGTCGACTGGGGCGGCTGCCGCTGCCAGGCGATGGCGCTGACCGGATCGGCATCTGAGGCGGATCCCGCCTGCGGTCTTTCGCCCTTCCACGCGAAGCTCCGCGGCATGGCCGAAGCGGCGTCGCATGCCGCGGCGCCGGATTTCGAGTATCGCCGCATCGCGCCGCGTGCGACTGCGAAGTCGGACTCTCGCGCGCCGGTCGGTTAACGCGGCGATCAATCTTCAGCGCTGAATTGGCATCGCTTGCAATGCGCAAACGCACGCCGTTTTCATGCCTTGGTGCAATGCGCAAGGCCCGGCTCGTACCAAAGAACAATGTGTTTTGCCCGTTCTTTGATTGACGGCAAATGGTCGCAGGTCCCACTCTGCTCGTGGCTGTCGTTGTCTGCTGAGTATCAGACGAATGTCTGGGCCGGTTCCGATCGAGAGGCCGTTCGCGACGTCGGGGCCGCGATCCAAAAAGCTCAGAACAGCGATCGACGATGGTGACTGCGTTGGCTCCGGCAAGTCAGGGAACGCGCCGGTGCATCCGTGCCGTACAATTGTGGGAGGACAAGATGGCAAAGAGAATGCCTGGTTCACGACTCTTACTGGGGCTGGCTGGGGTCATGACGCTTTGGACGGGCGCCGCGCTCGCCAATGACGACCTCATGAAGCTGCAACAGGACGCGAAGCAATGGGTGATGCCGCTCGGCAATTACTCGAGCCAGCGTTACAGCACCCTCGATCAGATCAATTCCAAGAACGTCAAGAATCTGCAGGTCGCCTGGACCTTCTCGACCGGCGTGTTGCGCGGTCACGAAGGCGGTCCGCTGGTGATCGGCAACATGATGTATGTCCATGCGCCGTTCCCCAACACGGTCTTCGCGCTTGATCTTTCCAAGGGCGGCCAGATCGTCTGGAAGTACGAACCGAAGCAGGATCCGAACGTCATCCCCGTCATGTGCTGCGACACGGTCAACCGTGGCGTTGCGTACGGCGACGGCATGATCTTCCTCCACCAGGCGGACACCAATCTGGTCGCGCTCGATGCGAAGACCGGCAAGGAAGTCTGGAAGGTGGCGGACGGCGATCCGGCCAAGGGCGAAACCGGCACTTCCGCGCCGATGGTGATCAAGAACCTGGTTCTGGTCGGCAATTCGGGCGGCGAGTTCGGCGTGCGCGGCCATGTCACGGCCTATGACGTCAAGACCGGCAAGATGGTCTGGCGCGGCGCTTCGATGGGCCCGGATGCGGACACGCTGATGGATCCGGAGAAGACGACCGAGCTCGGCAAGCCGGTCGGCAAGGATTCCGGCACGTCGACCTGGCAGGGCGACCAGTGGAAGATCGGCGGCGGCACGACCTGGGGCTGGATGTCCTACGATCCGGCGCTCAACCTCGTCTATTACGGTTCGGGCAACCCCTCGACCTGGAACCCGGTGCAGCGTCCGGGCGACAACAAGTGGTCGATGACCATCTGGGCCCGCGATGCCGATACCGGCATGGCGAAGTGGGTCTACCAGATGACCCCGCACGACGAGTGGGACTATGACGGCGTCAACGAGATGATCCTCGCCGACATCAAGGTGGGCGGCAAGGATCGCAAGGCGCTGGTCCACTTCGACCGCAACGGCTTCGGCTATACTCTCGACCGCGCAACCGGCGAACTGCTGGTGGCGGAGAAGTATGACCCGGCCGTGAACTGGGCGAGCAAGATCGATCTGAAGACCGGCAAGCCCGTGCGGGTGAAGGAATTCTCCACCGAGGCCGGTGGCGAAGACACCAACACCCAGAACATCTGCCCGGCGGCCCTTGGCTCCAAGGACCAGCAGCCGGCATCGTTCTCGCCGAAGACCGGCTTGTTCTACGTGCCGACCAACCATGTCTGCATGGACTATGAGCCGTACAAGATCGCCTACACCGCGGGTCAGCCGTATGTGGGCGCGACGTTGAGCATGTATCCGCCCAAGGGCGAGAACAACCTCGGCAACTTCATCGCTTGGGATGCCGGCACCGGCAAGATCAAGTGGTCGCTGCCCGAGCCGTTCTCGGTCTGGAGCGGTGCGCTCTCGACGGCCGGCGACGTGGTGTTCTACGGCACGCTCGAAGGCTACCTGAAGGCGGTCGATGCGAAGTCGGGTAAGGAACTCTATCGGTTCAAGACCCCGTCCGGCATCATCGGCAACGTCAACACCTATGAGCAGGGCGGCAAGCAGTACGTCGCCGTGCTCTCCGGTGTCGGCGGCTGGGCCGGCATCGGCATGGCCGCGGGCCTGAGTGGCGACCAGGAAGGTCTGGGTGCAGTGGGTGCCTATAAGGCCCTGTCGTCCTACACCGCCCTGGGCGGCACGATGACTGTGTTTGCACTCCCTGACTAAGCCGCTTGCGCAGCGGCGGGAAGGCGGCAGCGATGTCGCCTTCCCGCCGGCTCTTTTTCAGTCGCATGCCGGCAAAAGACTATTACAATCCATCCGTTCAACCCCATCCGTCCTACCAGGGGAGTTGTTGAAGAATGCTCTCGCGTGGCTTTCGGCTGTTCGTTCTCGGCTCAGCCCTTTTCTTGAGTGTCTTCCTGATCATCGCTGACCGCAGCCAGGCGCAGGACAACACCGCCGCCGCGACGGAAGAAGAGAAGCCCTACAAGGTCGAGAAGGACGGCACGGTCGATTGGGCGACCTTCAGCGGCTTCCGGCGCTTCAACAGCGAATGCTTCGTCTGCCATGGCCCGGACGGCGTCGGCAGCACCTTCGCCCCGGCTCTCGTCGAATCGCTGAAGACCATGACCTACGAGCAGTTCCTGGATACCGTGACCAACGGCAAGCAGGAAGTGAACACCGCGGTCCAGAAGAAGATGCCAGCCTTCGGCACCAATCCGAATGTCATGTGCTACGTCGACGACATCTACGCCTATCTGAAGGCGCGCTCGGATGGCGCGGTCGGCCGCGGCCGACCCGCCAAGCATGCCGAGAAGTCGCAGGAAGCGAAGGACGCTGAAGCGGCCTGCATGGGCACCAACTAGGATCGGTGATGGCGCTGCGGTCGCTCGGAAAAGCGGGGGGCGGCGTCGCGGCGGGATTTCTGATCGCGGCGCTGCTGTCTGTGGCGCCGGCCTTCGCCGGCGATCACCCGGAAGCGGTCGATCACAACGCTCTGCGGGTCTGCTCCGATCCCGCCAACCTGCCGTTCTCGAACGACAAGGGCGAAGGCTTCGAGAACAAGATCGCCGAGCTCCTGGCCAACAAGCTCGGCGTTCCCGTGAAATACACCTGGTATCCGAACTCGATCGGATTCCTGCGCAACACGCTCCGGGTGCGGCGCTGCGACGTGGTCATGGGAACGGTGAGCGGCGCCGAGCTGACCCAGTCGACCAATCCCTATTACCGCTCGGTCTATGTCATGGTGACCCGCAAGGCGGACAACATCACCGCCGACAAGATCGAGGATCCGGCGCTCAAGAACCTCAAGATCGGGCTCAATGCCGGCGCGCCGCCGGCCGATATCGCGGCGAAGAACGGTCTTGCCGCCAACATCCGGCCCTACGACCTCTATGTCGATACAAGGGTGCAATCGCCCGGCAAGGACATGATCAACGATCTCGCGAACAAGGAGATCGACGTCGCCCTGCTCTGGGGCCCGATCGCCGGCTACTATGCCGCGCAGCACGGCGACGAATTGAAGATCACGCCGCTGGTCAACGAGCCGAAGAGCACGCGCATGGAGTTCTACATCACCATGGCGGTCCGTCCGGGCGAGAACAAGTGGAAGAACGACCTCAACGCGCTCATCCGCGAGAACAAGGATGAGATCGAGAAGATTCTCCGCGACTATCACGTGCCGATGCTGAATGCCCGCGGCGAGCTGCTCCAATGAGATTCGCGGCGGCCAGGGTCGGGCTCATGATCCTCGGCTTCGGCCTTGCGGTGCCGGCGTTTGCGGAAGTGCCGGAACCAGCCGGCTATCGCGAGGACAATTACCGGGCCGACGTTCCGGCGACCTTGAAGGGCGCCACCGTGCTCGACGCGCAGCAGCTTCACGATCTGATGGCGCAACAGGCCGTCGTGGTGATCGACGTCCTGCCGCAGCCGCCACGGCCCGCGGAGCTGCCGGCAACGACCCTGTGGCATCCACCGGCGCGGCACGACATCCCGGGCTCGATCTGGCTCGCCAATGTCGGCTTCGGCGGTCTTTCCGCCGAGATGGATGCTTATTTCAAGCAGGCACTCGCGGGTGTCAGCCTCGGGCAGAAGGACCGCAAGCTGGTCTTCTATTGCGAAGCCAAGTGCTGGATGTCCTGGAACGCCGCCAAGCGCGCGCTGGAATACGGCTATCAGGCGGTCTACTGGTTCCCCGGCGGCATGCAGGACTGGACGGCTGCCGGTTATCCGACCCTGCTCAACGCACCGGTGCCGTTGAAATGACGATCGGCTCTCTTCGACGAGAGTTGGATAGCAAGAATCCCTAAATCGTCAGCAGCCGCAGTCCGGTAGCGCCCTCGCGCTCTTCGGCGCCATCGCCCGGCGGATGCGCCGGCGCCGGCCAGTTGCGGGCGAGGTCGCGGAGTTCGCCGAGAAGCGCGGCCTCGGCCGGGTCGGTCATATGGCGTGGATGGGGCAGGGGGATCGAACGGTCGAGCGCAATGCGGCCGGTTTCGGGCGCCAGCGCGATCACGCGGCTGGAGAGCGCGATCGCCTCCGTTAAGTCATGGGTCACCAAGATGATGGTGGGCCGCTCCGCCTGCCAGAAAGCCGCGAGACGTGCCCTGAGGCGTTCGGCGCGCGTGCTGTCGAGGGAGATCAAAGGCTCGTCCAGCAGCAGCAAATCCGGCTTGGCGAGCAAGGCGCGGGCGAGGGCTACCCTTCGTTGCATGCCGCCGGAGAGTTGGCGCGGCAAGGCGTCGGCGCTGCCCGGGAGCTCGACCAGATCGAGCAGGGCCAGGGCTTCGGCGCGCTGCGCCGGCGTCGCGATCAGGAGCAGATTGTCGATGACACTCAGCCAGGGCACCAGGCGCGGTTCCTGGAACACCATGCCGATTCGTGGCTGCCGCGCCTCCGACCAGGCGACGCGGCCTTCGAAGCCGCGATCCAGCCCGGCGATGATGCGCAGCAAGGTGGTCTTGCCGACGCCGGAGGGTCCGACCACGGTGACGAAGCTGCCAGGCTCGATCGCCAGCGAGATCTCCTGGAGCACCGTCTTTTCGGAGAAGCGGCGCGTGATGCCTTCGAGCCGGATTCCGATCATACCGTCCGCCAGCGTCCGGTCCGGCGCTCGAGCGGCTGCACGATGAAGCTCTCGATCGCCAGCACGATCGCGATGAAGGCCAGCGAATAGGCGAGGATGCCGGCGATGTCGAAGTAATTGAAGAAGGTGCGGATCTGGAAGCCGATGCCGTTCGGCCTCCCCAAGAGCTCGACCACCAGCACGATCTTCCAGGTGAGGGCGAGACCCGCACGCGCCGAGGCGATGAAGCTGGGCGCGAGCTGCGGCAGGACGACGTAGCGCAGCACTTTCCAGCGCGAGACCTTGAAGACCTCAACCGCCTCCAGAAGCTGGCGGTCGAGCGCTCTGGCGCCCTCGCGCATGATCGCGGCGACGGTCGGCGCTTTGTTGATGGTGACCGCGACGATCGCCGCCGTCTCGGTGAGCCCGAACCAGACATAGCAGAGGACGATGGTGACCAGCGCCGGCATGTTGAGCGCGATCGAGAGCCAGCCGCCGAAGATGGCGTCGGCGGGCTGCGACCGGCCGAGGGCAATTCCGATCGCGCTGCCGATCACCATGGCAAGGAGAAAGGCGACCATGACCCGTGCGAGCGTCATGGCGAGGCTGAACAGCAGCTCGCCGGTGACGAGATGCCGGTATCCGGTCTCGAGCGTTATCAGCGGCGTCGGAAACAGCGCTGGATCGGCGATCAGCATGGCCGCGACCTGCCAGAGCACCAGCAGGGCGATGAAGGAGGGCAGTTTCAGTCGGAGCCATTCCGGCCGCCGGCGCGGCACGTCGAGCGCGGCGGCCAGCTTCATGGCCGGTAGGACGGATAGAAGGTGCCGGCCGGGAGCGTCTCCAACCCGCCGACCGCCTGCTGGTCGATGCTGCGCATCAGGTCGAAGGCTTCGGACGCGGCGGCCACATCGGCCTCGCTGTAGCCCTCGGGGATGCCTTCGCGATAGCCGGCCTTGAGGATCTCGAACAGGCTGTCGCTTTCGGCATCCATCTTCGGCCGCAGCTTCTTCCAGACCGCGTCGTCGGTCTTCATGACGTGCTTCGCCTCATAGGACGCGTCGATCAGGCCCTTGGCGAGATCGGGGTGCGCCTTGGCCCATTTCTCGCTGAACACCCAGCCGAGCAAGGGCGGGGCGGTCTTGATGCCGAGTGCGGGCAGGATCTCGCCGATGGTGAGCAGCGGCACCATGCCCTTTTCTTTGAGCCTGGCGTTGAAGTTCCAGAAGTTGAGCACGCCGTCCAGCTTGCCGCGCAGGGCCAGCTCGTTCAACATCGGCGGCGCGGCGAATTGTGCGTCGATATCCTTGGCGATGTCCATGCCGGCGGTCTTGCGGGCATAAGCCTGCAGCAGCACCCAGCTCTTGTCGCTGGCGCCGCCGGCGATGCCGATGCTCTTGCCCTTGAGGTCGGCGAGAGTCTTGTAGCCCTTCGCCGGATCGACCATCAGCGCCCCGACCGAGCGGGAGAAGGGCACGAAGGTGAAATCGCGGCCGAGCGAACGTTGCTTCGCGACCCAGATCCAGTCGGTGACGATCGCATCGACCTCGCCGGAGAGCAGCGCCACGCTGGTCGCGTCCTTGTCAGCCAGCACGACGGGTTTCAGGGCGAAGCCGTGCTGCGCGTCGATGCCGTCACCGATGACGCCGAGCTCCCAGTTGACGGTGCCGAATTGCAGCGTGCCGACGCGGACTTCCGGCGCCGCCTCGGCCCTGGTTTCCGAGGAGATGAGGCCGGCGACGATCAGCGTGAGAGCGGCGAGAACGAGGGTCGAAAGCTTGGGCATTGCGCTTCCACTCCGCGGGATGCGCCGCCGCCCGCACCTAGCGATGGAGCGCCGCGGCGTGTCGCTTCAGGTGATCGGCCATGAAGCTCTGGATGAAGTAGTAGTTGTGGCTGTAGCCGGGATGCAGCCTGAGCTCGACCGGCTGGCCGACCTTGACCGCCGCCCGCTCGAACAGGTTGGGATGCAGCTGCTCGGTCAGGAACTCGTCGTCGAGCCCCTGATCGATCAGGATCTCGGCATGGAACGGCTGGTTCTGCACCAGCTCGGTCGCGTCATAGGCCCGCCAGGATGCCTTGTCCGAGCCCAGATAGCCGTTGAACGCCTTGTTGCCCCACGGGCATTGGGTCGGCGCGCAGATCGGCGCGAAGGCCGAGACCGAGCGATAGCGTTTTGGATTCCGGAGCGCGGAAACCAGCGCGCCATGGCCGCCCATCGAATGGCCGAAGATCGACTGCCGTTCCGGATCGACCGGGAACCCGTTGGCGATCACTTCGGGGAGCTCGTGGTTGATGTAGGAGTACATCCGCCAGTGCTTGGCCCAGGGTTGCTCGGTTGCATCGACATAGAAGCCGGCGCCGACGCCGAAATCCCAGTGATCCGCCTGGCCGGGGAAATCCGTGCCGCGTGGGCTGGTATCCGGCGTCACCAGCGCAATGCCGAGCTCCGAGGCGAGGCGCTGGGCGCCCGCCTTAATCGGGAAGGTCTCCTCGGTGCAGGTGAGGCCCGCAAGGTAGGTGAGGACCGGCACGCGCTCGTTTTCCGCCTGCGGCGGCAGATAGACGCCGAAGCGCATCGGCAGGCCGATCTCGCGCGACTGGTGGCGATAGAAACCTTGCCAGCCGCCGAAGCAACGGTGCCGAGAGAGGGTCTCGAGAGCGGGTGCCGCGGCGGCCTGAACGAATGTTTGTGCCATTATACCGGTGCGATCACGTGGTTAGTACAGCACCACGCCACGGATCGACTTTCCTTCCTTCATCAACTCGAAGCCCTTGTTGATGTCCTGGAGCGGCATCGTGTGCGTGATCAGGTCGTCGATGTTGATCTTCTTGTCCATGTACCAATCGACGATCTTCGGCACATCGGTGCGGCCCCGGGCGCCGCCGAACGCGGTGCCCTTCCAGACCCGGCCGGTGACCAGCTGGAACGGACGGGTGGAGATCTCCTGGCCGGCACCGGCGACGCCGATGATGACCGAGACGCCCCAGCCCTTGTGCGCGCATTCCAGCGCCTGGCGCATCGTCTTCACATTGCCGATGCATTCGAAGCTGTAATCGGCGCCGCCCTTGGTCAAGTCCACGAGATAGGGGACGAGGTCGCCCTGGACTTCCTTCGGGTTGACGAAATGGGTCATGCCGAATTTCTCGGCCAGTTCCTTGCGGTTCGGGTTGAGATCGACGCCGACGATCATGTTGGCGCCGGCGAGGCGGCAGCCCTGGATCACGTTGAGGCCGATGCCGCCGAGGCCGAACACCACGCAATTGGCGCCTTCCTCGACCTTGGCCGTGTTGATGACGGCGCCGACGCCGGTGGTGACGCCGCAGCCGATGTAGCAAACCTTGTCGAAGGGCGCGTCCTCGCGGATCTTCGCCAGCGCGATCTCGGGCAGCACGGTATAATTGGAGAAGGTGGAGCAGCCCATATAGTGCAGGACCTTCTGGCCCTTGTACGAAAACCGGCTGGTGCCGTCGGGCATCACGCCCTGGCCCTGGGTCGAACGGATCTTCTGGCAGAGATTGGTCTTGCGGCTGAGGCAGTATTCGCACTCGCGGCATTCCGGGGTGTAGAGCGGAATGACATGGTCACCCTTCTTCAGCGACTTCACACCCGCGCCGACCTCGACGACGATGCCGGCGCCCTCGTGGCCGAGAATCGCAGGAAAGGCGCCTTCGGGATCCTCGCCGGACAGGGTGAACCAATCGGTGTGGCAGAGACCGGTCGCCTTGATCTCCACCATGACCTCGCCCTCTTTCGGGCCTTCGAGGTCCACGTCGTCGATAACGAGAGGCTTGCCGGCCCCCAGCGCCAAAGCTGCCTTGGTCTTCATGTCGTTTCCCTGTAGATCGGTCCCAGTGAGCGTCCCGAACCCCGGCAAATCGCGCCGGGACGGAGGCCAGATGATTGAACAGGAATGCTAACGAGAAGTCGACAGGCTCCGAAATTGGACTTTGGAACGATGTCATAAGAGTCAATAATATAGGTCATGAAAGTGGCCGGCCGGCCATGAGCAGAACGACAAGAGCCGGCCGTGCTGGGAGTGCCCTTTGGGCGCGCGCTTGGGGAGGATTGGATGATCGTCACCGAGAAGGTGGTCAGCGAGAAGGAGACGTTGCGGCACGGCACCGCACGCGGCAGCGGAATCCGCTGGGCGGTTCAGGAATGCAGCACGCGGGACCGGCTGAAGAGTGCCGTGGGCGAGCTCCTGGATGCGATCGCCCATGAGGACAGCGAGCTGGTGCTGCTGTTCTGCTCGCCGCAATTCCACATTCCGGAGATCGCGGCCGCGGTCGGCGCCTGCGGCGCCAACACCAGCCGGATCGTCGGCTGCACCACGGCGGGCGAGCTGACGCCCCTCGGCCATCGCGACGGCACGATCGCCGGGATCAGTTTCCCGGCCAAGCATTTCGTGACCAGCCTCAGGATCTTCGAGCAGCTCTCGAAATTCGAGATCGCCGATGGATTCACCGATGCCCGCGCCATGCTGGTCGACCACGAGGCGGTCCAGGCGCGGCACGGCAAGATGCACACCTTCGGCGTGCTCATCAACGACGGCCTCTCGATGCGCGAGGAGGCGATCGCCAGCGCCTTCGGCAATGCGCTCGGCCACGTGCCGCTGGTCGGCGGCTCGGCCGGAACCAGCGCCATGAGCAACGAACCCAACATGTTCTTGGGGGATCGCGTGCTGACCAACGCCGCGGTGCTGATGCTGATCTCGACCGATCTCGATTTCCGGGTGTTCCAGACCCAGCATTTCGAGCCCCTCGACCAGCAGTTGGTCATCACCCGCGCCGATCCCGGCCGGCGCATGGTCATGCAGATCAACGCCGAGCCGGCGGCGCTGGAATATGCGCGGCTGCTCGGCCTCGAGCGCTCGGAGCTGACGCCGGGCGTCTTCGCCCTTCATCCTTTGGTCGTACGCGCCGGCGGCCGTCACTATGCGCGCGCCATCCAGAAGGTGAACGACGACGACAGCCTGCAGTTCTTCTGCGCGATCGACGAAGGCATCGTGCTTTCGATCGCCAAGAGCGGCGATCTGGTGGAGGACCTCGATTCGGTGTTCCACAAGCTGCATGAAGATTTGGGTGAGGTCGAAGCCGTGCTCGGCTTCGACTGCATCCTGCGCTACATTGAGATGGAGCAGGGCCAGATGCTGAGCCCCGTCTCGGAACTGCTGCGTACCAACAAGGTGGTCGGCTTCAACACGTATGGCGAGCAGTTCGGCACGATGCATATGAGCCAGACCTTCACCGGCATTGCCTTCGGGAACAACGTCAAGCGATGAACCTGCCCGCGACCACGCCGTCTTCGATGCCGCCGGCCGCTCCGACGCCGGAGCAGGAGAATGCGGCGCTGCGCCGCGAGGTCGCGAAGCTCAAGGAGATCAACCGCGCCCTGATGAAGCATGTCGAGCACAGCCTCGACCTGCAGGGCAATGCCTATCACCTGTTCCAGGCCGCCGTGCTGCTCGACCGCATGGTGAAGGAACGGACCCGCGAGCTGGAGCAGGCCCTGGAAGCGGTCGCAAGTTCGAATCGCGAGCTGAACGAGGCGGTGGTCGTCGGCCTGACTGCGCAGAACCGGCTGCGCGACGCGATCGACAGCATCTCCGAAGGCTTCGCGATCTTCGATCCCAAGGACCGGCTGATTCTCTGCAACCAGCGCTTCATGGATTTCTGGCCCAATCCCTCGATCGACATCCGCTCCGGCATCACCTTCGAGGAATTGATCACGCGCGCTCTCAAGGACGGCTCGATCGAAACGCCGGACGACGTGGCGCCGCAGCAATGGGTCAGCGACCGGCTGCAGCAGCGCGATGCGGCGAAGAGCTCCGGTTCGGGTCGCTGGGTCTACAAGCTTTCCAACGGCCGCTGGATCCAGGTGAACGATCGTCTTTCCCTGGAAGGCGGCATCGCTTCGATCTACACCGACATCACCGATATCAAGGATGCCGAGCGGCAGGAACGCGAGCGCGCGCTGGCGGAACGCTCGCTGCATCTGCAGGCGACGCTGGAATCGATGTCAATCGGCGTTGCGGTGTTCGACAAGGATCAGCGCTTGGTGACGGCGAACCGCCGCTACGGCGAACTGCTGGAGCTGCCCGCGTCCTTGACCACCCAAGGTGCTACGCTACACAGCTTCCAGCGCTTCAACGATCAGCGTGACGTCTCGGAACTGGGCACGGCTTCGCTGCTGGTGACGGCGAATGCCTCGACACCGGCGGAAGTCTCGGTCAACGGCCGCTGGTTCGCGATCAAGCGCGACCCGATGCCGGACGGCGGCTTCGTCATATCCTATGCCGAGATCACCGAGCGCCGCATGGTGGAAGAGGCGTTGCACGACACCGAGGAGCGGATCCGGCTCTTCGCCAACGCCATGCCGACCATGATGTCTTATGTGGATGACGAGGAGCACTATCAGTTCGTCAACCGCGCCTATCGCACGACCTATGGCCGGAACGGCAAGCGCATCCTCGGTCGCGAGCTGAAGGCGGTGCTGGGCGAGGTCGAATACGGCATGCGCAAGCCCTATATCGACCGGGCCTTGCGCGGCTCGACCGTGGTGTTCGACACCACCTTGCCCTCGCCGGATGGCGAGCCGCGGTTCGGCCTCGCGACCTACGTGCCGCATCGCGGCGCCCGCGGCAAGGTGGTCGGTTTCTTCGTGCTCATCCAGGACATCACCGAGCGCCGCCGCTCCGAGCGCATCCTCGAGGCTGCCAAGGAAGAGCTGGAACGCCGTGTCTACGAGCGCACCGCTTCCTTGCAGCAGCTCAACGAGACGCTGCTTTCGGAAGTGGTCGAGCGCCGGCGTATCGCGGCGGAGCTGCAGAAGTCCAAGGTCGAGGCCGAGCGCGCCAACCTCTCGAAGACCCAGTTCCTGGCCGATGCCAGCCACGATCTCCTGCAGCCGCTGAACGCGGCGCGGCTATTCGTCTCGGCGATGCAGGACCGGGCATTGCCGGAGGGCCTGCCGCCGATGGTCGGCAAGGTCGATCAGGCGTTGTCGAACGTCGAGGACATCCTCAACATCCTGCTCGACATCTCGAAGCTCGATGCCGGCAAGGTCCCGGTCAATATGCGCCGGGTGCCTCTGACCGCGGTCATGACTTCGCTCCATGACGAAATCGCCCCTTTGGCCGAGCGCGGCGGAATCGAAATCCGTTTCATGCCGTCATCGCTCAACGTCAATACGGACGTCCGGCTGCTGCGGCGTCTGTTGCAGAACTTCCTCACCAATGCTTGCCGCTATACGCCGAGCGGACGGATCCTGTTCGGCGCGCGGCGGCGCGGGGCCTATGTCGAGCTGCAGGTCGCCGATACCGGCATCGGCATCCCGAAGGAAAGCCTCGACGAGATCTTCCAGGAGTTCCAGCGCCTGACCGATCTCGGCGGCGGCAAAAAGGGCTATGGGCTGGGCCTCTCGATCGTGCGGCGCATCAGCCGGCTCTTGAACCATCCGGTCAAGGTGCGGTCGGAGGTCGGCAAAGGCTCGGTGTTCTCGGTGCTGGTGCCGCTGGCGGCCGAGGCGACCGAACTGATCGAGCTGCCGGCGCCTGAGCCGGTCTCCAATGCCGCGGTCGACACGATCAACGCGCTCATCGTCGAGAACGAGCCGGACGTCCTGGAGGGCATGGCGAATCTGCTCGGCACCTGGGGCTGCCACTATCTGGCCGCACCGAACCAGGAGCAGGCGCTCGCGGCGATCCATGAGAGCGGCCGACAGCCGGACATCCTGCTGGTGGATTATCACCTCGACAACAATGTGCTCGGCACCGATGTGATTGCGGCCTTGCGCCGTCAGCTGGGCAGCGAAATTCCGGCGGTCGTCATCACCGCCGACCGCAGCGCCGAGGTTCAGCACGTCATCCAGGAGATGCCGGCGGCAACGCTCCTGCCCAAGCCGATCAAGCCGGCGCGGTTACGCGCTCTGGTCGCTTCGGTTCGTCGCTGACAGATAGCGGCAGTAATTTTCGTAGAGAATGACCGCCTGGGTGCGGCTGGTGACGCCGAGCTTCTGCAGCAGGGTCGAGACGTGCGACTTCACCGTGGTGATCTGCACGTTCGTGTTGTAGGCGATCAGCTTGTTGGCCATGCCCTGGGCCATGAGTTCCAGCACCCTGCGCTGCTGATTGGTCAGCAACTCGAAGCGGCAGAGCACCGCCTCGTCGATCGCGGGCGCCTCTTCGGTGACCGGCTCGGCCTTGGCGACCTGGTCTTCGGGCGGCGTATAGCTGCCGCCGTCGAGAATGGTCTTGATCGCGCTGGCAATCTCCGAACGCGGCAGCGATTTCGGGATATAGCCGATGGCCCCGGCGTCCAGGCATTCCCGCACCACGAAACTGTCGGTCAAGGCCGAGATGACCGCGATCGGCACGTCCGGCCGCCGCAGGCGCAGGGCGCGGATGCCCTTGACCCCGCTCATTCCGGGCATCCGGAGATCGAGCAGGATGAGATCGAGGTCCTCATGGCCGGCGACTTGATCGAATGCCTCGGAAATCGAGCCGGATTCGATCACGCCGACGTCGTCGTCCATGCCCTGCAGGGCTCCGACGATGGCTTCGCGGAATAGGGGGTGATCGTCGGCGACCAGCACCTTCATCATGGCGAATCCCTCCCTGGGCAGCATTAGTAGTTGATCGATTGAAGGCCACAATGGACGGTCTTGTCAACGCGACAAGCCGTACGCGACGCGCCGGCCGTCACCTTGAGATGCTTGTGGCATTCGGCCTCCGGACTGTGGCGGCGCTGCATCGATCGGCCCGACTTTGTTGCGTTTCTGCGGCAGCGGCGGACGACAAACTACCGGTGCGTAGCGCTTTTCTCCGATTCAGCTCGCTCCGTTTTGCAGCGCGGAACTCCGCCGGGGCAGCGCGCTTGGTCACGCGAAAGGGAGACCAAGCGTATGCGTAACCGGGTGGGTCAAGCCTCGGACAATGCCGCCGCGGAGCGGGCAGCGCCCGGGCAGTGCAGGCTGCTTTTCGTCACCTCTGAAATCTCGGACTTCCTCAAAGTCGGCGGCCTCGGCGAGGTTTCCGCGCATCTGCCGCGGGCGCTCAGCCGGGTCAGCGATGCGCGGGTGCTGCTGCCGGGCTACCGCGCGGTGCTTGCGGCCAATCCGGCGATGCGGATCGTCGCGAAGCTGCCGGGCCTTGCGGAGATTCCGCCCTGCGAGATCGGCGAGATTACCACGGCCGATGGCCTCACGATGTATATCGTGGTTGCGGGCGACCTGTTCGACCGCCCCGGCAATGCCTATCTCGACGAGCATGCCAATCCCTGGGACGACAACGATGTCCGCTTCGCGCGCCTCGCCATGGCCGCGGTGGAACTCGCGCGTGGCGTTCCGGCGCTGAACTGGCGGCCGCAGGTGCTGCATCTCAACGATTGGCCGGGTGCGCTCGCTGCCGGTTATCTCGACTGGCAGAAGGTCCGGGTCCCCAGCATCCTGACCATCCACAATCTGGCCTATCAAGGTCTCTATGACCGCGAGCGCCTGGGCCGCCTGGCGATTCCGGGCGAGGCCTTCGCCGTGGACGGTGTCGAGTTCCACGGCAAGATCTCCTTCCTCAAGGCCGGCATCTATTATGCGTCGCAGATCACGACCGTGAGTGCGACCTATGCCAAGGAGATCACCACCCCGGAGCTCGGTTGCGGTCTCGATGGCTTGCTGCGCGCCCGCAGCGACCAGGGACGCCTCACCGGCATCCTGAACGGCATCGACGAGAGCTGGGATCCGCGCACCGATCCGCATCTGCCGCATCCGTTCGACAGCGCGAACTGGCGCGGCAAGGAAGCCAATGCGCATCACCTGCGCGAGGCTTTCGGTCTCGCGGTGAGCCGCGGGCCCTTGTTCGCGGTGGTTTCGCGCCTGGTGCACCAGAAGGGCCTTGATCTCACCATCGCCGCGATCGAATCGATCGTGCGCGACGGCGGCCAGCTCGTGGTGACCGGCGAGGGCGAGACCGAAGTCGAAAATGCTTTGCGCGCGACGGCGGCCAAGCATCCGCAATCGATCGCGGTCAAGATCGGCTATGAAGAGCCGACCGCGCGGCGGATCTTTGCCGGCAGCGATTTCCTGCTGATGCCTTCGCGCTTTGAACCTTGCGGGCTCAGCCAGATGTATGCGCAGCGGTTCGGCTCGCTGCCGATCGCGCACAACACCGGCGGGCTCGGCGATACGATCGAGGACGGTGCGACCGGCTTTCTCTTCAACCGGCCCACCGCCGAGACCTTCGCCCAGGCGATCAGCCGCGCCAAAGCGGTGTTCGACCGCAAGGACCATCTCGATGCCATGCGGCGGCGGGCGATGGCCCGACCGTTCGGCTGGGCGGACTCGGTCCGCTCCTACATGGACGTCTATCGGCGCGCCCTCGGCGGCGATCTTCGCGCCGCAGCGTGAGATCGCAGGCGGAACCGCCGGTGCGGCCGCGTGGTTAATTCTTGCGTGTGTCGCCAGTTCTGCGCGGCACCGACTGCGAAACCGTCACATATGCAGGACTGGGCATGCAGGACCGGCAAACGGCGTCGCGGCCGTCAATCTATTACTTTCACCCGGTGCTTGGGGGCGAGATGGCCGGCTGGAGCCGCCATCTGGACCGCTGCGTTGCCATGGGTTTCTCGCATCTGCTGCTGGCGCCGCCGTTTCAGCCGGGGCGCAGCGGCAACGTCTTTTTGACCGCGGACCACGACAGCTTTCACGCCGCACTTCAGGCCGATGCGCCGGCATCCGCGCAGTTGAGAAAACTAGCCGAGGATTGTCACCGGCGCGGGCTGCAGCTCTGGCTCGACCTGGTGCTGGATCGCGTTGCCACCGAGGCGCGCGTGGTTGCCGAGCAACCCCAGTGGTTTGTCGGCGGCGGCGGAGATCCGCTTCCCGACCCGCGGCATATCCACCGCACCAGCCAGGCGGCCAGTTTTCATCTCGGCAATTCTCATGACCGCGAGATCCTGGCCTGGTGGCAGAGTCGTCTCCAGGAATGGCTGGAGGCCGGCGTCGACGGGTTCCGCATCGACCAGCCGCACAACGTTCCGGCGGCCTTCCTGAAAGCGCTGATCTCGGGCGCCAAGGCGGCACATCCGCTCTGCCGGTTCGTCGCCTGGACGCCGGGATTGCCGGCAGCCGATGTCATGACCTTGAAGGAATGCGGGCTGGATTTTACCGTCGCCTCGACCTGCTGGTGGGATTTCAAAGGCGAATGGTATCTCGAGGAACAGGGGCGCCTCGGCACCATCGCGCCGCCGCTGGCGCTGGCCGAAGCGCCTTTTGCCGGGCGTCTGGCCGAGAGTTTCGCCAGCAGCGATGCGCTGGAGCGCGGCTACCGGCGCGTCCTCGATTTCTGTGCGAGCGACGGGAACGGATGGCTGATGCCCATGGGCTTCGAGTTCGCCGCGACCATGCCGCTTGAATCCACGCGCGCCGACCCCGCCGTCTTCGACCGGCAGGAGAAAAGCGGGAACGTCCGCCTGATCGACGAGATTGCCGCCGCCAACGCGCGCGGCCGCAAGCTTTTCGACGGCCGCCCGGTGCGATGGCGGCTGCTCTCCGCGCCCAACGCGTCCGTTTTCGCCGAAGTCAGCGAAACCGGCGAGACCGGAACACTGCGTCTCGTAAACGCCGAAGCCACGATTCAGACCGCCGATCTTGCGCAGCTGCTCGCCCGGTCGGGCCGCGCCTGGGCCTGGAAGGAGAGAGGCCCGCTCCTGCATCTGCAGCCGGCCGAGGTGCTGTTGCTGGATCTGACGCCGGCTCCCGCCGTGAAGCTGCCGGTGCCGCAATCGAAGCGCCAGGCCAGCGCCGCGGCGAAGCTCCCGCGCGTGGTGATCGAGCATGTCGCGCCTTCGGTCGAGGGCGGGCGCTATCCGGTGAAGCGCGTGGTCGGCGAGCGGGTGACGGTGGAGGCCGACATATTCAGCGACGGTCACGGCGAACTCGCGGCCGATCTGCTGTGGCGTGCCGCCGATGAGGCGGACTGGCGCCGCGTCACGATGAAATTCCTCGGCAATGACCGCTGGGCCGCCGATTTCCGGCCGGAACGGATCGGCGACCATCTCTTCACCATCGAAGCCTGGCGCGACGATTTCGCCTCGCTGCAGCACGGCTCGCTGAAGAAGCGCGATGCCGGCATCGCGATCGAGCTCGAGCTCAGCGAAATGTCCACCTTCCTCGACCGCCATGTCCCGCCGCCGAGCGAGCGCGGCGAGGCCGTGAAGGCCTTCATGGCGAAGCTGCACCGCGCGAAGAAGGACGAGCGCCGCGACATCCTGCTGTCCAGGGTAGCGGTCGATGCCCTGCGCGATGTGACGCCGGAAGAATCCAGGGTCCGGCATCAGCCGGCCGTGCCGATGACGGTCGATCGGGGTGCCGCGCTGTTTTCGAGCTGGTACGAAATCTTCCCCCGCTCGATGAGCGGGACGGTCGAGCGCCACGGCACGTTCGACGACGTGATTTCGCACCTGCCGCGGATCGCGGCCATGGGCTTCGACACGCTCTATTTCCCGCCGATTCATCCGATCGGGAAGGTCAACCGCAAGGGCAAGAACAACAGCACGCGCTCGGAACCGGGCGAGCCCGGCAGCCCCTATGCCATCGGCTCGGACGAGGGTGGCCATGACGCCATCCATCCGGAGCTGGGCGGAATCGAGGACTTCCGCCGCATGCGCGACGCGGCGGCGGCGCAGGGATTGGAGATCGCCCTCGATTTCGCGATCCAATGCGCGCCGGATCATCCTTGGCTCAAGGAGCATCCCGAGTGGTTCGCGTGGCGGCCGGACGGCACGATCGCTTATGCCGAGAATCCGCCGAAGAAATACGAGGACATCGTCAACGTCGACTTCTATGCGCCGGGCGCGGTGCCGGGCCTCTGGCTCGCTCTGCGCGACATCATTCTCTATTGGCGCATGGAAGGGGTGAAGACCTTCCGGGTCGACAACCCGCACACCAAGCCGCTGCCGTTCTGGCGCTGGGTGATCGCCGATATCCGCGCGCGCTATCCGGACACGATCTTCCTCTCGGAGGCCTTCACCCGGCCGCAGGTGATGTACGAACTGGCGAAAGTCGGCTTCACCCAGTCCTACACCTACTTCACCTGGCGCAACACCAAGGCGGAGCTCGAATCCTACCTCACGGAACTGACGCAGGGGCCGCCCAAGGATTTCTTCCGGCCGCATTTCTTCGTCAACACGCCGGACATCAATCCCTATTTCCTCCAGCGCTCCGGCCGCGCCGGCTTCCTGATCCGCGCCGCGCTGGCATCGACCATGTCCGGGTTGTGGGGCGTCTATAATGGCTTCGAGCTGTGCGAAGGCATGCCGCTCCCCGGCAAGGAGGAGTATCTCAACTCCGAGAAATACGAGATCCGCGCCTGGGACTGGAACCGGCCGGGCAACATCACCGCCGAAATCAGCGCGCTCAACTGGATTCGTCGCCGCAATCCCGCGCTGCAGACTCATCTCGGAATCCGGTTCATTGCGGCATCGAACGACAACATCACCGCTTTCGTCAAAGCCACGCCGGAACGCGACAATGTGATCCTGGTCGCGATTAATCTCGATCCCTTCCATGCTCAGGAGGCCTGGATCGAGATTCCGCTCTGGGAGTGGAGCCTTCCGGACCATGCCAGCATTGATGTCGAGGACCTGATCGGCGGTTCGAGATTCCAGTGGCAGGGGAAGAGCGGGACCATCCGTCTCGATCCTTATGAGCTTCCCTACGTCATCTGGCGGATCGCCGTCCCGCCCCGGGACCGTCCCTTGGGAGAGCCTCGCGCATGAGCCGTCGCCAGAAGCCGAAGCTGCCGGTCGATCCGCTCTGGTACAAGGATGCGGTCATCTACCAGCTGCATGTGAAGTCGTTCATGGATGCGAACGGCGACGGCATCGGCGATTTCAAGGGCCTGCTCTCGCGCCTCGATCATGTGGTCGAGCTCGGCGCCAACACGATCTGGATCCTGCCGTTCTATCCCTCGCCGCGCCGCGACGACGGCTATGACATCGCCGACTACCGCAAGGTCTCGCCGGATTACGGCACGATGGCCGACTTCCGCAAGTTCGTGAAGGCCGCCCACGAAAAGGGCATCCGGGTCATCACCGAGCTGGTCATCAACCACACCTCGGACCAGCATCCCTGGTTCCAGAAGGCGCGGCGAGCCAAGAAGGGGTCGGCGGCGCGCGACTTCTATGTCTGGTCGGACACCGACAAGGCCTATTCCGGCACCCGCATCATCTTCATCGACACCGAGAAGTCGAACTGGACCTGGGACGAAGTCGCCGGCCAGTACTTCTGGCATCGCTTCTATTCGCACCAGCCGGATTTGAACTTCGACAATCCGAAGGTGCTGAAGGAGATTTTCTCCATCATGAAGTTCTGGCTCGACACCGGGGTCGACGGGCTCCGGCTCGACGCCATCCCCTATCTGGTCGAGCGCGAAGGCACCAACAACGAGAACCTGCCCGAGACCCACGCGGTCTTGAAGAGGATCCGCGCCGAGATGGACCGGCTCTATCCCGGCAAGATGCTTCTTGCCGAGGCGAATCAATGGCCGGAGGACACCCAGGCCTATTTCGGCGACGGCGACGAATGCAACATGTCGTTTCATTTTCCGCTGATGCCGCGGATCTACATGGCGATCGCCCAGGAGGATCGTTTCCCGATCTCCGACATCCTGCGGCAGACGCCGAAGATCCCGGAGAATTGCCAATGGGCGATCTTCCTCCGGAACCACGATGAGCTGACCCTGGAGATGGTCACCGACAAGGAGCGCGACTATCTTTGGGAGGCCTATGCCTCGGATCGCCGGGCACGGCTCAATCTCGGCATCCGCCGGCGCTTGGCGCCTTTGGTGCAGCGCGATCGCCGCCGCATCGAGCTGATGAATGGGCTGCTGCTCTCCATGCCGGGCACCCCGGTCGTCTATTACGGCGACGAGATCGGCATGGGCGACAACATCTATCTCGGCGATCGCGACGGTGTCCGCACGCCGATGCAATGGTCGATCGACCGCAACGGCGGCTTTTCCAAGGGCGATCCCGCGCGGCTGGTCCTGCCGCCGATCATGGATCCGACCTACGGCTACCAGGCCGTCAATGTCGAGGCGCAGTCCGCCGATCCGCATTCGCTGCTGAACTGGATGCGGCGTATGCTGGCGGTCCGGAAGCAGACCTCGATCTTCGGCCGTGGCGAGTTCAAGCTGCTGGCGCCGGGCAACCGCAAGGTCCTCGCCTATCTCCGGACACTGGGCGACGACGTAGTTCTTTGCGTCAACAATCTCTCGCGCACCGCCCAGGCGGTGGAGCTCGATCTCGCGCAATTCGCCGGCCGTGTGCCGGTCGACATGATCGGCGGCAGCGCCTTCCCGCCGATCGGCCAGCTCACCTATCTGCTGACCCTGCCGGCCTATGGCTTCTATTGGTTCACCCTCGGCGTCAGCAACGATATGCCGGATTGGCACAAGCCGGCGCCCGAACAGATGCCGGAGTATGTGACCTTGGTCTTGCGCAAATCCGTGGCCGAGCTGCAGCAACCGGCCCTGAAAAAGCAGCTGGAGGAGGAGATCCTCCCCACCTACCTGCCGAAACGCCGCTGGTTCGGCGCCAAGGATGCGGCGCTGCCGAAGCTCGAGGTCGATTGCCAGCCGGCCTTCCCGGAATCGCCGCATCCGGTCGTGCTTTGCGAGATCCGCCTCGCCGGCACCGGCGACCGCTATCAGCTCCCGCTCACCATCCTCTGGGAGGACGAGATCGTGACCGCGCTGCCGCAGCAGCTGGCTTTGGCGCGGGTGCGGATCGGCCGGCGCGTCGGCCTGCTGACCGATGCCTTCGCGATCGAGAGCTTCCCGCTGATGCTGCTCCAGCATCTGCAGAAGGAATCGGTGCTGGAGCGCGGCGAGGAGACCACGCATTTCATCCCGACCGTGCTGCTGAAGGAATATGCGGTGCCCGAGGAGAACCCCCAGGTGCGCCCGCTCGCGGTCGAGCAGTCGAACAGCACCGTGGTGATCGGGGACAAGGTCATCATCAAGCTGCTGCGCCGGATCGAGAGCGGCGTGCATCCGGAAGCCGAGATTGGCCGCTATCTGGCCGAGCACGACTATCGCAACACCTCGCCGACCCTGGGCGAGATCCGCCGCGTTGCGCCCGATGGCGAGGGCCGCACCCTCGCCGTGGTGCAGGGCTTCCTCAGGAACCAGGGTGACGGCTGGAGCTGGGCGCTCGCCTATCTCGCCCGCGCGCTGGAAGACGCGGCGCTGGCCACGCAGGCGGGTCATGATGGCGCAACCACGGCCGAGTTGATGGCGCCTTACGAGAACTTCGCCGCGATGCTCGGCAAGCGGCTGGCCGAGCTGCATGCCTGCCTGGCGCAGCCGAGCGACGATCCGGCCTTCGCGCCGGAACCTGCAAGCAAGGACGACGTCGCGGCCTGGGAGGCCCAGGCGCAAGCGCAGCTCGACCGCGCCTTCGAGGCGCTGGATCAGGCGAAGGCGGGCCTCGATCCGGAATCTGCCGCGGCTGCGGCGAAATTCCTCGGCAAGCGCCGCGAGACCCACGATCTCGTGCGCAAGATGGCGGTTGCCAAGAGTGCCGGCTTGAAGACCCGCATCCATGGCGATTTCCATCTCGGCCAAGTGCTGGTGGTGCAGAACGACGTCCATATCATCGATTTCGAGGGCGAGCCGGCGAAACCGCTGAATGCCCGTCGCGCCAAGGCCAGCCCATTGCGCGACGTCGCCGGCATCCTGCGCTCCTTCGACTATGCGGCGGCGGCCTCGGTGCACAACCGGCCCGCCACCTCGCCGAAGCTCGACGAGAAGCAGCTCGATCTGCTCGGCAAATTCACCAATGCGGCGAGCGATGCTTTCGTGAAGGCCTATCAGTCGGTGCTTGCCGAAGCGCCGCATCCCTGGATTGACGCGGAATCCGAGGACCGGCTGCTGCGCCTGTTCCTGATCGAGAAGGCCGCCTACGAAATCTGCTACGAGGCGGCGAACCGCCCGACCTGGATCGCGTTTCCGCTGCGAGGCTTGACCAGGCTCCTCGAACGCAAGACGGAGAAGACGCTTGAGCCGCACCACGCATGACGTAGCGCCGGATCCCGGCGCCATCGAGGCCCTGCTGCGCGGCCGGCTGGGAGATCCCTTCAGCCTGCTCGGTCCGCATCGCGGCAAGCACGGCACGGTCATCCGCACCTTCCAGCCGGGCGCCAAGGCGGTCGAAGTCCATCCGCTGAAGAAAGAGGACGTGACCGAAGCCCTGCAGCCGCTGCACCCTTCCGGAATCTTCGGCGGCGAGGTGATCGATCCCGGCCGCTATGTGCTGCGCGTCGAATGGCCCGAAACGGTGCAGGAAACCGAGGATCCCTATTCCTTCGGCACCTTGCTCGGCGATGTCGATCTGCATCTCATCAGCGAAGGCACCCACCGCAATCTTGGGCAGACGCTGGGCGCCCAGGTGATGGACCAGGGCGGCGTGCCGGGTGTCCGCTTCGCGGTCTGGGCGCCGAATGCGCGCCGCGTCTCCGTGGTCGGCGACTTCAACAATTGGGACGGAAGGCGGCATGCGATGCGCCTCCGCCACAGCGCCGGGATCTGGGAGCTGTTCATCCCGCGCCTTCGCCCCGGCACGATCTACAAGTACGAGATCGTCGCCGCCTCCGGCGAAGTCCTGCCCTTGAAAGCGGATCCGGTCGCGCTCCGCGCAGAGGTCCCCCCGGCAACGGCCTCAATGGTGGCCGATCTATCCTTGATCGGCTGGAGCGATCAGGACTGGGAAGCGAATCGCGCTGCGCGCCAGACTGAACGCGCGCCGATGTCGGTCTATGAGGTCCATGCCGGTTCCTGGATCCGCCCGGATGGACGCCAAGCGACTTGGCGCGATCTTGAGGAGCGGCTGATCCCCTATGTGAAGGAGATGGGCTTCACCCATATCGAGCTCCTGCCGGTGATGGAGCATCCCTTCTCCGGCTCCTGGGGCTATCAGCCGATCGGGCTTTTCGCGCCGACTTCGCGCTTCGGCTCCTGCGAGGATTTCGCGCGCTTCGTCGATAGCTGCCACCGCGCCGAGATCGGCGTGATCCTCGACTGGGTGCCGGCGCATTTCCCGAGCGACGCGCATGGGCTCGCGACCTTCGACGGCACGCATCTCTACGAGCACCAGGATCCGCGCGAAGGCTTCCACCACGATTGGAACACGCTCATCTTCAATTTCGGCCGCCGCGAGGTGCGCGGCTATCTGATCGCCAGCGCGTTGCATTGGCTGCGGGTCTATCACATCGACGCGCTGCGCGTGGACGCGGTGGCCTCCATGCTCTATCGCGATTACAGCCGCAAGCAGGGCGAATGGGTTCCCAACGTCTATGGCGGGCGCGAGAATCTGGAAGCCGTCAGCTTCCTCCAGGAACTCTCTGAGATCATGCGCCAGGATTTCCCCGGCCGGCTGCTGATCGCCGAGGAGTCGACGGCCTGGCCCGGCGTCACGCGGCGCTCGACCGAAGGCGGACTGGGCTTCCAGTTCAAATGGAACATGGGCTGGATGAACGACACGCTGCGCTACATGACGCGCGATCCGGCCTTTCGTTCGTGGCATCACGACGACATGACGTTCGGACTGATCTACGCGTTCTCCGAGCGCTTCATCCTGCCGCTCTCCCATGACGAGGTGGTGCACGGCAAGCGCTCGATCCTCGGCCGCATGCCGGGCGACGATTGGCAGCGCTTCGCCAACATGCGCGCCTATCTCGCCTTCATGTGGTCGCATCCGGGCAAGAAGCTCATTTTCATGGGGACGGAGATCGCCGAACCCTTCGAATGGAACCACGACGCCGAGATCGACTGGTGGCTGCTGGACCACGCGCCTCACAAGGGCATGCAGCGCCTGACCCGCGACCTCAATCGCCTCTACGGTTCCGAGCCCGCCTTGCACCGGCTTGACGCGGACCCCGCCGGCTTCCGCTGGATTGTCGGCGACGACCGCGGCCAGAGCGTCTTTGCCTTTCTGCGTTCGGCGGGCGAGGACGATACGAAGCCGGTGCTGGTCGTTTGCAACATGACGCCGGTGCCGCGCTATGGCTATCGGGTCGGCGTGCCGCATGGCGGGCGCTGGCGCGAACGTCTCAACACCGATGCCGAGATCTACGGCGGATCGAATCTCGGCAATGGCGGCGGGATATCCGCCGAGCCGCATCCGACCCACGGCTTCGATCAATCGCTCGTGCTGACGCTGCCGCCGCTGGCCACGGTCTGGCTGCAGCCCGAATAGGCGATGGCCCGCTTCCCCGACCGGCTGGAGCCCGGCAGGCCGGACCCTTTGGGTGCGACCTGGGATGGGCTCGGAATCAACTTCGCCGTCTTCTCCGCCAACGCCGACCGCATCGATCTCTGCCTGTTCGATCCGTCGGGACGGCGGCAGGTCGCGCGCTTCGCCTTGCCGGAATGCACCGACGAGGTCTGGCACGGCTACTTGCCGGATGCGAAGCCCGGCCTGGTCTACGGCTATCGCGCCGAAGGCCCGTACGATCCGAAGAACGGCCACCGCTTCAACCATCACAAGCTGCTGCTCGATCCCTATGCGCGGCGCCTGGTCGGCGACCTCAAATGGTCGGATGTGCTTTACGGCTATCGGGTGGGCAGTCCGCGCGGCGATCTCTCGCAGGATCGTCGCGACAGCGCCGCCGCCGTGCCGAAGGCGATGGTCGCCGATCCGACGTTCAATTGGGGCGAGGACCGGCCGCCGCACACGCCCTGGCCGCAGACGCTCATCTACGAGCTGCATGTCCGCGGCTATTCTATGCTCCGCGAAGAGCTGCCGCCCAATGAACGCGGCAGTTTCGCGGCGCTTTCGGACGCACGCTCGATCGATCGCCTGGTGAAGCTCGGCGTGACCGCGGTCGAGCTGATGCCGATCCACGCTTCGATCGACGATCATTTCCTGGTCAAGAAGCAGTTGAGCAATTACTGGGGCTACAACACGCTCGCCTTCTTCGCGCCGCAACCGTCCTATCTTTCGGATGGATCCCTCGCCGAATTGCAGACCGCGGTGCGGCGGCTGCACGCCGCCGGCATCGAGGTCCTGCTGGACGTGGTCTACAACCACACCTGCGAGGGCGACGAAATGGGGCCGACCCTTTCGTTCCGCGGCCTCGACAATGCCAGCTACTACCGCCTCGTCCCCGGCGATCAGCGCCGTTACATCAACGACACCGGCACCGGCAACACGGTGAACCTCTCGCACCCCCGCGTGTTGCAGATGGTGATGGATTCCATGCGCTACTGGGTCGAGACCTTTCACGTGGACGGCTTTCGCTTCGATCTCGGCGCCAATCTCGGGCGCGAGCAGACCGGATTCGATCCGGGCTCCGGCTTTTTCGATGCGATTCGCCAGGATCCGGTGATCTCCAAGATCAAGCTGATCTCGGAACCCTGGGACCTCGGTCCCGGCGGCTATCAGCTGGGCAACCATCCGCCGGGCTTCGCCGAGTGGAACGACAAGTATCGCGACAGCCTGCGGCGTTTCTGGCGCGGCGATGCGCATCAATGCCCGGAGCTGGCGGCGCGGCTTGCCGGATCCGGCGATCTCTTCGACCATCACAAGCGCCGGCCCTGGGCCTCGGTCAACTTCGTCGCCTCGCATGACGGATTCACGCTGGAGGATCTCACCCGCTACGGCGAGAAGCACAACGAAGCGAACGGCGAGGGCAACCGCGACGGCCACAACGCGAACTTCAGCAGCAACTGGGGCGTCGAAGGGCCGAGCGACGATCTCGCCATCCGGGTCGTGCGCGGAAGGGCGAAGCGGGCCATGCTGACGACCCTGTTCTGCTCTCTCGGTACGCCGATGCTGCTCGCGGGCGACGAGCTTGGCCGTACCCAGGGCGGCAACAACAACGCCTACGCTCAGGACAACGAGACCTCCTGGATCGATTGGGCCAAGGCGGCCGAGCCCGACAACCGCGACCTCGAGCGCTATGTGGCGCGGCTGGCGGCGCTGCGCCGGAACCATCCGACTTTGCGCGCGAACCAGTTCCTGCACGGCCGCAACGAGATTGCGCCCAATCTGCAGGACATCGAGTGGTTCAACGAGGAGGGGACACCGATGGCGCCGGCGCAATGGCAAGATCCGGAGCGGCGCATGCTCTCGCTCCGCCGCGCCGGCCTGGTCAATGGCGGTTCGATCGAGGCCTCGCTGGTGATGCTGAACGGATCGGTGCAGGACCGCGCGTTCAAGATTCCGCCCACCAACAATCTGCATTGGGCATTGGCGCTCGACAGCAGCGATCCCAACCGGCTGCCGGGTGGCGTGGAATTGGAGACGGTGCAGGTGCCGAGCCATGCGGTCGTTCTCCTGATCGGTCAACAGGCCCAATGAGCAAGCTTTCGCATGGCGCGACACTGCTCGCGCCCAATCGCACGCGTTTCGAACTCTGGGCGCCCAGTGTCGCTTCCGTCGGCCTCGAGATCGGAGACGGCTCCGCGCAGCGCATGCGCGCGGAAGAGGGCGGCTGGCATCGGCTAGAAGTCGATTGCGGTGCCGGCACGCGGTATCGGTACCGCGTCTCTCCCGATCTCGCCGTGCCGGATCCGGCCTCTCGTGCCCAGGCGGAAGATGTGCACGGCCCCAGCATCGTGGTCGATCCCGACGCCTATATTTGGCGCAACGCGGGTTGGCGCGGCCGGCCCTGGCATGAAGCGGTGCTCTATGAATTGCATCCCGGCGCGCTCGGGGGCTTCCGCGGCGTCGCCGAGCATCTGCCGCGGCTCAAGGATCTCGGCATCACCGCGGTCGAGCTGATGCCGATCGCCGATTTCTTCGGTGCGCACAACTGGGGCTATGATGGCGTTCTGCCCTTCGCGCCGGACCGCGCCTATGGCACGCCGGAGGATCTCAAGGCCCTCATCGATCGTGCCCATGACCTCGGCCTGATGATGTTTCAGGACGTGGTCTACAACCACTTCGGCCCGGAAGGGAATTATCTCCACAGTTATGCTTCAGCCTTCTTCCGCGAGGACCTGCACACGCCCTGGGGCGCGGCGATCGACTTCAAGAATCTGGTGGTGCGCCGCTTCTTCATCGAGAACGCGCTCTATTGGCTGGAGGAATACCGGTTCGACGGCCTGCGCCTGGACGCCGTCCATGCCATCCCCGACCGCGACTGGCTGCTCGAGCTGGCCGAGACCGTCAAGAAGACCATCCGCGACCGCCATGTCCATCTTGTCCTGGAGAACGACAACAACGATGCCGGGTTGCTCGAAGGCGCATTCACCGCGCAATGGAACGACGATGCGCACCATGCGGCGCACGTCCTGATCACCGGCGAGAGCGGCGGCTACTACAGCGACTATGCCGAAGATCCGGCCGCGGCACTGGCGCGGTGCCTAGGCGAGGGCTTTACCTTCCAGGGCGAGGCCTCGGCCTATCGCGACGGCGAGAAGCGCGGATCCCCGAGCAAGCATCTCTCGCCGCTCAATTTCGTCTTCTTCCTGCAGAACCATGACCAGATCGGCAACCGCGCCCTCGGCGATCGCCTGGCCGCGATCGCCGATCCGGAGGTTCTGAAGGTCGGCCTGGCACTGCTGCTGCTCAGCCCGCAGATCCCGCTTCTCTTCATGGGCGAGGAGCTGGGGGTCCGCGATCCTTTCCTCTACTTCACGAATTATGAAGGCGATCTCGCCGAAGCGGTGAAGACCGGCCGGCGGAAGGAGTTCGGCAAGTTCCCGGAGTTCGCCACCGAACAGGCGCAGCGCAAGATTCCGGATCCCAACAAGATCGAGACTTTCCAGCGAAGCTGCCCGTCCTTTTCAGCCGCCGACGACTGGGCGCGGGGGTGGCGGGACTTCTTCGCGCGCCTGCTCGCGCTCCGGCACGAGACGATCATTCCCCGCCTCCAAGGCGCGCGGGCCGTGCATGCCGAGGCGCTGACCACCCAGGCGCTGCAGGCCTGCTGGACCCTGGGCGACGGATCGACCCTGACCCTGGCGGCGAATTTCGGTCCGGGCAGCATCGGCCTTCCGCCGGTTTCCGGAAAGCGCCTCTTCTCCCACGGTTCGCTCAGCGATTGCACCGGGCTTGCCGGCAAATCGTTCCTCGCCATCCTCGACGAGCCATCATGAGGACGGATGCCCAGTTGCAACGCGCGGCCAAGGCGGCGGGAATCCTGACGGAGTGGGAGGATGCCCACGGCAAGCTGCGTTCCGTCGGTCATGAGACCCTGCGTGCGCTGCTGGAGATTCTCGGCACCTCCGAAGATGCCGGCGATCCGCCGCTGGTCACCGCGGATGCCGGCGCCCCCTACGCCGTGCCGGGCGGGAAGGCCACGGCGCGCGCGCCGCACGAGCCGGGCTACTACCCGGTCAAGCGGGGCAAGCACAGCTTTACTTTGGCCGTCGCCCCGAAGCGCCGCGCGCAGAGGTCGGACGGTGACGCCCGGCACTGGGGCATCTCGGTGCAGCTCTACTCGCTCTATCGCAAGGGCGATGGCGGCATCGGCACCTATGGCGCGTTGCGCGATTTCATGCGCGGCAGCGGCGCGGCCGGTGCGAGCACTGTCGCCGTCAGCCCGCTGCATGCGCAATTCTCCGCCGATCTTTGGCGCTTCAGTCCATATTCACCGTCCAGCCGGCTCTGGATGAACGCCCTCCATATCGATGTCGGCGAAGCGGCGGCTCTGCTCGACGTGAAGCCGCCGAAGCTGGCGCCCCATGTCGGCGCGGGCGGCGACGCCCTGATCGCCTGGCCGGAATCCTCGCGCTCGAAGCTGAAGGCATTGCGCGGCCTTTTCGATGCCGCGCGTCAGGCCGGTTGTTTCGAAGGCGGCCATCCCAGCGCGCGCAGCCTCTCGCGCTTTCGCCGCACCGGCGGCAGCGCCCTCATGGCCCACGCGACCTTCGAGGCGCTGCATGCGCATTTCTTCGGCCGGGACCAGACGCTCTGGAACTGGGCGCGCTGGCCGGCGCAGTATCGCGATCCCGACGGACCCGAAGTCCGGCGTTTCGCGCGGCAGAATCGCGAGACCGTGGACTTCCATATCTTCCTGCAATGGCTGGCGGCGCGGCAGTTCAAAAGCGCGGCCGACGCCGCGCGCGACGGCGGCATGGCCTATGGGATCATCAAGGACATTGCCGTGGGAGCGGACGGCGGCGGCAGCGAATCCTGGAGCAACCAGGGCCGGATGCTGACGGGGGCTTCGATCGGGGCGCCCCCCGACATCTTCAACACGCTCGGCCAGAACTGGGGTGTCACCACCTTCTCGCCGAGCGCGCTCAGCGCCACCGGATACCAGACCTTCATCCAGCTGCTGCGCAGCGCGTTGCAGGATGCCGGCGGCATTCGCATCGACCATATCCTCGGCCTGCGCCGCCTCTGGGTCGTGCCGGACGGTGCCGACCCGAAGGACGGCGCTTATATCCGTTATCCGCTGACCGATCTCTTGCGCCTGACGGCGATCGAGGCGCAGCGGGCCGGTGCGATCGTGCTCGGCGAGGATCTCGGCACCGTGCCGGAAGGCTTCCGCGCGCAGCTCGACGACTATGGCATCAAGGGCATGCAGGTGCTGTGGTTCGAGCGCCAGGGCCAACGCTTCCTGCCGCCGGCCAACTGGCGGACCAGCGCCGTGGGCATGACGACGACCCATGATCTCCCGACCGTCGCCGGTTGGTGGCTGGGCAAGGACATCGTCTGGCGCAAGAAGCTGAAACTCTTTGCGCAACGCGACGGCGCAATCCGGGCCGAGAAGGAGCGCAAACGCGACAGGGCGGAGCTCTGGAACGCCTTCGTCCGCGCCGGTGTTGCGAATGGACGGCAGCCCGGCTCCAACGGAATCACGCGGGTGCTGAACGGCGCCATCGACTATCTCGGCCGGACCGCCAGCGATCTGGTGATTCTGCCGCTGGAAGACGCGCTGGGGCGGAAGGAGCAGCCGAACCTGCCCGGCACCATTACCGAGCATCCCAATTGGCGGCGCCGCATCCTGATCGAGGCGGGCGAGATTTGCCGACAGAAGCAGGTGGCGCCGCGCCTCCGCCGCCTTGCCGCGCGCCGGGCCAAGCGATGACCGTCCCCCGCGCCACCTGCCGCCTGCAGCTGCATCGGGATTTCCCGTTCGATGCCGCGACCGAGATCGTCCCTTATCTTTCGCGCCTCGGCATCAGCCATGTCTATGCCTCGCCCATTCTCGCGGCGCGGGCCGGATCGACGCACGGTTATGACACGATCGACCCGACCGCGATCAACCCGGAGCTCGGCGGCGCGGCGGGATTGGCGCGCCTCTCGGATCAACTGCAGCGCCATGACATGGGCCTGATCATCGACATCGTGCCCAACCACATGGCGGCGGTCGCCGAGAATCCCTGGTGGTGGGACGTGCTGCGCCTGGGTCGCGCCAGCCGCTACGCCGGGCATTTCGACATCGACTGGGACGATCCCGATCCGGCACTCAAAGGCAAGGTGCTGTTGCCCGTGCTCGGCGATCGGCTGGAAGCCTGCCTGGAGCGCGGCGAGATCAGCCAGGCCGAAGCGGATGGCGGGCGGGAGATCCGCTATTTCGACCAGCGCTTCCCGGTCGCTCCGCACAGCTCCGACGCGGCGCTCGGATCCTTGCTGCAGCACCAGAACTTCGTACTTGCGAGCTGGCGCGAGGCGGCGACGCGAATCAACTGGCGGCGATTCTTCGACATCAACCAGCTGGTCGCGCTGCGGATGGAGCGCGGCACGGTGTTCGGCGACTATCACCGCCTCATCCTCGATCTGCGCAAGCGCGGTGTGATCGACGGCGTCCGGGTCGACCATGTCGACGGCCTCGCCGAGCCGATCGCCTATTGCCGCAAGCTCCGCGCGGCGCTGAACGAGATGGCGCCGGACACCTATGTCGCGGTGGAGAAGATCCTGCATTCCGACGAGCGCCTCAGTGCGGACTGGGCGATCCATGGCACCAGCGGCTATGATTTCATGAACGAGGTCTCGGCCGTGCTGCACGACCCGCGGGGAGAGGCGGCGCTCACCGCCTTGTGGCAGCAGCTGAGCGGCGACCGCCGTTCCTTCGCGGCGCTCGCGAGCGATGCGCGGCGCGAGATCCTGGAACGTCTGTTTCCGCGCCAGCGCGAGCGCTTGATCGCGGCTCTGCGCACGATGCGGCTGCGAACCCGGGATGCAGACCTGTTGCGAAGGACCGTGACCGAGCTCTTGGCGGCACTCCGGCACTATCGGCTTTATGGCGGCGAGGGCGGCTTCGAACCCGCCGACGCGCTGGAGCTCGATTTCGCCGTGAACACCGCGCGACCGCGGCTCGATGCCGAAACTGCCGCGGCGCTGGCCGAAATCTGCACGGTTCTGTCCAAAACGCCGGTGCGGCAGCGCTTCGAGCAGCTTTCGGCGACTCTGACGGCGAAGGCGGTGGAGGACACCGCGTTCTACCGCTATAGCCGCCTCTTGTCGCGCAACGAAGTCGGCAGCGATCCCGGCGAGTTCGCCTTTTCGCTCGCGCGGTTCCATGACTGCGCCGGCGGGCGACGCAAAGCCTTCCCGGCGGCGATGCTGGCGACCGCGACCCACGACACCAAGCGCGGCGAGGATCACCGCGCCCGGCTCGCCACCTTAAGCGAACGGGCCGAGGAATGGCAGGCGCTGGCGCTGCGCTGGGCCGAGCGCTATCGGGCGCCGGAGCCGGCGATCGGCTTGATGATCTGGCAGACCATCATCGGCGCCTGGCCGCCGGTCTTCGAGGCCGGCGCGTTTCACCAGCGCCTCGAGCAGTGGCTGATCAAGGCGCTGCGCGAGGCGAAGCAGCACACGGCCTGGGACAATCCCGACGAGGCTTTCGAGGCGGCCTGCAAGGACTACCTGGCGAGCCTCTTCGATCCGGCGCGGGGTTTCCTGGAGGAAGCGGCGCAATTCGTGGCCCGGATCGCGCCGGCGGGGGTGCTGAACAGCCTCGCCCAGACCGTGCTGCGCCTGACCTTGCCGGGCGTGCCGGACCTCTATCAAGGCGCGGAGTTCTGGGATTTCAGCCTGGTGGATCCGGACAATCGCCGGCCGGTGGATTTCGCCGCCCGCGCCCGCGCCTTGACCGAAGACGCCGTTCTTCCCGCCTTGCTGGAGAGTTGGCAGGACGGGCGGATCAAGCAGGCGTTGATCGCCCGGCTGCTCCGCTTCCGCGCGCAGCATCCGCGCCTGTTCCAGGAGGGCGATTACCAGCCGCTGGGTGTTTCAGGCCCGAAGGCCGAGGGGTTGATTGCTTTCGCCCGACGATGCGACGCAGAAACTCTGATCGTCGTCGTGCCCCGCCTCACCGCGTCCGGCCTGGATTGGGCGGATACGCGCATCGAAGCGCCGCAGCGGCTTGCCCAAGCGCAGCATCTGTTGCGCAACGGCACCGTCAATGCCGATGGCGCGATCGACGCCGCGGCCGTGCTCGACGGCTTTCCGCTGGCAGTGCTCTATCTCAGAGCCCGGTGACGCTGTCGAGATCGGCCAGCTCGATGCGGACCGAACCGTCGCGCTCGACCTTGCCCTTGCGGTATTTGAGATCGGCGGCGCGCTCCAGCAGCGGGCGGTGCCGCTCGAAACGGTCGACCAGATCCACATTATTTGCGGAACGCCCACTCAGCTTTTCCAGGGCCGACCGTGTCGTGTACCAGCGCACCAGCCGATTGCGGTCCAGCGCCGCACAGCCGACGGCGTCGCGTCCCGGAAGGAAAATCCCGTAATCCCCGATGAATTGCAGCGACATGCCTGCCCTCCGGCCTGAAAGTCCCAACCCACCGTAACGGCAACGGCCGGGATGGCGAGACGTTCCGGCGACCCCAAATATTCGGATTCACTCCATTTCGCAGCAGCGGGAGCCACTGGCCCGTCCAAGGGGTTAATTCGGAGTCGACGTAAAGGGAAAAGAGAAGGGGGCTACCTTGGCGCCGAAAGCCATCCTGGTGCACAACGCGTCTGCAGGCATCCGCGAGCCGTCGCTCGAGGATCTGACCGCGATGATCGAGGCCGCGGGCTACCGCGTGAAATACCGCAACTCCAAACGGCCCGACCTCGAAGCCAAGCTCGACAAGCAGGGCGATCTGGTGATCGCCGCCGGCGGCGACGGCACCATCGCCAAGGTCGCGAAGATCCTGCTCTCGAAACCGGAACAGGGTGCGCCGCTCGCCATTCTCCCTATAGGCACGGCGAACAACATCGCGCTCTCGCTTGGGATCACCGAACCGCCCGAGGCGCTGATCCCGCGCTGGAACGAAACGCCGCTCAGGAAACTCTCGCATGGAATCGCGCATGCACATTGGGGCGAACAGCGTTTCATCGAAGGCGTCGGACTGGGATCCCTCGCGCAGGCGACGACCCCGAAGCCGAAGGACAAGTCCGATCCCAAGGCGAGAAAGCACCGCATCAACCAGGGCCGTATCGCGTTTCGGCGCGCCATCGCCGAGGCGAAGCCCGAGCGGCTGTACATCACCGTGGACGGCACGCGCATCGAGGACGAGGTGGTGCTGATCGAGATTCTCAACATCAGCCAGGTCGGACCGCGCCTTCGCCTGGCGCCGTATGCCGATCCCGGCGACAACCTGCTGGACGTCGCCTATGTAACGGCCAGCCATCGCGGCGCGCTGCTCGAATGGCTCGATGCGCTGATCCACGACGAGCTCGATGAAGGCGTGGTCGGTTCGCCGCCGGTGGCGGTGGTGCCGGGTGCCAAGGTGACCATCGCCTGGAACGGCATGGATCTCCGCATCGACGACAAGTTCCCGCTGATGCCCGGCCAGGCGACGGCGCCGAGCGAGCCCAAGAAGGCGGCGAAGAAAAAGGCCTCCCACGCATCCGATCCCGAGGCCGAGGAGAAGGCCCGGCGGGAGAATGCCGACCTGGTCACGATCGAAGTCGCCGAGCGGCAGCTCGAGATCCTGGCGCCGCAGGGCGGTTCCGGCGGCGGCAAGGCGAACGGCCCCGCCGCGCAGAACAGGCTGAAAAAGGAGAGAGGATGATGGCAGAAGCCGCCCGCACGCTCACCGACCTTCCCGACGAGAAGACCTTGGCGCAGATCGAGCGCATGGCGGTCGAGGTCGCACGCCTCGCCGGGGCAGAGATCGTCAATGCGCTGGGGGGCATGCTGGCGATCAAGTACAAGAGCGACAACGCTGCCAAGGAAAGTGGTGAAGCGACCTACCGCGACCCGGTCTCGGAGGTCGATCACCGGGTCGAGGTGCTGCTGCGCGCCCGGATCGCGGAGCGCTTCCCCAGTCATGACATCATCGGCGAGGAAATCAACGACCGGCCCGGCGACCGTCCCTATGCGGAGTTCGTCTGGGCGGTGGACCCGATCGACGGCACGGCCAATTTCATCAACGGATTTCCGCTATTCGCCGCTTCGATCGGCGTGCTCTATCACGGGCGGCCGGTGGTGGGCGCCGTCTGGTGCTCGACCTCGCATGCCCTGCGTTCCGGCGTCTATCATGGCCGGGTCGGGGCGCCGCTGCAGTTCGACGAGGTACCGACCGATCTCAAGATCAATCCCTCGGTGCAGCGCCGGCTCGCGGGCGATCCTGGCGGCGGCAAGAACTTCGGCTTCCTGTGGGACACCCGCAAGACCGGGTCGGCGGCGATCGAATGCGCTTTCGTCGCGGCCGGCCTGCTCCGTGTCGCGCGCTTCGAACGGCCGAATATCTGGGATGTCGCCGGCGGCGTGGCGCTGGTGCGGGCCGCCGATCTCGACGCGATGACCATCGCGCGCGGGGAATGGACGCCGCTCGATCGCTTTGCCGGGCCCGATGGCGATGTCCGCCGCTGGCGTCAGCCGCTGATCATCGGAGATGCGCAGGCCGTTTCCGAACTTTCCGGGGTGCTTTCGGCGAAGCCGGGGGCATAGCCGGCTGTTCCCGCGGGGCCGGTTCCAGGCTCTTCAGGTCCTCGTCGCTGATCACCAGCGTCGAAACCTTCGGGTTGGTCGAGCGGCGATACTTGATCATGGCGGCGATCTCGAACAGCACCCGGTTCTGCTCGAAGCGATCGACCAGCTTGCGCGGCGGGTCTTCCGGCGTGCAGCCGATCGCTTCCAGGGCGGAGCGGGTGGCGAGACAACCGATATGGTTGCCGACGGTCAGGGCGGTGATTCGGATGGCGTCCTTCTGAGGCAGATAGACGCCGGTTTCGCCGACGAACTGCAGGGACATGCGACACCTCTTCAGCAGGCATCCAGGGCAAGCACCGCTACGCTCCCACCGAAGGCTGCGCGGAACAATCCGAATCTCGTGAATCTTCTGCGGCGATCGCGGGACGCTCGCAAAACGGGCGGAACCCCTTTTCGAGGCATGGGTTTGCAACTCACACCGCCGTACAGAAAGTGGCTGCTATCGGCCCGCGGCGCACCCAGCACGGAGCAAGGAAAACATGAAGTCACCCAAGAAATCCTCGAGACGGAAATCGTCGCGCAGTTCCGCGCGCCGCTCGGGGCGCAGCGCCGGCCAGGATGCGGTCGCGCTGCTGAAGGCCGATCATCGCAAGGTCGAAGGCCTCTTCAAGAAGGCGGAGAAGGCCAAGGGCGGGGCCAAGGAGAGGCTGGTCGCGCAGATCTGCAACGAGCTCATCATCCACACCATGCTCGAGGAAGAGATCTTCTACCCAGCCTGCCGCAACGAGCATGTGGAAGAGGACATGATGGACGAGGCGCAGGTCGAGCATGACGGTGCCAAGGTTCTGATCAACGACCTGATGCAGGCGGGATCGGATTCGCCGATGTACGACGCCAAGGTCATGGTGCTCTCCGAATACATCAAGCACCATGTAAAGGAAGAGGAGAAGGCGCGTACCGGCGTTTTCGCCGAAGCGAAGAAGAAGGGCGCGGACATGAAGGCGCTCGGCGCCGAACTGAAGGCGCGCAAGATCGAATTGATGCGCCAGGCGGAAGGCGACGGCCTGCCGCCGCCGGAGCCGAAGTCTATGAGCATGGCCGCCAAGCGCTCGAACGGCGCCGCCCGCGAGAGCGGCATGGGCCGGCTGCGCACCATGGCGATCGCGGCCAAGCGCGCGACCGTCGGCTGAGAAACCGGTGAACGAAGGTCCGTCGCGGGGGTTGGCCCTGCGACGGACCTTTTTCATTTTGCGGAGACAGACCATGAGACAGCAGAGGACGTCGTCCCACGAGGCCGCGGAGACCGCGGCGGAGCAACGCGCGATTCAGCAGAAAACCGATGCGCGCGACGCGCAGAAGAAGGGCAACGGGCAGCAGAAGGAGGAAGCGCCGCAGACCGGCGCGCGGATCTATCCGGTGCCGCCCTTCCCGCAGCAACATCAGGCCAAGCCGGGGATCGAGGCGACATTGGACCCGCGGCCGATGTACGACGCGCCCTACTACCAGGGCTCCGGCAAGCTCGAGGGCAAGGTCGCGATCATCACCGGCGGCGATTCCGGCATCGGCCGGGCCGTGGCCATCCTCTATGCCCGCGAAGGTGCCGATGTCGCGGTGGTCTATTTGAGCGAGCACCGCGACGCCCAGGAGACCAAGGCTGCGGTCGAGAAAGAGGGGCGGCGCTGCATCACGATCAGCGCCGACGTGCGGGATCCGGTCTTCTGCCGGGAGGCGGTCGAGACCACAGTGCGGGAGCTGGGCGGGCTCGACATCCTGGTCAACAACGCCGCCTTCCAGGAGCACACCGCGGACATCGAAGAGCTCTCGGAAGAACAGTTCGACCAGACCTTGAAGACCAACCTCTACGGCTATTTCCACATGGTGAAAGCGGCCGTGCCGCATCTCCGGCAGGGCGGCGCGATCGTCAATTCCGGCTCGATCACCGGGATCGACGGGAGCCAGGAGCTGCTCGATTATTCGATGACCAAGGGCGGCATCCACGCCTTCACCCGCTCGCTCTCCGGCAGCCTGCTGAAGCGCGGCATCCGGGTGAACGCCGTGGCGCCCGGCCCGGTCTGGACGCCGCTCAACCCGGCCGACAAGAGCGCCGACAAGGTCGCGCAGTTCGGGCAGCAGACCAAGATGAAGCGTCCGGCCCAGCCGGAGGAGATCGCGCCCGCCTATGTCTTCCTGGCGGCGCCGGCCTGCTCCAGCTACATCACCGGCGAGGTGCTGCCGATCATCGGCGGCTATTGATCATTCCTTCTGACCGGGCAGCAGCGCGCCCAAGATCTGGCGCGCTGCGCCCGCGATGACGCCGCTCTCCGCGGGATCGCCCTTCAGCAGCGTGCGGGCGAACTGCTTCGCCTGGTCCAGGGTGATATGCGGCGGCAGCGGTGGCACTTCCGGATCGGTCTTCATCTCCAGCACCACCGGTCGATCGGCGGCAAGCGCCTCGTCCCAGGCGGCACCGACCTGTTCCGGGCGGTCGCAATAGATGCCCTTGAGGCCGATCAGCTCGGCGAAGCGGTGATACGGCACATTGGGAATCTCCTGCGAGGCCCGGAATTTGGGATCGCCGTTCATGACGCGCTGCTCCCAGGTGACCTGGTTCAGGTCCTCGTTGTTGAAGACGCAGCAGATCCAGCGCGCATCGCGCCATTCCCGCCAGTACTTCGCGACGGTGATCAACTCCGCCATGTTGTTCATCTGCATGGCACCGTCGCCGACCAGCGCGATCACCGGGCGATCCGGATAGGCGAGCTTGGCGGCGATCGCATAAGGCACCGCGGCCCCCATCGAGGCGAGGCCGCCGGAGAGCGAGGCCATCATGCCAGGGCGGATCTTCAGGTCCCGCGCATACCAGTTGGCGCAGGAGCCGGAATCGCTGGTGAGGATCACGCGGTCCGGCAGGCGCGGCGAGAGTTCCCAGGTCACCCGTTGCGGATTGATCGGCCGGGCCTCGGCCAAGGCGCGCCGCTCGAGAATGCCCCACCAGCGCTCGACGTCCTGGTGGATCTTGTCGCGCCAGGCGGTGTCCGCTTTCGGGGCCAGCAGCGGCAGCAGCGCCTGCAGGGTCGTGGCGGCGTCGCCGACCAGATTGACTTCCATCGGATAGCGCAGCGAGAGCATGTCGGCCTTGAGATCGATCTGTACGCCGCGCGCCTGGCCCTCCGGGGGCAGGAACTCGGAATAGGGAAAGCCCGACCCGATCATCAGCAAGGTGTCGCAGTCGTTCATCAGGTTCCAGGAGGGCTCGGTGCCCAGCAGGCCGATGGCCCCGGTGACCCAGGGCAGGTCGTCCGGCAGCACGGCCTTGCCGAGCAGCGCCTTGGCCGCGCCGGCACCGAGGCGATCGGCCACTGCGATCACCTCCTCGCTTGCACCCAGCGCCCCGGCGCCGACCAGGATCGCCACCTTCTCTCCGGCGTTCAGCACCTCGGCGGCGCGGCGCAGGTCCGCTTCGTTGGGAATCGTGACCGGCGCCGAATAGCCGACGCCGGAATGAACGGTGCCGTGCTTGCGGGGTGGCTCGTGATAGGGCAGTTCCTGGAGATCGTTGGGCAAGACGATGGCGGTGACCCGGCGTTCGGCCAGCGCGATTCGGATCGCGCGGTCGATCAGGTGCCGCACCTGGGCGGGTGTCGACGCCTGCTGCACGAAGGCACCGGCGACATCCTTCAGCATGGCCGGCAGATCGACCTCCTGCTGGTAGTGTCCGCCGAGCGCGTCGCGCGCCTGCTGTCCGACGATCGCGAGCACCGGCTGATGATCCAGGCGCGCATCGTAAAGGCCGGTGATGAGATGCGTGGCGCCGGGACCGGAGGTCGCAATGCAGACGCCGAGCTCCCCGGTGAATTTGGCGTAGGCCGATGCCATGAAAGCCGCCATCTCTTCGTGGCGCGCCTGGATGAAGCGGATCCTGCCCTCGGCGCGATTGAGAGCGCCGAAGACTCCGTTGATCCCATCGCCCGGATAGCCGAACAACGTCCGCACGCCCCAAGCCTGCAGCCGCGCGACCACGAAATCGCCGACAGTTTGCGCCATTGCTGATCCCTCGCTGTAAGTGCTTAAAGCGCCGACCGGATCACTTCGATCAGATGGGCGCCGTTGTACGGTTTCGGCAGGAAGCGTCCGCGCTCCGGCAGATCGTGATCCACCTTGATCTTCCGGCCGGAGGTGACGATGAGCGCGATCGGCGGCCAGCGGTGATGGATCGTGGCGGCGAGCTTCAGCCCGTCCATCGACCCCGGCATCTGGATATCGGTCACCACCACGCGGATATCGGTGCGTGCTTCCAGCACCTTGATCGCCTCATCGGCGTTGGCGGCATCGAGCACGCGGAAGCCGGCGCCGATGAGCGCATCGATGGCGTCCATGCGGACGACCGGTTCGTCTTCCACGATCAGCACGACAGCAGACGACGGCCCTTCCATCCGACGGCACCATTCCTTGAGTTTCGCCAAAGCAGCTTGATGAGGTAACAGCCGCTTGGCGTACCCGTTCCGCGCATAAGGGGGGCAATGGCGCCAATGCGAACACCCCGGTGCAATTCCCGGTGCGTTACGTTACGGCGGTCCGACTTTTTCGGATCGGCGGCTCAGCCGCGGGCACGGGACAAGGCGACGTCGAGATGAACCGTCACGCCGGTCTCCGGCCATTCATAAGTGATCTGGCCTTCCAGGGTCTTCACCGTCGCCCGGGCGAGATAGCCGCCGAAGCCGTCCGTGGAAGTCGGCGCGACGACCGGAGGGCCGCCGTGCTCCTGCCAGAGCAGCGTCAGCCGATCCGCCCGTTGCGTCGTCTCGATCTCGATCGTGCCGGCTTCGTTGGAGAGCGCGCCGTATTTTGCCGCGTTGGTCGCGAACTCATGGACCAGCAGGGCGAAACTCGTGGTGGCGGAGGATGAGAGCTCGAGATCGTCGCCGCGGAGCACGACGCGCGGCTTGGCCGTGGGACCCTCTTCATACGGAGCCAGAATCGCCTTGATCAGCGCGTGCAAGGTGGTCGGCATCGCGACCGCGCCGTCGGCGGGGCCGTGACGCGCGAGCGTCAGGCTGTGAACCCGGGCCAGGGCGGCCAGACGCTCGGTTGCCTTCGACTTCAGCGCCTGGGGCGTCTCCGCGTCGCGGGCGCTCAAGCTGATGATGCTGCTGGCCAGGGCGAACAGGTTCTTGATCCGGTGATTCATCTCGCGGATCAGCAAGCGTTCCTGCTCCTGGGCACGCTTCCGCTCCGTGATGTTACGGGCAATCTTCGAGGCGCCGATGATGGCGCCAGTCCTGTCCTTGAGCGGCGAGACGCTGAGCGAGATATCGACCAGCGTGCCGTTCTTGTGCAGGCGCACGGTCTCATAGTGCTCGATGCGCTCGCCGGCACGGATCCGGGCCAGGATCGACGGCTCCTCGTCCTGGCGGTCTGCGGGCATCAGCATGGTGACGGGCTGCCCGATCGCCTCCTCCGCGGTATAGCCGTAGAGCTCGGTGGCGCCCTGGTTCCAGCTGGTGATGATGCCGTCCAGGTCCTTGGTCAGGATGGCGTCTTCCGAGGATTCGATGATCGCCGCCAGGCGGTTGCCGGCCAACGAACCCATGTGCCGCTGCGCGTTCTCGGCACGCACGGTGCGCAGCAGCCGCTCATTGTCCAGGGCGATAGCGGCATGGGCGGCGACGGCTTCGATGATCGCCTCGGAATCGCTGGTGAAGACGCCCGGTTCTTCGTGGCCGAAGAACAGGCCGCCATGGACATCGCCGGTGCTCGAGATCACCGGGACGGCGAGATAGCTGACGACCGGCAGGTGGCCTTCGGGCATGCCGCGATGCGGCGGGTTATGGCCGTAGCGCGGATCCTTGCGGATGTCGTCCGAGCGCACGGTGCCGAGCCCGCGGAAGGTCGGTTCGAAAATCGGAGTGTTGCGCGGCAGGCCGAACTTCTCGAAGGCCGAGCGCGGCGCACCGGAGAGGGTGAAGAGCGTATAGCGCTCACCCTGCCGGTCCTGCACGTTGTAGAAAAAGGCGCCGAACCTCGCGCCGCAAAGCTCGGTCGCCGCATCGGTGACGGTCTGCACCACGCGTTCCAGATTGTCGATGTCGGTTGCAACCGATTTCGCAATCTGGTTCAGGCGTTCCAGCCGGCGGGTCTGGCGCAGCAGCGCGCGCTCGGCGGTCTTCTGGGCGGTGATGTCCTGCAGGCTGACCAGCGTCCGCTCGAAGCGCGGGCCGCCGAAGCTCATCGTGAAGGCGACCTCGATCTGGCGCCCGGTCACGGTCTTGAGGCGCGCCTCGCCGGCAAAGCGCCGATGTCCGTTCCAGAGCGTCACCAGCAGATCGATGAAGACCGGCACGGTGTCGGCCAGGAAGATCGGGCCCAGCGAATGCAGCAGGTCCTGTTTCCGGTCGACCTCGAAGAGGTCGAGGGTGAAGGCATTGACGTCGATGATCTTGACCCGGCGGATCGCCTCTTCGAGCGCATCGGGATGCGCTGTCAGATAGGCACGGAGGTCGGTGATGCCCTCGGTGCGCCGCCCGTCAAGAAAACTCGCGACGCCGGAAAAATCCTCGTCCCAGAGCGAGACGGGGGCGGCGTCGAAAATTTCGCGGTACCGGTCTTCGCCGATCACTGCTTCTGCACCGGGTGCTTCTCGAGCCATGGGGTTCCAGTTGATCTGCCGCCGCCGGCATAGGCGTGAAGTGCGCAAAGCCTAGTGTGATTTCACCGATTGATACAGCAGCCATTCGACCGGACAAGCCGAAAACCGGCCCGGCAAGTCGACTGGCACTCACTGGTGTCGGGCGCTGCTGGAGGCGGGTTTCAGGTCTTCGGTTTCAAGTGAAGGTGACGATGCGCCGCCTCCCTTTGCGGTGCGTCGTGACCCTGCACATGCGTATGGCCGTGCCCACCATGCCGGTGCTTCGCCTCCGCGATCTCGACGGCGGTCAGGTGCAGATGCCCGTGCCGCACGCCGGTCTCGGCCATCAGCCCCTCGGCGAAGCTCCGGAGCCCGCCGGTCGGGCCGCGCAGCAGGGTCACCTCCAGGCAGTTCTCGTGGTCGAGATGGACCTGGAGCGACGAGAGGACAAAATCGTGATGTCCGTGCTGGGCATTGGTCAGGCGCTGGGCGAGATCCCGCTGGTGGTGGTTGTAGACATAGGAGACGCAGCCGACCGAATAGCCCGCCGGATCCTCGCTGCGGTCGGCTTCGAGCCGGTCGCGCACCAGGTCGCGGATCGCTTCCGACCGGTTCTGATAGCCCTTACGCGCGATATAGCGATCGAACTCCGCGAGCAGCGTTTCTTCCAGCGAGATCGTGACCCGTTCCAACCTGGCCTCCCGTTGCGTCCGCCTCTCTCTAGTCGTCACTGGCCTCGGGCGGCAACCCGGGTTGTGACGGCGGTCACGCCGGCCTTTCCGGCCTGACGGCGCAGAATGCCGCGATTTTCCTGGTTTTCCGGCGGTTTTGCCGGCGCTGTGCAGAGTTCCACATTATCTTGCCATGACTCCCAGCAAAGCGTAGCGTTTCAGGGTGAACCTTGCCACATCCTGGCGCGACCGGGCTCTGGCGGGGGGACCGTGGGGCACCCTGTTTTTCCCAGGAGGAGCACAGCGATGACCAAGGACATTTCCAGGAACGACCAGGAGAGCCTGGTAAAGACATCCGCCGAAGCTTCGATCGAGCTCTCGGAAGGCGAGCTCAAACAGGTCGCCGGCGGCCACAAGAACAAGACCGAGACACAGGAATTTCTGAAGGTCGAGCTGAAGGATGTCTATGTCAGCTCGGTCCAGTCGTCGTCCTCGACCAAGCCGTGAACGCGAAAGGAAGAAAAGCCATGTCCGATCAGAAATCGCAGAAAGCCTCGGCGCCCGACAGCCTGACCAACGCCGGCAAGGATGCCAGCATCGAGCTCTCCGAGAGCGAGCTCAACAAGGTCGCCGGCGGCGAGCTTCTGAAGGCGAACAACAGCGTCACTTTCGGCGTTCAGAAGGATAAGATGGCCTCGGCGAACAAGAATGCCGAGCAGGTGAGAGGCCTGCTCTAAAACACCGTCGCCGGCTTGGACGGCGCGCCTGAACCGAGCGGGGCGGGCGCGCGTCCAACCATGGACCGGAAATCCTTTTGCGGGGGCGTTTCATGGGCACGGCGCACGGGCTGAAGAATGCCGCGCGGATCGGTGGCGCAAGCGACAATGCAGAGGCCGGCGACGACCTGCATTACGTCACCGATATTCCCTACATCGCGACCTTCACTGCCGAGCTGGCGCCGGAATGGCTGGACCTGGTGGCTGCCATCTGCGGCTACGCCCCGCCGGCGCGCGATGCGGCGATCGCCTGGTGCGAGCTCGGCTGCGGGCAAGGCGTCGCTCCGATCGTCTCTGCCGCGACCCATCCGGAAGGAGTCTTCCACGGCATCGATGCGATGCCGGATCATATCGCCCGCGGCCAGCGGATCGCGGCGCGGGCAGAGATCCCGAACCTCGAGTTCCATGCGCTCGATTTCGCGGCGGCGCTCGATCTCGACCTGCCGAAGTTCAATTACATCGTCGCCCATGGGGTCTATGCCTGGGTGGACGATGCCGCGACCGACGCCTTGCGCCGATTCATCGACCGGCATCTGGCACCGGGCGGGCTCGTCTATGTGAGCTACAACGCGATGCCCGGCTGGGCCGCCGACGGCCCGTTCCAGCATCTGCTCCATGCGCTGGCGCACGGGGAATCCGGCGACAGCATCGCGCGATTCGGCCGCGCCGCGGTGCGCGCGGAGGCGTTGCGCCAGGCTGGCGCCGCGGCTTTGTCCGCCAGCCCGACCGCCGTCCATTTCGCCGAGGAGCAGAAGGAACGCCCCGCAGCCTATTACGTGCATGAGTTCCTGGCACCCGCCTGGCGTCCGCGTTACGTCGATGAAGTGCGGCGCGAGATGGCGGAGATCGGCCTCCAGCCGGTGGGCTCGGCCACCTTGCGCGACAATTTCGACAGTTTCGTGCTCCGCGCCAAGGCGCGGGAGGCGCTGGCGGAGATCGCCGATCCGGATCAGCGCGAGCTTGCGCGCGACTATTTCATGTTCCAGCGCTTCCGCCGCGACGTCTATGCCCGCGCGCCGCGTTCGATCGACGATGCCGAGCGGCGGGAGCGGCTGTTCGGCATGACCTTCGCGCTGATGCGCCCGGCCTCCCTGGTGGAATACAAGATGGTGACCGAGGCCGGCGATCTCGCCTTCGACAATCCGGTTGCGCGCGGCCTGGTCGCGATGCTGGCGGACGGGCCGCGACGCCTGAGCGATTGCCTGAACCCGGCCGCATCGGCCCAGGACTTGCTCGCCAATGCCTTGACCTTGTGCTGCGCCGGGCTGGTGCGGCCGGTGGCGCCGCGCGACGCTGCGGTCGATCGGCTGAACGCCGTCCTGCTCGAGGAATTCGATGTTGCGGCCGAGACGACGTTCCGCGTCATGCCCCGCGGTCCGGCCATGCGCTTCAATGCGCAGATTCTGGCCGATTGGCGCGACGGCAAGCCGCTGCCGGACTCTGCGCGGCCCTGGATCGATTTCCTGCAGCGCTTCGGCTGATCGCGCATCTCATCGGCTCTGAGCAAGCTTTTCCGCTGCATATCCCCGAATTCATCCGGCACGCGACGACACGCAGTGTCGATCGTGGTATGATGCGTTCTCTGCCGCCGACCTGTCCGCCGAAGCTCCAGCGAAGGCGGAAGCGCGCAGCGCGCAGCGCGCAGGCGGGCGCTGTTTGACATGGTGAATGCGATATCGAAAATCGCGCTCGACGCGGCACGCGTCGTGCTGGCGTGTCCAACACGGACCCGACACGGACAGAAACGATCACGTCGATGCCCGGCTTCGCCGACAACCCGGACCAGACCCGGACAGAAATAAGCATGTTCAATGCCCGGCTGCGCCCGTAACCCGGACCCGACCCGGACAGAAATGAGCACGTTCGATGCTCAGCCGCGCCCTGCAACCCGGACCCGACCCTTACGAAACGAGCGTCTCCTGCGCGTTTCCCAATGCAAAAAGACCTGCGGCGTCAGCAGCTTGAGCGCGTTTTGCCCGCTTCGGACGGGCGCAAGCCGTATGGGTAAGCCTCGGTTACCTATCCCGCGGCCAACATCCCCAAGAGCCGGTTGAAGCGGTCGCCCGCCTGGGCGACGGTATCGAGCACCGTGGTGTCGAGCTCGCCCTCCAGCATCTGGTCGCTGCCGAGATCGCCCTGCTTGCCATAGCCCAGCCGTCGGTTGGCGGCGCGCAGGCGATCGGCGAGGAACACCGCGAGCGCGCGGTGGAAGCGGGCGGAGAAGCCGACGTCTTCCGAGAGCTTGCGCTGGATCGCCGTGCGCTTGATCTCCAGAACTGCGGCCCGGCCGACGCCTTTGACCGTGGCGGAAGGCGGCGCGGAATCGACGAAGGAGATTTCGCCGACGAACTCGCCGGCGCCCAATCGCGCGACTTCGACCCCGTCTCCGGCGGTGACGGAAAGCGCGCCTTCGAGGTTGAGGAACAAGGCATCGATCGGCCGGCCCTCCTCGATCACGATCTCGCCGTCGCGCAACTGCCGGGTCCGGCCGTGATCGGCGAGCCATTGGATGTCGGCGTCGTTCAGCTGGCCTAAGATATAGAGTGCCTTGCGCATGCCCTCGTCTCCATCTCGCTAGAGCAATTGGCGGCGTGCCAGCGCCGCGAAGGTTCCGTCCCCGGCCATCAACGCATCGAAGCTGCCGGATTCGACGATCCGGCCGCGGTCCATCACGAAGATCGTGTCGGCGTCGCGGATGGTGGAGAGCCGGTGCGCGATCACGATCCGCGTCGCATGCAGCCGGTTCAAGGACTCCGTCACCACCGCCTGGCTGATATTGTCGAGCGCGCTGGTCGCCTCGTCGAAGATCAGCACCTGCGGCTTGCCGATGAGCGCGCGGGCGATCATCAAGCGCTGCAGCTGACCGCCGGAGAGCGTCGAGGCACCTTCCATCAGCACCGAATGCATGCCCATCGGCATCGCCTCGATATCGGCGGCGAGACCGGCCATGCGCGCCGCCTCCCAGGCCTCGTCCAACGTATAGGGCAGGCCGGCGGTGATGTTCTCGTAGAGGCTGCCGCTCATCACCCGGGCGCTCTGCAGCACGACGCCGATGCGCCGCCGCAGGGCCGAGGTGTCGAGATTGCCGATCGGCTGGCCGCCATAAAGGATGTCGCCGCTCTCCGCCGTCTCGAAGCCGAGCAGCAGGCGCTGCAGGGTGGACTTGCCGCTGCCCGAGGCGCCGACAATGGCGACGAAGGCGCCCGGAGCGACGCTCAACGAAACGTCGTCCAGCACCAGCGGCGCATCGGGCGCGTAGCGGAAGCTCAACCGGCTGATCTCGATCGCGCCGGTAAGCGCGCCGGGATCGCTCCGGTCCTCCTGGCGCTCGGGCTCGGCGGTCACGATCGGCTTCAGGCGCTCGAACAGGGGCAGGGCGCCGAGCACGCCGGCCAGAGATGCGCCGGCTGCCATCATCGCGGCCAGCAATTGCCCGAACGCGGTGCTGACCGCGAGGAAGCCGCCGAGGCTGAGACCATTCTCGCCGAGCGACCCCGCTGCGACGCGATAAAGCAGCAGCGCCGCGACGATCGGATAGCAGCCATAGAACGTGGCACGGAGATTGGCGTAGCGCTGGCCGCTGACCAGGGCCGAGCGGCGCGCGGCGAAGATCTCGGCCCAGAGACCGAACATCCGCGCCTCTCCGGCGGAGACGCGGAGCTTGCTGATGCCCTGAATGAATTGCAGCACCAGCCCGTCCTCGCGGCCGCCGAGCCGCACCGCTGTGCGCTCGTGCAGGAGCTGGGCGATACTCAGGCCCGCGCTGATGAGTGCGGCGAGGCCGACCAGCCCCAGCGAGAGCAGCGCCAGGATCGGGCTGTAGAGGAGAATGACAGCGAGGCTCACCAGGGCGAAGCCGCCCGAGAGCAGCGAGGTGATCGTGGTGCCGGCAATGAGATGCCGGATGCGCTGGATCGCCAGCACCCGGTCGGTGAGATCGCCGGTGCCGAAATTGCGGAAGAAGCCGACCGGCAGCGCGAGCAGGCGCTGCATGATCAGCGGCTGCAGCCCGGCTTCCATGCGGGATTCGAGACGCACCAGCGCGATCGCCTTGACGAGGTCGAAGCAGGCGGCACCCAGCGCGGCGAGTGCCAGCCCGCCGATCACCGCGAACAGCGATCCGAGCTCCGCCCGCGGCACGACCCATTCGAAGAGGAACCCGGTGGCCATGGGCGTCATGGTGCCGAGCAAGCTGCCCAGCAGCCCCATGCCGATGATCGTCGCGAGGTCGCCATGGCCGCCACGGAAGATCTGCGCGGCGAGGCCGGGCAGCGAGCGGATCTCCGGGGGCGGCGGACGGTAGAGCACCACGGCCTCCGGCTCGAGGGTGGCTGCTATGGCGGCGCTCACGCGGGTCTCGCTTTGGCCGTCGACCAGCAAGGTGCGGCCGCGACCATCGGGCAGCAAGGCGACCGGCCGATGCGCCTCGGCGAGATGGCCGATCAGCGGCCCGTTGTCCTGCACCCACCAGCCGTCGCGCAGCAGCACGCGGCGGAAGCCGAAGCCGGCAAGGCGCGCGAGCTGCGGCAATGTGCGTTGACCGGGCTCGGTGCGCGGCAGCGCCGCCGGAGGAACACCGAGCCGTTCGGCGACCACGGCGAAGGCGGCGACCAGCGGCGCCACATCGGGCGAAACGGCGGTGCGGTCGGCGCGGTGTCCGACCCGTGCGAGGCGCTGGATCGCGCCGGACATGGTCTTGGCGTCCAGCGCCGTGCGGCTCGCAAGCCGATGCTGCGCAGCACGGTCGTGATCGCCGAGGCGCGCGGCCAGGACTTCTGCGGCGCAGCGGTGAAACACGGCGAGACCGTCGCGCAAGGTGGGGATCGCCATGGCGCTGGTCGATTCCGCGCGGACACGGACATCACCGCGGGCGCGCAGAAAGAATCCTGCGGCGAGTGGAAGAGCGGTCTCGAGATCGCCGTCGCTGTCGCCGATGCCGAAGGATCCGGGCTCGGCCGCGATCCAGCAGACGCTGCGACCGGCATGAAGACGGCTCCCCGCCGGGCAATCGATCGCGGCGCCGGGCGCGGCGAGGATCTCCGGCCAGGCCGGCGCCGCGCCGAATGCGGCTTCGGCGAGTGCCGCGATCCAGAGATCGAGCAGCGGCGCTTCGGCCGCGGAAGGCAGGGTCAAAGGCTCGATCGCGCGCAGATGCTCGATCTCGGTCTCGAGCCCGCCGACCGCGATGACGACGGCGTTTCCAGTTGCCGGGAGGCCGCCGATCAGGCGGCCTGCGGGCACGCGCAGCACATGGCGGCGCGCGCCCACCGCGTCGCCTTCGATCAAGGGCAGGCTGAAGAGATCGACATAGCCCGCCCGCACCAGGAAGAAGCCGGAAACGGCGTCGAGCTGGAGCGGCGCGTCGGCGGAGAGGCGTTCCGTGGTGCCGTGCAGGGCGACCAGCCCGGCGATGGATTCGACGTTACTCGGCATGGATCAGCCGCCGGTATTCGTCGCAGCTTTCGAGCAGCGCGGCATGCGGGCCGCGGCCGACCACGCGGCCTTCCTGCAGGACGACGATCTCGTCGCAGTCGCGGATCGTGGAGAGGCGGTGCGCAATGATGATCGCGGTGCAGCCGCGCCGTCGGATGCTCTCGTCGATCTCCTTCTCGACCACGGGATCGAGCGCCGCGGTCGCCTCGTCGAGGATCAGCACGGCGGGATCGCCAGCGAGCGCGCGGGCGATCTCCAGCCGCTGGCGCTGGCCACCGGAGAAATTGATGCCGCCTTCCGCGACCTCGGCATCCTGTCGGCCCGGGCGCACCGCGATCTCGTCGAACACCGCGGCGTCCTTCAACGCCGATGAAAGCGCCACATCATCGAGGCTGCCGTCCCAGAGGGCCACGTTCTGCCGCACCGATCCCTGGAACAGGAACACGTCCTGATCGACATAGGCGACCGAATTCGCAAGCACGCTGCGCGGAATCTCGCCGAGCGGCACGCCGTCGATCGCGATCGTGCCGGACCAGGGCGCATAAAGACCGCTGATCAGGCGCCCGAGGGTCGACTTGCCGCTGCCCGAGGCGCCGACCAGCGCGACGCGGCGACCGGGCTTCACCGCAAGGTCGAAGTCGATGATGAGCGGCGGCTCCTGGCTGTTATAGCCGAAGGTGACGTCGCGGAGGACCACTTCGCCTTGGAGACGTGCCGGCCAGTGCTCGGCATCGTCGGCGCGGAGGAACTTGGGATCCGGCGCGTAGGCCAGCACGTCGCGGATGCTGGCAAGCCCGCCTTTGATCTCCTGCAAGGCGGTGCCCATGTTGAGGATCTGGCCGATCGGATCGGCAAACGCCGCGGCCAGCGCCAGGAAGGCGACCAAGTCGCCGACCGAGATCTTGCCGGCCATCACCTGCATGCCACCGACGCCGAGCAGCGCCGCGATGCCGAGCCCGGTCAGCAAAGGCGGCACGACGCTCAAGGCCGCAGCCGCGCGGTCGAGATCACGGCTGGTTGCCATGGTCTTGGCGTGGAAGCCAGCCCAGCGGCCGAAGGAATCCTGCTCGAGCCCGCCCGCCTTGATGGTCTCGATCGAGCGCACGATGCCGACGGTCGCACCCATGAGCGCGCTGCGGTCCTTCATCAGCCGCTGCGCCGCCGTCGCGCGAGTGCGGGCGACCAGCCGCAGCGCCAGGATATTGACGAGGGTGATCGGCAGCACGACCAGCGCCAGCGTGATGTTGATCGCCAGCATGACGGCCAGGAACAGCACCGAGGTGGCGAGGCTCAGCACCGTCGTGGCGAGGCCGCTGGAAAGCAGGCGTGCGACATCGTCATTGGCGGTGAAGCGGTTGGCGAGATCGCCGGCATGGCGCTGGGTGAAGAACACGACCGGCAGGCGGAGGAGATGCCAGACGAAACGGCTCGCCATCGCGAGCGCGAGCTTGCTTTCGAGCTTCAGCAGATAATGGCTCTGCAGCCAGAGCATGGCGGCGCGCAGCAAAGCGGTCGCCGCCATGCCGAGCAGCAGCGGCGTCAGCCAATCCTTGAGCCCGCCGATCAGGATCTCATCGACGAAGACCTTGGCGAAGACCGGCGTCACGACGCCCGGCACGATCAGCAGCAGGCTCATGAGCAGGACAAGGGCGACGCAGCTGCTGGAACCTTGCAGGCGTTCCCAGAGCGCGCCGAACAGCGCCGGCGGCGTGCCGCCGCGGCTGAACTCCGCCGTCGGCTCCATGGCGAGCACGACGCCGGTGAAGGACTCCGAGAACTCGTCGCGGCCGATCTTGCGCGGCCCCAGCGCCGGATCGTTGATATAGGCGCTCTTGCCGGCGAAGCCTTCGAAGACCACGAAGTGGTTGAAGTTCCAATGCACGATCGACGGCACCGGCAGCGACGACAGCTCCTCCGGCTCCTTGCGGAAGCCCTTGGCGGCCAGGCCGTAATGCCGCGCGGCCTTGAGGATATTGCTGGCCTTGGTGCCGTCGCGCGAGACACCGGACTTGAGGCGCAGCTCTTCCAGCGGGACCCAGCGCCGGTAATAGGCGAGGACGATGGCGAGCGAGGCCGCGCCGCATTCCACCGCCTCCATCTGCAGCACGGTCGGGGTGCGCACGCGCATGTTGGCGCCGTTAAGACGAAAGACCGGACTGCCCTTTCAGCAAGGGCAGCAACAGGCTAATGGGCGCGCGGCGATCGGTGGTGATGGCGGCGCGGACGGTCGTGCCGCTGCTGAGCTTCAACTGGGGCCCCGGCCCGCCCGACCAGTGATAGCCGGAGGCGGAATCGGCGCTGGGCTGGAGCTCGACCCGCACGGCATAGGGCGGGCCTTGCTCCATGAAACGGGTCACGAGCTGCGGGTTCTGCAGCACCGAGGCCATTCCCTCGGCGGTCATCGGGAAATCGGAGACCGCCACCACCTTGCCGATCAAGGTGCCGTATTCCTCCTTCTTCACCGTCGAGGGCTCGATGCGCACATCCATGCCGGGCGCCACCTTCTTGCCGAACTCCGGCGGGACGTAGAGCAAGAGTTCCAATCCGCTGCCGGCGGTCTCGATGCTCAAGATCGGCTTGCCCGGGGCGACGACGGTGCCAGGCGTCGCCTTGATCTCGGTGATGACGCCGTCCAGCGGGCTTTCGATCGCGGTCGATTGGTCGAGCTGGATCTTGAGCTCGTCCACTTTGCGGCGCGCATCGTTGACCGCCTGCCCGGCGCCGAGCAGAGCGAGATCGCGGCGGCCGACCAGATCGGACTCCTCGGCGTCGAGGCGCAGGAGATCGCTGCGGGCGCTGCGCGCCTCCTGGTCCGCCTGATCCATCGAGCGGCGCGTCTCTTCCTGGAAGCGCTGGGTCAGGTAGCCTTGCTGCACGATCTTGTCCTGCTTGGAAAGCAGGCCCTGGTAGAAGTCGCGGCGCTTCTCGGCGGCGGCGATGATGCGCTTCAAATTATCGCGCTGCGCCATGGCGTTCTTGTGCTTCAGGTCGATCTGGTCGGCGAAATTCCGGGTGAGGCTGGCGAGATCGGCCTGCCTCTCCTTCACCACCTCTTCGGCATGCTGCAGGTTCTGCCGGAGCTCGGTGTCGTCGAGCGAAGCCAGGCGGTCGCCTTTCTTCACCACCGTGCCGATATTGGCGACGTCGATCAGGGTACCGGGGAACGGCGCCATCGCGTCGAACACATGGCCACCGCGGCTGACCAGGATCCCGGCGCCATTCACCGAGGTCGGCAGCGTGCCGAGGATGCTCCAGCCGATCGCCGCTGCGACCAGGGCCGCGATGGCAAGGACGGCGGTCCAGCCGATCGGCGAGGTCAGCGGCACCAGCTGGTCGAGCTGTTCCGGCGAGGACAGACGCTCGAGCGCCACCTTCCGGAAGATTCTCTCGCTCGCGGTCGCCATGCCCCCTCCCGAATCCCCTGATCCTGGTCGGTCGCCCGCGCGCGGGATCTTGTTCAAGTCGTGTCGGGGCCCTGGAAATCCTTGTGGAAGTCGGTGTCAGGTTTCCGCCCCGAACAAACCGCAAACGAGTGACCTTCCAAGGGTAACCCCTTCGCTTCGCGACGCCAATGTGAAACTTCCAACATTTTCTTGTCCGAATCCCAGTGCGGGCGCAAAATGAACAGGACTACAGGCCCTTGCGACGGACCTTTGGGCGCGGCTGCGGCCGGCGCCCGGTTCGTCACAACAGCCATAGGAGATTGGGTCATGACCGGATCGAAGAAGTCACACCCGGCGTCGCCGGACGCACTGGCCAAGGCATCGTCCGAAGGCACGATCGAGCTTTCGGAAAAGGCGCTGTCGGAAACCTCCGGCGGATCGTTGAACTTCGCCCTCAAGTTCGACAGTGCGCAGAAGGTGGACGTCAACCCGGCGCTGCTGCTGCCGGCGGTGAAGCCCGGCGTCTGAAGAAGAATGAGCGGGAGGCGCGATCCCTCGTCGCCTCCCGCCGCAGTTCGTCAACCCCAGAGGAGGTTTTCATGCCGACCGAAAAGCCGAAACCGTCCAGCAGCGCCAAGGCGGCGCCGAGCAAACCGAAGGCCAAGCCGTCGGAACTCGGAGACGACGAGTTGCGCACGATCTCCGGCGGCATGGCCGTCGGCGCCGCCGGAGCAACCACGCCGGTCTGCGTCAGCCAGACCTGACCCATCACATCGTCGATGCAGATCGCGGGCGCCGCGGCCCTTACACGGCCGCCGGCGCCCTGGTTTGCGCGGTCTCGCAGGAGCTGGGTGCGCGCGCAGCGCCGTTGATGGCGCCGCACCTGCTCTCGTTGCTCTCGGTCGCGCCGGAGCTGGCGGCGTATTTCGCCGCTCCGGCCGAAATTCGTGCCGCCTTCGCCTTCTCCCGCGAAGGCAATCAGCCCGAATGGACGCTCCGCATTGCTCATGGCGTGACGGATTTTCTGCTTGCCGCGGCCGCCGAGCAGGGCGGTTATGCCGTCACCTTCCGCAGCACTGCGCATGCAGACCCGACCGATCGGGAGTTCGTCGCCGTCTTGCGTCGACGCGCCGACCCAAGGACTCTCGCCATCGCGCTGGACGAAGCGGTCGATGCTGCGCGCGATACAGTCATCGCCGCGCGTGCCTTCCTTGCATCGGGCGCGGCGCTCTGGTGCGGCCGCGCAGCCGCAGGCGCGGATCCGGTCGCGATCCTGTTGCACGCCTCCGATCTCGCGATGCGGATGGCGTATTACGATTCCGCGCTGGAATGGGCGGAGCTCGGCCGGGCGCGGATCGATCCCGCAGCGCACGCCGAGAATTACGGCAAGCTCACGCGCAATGCGCTGTTCGCCCTGCTGTTGCTCGGCCGCATTGCCGAAGCCGAGGCGATCTGCGAGGCAACGCAGCAATGCAAACCGGATCCGGCATTGCTCGCCCATGTCACCTATGTCATGGCAATTCTGAACGCGCGGCTCTATGACCCGGCGCGCCACGATTACGATGCCGCCAAAGACTGGATCGCGCGGTCGATGGCCTTCACCGATCGGCTGCCACCCACCGAGACGGTTGCCGTCAACCGTGCCTTCCTCATGAACACGATGGCGCTGGTCGAGATGCGCAAGGGCGGACATGCTGCCGCCTTCGACCTCCTGAACGGCGGATTGCGCCATATGCGCGAGCACGCGCCGAGCAAATATTGCCTGGAATGCGGGATCTTGCTGCACAACCGCGCGCGACTGCACGTGGCGATGAAACAGGCGGAAGCAGCCGTCGCGGACCTGACCGAGCTTCTCGATCTCGAGCCCAGCAATAGCGACGCCTTGTTCGATCGGGCACGGCTCCATCAGCAGAATGGAGACCATGTTGCCGCGCTCGCCGATTACGGGGCCGCGCTGCAGTGGAGCCCGCCCTATTGGCAGCCGCATTTCAACCGGGCGCAGATCCTGATGGCGCTCGGCCGGCACGAGGACGCTCTGGCCGATCTTCTGCGGGTCGGTGCGCTCAATCCCGGACACCGGATCGCGGAGGCTCGCGCGCATTGTCTGCGCGGACTGCTGGCGATGGGCCGTGGCGATCTCGCGGTTGCCTTCGCCTGCTTTTCCGCGGCGATCGACGCGGATCCGGATCTCGCCGATGCCTGGGCGAACCGGGCCACAATTTATTTCAGGCAAGGCGACGCGGCTGCTGCGCGCGGCGATCTCGATCGGGCCATTGCGCTGCGCGAGGACCCGGAAATTTTGTACAACCGCGGCCGTATCCACGAGGTGCTGCAGCGATGGAACGATGCAATCCGCGACTATCAGCGGGCCTTGACGCTGGGCGCCGCGGGGCCTGAAGCGATAAGAAGACGGATCGAAGCGCTCGCGCAAAAGGCACATGGACAGTCTCCATCGCCTGCGGTTTAGTGCTCGCCGCAACGGATGACAGGGGAGCGAGATCGCGTGAGCGTGCGGGTTGGTATCGTCGGCGTCGGCGTCATGGGGTCCGACCATGCGCGCATTTTCGCGGCACAGGTTCCGGGTGCCGCGGTCCAGGCGATCTATGACGCCGATCCGGCGCGGGCGAAATCCGTCGCCGAAGAGGTCGGTGCCGCTACCGTGTTCGGCGATGCCCTGGCGCTGATCCGGGACGCTTCGGTTGATGCCGTGCTGGTCGCCTCGCCCGACCAGACCCATAAGGAGTTCACCTTGGCGGCGATTGCCGCGGGAAAGCCGGTGCTCTGCGAGAAGCCGTTGGCGCCGACACCGGCGGAATGCCTCGAGGTGACCGCAGCGGAAACCAGGCGCGGACACCGCTTGGTGCAGATCGGCTATATGCGGCGTTTCGATCCTTCCTATGTCGAGATGAAATCCGGCCTCGGCTCCGGCCGCTTCGGCGCGGCGTTGATGCTCCACTGCATCCACCGCAATGTGGCGGCACCCGACTGGTTTGATTCGAAGATGGCGGTCAGCAATTCCGCGGTGCACGAGTTCGACATCGCACGCTGGTTGCTCGATGCGGAATTAGCCGGCATCACGGTGTTCCGGCCGAAGCTTGCGCAAGGCGGCTCGCCGGGCGCTCCGGTCTACATGGTGCTTGAATCGGCGAAAGGGCAGTTGGTGACCATCGAGGTCTTCATCGACGCGTCCTATGGCTATGACGTGCGCGGCGAACTCGTCTGCGAAAGGGGAACCATCGCATTGCGTGCGCCGTTGCGCATCGAGACGAATGCCGAATTAATTCAGGGGACCGCGTATCCGGCCGATTGGCGGCCGCGCTTCGCCGATGCCTATAGGCTGCAGGCGCAGGCCTGGATCAAGGCGATCGCGCGCGGCGCGGCCGCCCAAGATTCGAATGCGGGCGCCAGCGCCTGGGATGGCTACGCCGCTGCGGCGGTGGCGGAAGCGGGATTGCTCGCGCTGGCCGAGGGCCGGCGGGTCGAGATCCGGCTGGCCGACAGGCCCGCGCTCTACCGCTGATTTTGTTTGATGGATCGATGCCGGCGGCGCGGGCCTTACCGCTTCCTTTTGCCGAGGATTAAGTCATACTATATGGCCAGGCTTGCCCCGCGAAGACCTTGCGGGCATAGCCGGCATGCAATAAGAAATTGTGCCCGTGAAGCAACCGTCAGAGTTGCGAGCAGGCAGGGAGGACTGGCGTGGCGTTGCTCGACATTCGCAACATCTCCATGCATTTCGGCGCCATCCATGCGCTGACGGATCTGAGCTTCTCCGTCGGTGCGGGAGAGGTGGTCGGGCTCATGGGCGATAACGGTGCCGGCAAGTCGACGATGGTGAAGATCATCGCCGGCAATTTCCGGCCGACCGAAGGCGAGATCGCGGTCGAAGATGAAGTCTGTCATTTCCACAGACCGGTCGATGCTCGTGCCAAGGGGATCGAGGTCGTCTATCAGGATCTGGCGCTGGCGGACAATCTGACCGCGGCACAGAACGTGTTCCTGGGCCGTGAGGTGAAGAAGGGCTTCTGGCCCTTTCGCGTGCTCGACAAGAAGGCGATGGTCGAGCGCTCCGGCGAGCTCTTTCAGGAGCTGAAGTCGGAGACCCGGCCGCGCGACCTGGTGAAGAAGATGTCCGGCGGCCAGCGCCAGGCGGTCGCCATCGCCCGCACGCGGCTCTCGCGCTGCAAGCTCATCCTGATGGACGAGCCGACCGCCGCCATCTCCGTGCGCCAGGTCGCGGAAGTCCTGGGACTGATTAAGCGCCTGAAGGCGCAAGGCGTCTCGGTCATCCTGATCAGCCACCGCATGCCCGATGTATTCGCCGTCTGCGATCGCATCATCGTGCTCCGGCGCGGCGGCAAGGTCGCCGACAAGAACACCCACGAGACCACGCCGGAAGAAGTCACCGGATTGATCACGGGAGCCATTCGTGCCGCCTGAACCAGAAGCCGCTGCGATCGAATCCGGTCACGCCGCCATCGCCGATGTCGTCGGCAATAAGGAACAGACGTTCGCCAAGCGGCTGATCGCCAGCCAGCCATTCTGGGTGACGGTCGCGTTGTTCATCCTGATCGTGGTGATGGTCGCCGCCGAGCCGACCTTCGGCACGGCGAACAACATCGCCAACGTGGTCCGGAACTTCGCGCCGTTCGGCATCATGGCGCTCGGCATGACCATGGTGATCATCACCGGCGGCATCGACCTCTCGGTCGGCTCGGTGATGGGCCTGGTCGCCATCGTCGCCGGCCTGTTCCTGACCTGGGAATATCCCTGGTATGTCGCCTTCTTCATGGGAATGCTGACCGGGCTCGCCTGCGGCGCGGTCAACGGGTTCTTCGTCGCCTATGTCGGCATGCCGTCTTTCGTCGTGACGCTCGGCATGCTGTCGCTGGCGCGCTCGCTGGCCGTCGTCTTCTCGCAGAACCAGATGCTCTATAAATTCGGCCCCGATGCGCCGACCGTGAAGGCGATCGGCCAAGCCAAGTGGCCGATGCATGCACCTTTGGGCTGGGCACCGGCCTGGATCCCGGAAATCTCCTCGCATTTCTGGATCATGATCCTGCTCGCGCTGTTCGTCGGCTTCGTCTTCAACTTCACCGCCTGGGGCCGGCATCTCTTCGCGATCGGGGGCAACGAGCAGGCCGCGCGGATGACCGGCGTGCCGGTCGATTGGATCAAGTTCCAGACCTATGTCTTCTCGTCCTTCACGGCGACGATCGCCTCGCTGCTACTCCTCGGCTACACCGGCTCGGCGATCAATGCCATGGGCCAGGGCTACGAGCTCCGGGTGATCGCCGCAACCGTGATCGGGGGCGCGAACCTGATGGGCGGGGCGGGCACGGCCTATGGCGCGGTCATTGGATCGGCGCTGCTCGAGGTGATCCGCAACGCGCTGCTCATGGCAGGCATCGATTCTAATTGGCAGGGCGCATTCGTCGGCGCCTTCATCGTTCTCGCGGTGCTTCTCGGAATGCTTACCGGCGACCGGTCGTTCCTGTCGACCATGCTCGGCAACTGGTTTCAGAAGAAGCATCGTTAGGACCGGTTCACTGCGGCAATCAGTGAAAACATGATCTGGGAGGAGACCTCATGAAGAAGCTGATTATATCGACGGCTGTTGCCCTCGGGGCGATGATGATGGCCGCCAGCGGCGCTCAGGCGAAGTTCGTCTTCGCGCTGGTGCCGAAGAACATGAACAACCCGTTCTTCGATCAAGCCCGCGACGGCTGCAAGAAGGCGGAGGCAGAATCGAACGGCGCCTTCGAATGCATGTATATCGGTCCGGGCGAGCATGGCGGCGGCGACGAGCAGGTGACCATCGTCCAGGACCTGGTCGCCAAGGGCGTGGATGGCATCGCGGTCTCGCCGGCCAACGCGGCGGCCATGGCGGTCGCCTTGCAGGCGGCGAAAGAAGCCAAGATCCCGGTGCTCACCTGGGACTCCGACTTGCTGCCGGAGAACAAGGACCTCCGCATTGCCTATGTCGGCACGCATAACTACGAGATCGGCGAGAACCTGGCGAAGCTCGCCATGGCGGTCAAGCCGAAGGGCGGCAAGATCTGCATCCAGTCGGGCGGTGCCGCCGCGGCCAACCACAACGAGCGCATGCAAGGTATCCGCGACACGCTCGCGGGCAAGAAGTCTGCCGCCTCGCCGGGCGATCGCTTGACCGGCCAGAACGGCTGGACCGAGATCGATGGCTGCCCGCTCTACACCAACGACGACTTCCCGGTCTCGGTGCAGCAGTTCCAGGACATCATGGCGAAGAACCCTGATCTGGACGCCTTCATCCCGACCGGCGGCTTCCCGCAGTTCGTGCCCGATGCGAACCGCGCGGCGGTCGGTCCGTACAAGGACAAGATCGCGAGCAAGGCGCTGGCGCTGGTCGTTGCCGACACGCTGCCCGTGCAGATCGATCAGATGAAGGAAGGCTTGTCGCTGGGCCAAGTCGGCCAGCGTCCCTTTGAGATGGGTTACAAGACCATGTTCTTCCTGAAGGACATCAAGGAAGGCAAGGCGGGACCCGCCGACCCGACCTACACCGGCCTCGACGTCTGCACGCCGGAGACGGCCGATACCTGCATCGGCAAGTAAACCGAAGCACGCTCACCTGTGACACGGCGGGTGCCGCAAGGCGCCCGCCGTTCTTTTTGCCGGCTGCACGCCCCTTGGGAACCCCGCCCGGCTCCGATCATTGGCCCCTCATGGCGCAAGCGATCGGATTAAGAATTGACTCCCGTCGGCACCGGAATCTCGCGACGGCGACCGCCAAGGGATCCAAGAAGACCGTCTATGTCGCCCTTGCCGGGAATATGGTGATCGCCGCGGCGAAATTCGCTGCGGCGTGGTTCACCGGCAGTTCGGCGATGTTGAGCGAGGGCGCGCATTCGCTGGTCGACTGTGGCAACGAGGTATTGCTCCTCTATGGCATGCGCCGTGCGGCCCGGCCGCCGGATCTCTCAAATCCTTTCGGCTATGGCCGCGAGGTCTATTTTTGGAGCTTTATCGTCGCTCTGCTTTTCTTTGCTCTTGGCGCCGGCGTCTCCTTCTATGAGGGCGTTCAGCATCTGCTGCATCCCCAGGAGATCGAGTATTTCTCGGTCACCTATGCCGTGCTCGCGGTCTCGATGCTCTGCGAGGGCTTCTCGCTGCGGGTCGCGGTCAAGGAATTTTCGAGCCAGAAAGGCGAGCTCGGATATGTCGAGGCGATCCGGCGCAGCAAGAATCCCGCGACCTTCACCGTGTTGCTGGAAGACAGTGCGGCGCTGCTGGGCCTAGGCGTGGCGTTCCTCGGCATCCTCGGTTCGCAGATCTTTCACATGCCAGAACTGGATGGCATCGCCTCGCTGGGCATCAGCCTGATCCTCGGCACCATGGCGGTGTTCCTCGCGGTCGAGACCAAGGGCCTGCTCTTGGGCGAGCAGGCCTCGCCGGTCCTGGAAGCGGCGATCCTGCGCGCGGCCTCGGAAGATCCCGCAGTGCATATGGCCAACGGCGTCTACACCGTCCACATCGGCCCGGAGCAGATCGTGGCCGAGCTCAGCCTCGCCTTTGAGAACAACGCCGGCGCCGACGAGATCGAACGCGCGGTGGAACGGATCGAGGCCGCGATCCAGCGCGAGCATCCCGAGGTCCTGATGCTGTTCGTGAAGCCGCAATCGCACGAGACCTGGCGCGCCCGGATGGCGCGGATCGAGGCCACCTCGAGCCCGGAGGTCCGTGCCTCGGCGAGCCGCCGCCGCTCGGTGTGGCGCAGACCGGCCGGCTAGATCGAAGCAGCGATGTATTTGGTCTCCAGGAACTCGTAGATGCCATCCGCGCCGCCTTCGCGGCCGAGGCCACTCTGCTTTACACCGCCGAACGGCGCCGCCGGATCGGAAACCAGGCCGCGATTGAGCGCAATCATGCCGGATTCGATCCGCCGCGCCACTTTCAGGCCGCGCCCGATATCGCGGGTGAAGATGTAGGCAGAGAGGCCGTATTCGGTGTCGTTCGCGCGCGCAATCGCCTCATCGTCGGTCTCGAACCGGCAGAGCGCCGCGACCGGGCCAAAGATCTCCTCATGGATCATCTCGGCCTCGGCCGGGACTTCGGACAGCACGGTCGGCGGGTAATAAAAGCCCCGGCGGCTTGGCCGCTCGCCACCGCAAAGCAGCTTGGCGCCACGCATCTTCGCGTCCTCCACGAGGTGCCCGATCTTGGCGACCGCCGAAGCGGAGATCATCGGGCCGCATTCGGTTTCCGGCGCCGGACCGGGCCCCACGACCAGTGCCGCCATCCGTCCGGTGAGGCGTGCCGCGAAGGCGTCGTAGATCGAGGATTGCACGTAGATCCGGTTGGCAGCGGTGCAGGCTTGGCCGGCATTGCGCATCTTCGCCAGCATGACGCCGTCGATCGCGAGGTCGAGATCGGCATCGTCGAACACAACGACCGGCGCATTGCCGCCGAGTTCCATCGAGCAGCTGATGACGTTCTTCGCCGCTTCCGCCAGCAAGGTACGCCCGACGGCCGTCGAACCGGTGAACGAGAGCTTGCGCACACGGGGGTCGGCGAGCATGGCGCCGATCAGCGGTCCTGGCTTGCGCGTCGTCAGCACGTTGATGACGCCGGCCGGCACGCCGGCCTCCTCGCAGAGCGCCGCCATGGCATAGGCGGTGAGCGGTGTTTCCGTGGCGGGCTTCAGGATTACGGTGCAGCCCGCAGCGAGAGCGGGGCCGATCTTGCGCGTCGCCATTGCCGCCGGGAAGTTCCAGGGCGTGATCAACACCGCGATGCCGATCGGCTGGTGATCGACGATGATTCGGTTGGTGCCTGAGGGTGCGGTCATGAGATCGCCGCGAATGCGCACGGCTTCCTCGGCATTCCAGCGGAAGAACTCGGCCGCATAGGCGACCTCGCCGCGGGCATCGCGCAGCGCCTTGCCGTTCTCCAGCGCGATCAGCACGGCAAACTCTTCGGCCCGCACGGTCATCAGCTCGAAACACCGGCGCAGGATCTCCGACCTGCGGCGCGGCGGCGTTGCCGCCCAGTCGGCGGCGGCGGCTTCGGCCGCGGCGACGGCTGTGCTGGCATCTTCCAGCGCCGCATCCGGTACTTCGGCCAGGACGGCTTCGGTGGAGGGATCGAGGACCGGGATCGTGCCGCCTCCGGTCGCTGTGTGCCAAGCGCCGCCGATATAGAGGCCGTGTGCCGCCCTGAGGGATTCGATCGGGTTCATGCTGTTGCTGCGATCCATGATGCGCGTCCTTACTGAGCGGCGGCGGCGAGGTCGCCGCGATAGGCGGCGTTGAGGAAGTGCTGCATGCCGTCGAGATCGATCGGCCGCGGATTGTTCTTGATCAGGCGGCCGATTGCCACGGCCGATTCCGCGGTCCAGCCGATCTTGTCTTCCGGCAGGCCGAGCGTTTTCAGGTCGGCGGGAATGCCGATCGCGGCGAACAGGCGGGCGACCTCGCGGATGGCAATATGCGACAGCTCTTCCCGCGAATGCCGTGCTGAATCCGCGCCGAGTGCGATGGCGACTTCCGCCATTTCCGCCGTGGCCGCGGCGCGGTTGTAGCTCATTGCGTAGGGAAGCAGCGCGGCGACCCCGGTGCCGTGTGCGGTGTGAGTCAGCGCGCCGATCGGATACTGCACCGCATGCGCAAGCGACGTGCCGGCGGCTCCGAACGCGCAGCCAGCGGCGAGCGCTCCTTGCATCACATCCGAGCGCGCCTGCCGATCGTTTCCACGAGCATAGGCCTTTTCCAGGCTGCGGCCGATCAGCGTGATCGCCCGCAGCGCGAAGAGATCGCTGAAGCCGTTCTTGCCGACAAAGACATGTTGTTGCGCCAGCGCGGCATCCGGCACGCGGCGGAACGCGGTGAAGGCCTCGATCGCATGGGTCATTGCATCGGCGCCGGCGATCGCCGTCAGCTTGGGCGGGCAGGTCCAGGTCAGCATCGGATCGCAGATCGCCGCTGCGGGGATCATGTATGGGCTCGAGATGCCGACTTTCAGCGTGCGGCTGGAATCCGAAACGACCGCGACCGGCGTCACTTCCGATCCGGTGCCGGCGGTGGTCGGGATCGCGATCACGGGCAGGATGCGCGACGGAATCTTGAACTCGCCGTAATAGTCTTCGAGCTTTCCGCCATGCGTCAGAATGAGCGCGGCGCATTTCGCCATATCGATGCAACTGCCGCCACCGACGCCGATCACGATCTCCGGCGCGAAGCCCCGCGCCGCATCGGCACAGCGATAGACGTTCTCGCTCGGCAAATCGGGCTCGACCCCGTCGAACACGTGCACCGACAGACCGGATTGGCGCAGGTTCTCATCGAGATTCGCGAAGGTCTCGCTCGCGGCGAAGCGGGCATCGGTGCAGATTAGGACCTTGGTTCCGAGGCGCGCAGCGACCGCGCCGGCGGCCGAGACCTGGCCCTCGCCGAACAAGATTTCGCGCGGCAGACGTAAGACACCGAAAGATCCGATAGCGTTGTCCATCTCCCCTAACTCCCTGATTGGGCGCGGCTTCTTTTGGATTCGCGCATTGTTGCTTGAGATCGGATATAAGATCGTATAGGATATAGCCTATAGGAGATCATATTTCTTTGTTGTGTCTTGATGTCAAGCCATGACAAATCAGCAGCAGAAGTCGCCCACGAAGGCGGCCGGCGTGAAAACGGGAGGCTTATGGCGATCCAGCGTCACAAGGGTCTGGCGGACGACGTTTACGGAGCGATCTTCAACAAGCTGATGTCGCTTGAGATCGCGCCGGGATCGCGCATTACCGTGGACGGTCTGGTGCGCGAGCTTGAAGTTTCGCACACGCCGATACGCGAGGCATTGGGCCGGCTCGAGGGCGAAGGCCTGGTCATCAAGACACATCTGGTGGGCTACAGCGCGGCACCTCAAATCACCCGCCGGCATTTCGACGAACTCTACGAATTGCGCCTGTTGTTGGAGCCGGATGCGGCGCGCCGGGCGGCGCGGCGCATCAAGGAAGACGACATGCGCAAGCTGACCGAAACCGCCGAGCAGATGCGGCGGCTCGATGGCGGCCGCGAGCGGCTGAAATATTCCGCCTTCGCGCGGCTGGATGCGGAGCTCCACGACTACATCCTGGAACTCGCCGGCAATGAGCTGATCCGCGACACGCTCACCCATCTCCATACCCACTTTCACATCTTCCGCCTGATGTTCCACGCGCGCGTCACCGAAGAGGCGCTGACGGAGCATGAATCGCTGCTGGTCGCTCTCTCTTCGGGCGACGAGGAGGGCGCCGAGCGCGCGATGCGCGAGCACATCGAGCGCTCCCGCGCGCGTCTGCAGATGGCGTTTGCCTGATGGTTTACTCTGATGGTTTTTGAGGTGTCGGCCTGTTCATCTTTGCGGCAAATGGTCCGTATTTCGTGGCCTTACGGCCACATTGGTTCGTTTGCTGCAAATCCGGGCTTGCAGGAAATGAGTGATTTACACAAAAATTTCCGCGATACTCACAAGACGAGAAGGCCCGCTCCAATGAGGGTAGGGCACGGCGCCGGATCAAAATTATCGGCGCAGTGACTGGGGGAGGCGAATGAGAGAAGGCGAGAACTTCGCGCTGAGTCTAGCCAATGTGAGCAAGGCCTATGGCCGCGTGCGCGCTCTCGAAAATCTTTCCTTCAATGTGGTCGAAGGCCGCTTCTTCGTGCTGTTCGGCCCGAGCTCCGTCGGCAAGACCACGACGCTGCGCACCATCGCGGGGCTGGTGACGCCGGATCGCGGCCGCGTTGAGCTGTTCGGCAAGGACTGGACGCATGAGCCGATCGCCGGCCGCGGCGTCTCGATGGTGTTCCAGTCCTTCGCGCTCTATCCGCATCTCACGGTCTATCAGAACTTCGCCTATCCCCTGGTCGAGGAGAAGGTCGCAAAGTCCGAGATCGACCGCCGCGTCAAAGAAACCGCGGCGATGCTGCGGCTCGACAAGAAGATCGACCGCAAGCCGAACACGCTTTCCGGCGGCGAGCAGCAGCGCGTGGCGCTTGGCCGCTCCCTGATCCGCCGCCCGAAGATCCTGCTGCTCGACGAGCCGCTGACCAATCTCGACGCCAAGCTCCGCCACGAGATGCGCGCGGAGTTGAAGCGGCTGCACCGCCAGTTCGGCCTCACCATCGTCTATGCGACGCCGGACGAGCTCGAGGCGTTGTCGATGGGCGAGGAGATCGCGGTAATGCGCGATGGCGGCATCGTGCAGATCGGCACGCCGGATGAGCTCTATGAGCAGCCACGCGACGTCTATGTCGCCGGCAAGATCGGCTCGCCGCATATGAACATGATCCAGGGCCGTCTTGCGCAGAACGGTGCCGCTTTGGAATCCGCAATCGGCCCGCTGCCATTCGCCCGTCGCCTGCAGACGGCCGAGGCCGGCGAGGCGGCGATCGTCGGTATCCGGCCGAACGACATTCGTTTTGCCGGCGGCGGCGAGGCGGGCTTGCGCGCCAATATCGCCATGCTTGAGCCGCTGGGCGACGTGACCGTCGTCTCGGTCGAATCCGGTGGCCAGACGCTGCGTATGGTGCTGCCGGAATCGGCGGCCTCGGGTCTCGAACCCGGCCAGGCCGCCTCGGTGGTTCTCGATCCAGCCAAGTTTCACATCTTCCGGGCTTCGAGCGGGCAGGTGATCGCCTAACAGCATCATCATCCGGCGCAAGGGGCCAAGAAGGGCAACGGCAACAAAAACGTGGGAGGAAAGCCGAAGATGAGTACCAGGATGAAAATCAAAGGCGCATTGATGGCGGCGGGTGTTGCCGCGTCATTGGGGGTGGCCGATGTTTCGACCGCTCGCGCCGAGGATGTGACGCTGACGATGGCGGTCCCCGACTGGCCGCCGACCCGCGTCATGAAGAAGTTCTTCGACGAGCAGTACAAGCCGAAGTCCGGCAATCATGTGAAGCTCGACGTCGACTTCATTCCGTGGCCCGACTTCTACACCCGCGTCAACGCGTCGCTGACGTCGGGCGAAAAGAAGTACAATTTCATCGTCTCGGACTCGCAGTGGCTGGGCGCTTTCGTCGAGGGCGGCTACTACCGCAAGATCAACGATTTGCTCGACGCGGATCCGGACTTCAAGAAGACGTTCATGTCGGTGCATGAGAATCCGCGGAACGCCTATGCGACTTATCCGTACAAGTCGGAGAACTACTACGGCTTCCCGCAGTTCCCCGACGTCCTGGTGAACTTCGCCCGCAAGGATGTCCTCTGCGACCCGACCGAGCAGAAGAATTTCCAGGCGAAGTACAACAAGAAGCTGCCCTGCACCGGCGAAGAACTCGATCAGATGACGTGGGATGACTTCCACAACGTCGGCGAGTTCTTCCGTCGCAAGAAGGGCGAGATGCTGATGGGTAAGCCGGCGGAAGACGACTTCTACGGCATCGCCTTCCAGGCCGGCAAGGGCTACGATTTCTCGTCGATGCAGATCAACGGCTTCATCTGGCAGATGGGCGGCGACATCTGGGACGAGACCAAGGCCCCGAACGCGCAAGCCGAAGGTGTCGTGAACTCGCCGATCGCCGTGAAGGCGCTCGAGAAGTATCTCGGCATGATCGACTACATGCCGCCGGTCGCGAAGACCGGAACCATGGACATCTTCAAGTCGGACGAGCTGTTCCGCGAAGGCAAGGTGGCCATGAACGTGGACTGGATCGGCGTCGGCGAAGCGTCGCTCGATCCGAAGACCTCGAAGGTGGTGGACAAGCTCGTGGTCGGCCTCGCTCCGGGAACCCCGGGCGCCGACGGCAAGCTGGTTCGCTGGTCCAACATCGGCGGTCAGCCGTTCGTGCTGACTACCTGGACGACCGATATCCAGACCAAGGAAGCCGTGGAGTTCGTGAAGTGGTGGCTGTCGGATGACATCCAGACCCAGTTCGCGGCCGCCGGCGGCCAGTCCGCGGTCAAGTCGGTCTACACCAATCCGAAATACGTGACCTATCGTCCGTGGAACCGGGCCTGGGCCGCGTCGCTCGATTGGCAGAAGGACGTGTGGCACGTGCCCCAGTTCTTCGAACTCCTGACCCAGCAGCAGGATCAGTTCGATCTTGCCATTACCGGCAAGCAGGACGCCAAGACGACCTTGGACAACATCGCCAAGTTCCAGCAGGACCTGCTGACCCAGGCCGGCCTGATTCAATAGCCTGACGACGCCTCCCGTCGCGCAAGGCCCGTGCGGCGGGAGTCTGGAACGACAGGGGAGATTCGGAACCACCGAGTCTCCCCTGGTTACTCAACACACCAACCTCGTGTCACCGAATGCTCATGGACGCAGTGTCAGCCACAAGACCCCATCCGACGAGACCGTCTTTGCTTGCGGTCACTCCCGACAACTGGCGGCTTGCGATCCTGGTCGGCGTCGTCGTCTCGGTGATCGCCGGGACCGCCCTGCCGTCTTCCGTCTCCTTCTGGATCGTCGGCGCCATGGCGGCGCTGGTCGCGGCAGCCTTCGTGGTGAATGCCTATCGCCGCCGCTATTACGGCGGGTTGCTGGTGGCGCCGGCCATCGCGGTCCTGTTCGTCATGAACATCTTCCCGCTGCTCTGGTCGCTCGGCCTCTCCTTCTTCGCCTACCAGTCGAACCAGCAGTCGATCCGCTTCGTCGGACTCAACAATTACATCCGGGTGCTGACCAACAATATCGCCGCGCCCGACAACTGGCATGCACTGTTCAACACGGCTCTCTTCGTTGTTCTGACGGTTTCGGCGCAAATGATCACCGGCTTCCTGCTGGCGATGCTGTTTGCCAAGCAATTTCCGCTGCGGAAATACCTGCTGATCCTGGTGCTGACGCCGATGATGCTGTCGGTGGTCGCTTCGGGCGTGTTCTTCACCTACTACTACGACCCGACCTTCGGCATCATGAGCTATGTCATCAACAGCATGAACGACGGCCAGTTCATCCTGATGGACAGCAAGGCCGGCGCGGTCGGCGGAATCGTCTTCGCCGATGCCTGGATGTGGTCGCCCTTCGTCATGCTGCTGGTCCTTGCTGGCCTCGTCTCCGTGCCGAAATATCTCTATGAGGCGGCCGCGATCGACCGGGTCTCGGCTTGGCGGCGGTTTTGGAGCATCACCTTCCCCTATATCCGCAGCCTGCTGATGCTGGCGCTGCTGTTCCGCACCATCGAGGCTTTCAAGCTCGCCGACCTCGTGATCCTTCTGACCAAGGGCGGCAACGACACGATGACGATCTCCTATCACCTGATCCGGATCGCCAACGAGCAGAACAAGACCAGCGAAGGCGCCGCGATTTCGTACATCATGCTCTTCATGGTGATCGTGCTGACCAACCTCTATCTCTATCTCGCCAACCGCCGGAACCGGGAGGGCTGAACTCATGGCAACTGGCACCTCTCTCTGGGAACGGATCGGCTTTCGCAGCGGCGGCGGCGTCGGCGATGCCGGCTGGGGCCGCACGCTCGGCGTCGCGATCGTGAGCCTTGTCTACTTCCTTCCGGTTCTGTTCATTATCTTCACTGCCTTCAAGCCGCAGGAACTGGCACTTTCGGTGCCGCCCACGCTGTCGCCAACCTCGCTGTTCGGGCTCATTCCCGACCAGTTCGTGTTCTCACCGACGCTCGAGAATTTCGGCTCTGTGTTCGAGCGCGTGATGACGGTCGGTGGCCAGCCTGAGGCGACCGGCTTCGACCGGTTCTTCTTCAACTCGATCGTGATCGCCTCGGTCTCGGTCCTGCTGGCTCTAATCCTCGGCACGTTGGCGGCCTACGGGTTCTCGCGCTATCCGCTCAAAGGCAACGACACCTACCTCTTCATCATCCTCACGACCCGCATGCTGCCGGCGATCGTGGTTATCATTCCGATCATCCTGATGTTCCGGGCGGCAGGACTCGCCGGCTCCTATACCGGCATTATCCTGCTCTACACGGCCTTCAATCTCGCCTTTACCATCTGGATGATGAAGAGCTTCTTCGACGAGCTCTCGACCGATGTCGAGGACGCAGCGAGGATCGACGGGTCCTCCGAGGTCAAGGTCTTCTTCAAGATCTGCCTGCCGCAGGTGATCGCCGGCTTGGCGGCCACTTTCGTCTTCGGCCTGATCCTCACCTGGAACGAGTTCCTGTTCGCCCTGCTGCTGACCGGGCCTGATACGCGCACGGTGCCGGTCGCGATGAACCAAGCGGTCTCCTCCGGCGGCCGCGGAACCGATTGGACTCTCCTCGCCGCGATCGAGACCCTGTTCCTGATCCCGGTCTTCCTGGTCACGTTTTTCCTGCAGGAACACCTGTTGCGCGGCGTCACCTTCGGCACAGTGAAGAAGTAGTCATGTCCACGATCGAAATCCGGAAGCTCACCAAGAAGTTCGGCGATTTCGTTGCAGTGCGCGATGCCGACCTCAATGTCGCGGCCGGCGAGGTCGTATGCCTGCTCGGACCCTCCGGCTGCGGCAAGACCACGACCTTGCGCATGATCGCCGGCCTCGAACGCGCCACTGCGGGCGACGTAGTGATTGCCGGCCAGCGGATGAACGATCTCTCGCCCGAGAGGCGGAACATCGCTATGGTGTTCCAGTTCTATGCGCTCTATCCGGCGCTCACCGTCGGCCAGAACATCGCCATGCCGCTCCACTACGAGAAGATCGGGAAGGCGGAGATGGAGGCGCGGGTCAACAAGGTGGCTGACATCCTGCACCTGCGGGAAGTGCTGGACCGCCTGCCGGGCCAAATCTCCGAAGGCGAAAAGCAGCGCATCGCGGTCGCCCGGGCGATCGTGCGCGATCCCAACTGCTTCCTGTTCGACGAGCCACTCTCGCGTCTCGATGTCGAGCTTCGCCATTCCATGCGCGGCCAGATCAAGGGTGTGCTCAACAATCTTTCGAAAGCGACGGTCATCGTGACACATGACCAGCTCGAGGCGCTGACCATGGCCGACCGCATCGCCATCATGCGCGACGGCCTGATCGAGCAGGTGGGCTCGCCGCACGAGGTCTTCGCCAAGCCGGCCAATGTCTTCGTCGCGAGCTTCATCGGCACGCCGCAGATGAACCTGATCGAGGCGCAGTTCAAGGGCTACAGCAACGGCAAGGCCAAGGTGGTGTTCGACCAGCAGGATGTGGATCTCAGCGTCGATCCCGGTGTTGGGCGGCTGCAGCCCGGCAAGGTCACGGTCGGCGTGCGGCCGCGCGCTTTCACGGCCGTGTCCCAGGATACCCAGGACACGATCGAGGCCCTGGCCGAACTGATCGAGCCGATGGGCGCCGAAACCCTGATCCATGCCCGGACCAAGACCGGCGGCGACATCCGCGTGGTGGTACCGCGCGAGAAGCGCGTGAAGACGGGCGAGGTGCTGCATCTGGTGCCTGACCGCGCGCAAACCCATGTGTTCGCGGAAGACGGAAGAGCGGTGCGCGCATGAGCGATGAAACGCGGAATACGCCCGGCATGGGACCGGCGACGGCGCTGCGCCTGGAATACGGCATCATCGGCCTCGGGATATTGGCCCTGGTGCTCATCTTCCAGCCGTTCAGCATCACTCTCTTCACCGTCGGCTGCGTGCTCGTGGTGTTGGCCGGCCTCATCAACAACCTCTTGCCGCTGGCCCAGCCGGGCGTCGCGCTGCGGTCCGTGGTCAAGGTCGGGATGATCGTGGCGATGATCTTCTGCATCACGTTGCTGGTCTCCATCTTCGCGGCCTCGCTTTACGGCGTCTTCTTCCTGGCGCCCCCGGATCCGAACACGGTGATGGGCAAGGCGCAGCTCGCGGCCAAACCATGGTACATGCACAGCTTCACCTGGTCGGTGGCGGTGGTCGCCTGTGTCCTCGCGGTGCTGATCTCGCTCCAGGGCCGCCGCCGCAACTGAATCGCCTTTCAAGCAACCTCCGATAGGAGCAGGAAACATGAGCAATCCAAACCAGGCCGGCCATGTCAGCCGCATGCAGCAGTTGATGTCCACCTCGCCGGTCCCATCCATTTCGACCGAGCTTCTCGCCACTGCCGACGGCGAGCTCAACCGCGAGCTCAATGCGTTCCTGTTCGATCCGCCGTCGAACCCGACCCTGCTTAAGGGCAAGAAGATCGCGATCTGCTGCACCAATGGCGTCGAGGAGGTCGAGATCATCGGCGCGCATCGCTGGCTCAGCGAGCACGGCGCCACGGTTCATATCGTTTCGCCGCGCATCGGCGAGTTCCACCCGACGCTTGGTCTCCGCTTCCCGCCGCAATGCGCAACCCATGTGCTCGCCATTCGCCTCATGGAGAATGCCGGCTGGCTGAAGATCGACAAATACACCGACGAGGCGAAGGCTTCGGATTACGATGCCGTCCTGCTGCCGGGCGGCTGCTGGAATCCGGATGCGCTGCGCATGGACCCGGATTGCCGCAAGTTCGTGCAGGATATGCATGCCTCGGGGAAGCCGACCACGGCGATCTGCCACGGCCAATGGGTGATGGTCTCGGCTGAGATCCTGAAAGGCAAGAAGGCGACGGCCGTCTGGAACATCCAGGTCGATCTCAAGAATGCCGGCGCGACGGTGCTGGACGAGCCCTGCGTCGTCGACGGCAATCTGATTACGGCGCGCTTCCCCTATGACCTGCCGCGTTTGGTCCAAGCCATGGTGCAGCAGCTCACCGCCGGCAAGAACTAGGACGGCGGAGGCGGCCGGGCGGCTGTGCCCGGCCCGGGCGAGATGAACTTCGCAGGACAGCAGCGGCAGGCCCGCGAAGAAACCCGGCGCAGTGTCGGGGGCGCGGCCTTGCCCTGCAACCCCGACAATCTGCCGGAGATCCTGGACCATCTCGCCGATGTCTATTTCTATGTGAAGGATATCGAGAGCCGCTGGCAGGAATGCAACTCCGCCACGCTGACCTTGTTCAACGCATCGCGAAAGGCCGATGTCCTCGGCAAGACCGATTGGGATTTCTACCCCGAGGAAATCGCTCGGGAGATCATCCAGGACGACCGCGCGGTGATCGAATCCGGCCGGCCGATCGTCAACAAGCTCGAGGTCATCGTCAACGAGTCCGGGCGCTTGCTCTGGGTGCTGACCACGAAGACTCCGGCGCGCGATGCAGATGGCCGCATCTGCGGCGTGATGGGGTTGACCCGGCCGGTCGGCACGACCGATCTGCTGCCCGAAGGCTACCGCCAGTTCTCCAAGGTGATCGCCCATGTCGAGGAGCGCTACCGCACCTCGCTCGAAGTCTCGGAGCTGGCGCGGATTGCCTGCCTCTCGGAGAGCCAGTTTCGCAAGCGCTTCGTCAAGCTGTTCAAGATCTCGCCGTCGAAGTTTATCAACCGGATCCGGGTCCAGACCGCGGCGCGGCTGCTGCTCTCCTCGAAAGAGCCGATCTCGGAGATCGCGCTGCAATGTGGGTTCTGCGACCAGAGCTATTTCACCCGGCAGTTCTCGCATTTCTTCGGCCTGACGCCAAAGCGCTATCGCGACCGGCTGGGCAAGCGCGGCCCGGCGGCCTGACGCGCAAGGGGGATAGATGCGCCGGGTCTATGTCATCGGCACCTGCGACACCAAAGGGGACGAGCTGCGCTTTGCCTGCGCCTGCATCGCGCGTGCCGAGGCGAAGGCGCTGCTGATCGATGTTTCCACCGCCAAGCCCGATCCCGACGTCGATGTCACAGCCGAGACCGTCGCGGCCTTTCACCCCAAGGGGCAGGGCGCGGTCTTCGGCCTCGGCGATCGCGGCCAGGCGGTCTCCGCCATGGGTGAGGCGCTGAAGCGCTATCTCCTTGCGCGCAAGGATCTTGGCGCGGTGCTGGGCTTGGGCGGTTCCGGCAACACCGCGATCGTCACCGAGGCGATGCGTGCGCTCCCCGTCGGCCTGCCGAAGATCATGGTCTCGACCCTGGCCTCCGGGAATGTCGCGGGTTTCGTCGGCCCGACCGACATCATGATGATGCATGCCGTGACCGATATTGCCGGCCTCAATGCCATCAGCCGCACCGTGATCGGCAACGCCGCCCATGCCATCGCCGGAATGGTACGGATGCGGGTGCCGAAGGCGCGGAAGTCGAAGCCTACGGTCGGCTATACCATGTTCGGCGTGACGACGACCTGCGTGAACGAGATCCGACGGCGGCTTGAGCCGGCCACCGAAAGCTTCGTCTTTCACGCGACCGGTACCGGCGGCCAGAGCTTCGAAAAGCTCGCGGAATCGGGCTTCTTCGACGGCGTCATGGATATCACCACGACGGAGGTGGCCGATTACCTGATCGGCGGCGTGCTTCCCTGCACGGCGGACCGTTTCGGTGCCTTCATCCGCCATGCCATTCCTTACGTCGGATCGGTCGGTGCCTGCGACATGGTGAATTTCGGCTCGCGCGAGACGATACCGGCGCAATTCGCGGCGCGAAAATTCCACGTCCACAACGCCCATGTCACCCTGATGCGCACGACACCGGAGGAGAACGCCCGGATCGGCGCCTTCATCGTCGCGCGCGTCAACCGGATGCCGGGCTCGGTGCGTTTCCTCCTGCCGCTGAAAGGCGTCTCCGCGATCGATGCCGAAGGACAGCCCTTCCATGATCAGGCGGCGGATGCAGCGCTCTTTGATGCCATTCGCAAGGGTTGGCGCAAGACCAAGAATCACAGGCTGATCGAGCTCGATCTCAACATCAACGATCCGGCCTTCGCCGCCGCTGCGGTGAAGGCCTTTAACGAAATAACGTCCTGACGGAGACCATTTATGGCACACGCCTATGCCTCGACCATCCTGAAAGCCCCGGTTGAAGCCGTCTGGAGTCTGGTGCGCGACTTCAACGCGCTGCCGAAATGGGCGCCGGCGATCGCACGCTCCAAGATCGAGGACGGACTCGATTCCGACGTCGTCGGCTGCGTCCGTTCCTTTTATACCAAGGCGGGTGACCATATTCGCGAGCGTCTGCTGATGCTCGACGATGCCCACTACACCTTCACCTACAACTTCGAGAAGCCCGCCTTCCCGGTGAAGAATTACATTGCCACCCTACGGCTCTATCCGGTCACGCATACCGACCAGACCTTCGCCGAATGGGGCGCTAACTTCGACGAGGCGCCCGGCGACGAGGGCAAATACGAGAAGATTGTCTCGCGCGAAGTCTTCGCCTCGAATTGGGCCAATCTCGCAAAAATCATCGCCGCCAGGAAGCCGAAGAAGCCCGAGGGGGCGGTGCGCTGGAAGGGTTATGCGCCCAACAAGGTCTGGACTTCGCGGGTGATGCGTGCGCCGGTCGACAAGGTCTGGACTGTCATCCGTGACTTCGCCGGGATGGGCGCCTGGCACGAGGACATCACCAAGATGCACATGATCGACGGCGTACGCTCCGACAAGGTCTCTGGCACACGCGATTTCTATTTCGGTGCCGGACATCTGCACGAGGAGCTGCTGCATCTCTGCGATATCACGCGCTCTTTCTCTTACCGCATCACCAAGTCGCCGCTGCCCTGGATAAACTACGTCTCGGGCCCGCGGCTCTGGCCGGTCACCAGCAACAACACCACCTTCGGCGTCTGGACCGGCGATTGGGATGCGAGCCCGCAGGACGACCTCACCCTGATTCCGAACACCGAGCAGAACGTCTATCAGAAGGCCTTCGCCACCGTCGAAAAGAAGCTGCGCAAGAAATAGGACAACCGCATGACTGACTGGACGAAGCGCTTCTCGCTCGAGGGCAAGTGCGCCCTGGTCACAGGCGCGACCAAGGGTATCGGCTTCGAAACCTGCAAGGTGCTCGCGGATGCCGGTGCCGACATCGCCGCCGTGGGCCGCGATCAAACGGGGTTGCGCGAGATCAAGGCGGCGGTCGAAGCCAAGGGCCGCCGCTGCGTCGCTATCGTCGCGGACATGGCGACGGTCGAAGGACCGGTGCAGGCAGCGAAGCAGGCTTTGGCCGCTTTCGGCTCGGTGGACATCCTGGTCAACAACGCGGCAATCGCCTTGATTGCACCTTTGCTGGAGGCGACATCGGCGGATTGGGACGCGACCATGGCGGTCAATCTGCGTGCACCCTTTCTTCTGGCACAGGTGCTGGTTCCCGCCATGATCAGGAAGGGCGGCGGCAAGATCATCAACATCTCGTCGCAGGCGGGCGTGATCGGTCAGGAGAGCCACGCGGCCTATGGCGCTTCGAAGGGCGGCCTCAACGCCCTCACCAAGGTGATGTGCGTCGAATGGGCGAAGCATAACATCCAGGTCAACGCGGTGTGCCCAACCGTGATCTTGACGCCGATGGGCGAAGAACATTGGGGCAAACCGGAGCGCGGCGATCCGATGAAGGCGAAGATCCCGGCCGGCCGCTTCGGCACGCCGGTCGAGGTGGCGGACATGATCCTCTATCTGGCGTCGTCCGCCTCCAACCTGGTGAACGGCCAAGACATGTTGATTGACGGCGGCTATACGGCAGCTTGAGGGGCACCGGCCGCATATGGCCGGGGCGCGTCAAGAGTGTTCGCGGGAACCCGGCCCTGGGCAGTTCAACTCGATGCGGACCCCATTCGGGTCCGTGATGTAGATCTGCCGCAACTCTCCGCCGGGGGTGGCCTCAGTTTCGAACGGGACGCCCTTCGCCCTCAAGCTGGCAATTGCCTTGTCGTAGTCGGCGATCCGTAACGCAAAATGGCTGATGGAAGCCTGGGCGGAAGGCGCCTGAGGCGAACCCGAGCCGACGAGGTGCACCACGTCGTGATCTCCGGCGTAGAGCCAGCAGACCGGCATGTCGAAATCCGGCCGTGGCCCGATTCTGAGCCCCAGCACGTCTTCGAAGAAGGCGCGGGTCTCATCGAGCTTGGCCGTCTTGATCGTCGCGTGATCGATTTTAAGCACCTTCATACGATGCCAACTCCGGCGCAGCGAAGAGGATGCATGCGCAATGGGCGCAACTGGAGCCGCTCATAGCGAGGCTTGATGCCCGACAAACGCGGCCGTTTGTCGGAACCGCGCGTCCATCTAAGCCTGGATTTGATGCACCGACTACCGTCGGCGCGAAGGATTATCAGGGGATTCGCGGCGGGACGTCCAGGCGAACGATGGCACCTTCCAGCTCGGGCCGCGGTGCCGGGTAGAGCTGCATGACCAATGGATCGTGACCTGGGATGATATGGTCCCGGCTGTCGGCCAGCGCTCTCACCTTGTCATAGGCCTCCAGCATGTCACCGACATGGTAGGCGGTGGTGAAGGGGCGGGCTGCGTCCATGTTCTCGTAGTAATGCGCAACGTCGGAAGCCACGACGACCCAGCCCCGGCGGGTGTGAACCCGGACGAATTGCAGGCCGGCGGTGTGGCCGCCGGTCAGATGGAGCGAGATGCCCGGTGCCAGCACGTCGTTGCCGTCATGGAAGGCGACTCGCTTGCCGTAGTTGAGGCGCACGATCCCGACCACGTCATCGACCTCGAAGGCATGCGAGCAATAGGAGTGCCGCATCGAACGCCCAGTTGCATAGTTGAGCTCGCGGTCCTGCAGATGGAACTGCGCGACCGGGAACTTGTGGAAGTTGCCGACGTGGTCGTAGTGGAGGTGCGTGAGGATCACGTCCTTGACCGTCTCGGCGTCGAGACCCAGCAGCTTCAAGGAATCGACCGGGCAGCGCAGGAAGGTGCGCTTCCGGCGGTTGCCGACCGGCTCGGTAAAGCCGGTATCGATCACGAAGCTCCGCTCCTTGCCGATCGCAACCCAGGTGAAATAGTCCATCGGCATCGGCGCATCATGCGGATCGCCGCCGATGAAGTGCTCATGGCGGCGGCCGTCGCGGGTCGCATAGCGGATGGCGAAGAGCTCGTATTCGGGCAGTGTCTCGGTCACGGGCGTTGCTCGGAGAAAAAAGGGGGCTTACGCCCCCTTGTCCAGTTCGGCGAAGGTTTCGCGGGCGATGCGGAACGAATCCACACCGGCAGGAATCCCGCAGTAGATCGCCACCTGGAGGAGGACTTCGCGGATCTCTTCTTTCGTCACACCGTTGGTCAAGGCGCCCTTGATATGCATTTTCAGCTCATGCGGCCGGTTGAGCGCGCTCAGCATGGCGAGGTTCAGCATGCTGCGGGTCTTCTTCGGCAGGCCGTCGCGCCCCCAGACCGCGCCCCAGCAATACTCCGTCGTCAGCTCCTGCATCGGCATGTTGAAATCGTCGGCCGAAGCGAAGGATTTCTCGACGAACTCCTTGCCGAGGACCGATTTGCGGATCTCCATGCCTTTGTCGAAGACCGGGTTACCCTTGCCCATGATGTTCTCCTTACGCGGTTGTGTTTGATGGTTAGTGAGCAGCGGTGCGCCGGACGAATCCGGGTTGCGCCAAACGCGGCAACGTCCCGACCGACGCGATGTCTTCGAGATCGTCCACCAAGCGCTCGATGTCGGAGGCGGCCCGCGGCCCGAGCGCTTCCGTGGCGGAAGCCCGATAGCGGGCGCGAATCTGCGGTTCGGTCGCCGGAACCACGTCGGGCAAAGTGGCGCTGAGCAATTTGCCGTCGATGGTCTCGATATCGACCCTCGAGCCTTGCCGCGCGGGAAATGCGCCGGTGAAACCAGCATCGGTCTCGAGCGCAATCAGCCCGGCGAGCCGTAGGACATCGGGATCGTTCAGTTCGGCGTAGTTCGCCTCGACGACCTTGCCGTAACGAAGCGCGGCCGCGACGCCGAACTGGATGCTCATCTTGGCCTGCAGCCGGCTGTGGAACGGGCCGGAATAGTCGCAGCCCGGGTAATGCACGGCGGCATAGGACGCGGCGACGCGGATCCGCCGGATCCGCTCGGTCGGCAACGGCTGGTCGCCGACCGCGGAGAGTGCCGCCTGGCAGGGCGTCTGGGCGAAATTGCAGGCGGGCACCGGCTTGTTATAGACCGACAGCAGTTCCGGCGGGCCGTCGAACAGCGCGATTTCCGGAAGCGTCTTGCCACCGAGATAGGCGGTGAGCAGGCCGGCCGGGCCGTCGAGCGCCCCTTCGGAAGCCTGAGCGCCGAGCTCGGCGAGCGCGATGCAGGTGAGCGCATTCCGGGCCGCGAAGCCGGGATGGAAGAACATGTCGTCGCTGCCTTCATGCGGCCATTGATTGAGGCCGGCAGTGGTGTTGGCGGCGAAGCCCAGAGCACTGGCGGCCCGATCGGCATCGAGGCCGAGCAGGCGGCTGCCGCCAATGGCGGCGGCGAGCGGGCCGGTGAAGCCGGTTGGCCGGAAGAAGCGGGCAATCTCGGGGGTGATCAGGACCCGGCCGATCTTGGCACCGGTCTCGTAGCCGACGACGGCTGCAGTGATGAAATCCCGGCCGGTCACCGGGTGCCCTTCACTGAGCGCCAGCAGAGTCGGAAGGACGACCACGCCGAGATGGCTGACGCTGCCGGCATGCATGTCCTCGCGGACCAGACCATGACCCGCCACCGCATTGGCAAAGGCTGCGCCGCCCGCCGTCGCACCGGAACCGGTCGCGAGCACGGTGGCCGCCCCGGACTCACGACCGGCGATCGTGGCGGCGCGTTGACTCCAGGGCAGGTCGCGCGCCTCGAAGGCGCAGGCGAAGAAGTCGAGCAGGCAGAGCTTCAGCTTGGCGACGGCATCGGCGGGCAGATCCTCGAAGCGTTTCGAGGTCGCCGCCGTCGCGATCCGCCGGGCAAGAGATTGCGCCATAATCAGGCGCGGCTCAGCCGCGGACCTCGACCTTCGCCCATTGCTCGACGCTCTTGCAGATGGATGTGAAGTCCGATTCAGGGCCGTAGAGCGCGTTGGTCACGGCGAGCAGCTGCCGCACCGCGCTGCCCACGATCATCGGCACGCCCAGCGATTCCGCCTCATCGAGGCAGAGGCAGACATCCTTGTAGGAGAGCCCGGTCGCGAAGCCGAAATCGAAGGTGCGCGGCAGGATCGACTTCGGGAACTTGTCCTGGGTGGCGCTGTTGCGGCCGCTGCTGACGTTGATCACGTCCAGCATGGTCTGCGCATCGAGCCCGGCCTTGGCGCCCATCACCATCGCTTCGGACGATATGGCGAGCGCGCAGGCCGCGAGCAGGTTGTTGGCGAGCTTCATGGTCTGCGCGGCACCCGGCTTCTCGCCGACGAAGAACAGCTTGCCGAAATTCTTGAGCGTCGATTCCAGCGCCTCATAAGTCGGCTTGGGGCAGGAAACCATGACCGCGAGCGTGCCGTTGCGCGCGCCGGCAAGGCCGCCGCTGACCGGCGCATCGACGGCGACGATCTTCTTCTCAGCGAGGCCCTGCGCGACACGCAATGCCGCGCGCGGGCCGCTGGTCGACATATCGATGAAGGTCTTGATCTTCGAACCCTTGATCGCACCGGTCTCGCCCAGTGCCGCACGCTCGACGATGGCGGGTGTCGGCAGGCTGGCGAAGACGGTCTCGGCCTCGGAGGCGACGGCGGCGGCCGATTCTGCACGGTGGCAGCCGCGTGCGAGCAATGGCGCGAGCGCGGCCTCGCTGGTGTCGAAGACGCTGAGCGTATGGCCAGCGTCGAGCAGGCGGGCGGCCATGAGCCCACCCATCCGGCCAACGCCGACGAAACCGAAATGCTTGCCTGTCACGATGATCTCGAAATGCTGGTGAAAGTCGCGGCCACTATCGGGCAACCGCGCACGGCAGCGCCATACGTGTAATTGGCATAACAGACTGTCGCTTTTCGATATGCGGCGGCCTGTCGGGCTATTCCGCCGCCTCGGTCTCGCGTGCAGTCGCGAAGAGCTCGGCGACCTGCGCTCGGATCAGCTTCGCCACCACCCGGGTCGCGACGCTGGTCGGCCGCTGGGTCGAGGTCGCCAGCATCAATTGTCGCGTCATTTTCGGCGCATCGATCGGCCAGGACTTGATGCGTCCGGCGCGCACCAGAGGGCGCACCGCTGCATCGCACAAGATCGTATAGCCGGCGCCTTCCTCGACCAGGCCCAGGGTCGAGGCCATGGCGTCGAGCTCTAGCTGGACGTTGGCGACGATGCCGAGTTTCTCGAGCGTGCGGTCGATCAAAAGGCGGAGGCCGTGCGGACGGGCCGGAAGAATGAGCGGGATCTCCTCGAGCCGTGCGGCGGGGACGGGGCCGTTGCCGACCCCGGCCGGATCGTCGGCCGGACCAAGCAGAACCAGGCGCTCTTCCAGCAAAGGCTCGGTCAGGAGCGAAGGCAGGCGCGGGGCGTTGTAGACGACGCCGATATCGATCCGCCCGGTCGATAGCCATTCGGTCACATGGCCGCTGAATCCTTCGACCACATGCAGCGCGATCATTGGGAACTCACCGCGGCAGCGCATGACCAGTGGTACCGTCAGCACCCAGCCGATCGACGGCGGCATGGCGATGGTGATGCGGCCGCGCGGCGATGACTTCATCGCCATGATCTCGAAGCTGGCCTTGCCGGCGGTCTGCACGATCTCCTTGGCATAGGCTTCCAGCAGCTTGCCGGCTTCCGAAAGCACGATGCCGCGGCCGTTGCGATAGAACAGCTCGGCGTTGAGATCGTGCTCGAGCGAACGGATCTGCCGGCTCAAGATCGGCTGGGCGACGCTAAGCTGCACGGCGGCCTTGGAGAAGCTGCCGAGCTCCGCGACGCAGAGAAAGTATTTCAGTTGCTTGAGTTCCATCTGATCCCTGACACCGGCTTTTGCCTCTGCGGCTTCCGCGCCTCTGGCTGCGGCGATCTTTTCTGTCTTCTTGCTGCCGGCAAGCCTGCCCTGGTCCTCGTCCAGGATTTGTCACAATTGTGCGTGGAGAGAGGGCGGAGCGTCAAGGTGGCTTCTGACCACACGCGG